>LWDU01043082.1_pt1 | contig 104966 bp, 112 predicted proteins | sample 727161 | NCBI WGS metagenome assembly LWDU01 (sample SAMN04566230, study PRJNA314399) | hydrothermal vent metagenome | isolation source: deep sea hydrothermal plume seawater | place: Mexico: Gulf of California, Guaymas Basin | collected 2004-07-11 | reverse complement strand
TCAACATTTGCAAAAATATTTGACACATCGGGATATACAAATAAGTCTTCATCCAAAACTTTTTCTCGCTTCTTTTTGAAAAAAACAACATTCTTTTTTTCCACATCCATGTTCTTCTTTTTGAAAATATTTAATTCAGCTTCTAAAGAAACACCACTCATTCTGACCTCCAGTGCCTTCCCCAAATAACGGGTAAGATCCTTTAACCCATTCGAATGAACCCCCGCTTTTAAAATACCCATCCCAAGTGTCGAGTGCAGCCGACCCACTGCCGCCACAACTTCTGCATACGTTTGATAACGGCGCATAACTGACTCTATTGCCGCCGTTTCCTGAGAAACACGCTCAAGCATACTCTGTATATCTGATTCTTGCCGCTTTGCTATTTGCTGAGTAAGACGCTCGTCAATTTTATATAGTTCGTTGGCCCTATTATACTGCTTCACTGCATTGAAATAATTCATATCTGCAACATGTACTTGGGCGAGAACAGCCATCCTAAGCGCAAGACGCTGAGTATCCGAAAGGGCTTTGTTCGCTTTATTATACTTAAGCTGATCGGGGAGTGATAGTAACTTAAGTACTTTAAGACTGAGAGTGGAACTCCATTCGAACCAACGATTAGAATCCAAAAAACTATTTGAGTTATAATTTCTTCCAGCTTTCAGGTCGATACCTGGTAAATAAGTGATAAGCGATTTTCTTGCGTCATTTATACTGATACGACTTAAATAAAGTTTCTCGCGGATATCGGGATTATTTAGGAATGCCATACGTTCCATTTTTTCTAAACCAATAGTCCATTTAGGAATTGACAATTTATCCGAACTGGGTGGAACGACGCGAAACTTAGTTGATGGGGAGACATTTATTAATGCTGCTAATTCAATACGGGCGCCTGCTAATACTTGATTAACGGTTTCAACCCGGCGTAACTTCTGGAGCAACTGTTTCTGAAAAACCAGTATTTCAGTCGGATTTTTTAGTTTCTCTTTCTCAACTTTTCTTGCACTTTTTAGCGCCTGCTCCGCTCTCGCAATAGCAAGCTTAACTCTATTTTCAAGCTTTTGTGCTGCAACCATTCTCCAGTAAGAAAACTGTACCTCGCGGATCAGACTCTCAACCACCTTTCTGCGACGCTCTTCGGCAATAAGCGAACGATCCGCATTTTGCCTGGCATTATAATAACTCACGCCAAAATCTAAAATATTCCAACTCACGGTAAAGTCACCGGTAAATAGTGTTTTATCGGTTCCATAACTATATTGCGAAGAAGGCGGATCGCCTTTAAGTGTTTTTGAATTTGTCGCATTCCACCCAGAACGATCAGAGTAGCCAGCGTTCGCAGCTAATGAAGGTAATAATTGATAATTATCAAGATCTAATTGATTTAGGGCTAATGCCTGTTCCATTGATCGAGCTCGGCTATCTAGATTAAACTTTAGCGCCCTCGCAATCGCCGCTTCAAGTGAAAGGCTGCCAACTAACTTTTCTTTACTCCCAAACATCAATGCTCTATCAATTTCAGCGCTCTTTTGCAGTTCGAACGTTGTTAATGGCTTTGGCACAACCGAACAAGATACCAAAACCAGGAAAGCTGATATTTTGACTAATTTGACAGCGTGGAAAAAAACTTTTTGATATGCTATTATAAATTTCCTTTTAATTTGGTTTAATTGGACCCAAACCAACATCCAACTAATTTATAAAAGAAAGCTATGAGTATAAGGCTTAAAAAGCACCCATAAATGCTGCATCACAGTACTGACGCCTTGATTTAAGTTTCTTACAGGCTTGAGCAGCAACAGATGCACTTTTAAAAGGACCCGTAATTAACCGATAGTATACGCCTTTGCTCCGACCTAAATTAACCCGTATCACCTCTGATTTCATTTTACCCAGGATTGATCGGTGGGCCCGACGAAGTTGCAGCCAAGCACGGTCTGCCGATTTTTTTGACCGAAATGAAGCAAGATGTAAAGCCGGCCTCGGACCTCCCTTAGAGGTTATGACGGAGGTTGCAGCTTTAGTCCCTTTAGCCGCCTTAGCGATCATAGGCGTTGTTGGTGCAATTATTTTCTCTATCGCGGTTTTTTCTTTGGTATATTCATCCTTTGAAATGAGCCCCCGCTCTCTGAGCATTTCAACACGCCGCACAGCTGCCGCCGCGGCCATCAGACCCTTTGGTGCTATTGCGGGCTTTTCAGAAATTTTTGGGTTGGCAGACATTAAACCATCGATAATCATTTTACGTTCAGCTCCGTGTTGGCGGATAGTAATCGCCCGAAGTTCTAAAGCACGCCCAATCGCTTTTAGGCGCCGTGAAATTTGTTCTGCACTGGGCACCGATCTTGCTAGACCAGCCGCCGGAGGGTTGGCCGTGAGTTTGGTTAAAGCACCTAAATTGCGTTTCCGCCGAACGACGTATTCTATCGGAGTTAACAAACCTTGATCACGTAATTTTTTTAACGTCTCAAACCTTGAAATTATGTTTCTATCTCTTGAAGTAGTTCCAGACTCAATTGACATAGATTTAGTTGTAATTCGTCGTGAAAGTGCTGGTACACTTAAGTCGGCTCGCGAAAAACTCATGTTTCGAGACGGTGCGCCGGGTTTGCCCGGAGGACCAAAGGCGTTCGACACACCTTTACTTTCCAGCAACGACAAGTTAAGTGCGGCGAGCTCTCGAACCGTTTGTGGTGCTAAATCATTAATCACCAAAAGCTTCTGATCACTACTAGGGCGCAATGCCAGTACAGCCTCAAATACCTGACGCGCATGATTTAACTGGCCACTATGTTGGAGTATAATTCCTTTGCCAAACAGCGCATAAACATCGCGGGGGTTAGCCTTCAAGGCCTCATCAAACATGGCTTGAGCTGCTAAAAACTTGCCCTTAGACAACTTACCAAAACCACGCTCTGAGATATCACTGCTTTCGACCGGGCTTGGTCCTCGTTTAAAACTATCCATCAAATTACTATTTTTTATAAGTTCACACCCGCTAAGCGCAACCATAAGAAATAGAATGCATCCTATCCTGCACTTATTACGCTCAAATTTACGGCCATCACTGATTAAATTCATTTCGTCTACCCCCGCTGAGGCTGATTCAATTCATATTTCAACCATACTATATACACTATATATCATAATATATACACTATATATTGTATAGCAATCAGGATATTGTATTGTATTTATGAACAATACGCTAATAGCAGTAATAGCTACCATATTTAGGGATCAAATCGTCAAAAAATACACTATTTATAGGTTTTCATGAAAAAACAAGTTTCTTAGAGAAAATCTAACTTTGAATAGCCTATTTTCTCAGACAAATCGACGGCACATTTTAGAATCGCATTTTTAACAAGATCAAAATGTTCAGTGTCCGCCCGTGACTCTGGAAGTGTGCAACTTACGGATCCTAAAACAGCCCCAGCATGATCGCGTAGTGCTGTTCCTACGGACGCCACCCCGACCACAAACTCCTCGTGATCCATCGCGTAACCAAACCGCCGCACCAACCGCAAATTCTCTTTTAAATTGCCAAAATCTACAATCGTCGCTGGCGTGTATTTCGCCAGGCCTTTTTCGTTAAAAAGACGTTCAATCTCAATGTCAGGAAGCCACGCGAGAATTGATTTTCCAATCGCGGTCGCATGTGATGAGTTGGTCAAATTGATCGCTTCCAAATTTACGCGCACCACCTTAGGCGAATTAAGTTGCGCCAAAACAACAAGATCATTGCCTTGCAGTACAGCAAGATGAACGTTCTCACCAGTCACCATGTTTAGTTGCCTTAATTCTGGCATAGCTGACCTCGCCAAACTAAATTGCCGCGCCCGATTGGAAGACAGTTCGTGTATTTTTGTGCCAAGAAAATATGCCCGCCCCCTCCTATGTTGAGCAACATAGCCCCGGTTCATCAATGTCAGTAATATATGATGGCAGGTTGAAACATTGAGAGTTGTTGCAATAGCAATCTCACCCAATTGCATCTCACCAACCTTCTCCTCACCCGGAGCCTTGGACAACACTTCCAAAATATTTAAGGCGCGGGCCACGGATTGTATTTCACGATTGTAGTAAGAAGGCTTTCTTTCTGAAATTTCCATCATTTCTCGCTCATTGATTCGGTGCAAATAGTGAAAATAGTATAGCTAAATTTTCATAATATGAAAAGCATTATCATCATATAGAAATCGCTTGATCTCGTCGTTTTTGCAAGTTAACTATAATCAAGAAAGCGCTGAATTTATTTTTCTTAGGATACAATATATGTCATTTGCAGCAGCCAAACGCCTAACAAATATCGGTGCAAAAAAAATGATGGTCGCAGCTATAGAAAAAGCTGAACAAATTGGAATACCAATTACTGTGGCAATCGTTGATGCAGGTGGACATATGATATTACTCGAGCGAATGGACGATGGGCGTTTCCACACGGTCCACTCATCAACTACCAAAGCGGTAACCGCCTCTTCCAACCGCCGCCCAACCACAATACGAGGCGCTCAGGGCCAAGACCTCGATACCCTTCACGCTATTGGGCTATCATTGGCCGCCGGCACGGAACGCTGGACCGCCATGGAGGGTGGATTTCCGATTTTCTTTGATGGAGAATGTGTTGGCGGCATTGGTGTCAGCGGTGGTGACTGGCAGCAAGATCAAGATATTGCCCAAGCAGCGGTTGACGCGGTCGGCGCAAGCTATCAAGGTTAGGCGTAAAGTTTGAAAACAGGGACTAAATCGGAAAATTTTAATTCACAACATCACTTAAGGGAGAAACTAAATGTTAGATTTAAAACACGTATTTATGGGAACTGTAGCAGCAGCCCTCATGATGGTTTCCAGCCAGGCGCAAGCTGAATGGCCAGAAAAATCCATCGAATTTATTATTCCATTTGGCGGTGGCGCCGATGTGGAGGGCCGGATGATTGCAAAGGCCATGAGTAAAGAGCTTGGCCAGCCAGTTGTACCGGTCAGCAAAATCGGTGGCGGTGGCGCTATTGCCTATACCCATGTCAAGAACTCTAAACCGGACGGATACACGGTCGGCTGGAATTCGACATCAATTTTGACCACGACCAATATTGGCAACGTACCGTTCGACTACACTGCTCTTGATCACATTGGTCAGGTTGCTCAACAGCCGGTTCCGTTCGTTGTCAGTGCCAAAGCACGTTGGAACACGTTGAAAGAGTTTATGGACGAATGTAAAGCCAAACCAAACACGTTAAAGATAGCGTTTGCCGGTTTTGGTAGTGCTACTCATATGGCCGGAGTGGCTATGACCAATGCCATGGGTTGCAAGCCAATCATGCTACCGGTTAAAGGTGCTGATCGACGGAAGATGATCCTCAGCGGCGAAACCGACGCGGCGGTCGATATTTTCTTTGTTCCGCTAAAAATGGTTAAAGCCGGAAAAAGCAAATTTCTGGCCATCTCCAGCGGCAAACGGAATCCTGCAGCACCGAATGTACCGACCGCTAAAGAACTCGGCATAGATATGGAATTTGATCTGTTCCGCGGACTGTCAGTTGCCAAAGGAACCCCTCAGGCAATTAAGGACAAACTTGAAGCAGCCATGATTAAAGCCGCTTCCTCAAAAAAATTTAGTGGCCGCATGAAAAAGCTGAAAATTACGTTGGCGCCAATGGGCCAAAAGCAATTTGCAGCAAAGCTGAAAAAAGCCAATGCCAATATCGTCAGCATCATGAAAAAAGCTGGAATGTATCAAGCTAAGGCTAAAAAATAGAAATAATTAACCAACGTTATCAAAGATGTCCCGTCGTAGATTAAGGCGGGGCATCTGGTTATCTGGCAGCGAGTTTGCCCATGAACAACATGCGCACACGAAATCTGATGGCAGGAGTGATTATGTTACTGCTGTGTGCCGGCTATGCCTATCTCACATCTAATCTACCCAGCCGGGATATTCAAAATTCGACTCAGCCCTCCTTTTTTCCGTGGATCATAGTAGCATGTATGAGTTTGCTGTCCTTCGCTTTGCTGGTTCAAGGTCTGCTACCTCACTTCAACAGCGAGATATTGCCTCGTTCGGGTATTCCCGCCAAACGCATCGCCATTGGTTTGGTTCTGGCGATCGCCTATATGGTTGCCCTTCCCTGGCTCGGCTTCGTTGCGGCTAATATATTGCTCTTTGCCGGGCTCATGTATTTATATGGTGAACACCGCCCAATATGGGTCGTCATCGGTTCAATTGGTATTTCAGTGGCTGTCTTTATCCTTTTCCGCGAGGTTTTTCAGATCAGACTGACCGCCGGAATCTTAGAGGGTTTGTTCAGATGAGCCCCGACGTCTTAGACGGCTTTTTTCGAGCAACTCAATATGACACGATTTTTGCAGTCGCTGTCGGTTGTCTGGTCGGCTTGATTGTCGGCATGATCCCGGGCCTGACGATCTCCACAGGGATTATCATCGTCTTGCCATTGACATTTGTTTTAGAACCTGAAATTTCGATCGCCTTGCTGCTTGGCCTTTATGTTAGCGGCATGACCGGTGGCAGTTTTTCAGCCATTCTTTTAAATATTCCCGGTACACCTTCCGCCACGGCAACCGCCATCGATGGCAACCCGATGGCCAAAGGCGGCGAAGCTGGGCGCGCGCTTGGCATTGCCATAACGGCAAGTTTTGTTGGCGGTCTTTTCAGCTTTCTCTGCCTGTTTTTCATTTCACCCATTTTAGCGGACGTCGCCCTGCAATTTAAATCGCCTGATCTTTTCAGCTTAATGATTTTTGGTCTGACGATCATCTGTAGTTTTGCGGCCAAATCCCTGGTGAAAGGCCTGCTCGCCGCCGTGATCGGCTTGGCCGTTGTCACCATAGGCCAAGACCCTATGATGGGCACGCAGCGCTTCACTTTCGGTCAAGTTAACCTCACCGCCGGCATTCACTTTCTCACAGCCTTAATCGGTCTTTTTGCGATCCCTCAACTGGTCGACAATTTTGCGGACATAATCAAAGGAACAGACAAAGGCAATACAACTAAAATCAAAAGTGTTTTCCCGAAAATCGCTGACCTAAAACAGATGCGCTTGCCGGTCGCGATTGGATCCCCGATAGGTTCCTTCCTCGGCATATTACCTGGTGCCGGTGGACCGATTGCGGCTTTCATTAGCTATGATTATTCGAAGAAACTCAGCAAAAATCCGGAAGAGTATGGCAACGGCTCGCCACAAGGCATTGCCGCTCCGGAATCAGCCAATAATGCGGTAACCGGCGGCGCCCTTATTCCAATGATGACGCTCGGCATTCCGGGTGATCCGGTAACAGCTATTTTGATCGCAGCCCTGCTCATTCACGGCCTCGTACCAGGACCATTGCTTTTTGTTGAGAATGGCGAGTTTGCCTATGGCGTAATTTTCTCGTTCTTCTGGGCTAATATTTTCAACATTATTATTGCGCTGGTTGGCTTACGCTTTCTGGTCAAAGTTTTGATTATCCCCAAAACGCTACTGATGCCATCAATCGCCATTTTATGCGTCATTGGCAGTTACGCACTCCGTAATAATTTTTTTGATGTATATGTAATGTTTAGCTTTGGACTTCTGGGTATAATAATGCGATGGCTCGATATGCCGACTGTACCACTCCTGTTAGCGATGGTCCTTGGCCGGCAAATTGAAGAATACCTCAGAGTTTCGCTCATCGCGTCAAAAAATGACATCACAATATTTTTCACTTCGCCGTTCAGCCTGTTCTTTCTATGTCTGGCGGCGGCATCGGTATTTTGGTCCTTCTGGGCCGAACACAGATCTAAACAAGAACAAAAACAACAAACTTAGGAGAATTAGGCATGAGTTCAGTTCCAATCCGCGTTGCCTCGCTCGGCCTCGGCTGGTGGTCGGATGTCTTAGCCGATGGCATCGTAGCGGCCAATGGCATTGAAGTGGTATCCTGCTTCACCCGGTCCGAAGAAAAACGCAAAACCTTTGCCGAAAAGTACAACTGCGCTTATGCCAATAGCTATGAAGAATTGTTGAAAGATGACAGCATCGACGCCATCGTCAACACGACCCCCAATAGCATTCATTTGGAAACGACCCGACAGGCAGCGGAGGCCGGTAAACATGTCTTTCTCGATAAACCGATAGCCAACTCTGTGGGTGAAGGCATGGAAATTGCCAAAATCTGCCGCGATGCAAATATAAAACTTTCAATTGGTTTCCAGCGTCGTCGTGAAAAACAATTTCGCTGGGTTCACGAAGAAATTAAAGCGGGACGATTTGGTAAAATAGTTCAAGCTGAGGCTAATATTAGTCGAGATCGCTTAGGACAGTTTGAGGCAGATCACTGGCGATACACAGCTGAGGGTATGCCAGGTGGCGTCATGTTACAAATTGGACCACACTATGTAGATGTTATGGAAATGCTGATGGGCCCAATTATAGAAGTATCGGGGATGTTATCACAACTAGTTCTACCCGGTAACAATCCAGACGTTGCCGGATTAGTTATGAAGCATGAGAATGGTGCGATCTCAACTTTGAATGCAGGCTATGCATCAGCAGGTGAGAACTATGTCATGAATATTTACGGTAAAGAAGCATCTGCACTCTATTCGCTTCATACCGGCATGTATCACGTTAAGCGAGGTGAAAAAAAACCAATAAAAATGAACTTTGAGCCGAACGATACGATAGCCGAGCAAATGGAAGAGTTTGGCGAGTGTATTCGCAACGATGCAGAACCTGAAGTTAGTGGTGAGTGGGCATCAAGGTCGTTAGCAGTAATCCGTGCAGGGGTTAAATCGGCCCGTGAAAAACGTTATGTGAGCATCGCTGAAATTATGAAGACTGGCGAATAATTAAAAATATGATTAGTGTAATTAAAAAATAGTTAGTGTAATTAAAAATAAATTGGTTGTTTTAATCGCTCCAATTTTCAATGATCTATAAATGAACAATTTTAAAAAGAATGATCTTGGTAGTTTGTTTGTGTCGAAGCCCCTCAAAGGCCAACACGCTCTCATTACCGGTGGGTCACGTGGTATTGGCGCTGCTATCTCAAATGCGTTAGCAGCTCTTGGCGCCAATATATCTCTTCTTGCCCGAGATAATAAAACTCTAATAAACCAAAGTGACCATCTGAAAGCCGAATTTGGGGCCAATGTATTTTACGCCAGCACCGATATTACAAACGAAGAAGAAATCGATGGCTCATTTAACAGATCCATCGACGCTAACGGCCCTATCGATATTTTGATTAATAACGCCGGTATTGGCAAAAGTATGCCATTCCACAAAATGGATTTGGATTTTTGGAAAGCAACTCTAGACTTAAATCTTACCGGTACATTCCTCTGTACGAAGCAGGTCTATGAAAACATGAGAGAACGAGGCTACGGTAGGATCATTAATATTTCTTCAACCGTCGGTTTACGTGGCTATCCATATATCGCTGCTTACACGGCATCAAAACATGCGGTAATTGGTTTAACTCGAACACTCGCCCTCGAAGCCGTAAAAAAAGGAATTACTGTAAATGCTATTTGTCCTGGTTATACCGAGACCGACTTGGTCTCAGAGGCCATTGATAATATTGCTAAAACCTCGGGCCGCGATAAAAAAAATATCAAAACAGAAATCGAAAATATGAGCCCAATGGGCCGCCTTGTTACCCCAGAAGAAGTAGCTGAAAGCGTCGCTTGGCTGTGCCTTCCGTCATCAGCCTCAATTACCGGCCAGGCGATCGTCGTTGCCGGTGGCTCAGTTATGTAATAAGGGATTAAAATATGTCTGATACCACCTTTCTTGACTGGCCTTTCTTTGATGATAGCCATAAAAGCTTTGCCGCTGATCTTACAGCTTGGGCAAAGCAGGAAATAGCTCCATTAGAAAACGATGATCACCATACCAATGGCGCGTTAGATAGCTCTTTTAAAAGAATTATCAAGAGACTGGGAGAAGCCGGCTGGTTAAAATATACAATCCCCGCGGCATATGGTGGGGCCTTAGACAAATTTGATGTACGTCATATGGCATTAGCGAGATCGATCTTAGGCTACCACACTGGTCTCGCAGATTTTGCGTTCGCTATGCAAGGTCTTGGCTCTGGGCCCATTACCTTATTTGGATCCGAGGAGCTCAAGCAACAATACTTACCTGATGTTGGACTTGGAAACCGCACAGCAGCTTTCGCGATTTCTGAACCAGAATGCGGATCGGATGTAGCTGCAATGTCAACCTCGGCCAAACTTGATGGAAATCATTATGTCATAAATGGTGTTAAGACGTGGATTTCTAATGCCGGCATAGCTGACCAGTATGTTTTATTTGCACGAACAGGCGATGGGCCAGGCGCAAAAGGTCTCTCAGCCTTTGTAATTGATGCGGACAATCCCGGCCTGGAAGTTACTGAGCGTATAAATGTTATAGCACCTCATCCATTAGGCACCTTGACGTTGACTGATTGCCGGGTACCAACGAGTAGCATGCTCGGCCAATCTGGTGAGGGTTTTAAAGTTGCGATGACAACACTTGATATTTTTAGGACTACCGTTGGTGGGGCAGCCCTAGGCTTTGCTAGACGGGCAATGGACGAAGCAATTGAACGCGCTAAAACGCGAGAGGCCTTTGGTAAAAAAATTGGCGATTTCCAAATTATACAGACAAAGATTGGTGATATGGCTGTAAAAATAGATGCCGCCGCGTTGCTTGTTTTTCGGTCGGCTTGGGTTAAAGATATTCAAGGTATAAGGGTTACCCGAGAAAGTTCAATGGCAAAATTATATGCGACTGAGAGTGCTCAAGAGGTAATTGATGAGGCCGTGCAAATTTTTGGAGGAATGGGCGTTGTCTCCGGGGTTGTGGTAGAACGCTTATATCGAGAGATCCGTGCACTTCGAATCTACGAGGGTACCAGCGAAATACAGAAACTAGTTATTGCCGGCCAAGCCATGGCCGAATAAACGATCGTCACCAAATTTTATAGGCATAAACCAACCTAGAATTCCAATTATATGACCACCCATAAACTGTTAGGCTCCCCAATCTATTCTGCTGCTTTTGCCTTTAATATTCCGCATGAGAGACTGGCTTATTAGCTCTCAACAACTCAGATTGTCGAACATTCTCAGCCGACGCTTCCTTAAATGCTTGATCCTTACCTCGAAGATACTGGTCTGGCCAATACTGATCCTCCCAGTTGTAATGGGCCGCAGCATGCAGAGTAAAAAACGGATTGCTGAGGTGAGTTCGCGCAAGAGTAACCAAGTCAGCTCGTCCAGCCGCCAAAATTGTATTTACCTGATCCGCTGTTGTGATATTGCCCACAGTCATGGTAGGAATACCCGCTTCTAGTCTCACCTGCTCACTCAAGTGAGCCTGAAACATTCTCCCATAAATTGGTTTTTGCTCTGAGGATGTCTGACCCGCTGATACATGTATTATATCTGCACCATTATCATAAAACAACTTTGCGATTTCAACGGCATCATCGCCCGAATTACCCCTCTCACCGACCCAGTCTTCAGCAGAAATACGAACAGAAATAGGTTTATCTGCCGGCCAAACGGCTCGAACAGCCCTTAAAACCTCTATTGGGAACCTCATCCTATTTTTAATAGATCCACCATATTCATCGGTCCGGATGTTGCTAATTGGTGAGATAAAACTTGAAAGCAGATAACCGTGGGCACCATGAAATTCGATCATATCAAAACCTGCTTCAGTGGCCATGGTGGCTGATCGGACATAATCATCACGCACTTTATCCATATCGGCTCGATCCATCTCTTTTGGAACTTGGCTTTTAGAGGTAAAAGGAATTGGCGAGGCTGCTAGTATAGACCACCCGTCATCTTTAAGGGGTGAGCCTCCTCCAACCCAACCAACATTGCAGGATGCCTTTCGTCCGGCATGACCTAATTGTACACAAATCTTCGATTTAGAATTCTCATGAACAAAATCCACAACACGTTTCCAGGCAGGAATATGTTCAGGTTTGTACATACCAGTGCACTTATGGCTAATGCGCCCTTCTGGCGACACATTTGTCATTTCCGTAATGACCAAGCCGGCGCCGCCTTTGGCAAAATTACCAAGATGGACTAATTGCCAATCCGTTGGGGTTCCGTCGTCGGCCGAATATTGGCACATTGGAGCAACAACCACCCTATTTTGCAAAGTAAGATTACCAACCTTATAAGGAGTAAACATGGGAGGTGGCGGATTTTCGGTCGGTAAATCAAACCCGAGATTGTCCCGTACCAACTCGGCATACCACTGGTTAATATCAGCACCATAATCAGGGTCACGCAAAGCTAAATTTTCATATGTGACCGATTTATTTCGGCTTAAAAAATTAAATGCATATTGCTTAAGTGACAAACCATTATAACGTCTAGCATTTTCATACCAGCTAAGGCTCACCATCGCCGTTCGTTGCTGTCTAGAGATTACATCTTTTCGCTCGGATTCATAAGCGCGTAATGCTTCTAAAATACTTCTTTTTTCGTCACATGCATTCAAAACAGCATCAGAAAGGGCAATTGCATCTTCCATTGCAATCTTAGTACCTGAACCAATCGAAAATTGTGCGGTGTGGATAGCATCACCAATTAGCACAATATTTTCATGGGACCATTTTTCAGCAGATATTACTGGAAAATTTCGCCATATAGATTTGTTCGAAATTAGGCGATGGCCATCCAACTCCTCCGCGAATAGTGCCTCAAAATACGCAATAGTTTGATCTTCATCTGCGCGATCTAAACCGGCTTTTTTCCATGTATCTTCATGAGTTTCCAAAATCCATGTGGAAGCCGCCTTACCAACCCCTTGACCATATTGGTAGGCATGATTGTAAAACCAACCATGTTCATTTTCTTTAAAAATAAAAGTAAATGCATCAAATTTCTGTGTAGTCCCTAACCATACAAATTTAGTTTTTCTCATATCTATTGTAGGTTTCAAATGAACTTTAAGACTTTCGCGGGCAAAACTATTTACACCATCTGCTGCCAAAACCAAGTCGGCATCCTGTAATTTCTTAAGGTCTTTAATTACAGTTTCGTAATTAATTTCAACACCGAGATCCAGACAGCGTTTTCGGAAAATATTCAAAAGTGTCATCCGAGCCATACCAGCAAATCCATGCCCTCCTGAGCGACTCCGCCCTCCACGATAGCGGACCTCTATTTGATCCCAATACGCAAATTGATTTTTAATTTCATGATAGGTTATTGGATCTTGACCCATGAAATTCTCAAGAGTTTCATCTGAGAAAACAACACCAAAACCGAAAGTATCATCTGGTTTATTTTGCTCAAATACCGTTATTTGGTGCATTGGATTTGCGAGTTTCATTAATATAGAGAAGTAAAGTCCACCGGGTCCACCGCCAATAACGTTGATTTTTAGGGATTTTGCCACTATTAACTCCAGAAGCTATTTGAAAAATGAATTTCGTTTGAATTACTCGAATTACTATAGAGATTTTATCAAAAAAATAAAACGTCGACCACAATCTCTCTAATTATTTAAAAACAGAGTTTCCAGGAATAGAGCATGTCGGGCATAGTTAAATTATTTCACAATCCAAACTGTAGTAAATCTCGAGCGACACTTCATCTGCTTGAAGAGCATGATATTAAGCCGCAAATCATCGAATATCTAATAATGCCTTTAGACAAAAGTATAATAGAGAATATTTTAGAAAAACTAGGTAAGGAACCACGCGATATTATGAGAAAGAATGAACTGGTTTATGCTACTAATAAGCTCAAAAATGAGAATTTATCACGTTCTCAACTTATTGAAGCAATAATTCAAAATCCAATCTTGATGGAAAGGCCAATCGTGCTTGCAAATAATAAAGCTGCTATTGGCCGCCCCCCGGAATCCGTCCTTAAAATTATCTAAATTAAAATATTCCTTCGGTAGTATTCAATAGCCCCGGGATTAGGCGACTATACCGTATGAAGAAACGCAAAAAAAATAGGCTGGCAATAACGGCCAGCCCTACTCAAATTATAAAATTTTATTCAGAAATAGATATAGTTTGTGCAGCCATTTTTCCATTTCGACCTTCAACCAATTCATATTCAATTTTTTGCCCTTCCCCCAAACTAGTTAACCCAGCTTGTTCGACGGCAGAGATATGAACGAAAGCATCTTCGCCGCCATCGTCAGGTACCACAAAACCATAGCCCTTCTGCAAATTAAACCACTTTACAATCCCAGTTGGCATTAAATTAACTCCTCACTTGATATTACTGACAATAACACGCCGTTCAAACTCGGCTTTTAATTATCCGCATCTATGAAGGAAACAGCTACCCGCTAATCAAAAGAGTAAAATCCATAAATAAATAGGATTAAATTACTTTATTTTTATAACGGATGGATAAAAATCTCAATGTTTAAGAGAAATATAAATATCAATTCTATGCTTTTCGAACATTTTTTTGGCTATTCTTTTATTAAATTACTGGCGGTTTAGGCAATACGACAACAAAAGCCTCTGAACCATTCGTAAGTTCAGCATGGACCATTAAATTTGACATTAGGCTCATTGACGTATCAATAACCCAGCGCGTTTGAAGCTCCCCTAGAACGTTCTTCGCCTCTATTATCTCGGGTAGGATGTGTTGTTGAAGAAAACCGGCCACTCCAGCAAGTGCCCGAGCTGTTACACGTAATTTATTTTGCACAACCGTGAAAGTAGCATCATTTTCCAAAATCTTTGCAATATAGATAAGCTCGGCCATCATATTTTGAATCTCAGGGCTGTCCACTGTGGTATTTTTTGCGACAAAACGCAAATAACCAGCATAAAAGTTGTAATTGTTCATCAGGGGTGTCTTTATTCTAAATTTATCTATTTCATTTAATAACATGAGAGGACGGATTGCTTAAGAAAATTCCAGAAATTTATGTCGATGCTGATGCCTGCCCTGTTAAAGACGAAGTTATCAAGGTAGCAAATAGACATAGCATTAATGTTAATATGGTCAGTGATGGCGGAATTAGGCCCTCCCCATCACCATTTGTTAATCTAATTATTGTTGAACAAGGTGCAGACGCAGCAGACGACTGGATTGTAGAACATATTGAAGCTGGAGACATAGTCATCACAAGCGACATTCCATTAGCTGCACGCAGTTTAAAGAAAAAGGCCAAGGCTATTAAGCCCAATGGCACTTTATTCACCGACAATTCTATTGGCATAGCTCTAGCAACACGTGGCCTAATGCAAACCCTAAGGGAAAGTGGAGAAATTACCGGTGGTCCTCGGCCTTTTTCAAGAAAAGATCGCTCCAGTTTCTTAAGTGCACTTGAAGTCGTCGTTCAAAATCTTGAAAATGAAATTAATTAATCTAATTAAAATTAGAAAGATACCTAAGATTAACAGATTAGAATGCAGTTAAAGTAATCAAAATCTATAAATTATAGAGTTGAATGCCGTAACGTTATGATAAATACATCCATTAGCACTGCGTTAAAACATACTGAATAAAGCGACCATTTCCATCCGATGGTATAAGAAGGTACTCCCGTATATCTTGACATAAAAAGTGTTGTACCTGAATACGGCGAAATCATGGTTGCTAACCCCCAGCAACCGAGATAGGTCAAAGCTAACACCCAGTCTCTTAAACCAATGATTTCAGGTGAAAGAATAGCACTAAGAGACAGAACCACTATAATTGGATGTAGACCTACAAAACCAAAAAAGAGAAAAATAAAAGTAATAAAGGCGATACGTAGATCCACCCAAGGTAATATTACGTCAATTAATAACAACATATTATCCGTCGGAATGACACTAGCTATTCCTATGCCAAAGACATTTGCCGCAACAAACATCAATGTTTCATTCCTTAAATTAGCAAACCCGCTAATGACCTGATTTACCATAAAGATAACCGGCTTGCCTTTATCTGGATGCGTTTCTTTTTGTGTTGCATACCAAATAAGACCGAACGGCGGGCAAGTTAACCCGAGAGCAACCGGTATACTAACATCTGCAAAATTTAATGTAAGCATGACCATACTTATTAAAAGAGTTAAAATGAAAATCGTTCTAGGAATCCCTTTATGTGATCTCACTGGGATGAAGTATTCATTTTTAATCGGCTTCCTACGCGGATAACTTATTCGATCAAATAACCACCCACCTAAAATCATAATCGCCGCCATAGCGATTCCTTGTATTGCGATTTGTGACCAGGTGACGGTTGGAATTGCAACCAAAACAACAATCATACCAATATAAAAAGGCGACCACGCAGAAGCACTCGTAAAACCGTGCATCGTTGCCACACATAGACGACGATGTAGAACTGCATCACTACGATTTTTTAGCAATGGAGATAATAAACCTACCGCTGCAACATTTAAAAGAGCCCCTAATATATGAATGCCAATAGATAAACCTAAAAATCTCCGCCCTGGAGGTTGATTTAAAATTGCGTCGCGAACAGTTGCCAAAGAAGGGCTTTTGTTGACAGGTGTCTGCAACCACGCAACAGCAAAGAAAAGGAGTAAGAAAATTCGGGACCGCCCAATTCCATCGATCAAAGTCTCTTGGACAGCACCACTTTCAATTGCAGCAATTAGGCCTATTGCTAAAAGGGCGACTCCCGCAAATCTCTGCTGGATCGGAATATTCTTAAATTGCAAAATGATATATATTATTATCAAACCAACTGTAATGAACATAGGCCAAACCGAACCTACAAAAGCATCAAGGATTACCAATATACATAAGGTAAAATATATCCATGCAGAAGCTTTAGCTCTTACTGGTACCATAAATTATTCAATCTTTAATTTAACTAGGTATTGATGAAATGCTCTCCATACGTTTCAATAGTAATAATAATATTGCAAGCCTAAATAGGCCAAATTACTTAAGGACTCAAATGACCAAAATTACAGGTGGATGTTTATGTGGCGCTATCCGATATAAAATTGATGGTGAGCCTTTCAGGACAGCTAATTGTCATTGTGACGATTGCCGAAAAGCCACTGGTTCAGCCTATGCAACTAATTTATTTTTCAAAGAAGAGCAAATTAAAATTTTACAAGGTACCCCAAAGAAATTTGAGCATTTAGCTGATAGCCATAACACTATGATAAAAGAATTTTGTAGTGATTGTGGATCGCAAGTTTTCGGCAGTGGAGCCAACCGTCCTGGGGTAAAAAATATCAAAGTTGGAAGTATTGATGATGCACGTTTTGTAAAGCCCCAAGTTAATCTTTATACGGCTCATGCGTTAAGTTGCTCCTACATCGATGACAAAATTGATAATTTTCAAGGTATGCCCCCTTCAACATAAAACTAAGTCAAATAGGCTAAATTCAAGCTTCCCAGGTGCTTAAACCCACGAGAAAATGACTATCCCATCCCATTGGGAAGATTGAGCAATAGAATTAACAAAAATGTCGGTCTACGTAATATCGAGGAGCGTGCAATCTAGTCACAAGGACCAAAAAACAATCTCAAGTTATATTTTCTTCAATTGCCCTCCCATTCTATATGAAACTAGAAACTTGCCTAAAAATGGTGTTGCCTTTTTAGCATTTATCCACGTATTTTTTTTGTTAACCCTGTGTAAAGTGTTAAGAACTTAAAAAATAATGCATAATCAATGTGTTAAATATCAATATATTTGGGAGTAATTATTGAATAACGGGGGAAACAAAACAAGAACTTTATTGATTTTCTAGTTTGTCTGAGGCACAATTCAATTCAATTTTTTATTGAGTTAATAAATAATCACAGGGTGTACTTTGGCCATGGCATCAATAGCCGCAATTTCGCAACAAATTTGGGATATGAAGTATCGCCTAAAGACTACCGATGGTGTCGCAATAGATAAAACGATTGATGATACCTTTTCTCGCGTTAGTTCAGCCTTAGCTCAAGTAGAAACTAACCCTGACATTCACACCGAGAAATTCTACCAAGCTCTGAGGGAGTTCAAATTTTTACCGGCAGGTCGAATAATGTCGGGTGCTGGAACGGAGCGAGATATTACGCTTTTCAACTGTTTTGTAATGGGTGATATACCGGATGATATGTCGGGTATATTTGAAAGTCTGCGGGAAGCAGCTCTTACTATGCAGCAAGGAGGCGGCATAGGATATGATTTTTCTACACTTCGCCCAAAAGGATCCCCCGTAAAAGGTGTTGGCGCTGACGCATCTGGCCCCCTCTCTTTTATGGACGTCTGGGATGCTATGTGCCGGACAATTATGAGTGCAGGTTCTCGTAGGGGAGCGATGATGGCTGTAATGCGTTGCGACCACCCCGATATTGAGAACTTTATAACGGCAAAACAAGACCCCGGGCGGCTTCGAATGTTTAATCTTTCAGTACTTATTTCTGATGACTTTATGCAAGCAGTTAAAGATGACTCAAATTGGGAGTTAGTTTTTGATGGTTCGGTTTTCCGCAGCGTTAAAGCGCGCGAACTTTGGGAAAGAATTATGCAGGCAACATATGCATATGCGGAACCAGGCGTTATTTTTATAGACCGAATAAACCGACTAAATCCCATTTCCTATTGTGAAACAATTCACGGAACAAACCCTTGCGGTGAACAGCCGTTGCCGCCCTATGGCGCATGCCTCCTAGGGTCAATCAATCTAACACAGTTTATTAATGATCCATTCACGGATAATGCGAAATTAGACATAAAAAAATTGGCTAAAATAGTGAGTACGTCGGTAAGAATGTTAGATAACACAATAGATGCCTCACGCTTTCCTTTAAAAGAGCAGAAAAAAGAAGCCAAGGCTAAACGCCGTATCGGATTGGGCATTACTGGGCTTGCCGATGCATTTATTATGTGCAACGTACGCTACGGATCAACCGAATCCGTCCGACATACTGAGATTTGGCTAAAGACAATACAACGTGCGTCCTATTTAGCCTCCATTGAGCTGGCCAAAGAAAAAGGGGCATTTCCACTTTTTGATAAAGCGGCATATGTTTCCAGTGAGGCTATCCAAAATTTAGACGAAGATATTTCGACGGCAATCAGAAAATTTGGTATTCGAAACTCTTTACTAACATCGATAGCACCAACGGGTACAATCTCTCTATTCGCAAATAATGTCTCTTCTGGCCTCGAGCCCGTTTTTAGTTTTTCCTATACACGACACATTTTGATGCCCGACGGTAATCGGCGGGATGAAGACGTAACTGATTATGCCTATCAATTATTTCGACGTCTCAAAGGAGAAAACACCCCTCTAACTAGTGCTTTCGTTGATGCTCAGGAACTATCCCCAAAAGATCATCTCGTAATACAAGCTGCGGCCCAAAAATTTATCGACAGCTCAATTTCAAAGACTATCAATTGCCCCGAAAATATAGATTTTGATAATTTCAAGGACATCTACATTCAAGCTTACGAACTTGGCTGCAAGAGCTGCACAACTTATCGGCCCAATGATATAACGGGAGCAGTACTAGAAACCAAGGACACAAAGAAAAAATTCGATGAAGCAAAAAAACAAACGGAACTTCCTCTAGAATTGCCAAAAGAAGCGATAGCCGGGACTAACTCTATTCCACAAGATTTGGGTAGTAGCGGTATACTCCATTATTTAACGCGCCCACTCGATAGACCTGAAGCCCTTGAAGGCGCTACATATAAAATTCTTTGGCCGGAGAGCGAACATGCTCTTTACATCACCATCAACGATGTGATTCAAGATGGGCGGCGTAGGCCCTTTGAAGTTTTTATTAATTCAAAGAATACTGAGCATTTTGCCTGGTCAGTGGCCCTTACTCGCATGATTTCAGCCGTATTTAGACGGGGTGGTGATGTATCTTTTGTTGTCGAAGAGCTCAAAGCAGTATTTGATCCTAGAGGCGGCCAATGGTTTAAAGGACGTTACATACCATCCCTGCTTGCTGCTATTGGCTCAGTTCTCGAAGAACACATGATAACAATTGGTTTTATAAAAGCGCCGGGAGCGTTGATTGAAGATGAAGTTATAACAAAGCCTATGGTCATGAACCTACACCATGGCTCTAAAGATATCGATAATAGATTCCGACAATGCCCGAAATGTGGTCAAGCCGGTCTAATTCGGCAAGAAAGCTGCGATACATGTACTAGTTGCGCTTATTCTAAATGTGGCTGAAATAAATTCGACTATCATATAGTTATATTCGGTAGATTAGATCCTTTTTCAATCATCTGAAGCATAACTGAAGGGTTTTTTTCTAATTTTTCGGAAGTGTCTCCCCCTTTAAAAGGCTATCCACAATTATTTCTGATTTTGTTTTACCACCGTCTCCGCCTGTATTTTCTCCGGTAGCCTCGACGATCCATGCTTTGACTGCATCTGCATCAATTGGGGTTTTTTTAATTACTTCAACTAAAATAGCTTCAAGAGCAATTATGTGCGCCGCTATATCGTCCAATTGATCAAAACTTCCCTCGACACCTTCTCTGATCGCCACAAGGTCCGTTTTCAAATCAGCAACATTTTTCTCTACTTCTTTAATTTCGTCAAAGAACATTTAGCCCCCCTGAATTTAATCTCTATAATCACCATACACACCTACAACAAAAATGTCATTGCCCAATCTAAACCCTAATTCCTACAAGTTAGGATCTTGGTCGGGTTTGTCCAGCAAACAGAATATTAACGATATATTTTAGAGAGAGTGGATCCGTTAATTACGCCTTTAATTATTATTTTATCTTTCATACTGTTCTTTGTATATCAGGCAAAAATTAATAATCAACAAAAATACTTCTATTTATAGTAATCATCCAAATAAATTTATTTGGACTTATTTCTTATTGGGATCATCAACGACAACCAACGCTACCAGCGATTGTCTTTATTAAATTTTTTGCTATTGTTCCCATTTGTGCTTTAAACTCCTCCCCTAACATTGGATAATAAAATGGTCCGATTAGATAAAATTTATACTCGTGGTGGCGATAAAGGTGAAACATCACTTAGCGATGGTAGTCGCGTTGCCAAACATGACCTTCGAGTAAGAACCTTTGGTACAGTTGACGAGGCAAATGCTCATATTGGATTAGCCAGACAAGATATCGACAGTAAATCGGATGCGATGCTTTCACGCATTCAAAATGACTTATTTGATTTAGGAGCTGATCTTGCACGTCCTATACAATCCGGATCCTCCGGAGAAGATCTAAGGATTATTAAAAGCCAAATTGACCGCCTCGAAATTGAGATTGATGAAATAAATACTTCCCTAAAACCACTAGAGTCGTTCATTTTACCGGGCGGAAAAGCCAGTGCAGCCCACCTTCACGTGGCAAGGACTGTTACTAGAAGGGCGGAACGCCTTATAACAAGATTAATGACGGAAGATAATAACCTAGATCAAACAAATCCATTAGCTGCAGTCTATTTAAATAGATTATCTGATCATCTATTCGTACTTTCCAGAAAAATAAATAATAATGGCACTACAGATGTATTATGGGAGCCCGGCAAAAATCGATAAAATTAAAATTACTACTGGCCCGAAAGAATTCTAACCGAACTCAACTAATCGGTATTATTGATATACTCTAATCAGGGTCTTTATATAGCTATAAAAAATCTATATTAACTATATAAATTTGTAATGGACTTTAAAGGAAGCCATATGAAAATTCTTGTCGCGGTCAAACGCGTGATTGATTACAACGTTAAAATTCGCGTTAAACCGGATCAAACCGGTGTTGAAACAGCTAATGTTAAAATGTCTATGAATCCGTTCGATGAAATTGCTGTTGAAGAAGGTATTCGCTTGCGTGAAAATGGCGGCGCAGAAGAACTAATCGCGATCTCCGTTGGCTCTAAACAAGCTCAAGAAACTATTCGTACGGCACTGGCCATGGGTGCAGATCGAGGTATTCACGTTGCAACGGACGAAGAAATTGAACCCCTTGCTGTAGCAAAGATTTTAAAAGCTATCGCTGTAAAAGAAAATCCCGATCTAATAATCCTTGGCAAACAGGCAATTGATGATGATAGCAATCAAACAGGCCAAATGCTCGCGGCATTACTGGATTGGCCCCAAGGAACTTTTGCCTCTGAGTTGACTATTAATGAGAGCATAGCACACATAACTCGCGAAATTGATGGTGGGCTCGAAACCCTCAACCTTAAAATGCCTGCTATTATAACCACGGATTTACGCCTTAACACCCCTCGCTATGCATCTTTACCTAATATCATGAAGGCCAAAAAGAAAACAATAGACGAAATATCTCCCGCTGATCTTGAAGTTGATATTTCACCCCGCATAACTACTCTGAAGGTAGAGGAACCTTCTTCACGCCAGGCAGGGGTAATTGTCGAGGATGTCGCCCAATTGGTTGATAAACTTAGAAATGAGGCCAAGGTTATATAAGAGAGTATTCAGAATGACAATTCTAGTTATAGCAGAACACGATAATGCAGACCTCAAAGGTTCAACTTTAAATACTATAACTGCAGCCTCCGAGCTTGGACCCGTGACCATTTTAATTGCTGGAAGTGGGTGTACCGATGTTGCTAACACAGCAGCTAATTTATCTGGGGTGTCAAAAGTTTTACTCGTTGATGATGCGCAATATGCTAATGCTTTGGCCGAAGTCTTTACGCCGTTAATTTTGAGCATTGCAAATGATTATACTCATATTTTAGCACCGGCGACCACATTCGGTAAAAACCTGTTGCCCCGGGTAGCTGCCATATTAGACGTACAACAAATTTCAGAAATTACGGCTATTCACGATATTCAAACATTCGATCGCCCAGTTTATGCTGGAAATGCTATAGCCACAGTCCAATCTATTGATCCAATCAAAGTGCTAACGGTTAGAGCCACTGCCTTCGAAGCGGTGAATAAGAGTGAAACAACTGCTGATATCATTCAGATTGATGCCGCTGAAAATCCTGATCAATCCGAGTTTATCAGCACACAGTTGAGTAAATCCGACCGACCTGAATTGACCCAAGCAAATATTATTATTTCAGGCGGGCGAGGAATGCAAAATGGTAAAAATTTTGCTATGTTAGAAAAAATAGCCGATATATTAGGCGCTGCCGTTGGTGCATCACGAGCAGCTGTTGACTCTGGCTTTGTTCCCAACGACTACCAAGTTGGTCAAACTGGTAAAATTGTAGCACCAGACCTCTACATAGCCGTGGGTATATCCGGCGCCATTCAGCATTTGGCTGGAATGAAAGATAGTAAAGTTATTGTTGCAATTAATAAAGATGAAGAAGCACCGATTTTCCAAATCGCAGATTATGGGATCGTTGCGGATTTATTTGAAGCGGTGCCAAAATTGGAAGCCGAACTAAATAAATAAGATCAACAAGCTAAAAATAAAGAGCGGACTTAAAATGGAAATAAATAATATTGGTATTATAGGGGCTGGCCAGATGGGTCTTGGTATTGCCCACGTATGTGCGGCTTCCGGAAATAATGTAATTCTTGTCGATATTAATAGCGACGCATTGGAACAAGCAACCACTACAATTGGCCAAAATCTAGGCCGTTTAGTCTCTCGTGGTAAAATTTCTGAAAAAGATAAAAAGTCGACTTTGGTAAAAATTTCTACAGACACTGAGTTTAATAGCCTAAGTGAATGTGATCTAGTTATTGAAGCAGCAACTGAGAATGAAGAAATAAAAAAGGCAATTTATACACAAATCTGTCCGATCCTAAAAGAACATGCGATATTATCTACCAATACGTCTTCAATTTCAATCACACGGCTCGCCGCCCAAACCGATCGTCCGGACCGTTTCATGGGCATTCACTTTATGAATCCGGCACCATTGATGGAACTAGTTGAATTAATTAGAGGTATTGCAACAAATCCAGATGTTTTCAAAACTATCCGTGACTTTACCAACAAACTCGGGAAAACGGCCGTCAGCTCAGAAGACTTCCCAGCGTTTATAGTTAACAGAATTCTTCTTCCTATGATTAATGAAGCTGTTTACACCCTCTACGAGGGTGTTGGCACTGTTGCAGCAATCGATACAGCCTTAAAACTTGGTGCCCACCATCCCATGGGACCCTTAGAACTTGCCGATTTTATTGGCCTTGACACTTGCCTCAGTGTAATGCAAGTCCTCCATGAAGGCTTGGCCGATACAAAATATCGTCCCTGTCCTCTCCTCGTCAAATATGTCGAAGCAGGTTGGCTTGGTCGCAAAGCAGGAAAAGGATTCTACGACTATGAAGGAGAAATACCAATTCCTACCCGTTAAAACCTTTCAAACTAATGTAACTCCGCCCTTAATTTCTGACGAAGGGCATCGATTGGTGTCATCTGACCCTTAATATCCAAATGCCAGAACGTCCAGCCATTACATGCAGGTGCATCTTGGACCAAGGCTCCCACACGATGTATAGATCCCCTATATTCAGAGCTAATAATAGACCCATCTGCCCGTACTTTCGCAGTATGGCGTTGCCGAGTATCGCTCAGAATGGTACCTGGCTCTAATAGGCCTCTTTCAACCAACCAGCCAAAAGGAATGCGCGGCTCTTTCTTCTTTGACGGCGTTGTAACGAGACTAACGTCTGAAGGACCTGAAATTTTTGCAAGACGTTTCTTAGCCACAGCAATATAATTTTTTTCTCGCTCAATCGCAACAAAGTTTCTCCCAAGTTTCTTCGCCACAGCACCTGTTGTCCCGGAGCCAAAAAATGGATCAAGTACAACATCTCCCAGATCTGTGGACGCCAAAATAACTCGATGCAAAAGTGACTCAGGTTTCTGTGTAGGGTGTGCTTTTTTCCCATCCTTCTTGTTCTTAATACGCTCATTGCCATTGCAAATAGATAGTAGCCAGTCTGACCGCATTTGCAGGTCATCATTTAAAGCCTTCATTGCATCATAATTAAATTTATACTTAGCGCCTTGTCCCTTGGAACACCAAATTAGTGTCTCATGGGCATTTGTAAACCGTTTACCCCGGAAGTTAGGCATGGGATTTGTCTTACGCCAAATTACATCATTTAATATCCAGAAACCCATATCCTGGAGCGCTGTGCCAACACGAAAAATATTGTGATAACTGCCAATAACCCAAAGTGAACCAGTTTCTTTTAAAACTCTTCTGGCTTCCGTTAACCAAGACCGTGTAAATTTATCATAAACTGCAAAGCTCTCAAATTGATCCCATTCGTTATCAACCGCATCAACTTTAGAATTATTCGGACGAAGCAGGTCCCCCGCTAATTGCAGATTATACGGTGGATCTGCAAAAATAAGATCTACCGAGGCACTGGGAAGTGTTTTCATCATCTCGACGCTATCGCCTTCGAGAATTTGATTTAAGTTTAGTTCTTTTGGACCTGCCATGATACGGGCATACTGATTCTTTCGAGAATCCACGTCAAGAGTTATTTGGATTCAATGACTTAGCTCAGATTAATACCACAACATATAGGAGTTATGAGTTATGAAGCTTCAATATATTGATTATCGGCTTATAACTTTTTCGGTGGTGTTCGGTCACGCCGAACCTCTCCAAACCTGCTCGGTGCTTTTTTGTACCATACCCCATATTATGTTCCCATGCGTAACTGGGGAACTTAAGTCCAAGCTTAATCATTAATTTATCTCGAGTCACTTTGGCTATAATTGATGCCGCCCCAATTGAAATAGAACGTCCATCCCCCTTAACGATTGCTTCAGCTTGATACTTAATCGGTGGGACCTTATCTCCATCAATTAAAATATAATCCGGAGTAATAGAAAGATTTTCCAAAGCCCGATCCATAGCTAAAAACGTAGCCTGTAAAATATTGATCTGATCTATCTCTTTAACACTGGCTAGTCCAATACCGACATCCGCATTATTTTGTATAATATCAAAAAGACCTTCTCGCCGCTTAGGTGAAAGCTGTTTAGAATCATTGAGACCAATATTAATAATTTTTGGCCATTTTTTTTTACAAAACACAACTGCCGCGGCTACGACTGGTCCAGCCCATGAACCCCGCCCGACTTCATCAACGCCTGCAATACAGCTGAAACCCTTATTGGAAAGCTTATCCTCTAATGTAAAATCTGGCATTGGCTGCATTTCTCTTCCGCTTCTAGGCTTAACACTAGCTGTCTAATTTCGATCAAACAAACTTGCTAATAAACAATCAACATATTAAAATGTTAACCCAGATTCCAATCTTTCGGAAATAAATGCGTTCCATTGGAATTCAACGTTAACGCAAAGCTGCGTGTAACCGCTGCAACTGGTAATTCACCGTAGAGATGAGGAAATTTTTCGGCATTACGCGACAATTCCCACTTTAAAGCTGGACCTAATTTCTGTGCATCGACCTCCAGCAGTATTAGGTTATCTTGTCCAGCACGATGTTTTTCTGCACTTCCGATAACTTGCGATCCACTTGAAAAATGAATAAATCCATCTTTTTGATCTTGAGAAGATCCGCTATAAATTCCAGAAATCTCTGCAGAAAACCATTCTTCTGCCTGACATACATGATAAATCAACCGCATAGTCACAAAGTTAAACCGACAACCTTGCTTTTAGCGCACGTAGATAACGAAGATCCATTTGCTCAAACTCACCCTCACGGAGATCATCTCTATATTCATCGATCTCCTGCTTGGTGGCTTCAGATACTTTCATACCTTTAATAGCATTAATCAAATTTTCTGCCTCTTGCCTTTCCTCATCATTCAAAGGCTCAAAATTATCATCACTAACGTTCTCTCGGCCACTTTCCTGACCATCTTCATCCTTGTCATCGTCAGCACTATCTTCTTGCGTCTCATCTTGAGATATCAATAAGTCGTCCCAGGACACTCCTGCGACCGTCATTTTAGCATTAATATCACGAACTACCCCTAGAACTTCATCATCCTCTTCGCTTTTCAATTTCTCTAAAAGAGCGAGAAAATCACCTCTTTCTAGATCTGTTCTCATATTTTTTCTCCTAGGTAATCATTAAAGACCAAGTTCCTTAATTTGATTTTCTGTGTAACCAATTACAATTTTATTTTCAGTTTCAAAAATAGGTCGCTTTATAAGCGCTGGGTTATTAAACATCAAAGCTATTGCTTTTTCGTTATTCAAATCAGCTTTATCACTCTGACTTAATCCTCGCCAAGTTGTTCCTCTTCTATTAAGCAAAGAAACATAGCCTAGCGATCTCTCCCACTCCTCGATTTTGACAATTTCAAGTCCATCACGCCTAAAATCGCAAAATTCATAAGCAATGTTAGCCTCTTTCAAGTCTTTAATCGCCTTCCTGCAGACATCACAATTTTTTAATCCGTATACTCTAATCATGATCAATAAATGACCACGGTACATCACCAAAGACAAGATTAAAAAACTGGTTTAAATTACAATACCACAGATCCACGTTATTTGAGTTTTGTTAAATTTTTTTCCTGAATTCAATAAAAGAACCGTCAAAAAAATTGTTGAATTTAACATTATAACAGCCGATTTCTAATTGAATTTTTTTTTATCCACTATCATTTCACAGCTATTTGGGATGATGACTCAAAAGTGCGGGTTTACAAAATTATTTTTCCGGGGGTGCCACATCCATAATTTTGATCCAGTATTTTCTAGATAAAAATTTAACATCCAAAGGCCGAACACCAGCCAGCCGCACCGCACCCTCTTGTTCTCCACGTATCGCTCCAAGTTTCTGATAAAGCTCCATGTGAAATGCCTCGGCAGGAAAATTTGCCCAAACTAATATTTCTAACTTCGTTTCACCAGCATCAATGGCCTGTTGGAGATTTTCACCAATGCGAGTTGGGCCAGTTAAAAAACCATAACCCTGGAAAAGAACTACAAAAATCACTACTGCAGCTATAAATTTAAAATCACGCTGATTATACCAACGACGTCTTTGAAAGCCTGATTCTGTAATTCCATCCTGATCGTTTTTGGAATCACTTGGATCAATTGTCATAGTTTCTCCCATTAATTAGCTCGGTTTCCAAACCAAACCCCAACGTTCTACGGTCCATTTTTCCAAAGGTGCCAAAAGAAATTTATCTGTTCCCATAAAAATTATTGCCATAATAATGACGCCGAGAAACACCTCCTCAATTTTAAACTCAGCAGCAGAAGTGAAAATCATAAAACCTAACCCACTGTCGCCTCCAATCATTTCAGCCGCTATTAACGCTCTCCATCCGAAGCCCATACTCATTCGCATTCCAGTAATTATACTTGGCATGGCACCTGGCAAATAAACTTGAGTTACTACATCCCAACGACTTCCCCCCATTGTGAGAATGCTGTCTTCGTAAACTTTTGCAATACTTCGAACTCCCAGCATCGAGTTAAAAAACATAAGCCAGAAAATTGTATTGAGCATTATAAATAGTGTCGTAACCCAACCCACACCGAACCAAACGATAGCGAGGGGAATCCAGGCTATGCCCGAGATAGAATTGGCAAAAACGCCTACCGGTTCTAGAAACTTTGAAATTGGACGGCTCATGCCAGCGACAACACCTAAAGCAATGCCCGCGGGAAGACCAATCACAGTTGCCAGGATCACACGTCCAAGGCTAGAAAGTATGTGTGTCGTCATCATACAATCATTGTCTAACTTGATCAGCGGCACAAAACCGGGACAATCCTCTTGGAGAAAAAATATTGCCTCCCAAACTTCACCAATCGTCGGCACAAAAACAGGCGGCAGCCAGCCAAAAACAGTATTTGCATGCCATATAGTGATAAAAAATAGGAACGGAATAGAGCCTAAAATAATTTTCCTTAATCGCTGCCGCCCAAATCTACGCTGCAACGCAACCGAGAGCCGGGAAAATACCATCATCTTTGAACGAGCCCCCATCTCTCAATTGTTCTTTCCTCCATGGGCCTTAAAAGATAATGATCTAAAACTATCCAAGTAAATCCTATTATTACCATCCCCAATATAATTTCCGTTGTTTTATCGGCATCCTGCCCAGTGAATATCATCCAACCTAAGCCTTCCCTTCCGGCTAACATCTCGCCTGCTATCACAGCCCGCCAGGCAAAACCTATACTCAAACGGGAACCGGTGGCTATATGTGGCATTGCCCCAGGAAATAAAACGTCCTTCATCACCTGAAAACGACTAGCTCCAAGGGTCCGAGTAGCATTGATATAGCGAAGAGGTATCTCTCTAACTCCTGACAAAACGGTAAAAGCTATTGGGAAAAAACTCGTATAAAGTATTACAATCAGGACTGTCATATCACTATTGCCATACCAAATTACGATAATAGGAAAAATCGCAATCCCTGAGACAGACTGAAAAAAATTCATCATGGGGTGAAACATATCTGCTACGGTACGATTTAGCCCAAGTAGAAGACCAAATGGTATTCCAGCTGCTAACCCAATTGCACTGCCAATTATTAATCTAACAAGTGTATCACTGAAGTAACTTGGTAGAAGTCCCTTTACCAACATATCAACCGAGGAAAACGCAACAGCTATCGGAGAGGGCAAATAACGTGCAGGGTTTTCTATATTATCAGATATTACAGACCAGCCCAAAAGAACTACAATCACCAGGATCACTATATTCATAGCGTCGATCTTCATAAGCTGTTGTAAAGACCAAAGAAGGCGGTCCAATTTACTCCTCGACTGCAACGCTAACCTCCTCACGCACAGATGCTAAAATTTTATCTCGCGCTGCGATAAAAACAGCATCAGTGTTCATATCGGCCCAAACTCGTTTTTCTCGAGGAATATCTATTTTAACTATCTCCTTAAGCCGACCTGGCCTAGCAGAGAAAACCAAACATCGATCTCCCAAAAATGCAGCCTCATCTACCGCATGGGTGATAAATAGAATCGTTTTCTTTGTAGCCATAGCGATACGATTCAATTCTTCCTGTAAAGTGATACGGGTTTGAGCATCAACAGCAGCAAAAGGCTCATCCATCAACATGACCACGGGATCAGCACAAAGCGTTCTTGCCACTTGACAACGTTGTTTCATTCCCCCCGATAACTCATGCGGGTATTTGTCCTCAAAACCTGTCAATCCCACGAGGTTAATAAAGTCTTGCACCGTTTTGTTTCTCTCTTTTTCGGGAATTTTTCTAATTTCCAAACCGTGGCCAATATTCCGAGCCACTGTCCGCCAGGGTAGTATCGCATGCTCTTGGAACACAACACCTCGATCAGGTCCTGGACCGGTTATAACCTCTCCATCAACACTGGCAACGCCAATATTGTAGGGTAGGAGACCGGCAAGTATATTTAATAGCGTAGATTTACCGCATCCACTTGGACCGACGACAGAGACTAACTCACCCTCATACAGTTCCAAATTTATATCTTCTAATGCATGTACCGACTCTCCTGTATATTCATCGGGATAATGATGGGAGAGTCCCTCAACAACTAATTTAGGAATTAATTTATTCATTAAAATTCTCTTGAACTAGAAAAGTTATAGCGGGCGGATCAATTGTCCGCCCGCTATAACTTTTAACCAAAATACAGTATTACTTTAGATCAGAAAACCATTCTGGATGACGTTTCATTGTTGAATTTATAAATGAAAAATCAAAGTACTTGTCTGGATCGTATGGTTTTTTCATTTTCTTCTGCTTAATCAACTCGGCCACAGCAAAATTGAAAGCCTTCTTTGTATTTTCGCCCATACGAACATCATAAACTATGTGCGGCATCGTGCGTTTAGCTAGTGAAGGGGTCATGCCGCGCACAAAACGAGATCCGATCTGTGCTGCCTCATCAAGGTTTGCAGGATTCCGAAGCCAATGTGCCGCTTGAGCCATGGCATCAACTACACCCTGTGTTCTTTTTCTATCTCCGTAAACTTTCTTTGGAAATCCATGTAAGCCAGCACAGAAACAAACATGATCACCGCCACGCGATATGAGGGTCGATCCTTTTACTTTATCTAACGCACGTGTCAAATTTGGCTCCCAAGCGACAATAGCATCTACACCACCTGTATCTAAAACTGCCACTAAACTCGGTGGACGTGTGTTGATCCGACTATAATCACGCTTGGTAATACCATTCTTTCGCAGTATCGTCCGGAGGTAAAGATCGCCGGTGCTAGCAAATGTTACACCTATCTTTTTCCCTCTAAGGTCCTTTAAGCTTTTTATTCCGGTCCCTGCCCTTGCCGCAATTCCAACAAAGTTATCGCTAGTGGACTTAACATAAGAGGCACCCGTATAACCTACAAATGCTTTTACATTCATGCCTTTTTCAAGTGCAGCTGGCAAATTGGTAAAAGCAGCAGGCGCAAAATCCATCTCTCCTGCCCTTAAAGATTTCGTCAGCGCACCACCGGTTTGGCGTGTAACAACTTTTGCATCAATACCATTTTTTGCAAAGAAACCTTTTGCCTGCGCAATAAAAACTATCATTCCACCTACATTTGCTGCTGCGCCCACGTTGACTGTTTGAGCACTTGCCATTGTTGGTAAAAGAAGGGGCAACATCAAAAACAAAGACTTTAATACACGAACCATTTTTATTTTCTCCCTAAGTTGACGGGCAACAGGGTTAGAATTAGCCCTGAGCCCGTATCAAAAAAAATTAACTTACGTACAAACAGCCCTGAAACACCAAATGTTTATGATTAGACTGTAGCGATTGATCCTTGCCTCTAACTCATAAAGCTTAAACCAATGAAAAACAGATACAGGAATAACTCATTAACAACAAACGATAAAACAAATATTTTTCTAATAACACACTTACTATGAAGAATTACGAATTTGCAAAATCATATAAAGCCAACAATCCAACACTCCTCTTTTCTAGCAATGTTGGACAACCACAAAATTATTATTTATTCAATAGAAACAGCATATTAGTAGACAGCGTGTCTTCTCACACCCTTTCACTCATGTTACAGTCCAATAAAAAGTACTAGATATCACCAAAGAGCCTGAGCCAATCTATAAAGGAGATCCAGATGGAGGGAAAAATCGCTATCGTGGGTACCGGTGCAAATGGAAGTTGCGTAGGTGCAGATTTGACCCGGGCGGGATATAGCACAACACTGATTGACCAATGGCCTGACCACGTTACAGCCATGCGTACCCAAGGTCTCAAAATAAAAATGCCCGAAAAAGATATAGATGTGGAGGTTGATGCAAATAATCTTTGTGATGTTTGCACGCTGAACCGGGTGTTTGACTATATTTTTATCATGGTTAAGGCATACGATACGAAATGGTCAGCACAACTAATGGAGCCATATTTATCAACTGAAGGTATGATGGTAGGTATACAGAATGCTATGACCGCCCATGAAATCGCTGATATTGTGGGAAAAGAAAGGACAATTGGTTGTGTCGTAGAACTTTCATCGGAGATATTTACGCCGGGGATTGTTCAACGAAATACTCCGCCGGAGAAAACATGGTTCGGTTTAGGTGCCCTTGAACCTTCCATGGATGATCGAGTAAATGAAGTTCAACAGATTCTGCAAAATGTTGGAAAAGTCTCAAATACCCATAATATACTCTCTGCAAAGTGGATGAAACTGGTCGTTAATTGTATGTGTCTTGGTCCTCTTGCCATGCTTGGGCTCACTCTCTCCGAAGCAATGAAAATTCCGGGTGTAAGAGAGTTTGTTTTGAAAGCAGGTTCTGAGGCTTTGGCTGTTGGACAGGATAGAGGCTACTCAATAGAACCAATTTTCGGCCTCAACTCAGATGATATAAAAGATACAAATCATCTTCTTGAGACGCTCTTTGATAAATTAGCAGCCGATATTGGTCCCTCAGCCAGAGACTGTGTCCTGCAGGACCACCTTAAGGGTCGATACAGTGAGGTAGATATGATCAATGGTTTGGTTGCAGAAGAAAGCATGCTCTCTAGTAAGCCAGCTCCAGCTAATACAGCAATCGCCAAGGTTACCAAAAAAATACAGGATGGCGACTTGCAACCTGATCCTTCAAATCTAGAACTGGCTTTAGATTTGATGATTTAAACACATTCTTCAGGATAGAAGTATGGGAACCCGTCTATAAGGTTGGCTCAGGCTAAATCCCAAATTTGATTAAATAATAAATAAATTTAATAAATTTCAAAGTAAATATAAAACACATAAATTTTTCTATACCACTTTACGATACATAAATTTAAGCTTAGAAAAGTTATCAACTAATTCTTTAAAGAAATTAACCAATAACAGATATAAAAAGGTAGAGGTAAAAATGCCTGAGATCAATATGGACACCGTAGATGAAATTGGCTTGGCAATAGTTGGGTGCGGCACCATCGGTCGTATTCGTGCTAAATACGCTCGAGAGTACCCAGGTATTAAATGGTTGGGGCTTTGCGATATTAATGATGATCTGGGTAAGCAACTTGCAACAGATACAAATGCTGACTTTTACACCAATGACTTTAATGAGTTGATCAAGCGGCCAGAGGTGAATGCCGTCATGATCATAACGGATGAAAATAAACATACTGAGCCAACATTACTAGCTGTTGAAGAGGGACATAAGCTTTTTATTGAAAAGCCTTTAGCAACCGAAGCCCGAGAATCATTTCAAATATTGAGTGCAATTGAACAGGCAAACTTAGATGCTTGTGTCGGCTACACTCAACGTTTTCGTCGCAGGTTCTTAACTGTCAAAGAGCGTCTCATGAACGGCCAAATTGGTGATGTGCACTCGGTAACCACCCGTGCATTCATGAACCGAATGGTCCCAATTGCTACCATCACCAAAACTAATGCCCGTCATAACTTAACCCCAATGGTAGTTTCTGGCACCCATTCATTAGATATGTCGATGTGGCTAATGGAAGGTAAAAAACCAAAAACCGTTTATGCCAAGTCAGTCGAAAAAGTCCTCAACGAATGGGGCACAAAAGATTCAACCTTTGGCATTTTCACAATGGATGATGGCACACTATTTTCCATGAATATTTGTTGGGCCTTACCGGAAGTTTGGCCGGGTACAGTTTATGGTTTAGAAATCGGAATAGTCGGTAAAGAAGGTATTATTGACATCGAAGACACGCACCGAGACCTAGTTCTAGCTACCAACGAAAAGCTGCCCGGAGGCTATATTTCTGGAGGCTATGAAGCACCTGAACGACACGTCGATTTCTTGACCTCCTACCCTCCCGGCGACCTTTGGAACGGCCAACTTTATGGTCCGATGCGTGAAGAAACTATAGGCTGGTTTACAAGAATAATGATGGGAACGCCAACCCCACATGCAACGGCAGCTGAAGGCCACGCAAACCTAATGTGCACAATGGCCATGGATCTCTCCGCAAAACGCGGCCAAGAGGTGGAATTGCCAATCGATCCAGAAGAATTTTATAAATAAACTTTTTTGGGCTCAAATAAGAAACACGTGGCAGAAGAGTAATGGATTTTCATTAAAGAAATTAATTTTCTAACTAGGTTTGTTTTACTCTAAAGTCACAACACCCAATTCATTCGCGGTCTTGGCTAGAGACTTTAGTAGACCACTATGAATCGGCACACCATTCTGTGTACGATCTTGGCGTTTCTTGTGACTTTGTTCGCCTGGCAATAGAACCTCATCATAGCCTGGAAGGGTAGGTGAGGCTTTCATAGCCCTATATATATGGTCAACATTTTGTTTAAAAGCATCAACGTCTCCAAACGCCGCTATATCGATAGCGACAATAAACTGGCCCGTATTCGTTGGCGTTTTGAAATCAACATTAAAATCTACAACATCTTTGCCGAAAGCAGCCCCATTAAGAGTACCGGCAAGAAGGCCAAACATCAGTGCTAAGCCATAGCCCTTTGGTCCACCAATTGGCATTAAAAAACCCTCATCAGATTTTGTTGGGTCGGTTAGAGGTTGTCCATGCCTATCAATCATCCAACCCTCTGGCATTTCCTCGCCGCGTTGTACTGCCGTCTTAACTTTACCGTAAGCAGCAACAGTAGTCGCCATATCTAATACTATTGCAGGTTCATTCTTTCCCGGTACAGCAATAGCGATAGGGTTCGTACTAAGTAGCATTTCAACACCACCCCAAGGCGGCAAATGATTAGCATTTCCGATTGCGACGTATAACCCAATCATATCTTCAGCAAGTGGCATTTTTGCATAAAGTGCAGCCGGTCCAGCATGGTTACTATGATGTGTTCCTACCCAAGCAACACCGCTATCTTTAGCTTTCTTAATTGCTAACTCAGCGCAATATCGCATTACCAGATGTCCTTGCGCATTATCCCCATCAACCAAAGCCATACCACTTTTATCTCTCTCTACATGAATATTAGGCTTTAGATTTAATCCGCCTTCTTTTATTCGGCGGATATAACCTGGCAATCTGAATATCCCATGGCCATCAGATCCATTAATATCAGCTTCAGTCATTAACTTTGCAACAATACGAGCATCCTCGCGCGGCATTTCGACGGCCACTAAAGCACGCTGAATAAATTCTGCAATCGCCCCAGCTGAAAAGCGTTTTGTATCGAAAGCTTTTTCAGCCATAAATTTCTCCTATTTATTATTTTATTGACGTGTGACAACATCGTCGCCAGATAAATGCTCAACGGTTTTCCCGGTCTCCTGGAAAGTGCGAGTAACGGCATCAGAATCATAGGTCCAAAGAATGACCGCCCGTGTTTCACCAATATTAACAAAACGATGATATGTACCTGCTTTAATGTACGTAGTGTCCATTGGAAACACGGCCGTCAATTCTCCAGCAATTTCCACATTACATTCACCCTCAAGTAACACAACCTGCTCATCACAATTGTGACAATGTACGGGCACTTCTTTGCCAGCGGGAAAGCTGGTCAACCCAGACGTAATGCGAGAACCACATTTTTCATTGGTAACAAGAACTGTTGTAATAACACCATCACCTCGTTCATGGGTAGGCGCGTCTTTGATTTTAAAAATTTTTGTCTGTGACATTCTTCTGTCCTATTTATTTGAACTTAGCTCAAATGCTATATCTTTCTGTTTAGAATACTAGAATCAATAGCTTTCGCAATGTCTGATGCGAGAGTATAGTTTTAATAACAGACCTTAATTAAAAACTTAAAAAAATACGTGGGCAGAGCCGTAGATAAAGAAATACGAATAAATGACAGGAAAAAGCTAACACAAACGAAATATCAAAAAGTCGATAATATTATTCGACAACGCTTAATAGACAATGTATGGAAACCAGGTGACATACTGCCAAGCGAAATACAGCTAGCCGCAGAACTCAATGTTAGCCAAGGCACGGTGCGAAAAGCGCTTAATGACATGGTTGCCGAACACCTACTATTTCGCCAACAAGGGATTGGTACTTTTGTTTCTGAACATACTGAGAGGCGAGCCTTATTTCTTTATTTTAGTATTGTCGGTAATGACGGCACACGTATTTTACCAGAAAGCACTATTCTTTCATGCGAAGAAAAATTACCATCTCCACTAGAACAAGCTAGGCTAGAGCTTAATGATGGTGCGGTGGTCGTGCGCTTCCATCGCATCCGTTATTTTGACAATATTTCGACGATTATAGAAACCATTTGCCTTCCACTGGAACATTTTCCTGGCTTCGGTTCTGAGATGGAACCGCCCAACAATCTATTTCGGTTCTATCAGTTATCTTATGGTATCACGATAGCTAAAGCGGAAGAACATTTGAAAGCCGTCAGCGCATCAGCAGAAGAAGCTACTATCCTAAATATTGATGAGGGCACCCCGATGTTAGAGATTGATCGTGTTGCACGAATGCTAGATGGCCGTCCGGTTGAATGGCGGGTTAGCCATTGTGATACACGCAACTACAAATATATCTCGGAACGTGGCTAATAAAAAAAGGACTAACTTAATGACTAGGAAGATTGGCTTCATTGGACTTGGCGTCTTAGGTTCTGCAATGGTGCCAAACATAATTGACAGTGGATTTGAAGTTATTGGTTATGATATTCGACCAAAAATTATGGAAGAGCTCGAGATACTTGGCATGCAAATCGCTAAATCGCCCTGCGACGCAGCCATGCTCAGCGATGTTCTCATTACATGCTTGCCAACCGTGGATGTTTTATTAGACGTCTTTGGTGGCGACGACGGTATCGATAAAGCTAATAAGATTGGACAAGTCATTATCGAGACAAGTACCTTTCCTGTCGAGGATAAAGAACAAGCCAAGTCCCTTATGGACGCCGTGGATAAAAAAATGCTTGATTGTCCAGTGAGTGGTAATCGAATTCTAGCAGTCAAAAAACAGCTAACGGCTTTTGGTAGTGGCGATGAAGCAACGTACAATGATGTTCAAAAAATTATTCAAGGTTTTGCGCGTAGAACTTTTTATGTTGGTCCCTTTGGTAACGGCATGAAGATGAAGTTTTGTGCGAATATCCTCAATTTAGTTCATAACTCTGTAGCGGCCGAAGTAATGGTTTTAGGCATGAAATCGGGCCTCGACCCTGAATTAATTCATGATGTCATTAGTGGATCAGGCTCAAGCTCTTCTATGTTTGAAACTAGAGGGGCAATGATGGCAAATAACAACTATGAGCATGAGGGTATGAACTTTTCAGTACCAATCAAAGATTCTCGGTTTATTTCAGATCATGCCCATAAGATGCAAGTCCCGACGCCAATTTATCATGTTGCTCTGCAATCCTATTATGCCGCTATTGCACAAGGTCATTTTGATGAAGATGCCGCAGCGGTATGCGCAGCGATGGAGAGAGCCGCCAATATTGAACGTCCGAAAGAAGAAAAAAAAACCAATGAATTCTAATTCAAAAAAAATATCCATAAAAAAAATTGGTGTCATTGGTCTCGGCAATATGGGCAGAGGAATTGCTAAGAATCTAATCAAGGCGGGTAATAAAGTTTTTGTATGGGATCTAGCTGAAACAGCGTGCAAAGCTTTCGAGAAAACCGCAACGATAGTAATGCCGGATGAAATGTCGCAAAAATGTTCTATCATTATTTTTGTTGTGCCGGGTTCAGTTGAGATTAATGCGATGCTAAAAGGCAAAAATAGTATTTTAGCAAATCCGAAACGGGGACTAATTCTTTACGATTTCACAACTTCTGATCCCAACTATACGAAAAAACTCGCACGGCGTGCAGCTTCTAAAGGTGTTAGTTATATGGATGCAGGTATGACGGGCGGCGGAGCCCTAGGAGCTGATAAAGGCACCATGACCTTAATGATTGGCGGAGATCCAAAGATTTTTAATAAAACTGCCCCCGTGCTTGCTTCCGTGGCTAAAAAACTCATTTATCTTGGTAAAAGTGGTACAGGTCACACGATGAAAATCGTACACAACATGATCACTCATACTAATTTCTTTGCACTATGTGAGGCCGCCCATCTGGGTAGACGCGCGGGTATAGAACTTAAGGATTTAATAGAAGTTTTCAATAATGGTAATGCTCGGAGCTTTATTTCGGAGCGTCGGTTCCCAGACCATATTCTCTCCAAAACCTGGGATGGGCGCTCTCGCGTCTATAATCTCAACAAGGACGTCGGCATGGCAATTGCGTTAGCCGATAAACTCGGTGCTACCGTTAACATTGGAAAAAATACCTACGCCTATATACAAGAAGCCATTACCCAAGGTAGGTCGGAAGAAGATTTTACCAAGCTTTATCCGGCCCTAGAAAAGCTGGATAGAAATTCAAAAAAGCAAAGGAAGTAAAATTAAACATAATCAACTAACGTTTTTATATATATTACAAAGTCTAAAAAACTAGCATCCCCTTAGAATAGGGGATGCTAGTTTTTTTAAATCAGAATTAGACTTATTTTTTCATCAAACCCTGAACCATTGCCTTATACGCCTTACTTTGAGCGGGGCGTTGAGCTTCATAGGCTGGACCAGTTTCATAATCCGTCACTTCACCAATCGCCTTAATTAGTTTTTTATAGGTTTTATGACCTTGCAATTTAGTCATAGCAGAGCGAAGCTTTGCCAGTCGATCGGCAGGAATACCGCGCTGCGCCATAAGCACGCGATGCATCAAACCAATATCAGTCGTGTAACCGAGATCACCAAACGTTGGGACACCCTTAAATGCAGTTTTTTTACCTGCACTAATCAAAACGCGAACTTTTTTACCTTGAGCTAAAATTGTTGATTTAAACTGAAAGGTAAAATCAGCCTCTTTGGCAAGAAAACCACGTAAAGAAGGTCCACCACCTTTATAAGGTACCATCACAACATTTTTAACGATACCCGCTTCAGTGAAAAGCTGAAGAGCAGGAGCATGAGTAGCTCCCCAGTTACCAGAATGTGCGAATTTTAGTTTTCCAGGGTTCTTTTTAGCAAATGCAACTAACTCTTTCCATGATTTAAACGGGCTATCGGCACGGACAATCACAGAGAAACTACCTGAGTTCAATTTTCCAACTGTGATGAAATCCTTGTCCGTGTTATATGGTAATTTTTTTACATGCTTTTGCAGCTGATCATAATAATTATGAGTGAAAAGCAATGTATAGCCATCGGGTTTGGCTCGAGCCGCCGCCGCCGTCCCTACTTGCCCTGATGCACCTGGCATTAATTTTACAATAATAGCATTTCCAAGAAATACTGGAATAACACTCGTGAAAACCCGAGCATTGCGATCATGAGAGCCACCTGCTCCCAAAGGCAGTATCATGGTAATGGGTTTTTCTGGATACTCAGCCTTAACGTCATCAATCGATAACCCCAAAGCCAACACAGTACCAAGAAAAAGCTTAGTCAGATTAATCATCCGCATATTAATTTCCCCTCTAAGTTAAAATAATTTAATTATTGTGTATTTTAAAATTATTAAATTTATTGATTCAACTATTATATAAGATCTCAAACATAAAGCCCTCGTCAAGACCAAATAATGTTTCACTGTATGTTTATTCCTAACACTAATCCCTTAATTTTGTTGATTTCTATTTTATTCCTCAGTCCCAAATTGTTTCCTAAGTCGATTACTTCTACGCCACATTAAAAAAGTAACAATGGGCGTGAGAGTTAAAATAACGGCAGTAATTGGCCTTTCAAATAACATGTAACCAAAAAGCTCGCCGTTTGAAAGTGTTATACTCTGCCCAAAAGAATATTCGAGCGTTGGTCCTAAAATAAAACCCATCGCCATTGGCGTTACATCAAAATGTAGTTTTTTCGCAATATAACCAAATGCGCCAAAGAATACTAGAACCGCCAAATCAAATGGCTGGGCACGAAACACCCAAGAGCCAGCAAAAGCAAAAACTAAAGTTAAAGGTAGTAAGAACGATTTCCTGATCGTTACTACTCGGGCGAAAAATGGAATACACAAGTAACCAATTCCTAGAAATAATATATTTGCCAGCGCCATCGCTACGAGTATTGCAAAAACTAGGGAGCCTTGCTCTTCCATTAATTGCGGGCCTGGCCTCATACCTTGCGCAATGAAAGCGCCCACAAGTATAACTGTCAAATTATCCCCCGGAATGCCCAATGTTAACAAAGGCACTAGTGTTGGACCATTTACTGCATTATTGGCGGCCTCCGCAGCGGCAACACCTTCAAGTTCCCCCTCGCCAAAAGTTTCGGGGTGCGTTGAGGCGGATTTCGCCGCAGCATAACCCATAAATGCCGCAACGACCTGCCCAACTCCCGGGATCATGCCTATGGATGTACCAATTACTGTAGATCGTGCAATTGTTCGAATACAGCTCTTAAATTCGGTCCAGGTTAAGCGCGCACCACTCACTTTAAGATCTTCGGCCTTGATCAAAGAAGAGGCTTTCTTTTCAATATTAGTAAAAATCTCAGGTAACGCGAAAACACCAATCAACATTGGCAGCAATGGGATACCCGCCTCAATCTGCGGGATACCCATAGAGAACCGCGATAATGCCCCAATAGGATCTTGACCTATCATTCCAAAAAATAGACCCACTACCAGCATTAATAGGCCTTTAACAAATACTCCACTTGACGTTGCTGAAATAACAATCAGCGCCAACAACAAAATGGCTGCCAATTCCGGTGGCCCTAGTAATAAAGCAACTGCCGCGATGGGCCCAATGAGCGCTATTGTAATAATGTCACTAGAGAGATCTCCTGAAACGGAAGAAAATAAGGCCATCTCAAGTGCTTTTCTACCTTGACCTTTCTTAGTCAAACTTGGACCATCAAAAGTTGTGGCCACCGCCGCACCCGTCCCTGGCATTGAAATCAAAATAGCAGGAATTGAGCCTCCATAAATACCGCCTTTATAAACCCCAATTAAAAAAGGAATTCCCAATAGCGGGTCAAGGAAAAACGAAATAGGTAAAAGAATTGCCATCGCCATCAATGTAGTAAAACCCGGCAACGCCCCAACAAACATCCCGAGGAATAGTCCACCTGATATATAAATCATGGTGTCCCAACGCAGCGCCAAGCCAATACCTTCTATGAATGACTCAAACATCTATTTTTAGTTCTCCGGGTTGAAATTGTGAGCCGTAAAACTTATATCAAAGACCAGTTAGTTAGGGGATAAATATCAATAGGGAATGGAGGAAGTTCAACCAACAGAACCCTTCTAAAAGTTACAAACACTAGCATAGGAAGAAAAATACTAATCAAAGCCCCAAAAATATAATTCCTATTACCAAAATAAGTAGACATCGAAAGGATCATAATAGCACTCCCCACAACAAATCCAAGATTGACCATTAATGGTACATAAATGGCCATCATTACCAGTGTTACGATAACGTTAGTAATTGCCTCCTTATCCAGATTTTTTAACTCATTAACTTGGTCTATTGAAAAGCTTTTATATAAAAACCAAAAACCCAATACCACCATACAGATTGCTATAATTTGAGGAAAAAGTTCAGGTGACAAATTAAATTGGCCAACAGCCAACTGTATCAGAGGTTTATCAATCTGACTCGGGATAATTACGTAAAGAAAAATTCCCAACACAATAAATATAAATGCTGAAATAGTATTAAAATTAAATTGTGTTCTAAAAGATCTATCCATAGGATTAATTAGACTATTATTTCGTAGGAATACGGATTGAAGACATGTCATTACTATTTAGCGGTAACGTAACGGGCTCATTCCGGTCTACAGATAAATCAGCAGCCATGTAAACCTCCATTACTTGGCGAGCTTCCTGCGGTGTAACCATTACCGGGCGGTCTAACGCAATTGCTTCCAGAAAATGAACACCTTCATTATGCATAGGCCCTGCGAAAACATGCTCAACTTGCTCGCCCGGCATTGACGACATTGGCAAGCGAATTCCATTTTCCATTGTATTTAAAATTACATCTCTGTGAGTGTCATCCAAAATTAACATCCCCTCCGTACCCGTGAACTCAATCCACGTCCCCGAAAAATTGGGATGGCCTGGCGGCATAGTCCAACCCGACCCGATAGTGATGACCACACCATTATCAAGCGTCACCATTGACCATTGCGCATCTTCTAGGCCGGTTACATCCTTCATTGCACCATAAGCAGACTGCGAGTAAACCCGAATTGGCTTCGCCGGCTCTAGGCACCAAAGTAGAAAATCCAGATCGTGCGTTGCTTCCATGGCTGCGGGCGATAGCTTTATACGCTTGCCAATTTTACTACCCAGACCCCGGGTAATATGACGGCTAACTAAACCCGCGACAGGCTTGCCAATTGTGCCTTCACTTAAACATTTTTTAAGATAAGCAAATTTTGGATTAAAACGTTGGGAATAGCCGATTGTAAATTTAATATTATTTTTCTCAGCTAAAGCAACTAATTCATCTGCTTCGGCTAAAGTTATTGATAAGGGCTTCTCAAGAAAGACATGCTTACCAGCTTCCATACAGTCTTTCGCGATTGGAAAATGTATATCCTCCGGCGTAGCGGAAATAAAATATGCGCCAATATCACCGTTTTTTAAAAGCTCTTTATAATTTGTCGTCGCGGTCACCGGATTGGTAAGATTTTTAACTTCTTCGAGACGCTCAGGCCTAATTTCAGCAATGTGGAGGTCTTTAACCAATGGACTACTGGCACACGTGTTTGCTCGTATACCACCGCACCAGCCAGTGCCAATAACACCAACATTAATTTGTTTCATTTTATTCCCTTTTATCACTTAAATCTTATTAATTTTTAAAAAATAAACTCACTCGAAGTCTTATATAAGAGTTATAGAATACGAGGGAACCTATGATTTTTATAAAGGTTCTGTCAAGATTGGCATCCACTATCAAAGAATTTTAAATTGTTTCTGAATTTATTGGTCGAAATTTCTGAGCTTTTTGGTTATATGTTTCTCAAACAACTGAAATGATTACATGGACTATTATGAAATTCTTCTCACTTATTCTATTAACTTTATCTCTGACATCTTTCTCTCCATTAAATAACTTAATATTTACAAAACCTGCTTCAGCAGAGAGCGTTAAAACTTTTTCTGTTAAAATAAATAAGCGTCAAGTTGTTGGTAAAAAGAAACTTCGCATATCCCAAGGGGATCAAATAACACTTCTCTGGCAAACAGATGAGAACGTTGAATTACATCTCCACGGTTATAACATCAAAAAAAAGATCGTAATCGATAAAATTACTCCAATGCATGTCAAAGCACACGCGACCGGGCGGTTTCCCGTTACCTCACATGGATTTAGCGATGAAAAAACGCATACCCATGGAAAAGGGGCACTTTTTTATATCGAAGTTCATCCAAAATAAAAAATGGAATAGACCTATTAGAAAATTTAGTAGCTTAGCCTGGTTCCCAGGCGCCCTTATTTTAAGTCACCTAATACCGTCACCCCTAATTGCACATGCGTTTGGTCAAAGATATGACCTTCCGTTGCCCTTATGGTTATTCATTGCCGGAGGCGCTCTAGCGGTAATGGTTTCGTTTATTATAATTGCACTTTTTGCGCGGCCTCCTCGAGAGAATGATGCCTCCTTAAAATTTAATCTCCTAAAAAGCCGAATAGGAAAATTTCTTGTCCATCCAATAATTATTGGCTTAATCCGATTTGTGTTCACAGCACTTTTCATATTAATTATAGCGGCAGGGTTTTGGGGGTCACAAAACCCACTTAATAATATTTCCATTGTTATGGTCTGGGTAATCGCTTGGGTTGGTTTAGCCTTTATCTGCTCTTTACTTGGTAATTTCTGGGCAATAATAAATCCATGGAATACTATTTTTCTATATACAGAAAATGGATACAGAAAAATAACTGGAAACAACCTCTCCAGACATAATAAATATCCCATAAAATATGGATATTTGCCGTCTTTTGTTTTTTTCTTCTGCTTTGCTTGGCTAGAAATCAATTGGTCAGGTTCAAACACGCCTAGTTCGGTAGCAACTGCACTATTGGTATATAGCTTATTTACATTTGTCGGAATGTGGGTTTATGGCCGCGAAACCTGGCAAAAATATGGCGAATGCTTTACCGTAGTTTACTCATTATTTTCAAGATTTTCTATAACAGAAGGCAGAATTAACTCAGAAAAACGAGAATGGTTCTTAAGGCCTCCGGGGATTGGGCTTCTCCGTGAAGATAAAAATTTGCCCGAACCTACTTTGGTATATTTTATACTTTTATTACTTTCAACAGTAACTTATGACGGCTTTACGGAAACAGAGACATTTCAGCAAATCTCCCTAAGCTATATTGAATTCGCCAAAGATTTAACGGGCAAAGAAATAGACGCTTTTGCACAATCTTTTTTCGATACGGTCGCGCTTCTATCTTTTCCAATAGTTTTCATTTTGACCTATGGATTCTTTATCTGGTTGAGCGCCTTTATGGATGAAGAAACCAAACGCACCCTCGAATTAGCTCGGGTTTTTATTTTTTCAATTGTACCAATTTCGATTGCTTATCATCTATCACACTATATCTCTCTTTTAGCTATAGAAGGACAACTTGCTATTCGACTGATATCAGACCCTTTTGGCTTTGGGTGGAATTTGTTCAATACGTCAGCCTATCAAACAGATATAACAATCATAAACGCAAAATTTGTATGGTATTTCTCTATTATCCTTATTGTTATAGGACACATCATTGCCGTTTATGTTGCCCATATGGAAGCACTGCGGATTTACGCAGATCGTTCCCAAGGGCGATACGGAACCTTAATCAGTCAAATTCCTATGATTGTTTTGATGATTGGTTATACCATGCTCAGTCTTTGGATTATCGCCCAACCAATTGTAGGCTAATTAGTTTTATATTTCTCTGAAAATATACTGGAAATAGACGGTTTTGGATGCTAGTTAGCATTAATTACTCTTATAAAAGATTGGTTGTAGATTAAATGTATAACCGTTAACGAGAAGGAAAAAAGAAAATATGTCCAATTCAATCATTGCTGTCGCAGATTCAGTCTTTCCAAGTCTCGACCTTGCAAAAAAAGCTCTCTCAGGTCAGACTTCTGAAGATTTTCGAATGTCAAATGACTCATCAGCCGAGAGCATTCTAGCCGTCGCCGCTGATGCGGACGCGTTGTTAGTAACATATAGCCAAATAAATGCCGAAGTTATTACTGGCCTTAAAAATTGTAAGGCCATCGGACGTTTTGGTATTGGTACGGATAATATTGATATAACAGCCGCTACTGAAAAAGGTATAACAGTCTGTTATGCCCCAGTTTACTGTTTAGATGAGGTTTCAGATCACGCGATGGCTCTATTATTGGCTTGCGCACGTAAAATTCCATTTGCTAATGCCCGAGCAGCACAAGGACGATGGGAGATGCCCGCAGTGGCGCCAATTGGGCGAATTAGGGGTAAAACCTTGGGTCTCATAGGCCTCGGGAATATTCCACAGAAAATTGTCGGAAAAGCGCAGGCGTTTGGTATTAATGTAATTGCATCTGATCCGTATTGCCCTGATGAAATTTTCTCCAAGCTTGATGTCGGAAAAGTGGAACTCAACGATCTTTTAAGCCAGTCTGATTTTATCTCGGTTCACGCACCGTTAACGTCCGAGACAGAAAATATGTTTAACATGGATGCATTCAAAAAAATGAAAAATAGTGCTTACCTTATTAATACTGCACGTGGTCCATTAGTTGAAATTAATGATCTTGCAGCTGCTCTAGATGCCGGTGAGCTCGCTGGAGCCGGTTTAGATGTCCTTCCCGAAGAACCACCTACTAAAAATAATCCTCTACTTGGACGAGAAGATGTGGTTCTAACCCCTCATACGGGTTTCTACTCTGAGGATGCTCTATTAGATCTTCAGACAACAGTTGCGACCGATGTAGCTACAATCTTGTCTGGCGGAGAGCCTAAGTATCCAGTTAAACCGAGCTAAACAGGATAGATAAAATGCAAGCGATGGTTCTGACAGCGCCAAGAGAAGTCGCAAACCAGAAAGTTAAGGTTCCAGATATTAGTTCAGATGAAACATTAATTAAGGTTACCAAGTCAGGTATATGTGGGACTGATCTTAAAATATTCCAAGGAGGTATTCCGGTTAACTACCCCCGCATCTTAGGTCACGAATCGGTTGGCGAGGTGGTCTCCGGTGGGAACCTCGCTCCAGGAACACCAATAATTGTTGATCCTGCTTATTATTGCGGGGCATGCTATAACTGTCGAGACGGTCAAAGCCACCTCTGTCCAAATGGTGGATTAATCGGTCGAGATGTTGAAGGTGGTTTTGCCGATTTCATGGTAGCTCCGAGCCGTAACATACACGCTTTACCTAACAACTTAAAATCTGAAATTGCACCCCTAATTCAGCCTATGACGACTTGCTTACACGCGCAGCGAAAAGCTAAAATTTTCCCCGGTGAGGCGGTTTTGGTTTATGGCCTCGGCGTGACTGGCCTTCTTCATGTCCAATTAGCCAAAGCACATGGTGCATATCCGGTTATTGGCGTGACGCGTTCAAAATGGAAACGTGAACTTGCAGAAGATCTGGGAGCAGATTTCACTTTTGCTCCAAATGAAAATTTAAAAAGTGATGTCCTCAAAGTTACGGGAGAAAAAGGTGGTGTTGATCTAGTCATTGAATCTGTCGGCCAACTATCAATCTTAGCCGAAGCAATTGAACTTGTTAGATTGGGAGGGCGCATTCTACCCTTCGGTATATACACCCAAACCAAAGGGGAACTTCCTTTTTACAATTTGTATTTCAAAGAAATCCAAGTTGTAAATGCTCGGGTTGCCAAACCTGAAGACTACCCGGCTAGCATTGATTTTGTTCAACGGGGTGTGGTTGACCTTAAGCCTCTGATTACTCATACGCTTGGGCTAAACCAAATAAATAAAGCGTTAGATATGCTAGACGGTGGCGATAGCAATTGTATAAAAATTATTTTAGACCATGATGGTTAATAAACTAGACACACCGATAATCTGAACTTTATTTATAAAACAATTTGTATGCCAAATATTCTCATAGAAGAAGTTAGAACCGCTGTTAACTATATAAAAAATAGGAGTCACAAAATCGCCAACATTATCTTAAAAACTAATCATAAGAAGGAACTTAATCATGTCCTCACCTATAATATCAACTGAGTGGCTATCGGAACGCCTCCTCGACCCTACTATAAAAATAATTGAGGTTTCATCAAAAAAAGGGGACGAGGCCGGTTATACTAAAAAACATATCCCTGGTGCGTTTAATTTTTGGTGGAAGGATTTATGTTGGCATGAAACTGATCGGCAATTTGTTACCCCAAAACAGTTGGCTGAGCGTCTTGGTGATATCGGTATTAGTGATGAAGACAGGCTCATAATATATGGTGATCCTGTGCAATATGGCACCTACGCATTTTGGGCTTTAACAATGGCCGGCCATCCTAATTTAATGTTACTCGATGGCGGTCGAACAAAGTGGCTGGAAGACCAGTTACCAGTTACAGAAAAACAACCAGAAACAAAGAGTACTACATACGAAATTCAATCACCAGATCAATGGATGCGCCTTGGGCGGGATAATATCAGAGATAATCTTGGTAGCGATGGCCGCGTCTTAATTGATGTTCGAACACCAGAAGAATACTCTGGAGAGCGGGTAATGGAGTACGGACAATTTGACCATGGCGCAGAGAGAGGCGGTCGGATTCCTGGCGCAAAACACCTCTTCTTCAAGAAGCTACTAAATTCGGATGATAGCTTTAAGTCGGCTAAAGAATTAGAAGCCATCTTTGCGCAGATAATTACTGAACAACAAAAAGCTGATGAAATTGTGGCCTATTGTCGATTATCGCACCGCGCAACACTTGCATGGACAGCGATGACTTATATTTTAGGTTATAAAAATGTTAAAATTTATGATGGCTCTTGGACTGAATGGGGATCGATAGTGGGTTTCCCAGTAGAAAAATAACTAAGAATTTGTGGCCAACACCATATCAGCTCCTTTTTCAGCGATCATAATTACGGGCGCATTAATATTTCCACCAACAAGATCAGGCATAACGGACGCATCCACCACTCGAAGATTTTCACACCCGCGCACCTTAAGTTTTGGATCAACAACCGAGGCTTCATCTGTCCCCATTCGGCACGTACCTATCGGATGAAAGACCGTCATTGCTGTTTCACGGATAAATGCATCTATTTCGTTATCGCTTTGAACCTCTTTGCCGGGCGTTATTTCTGCGCCAAGATGTTCACTAAAGGCAGATTGAGACATGATAGAACGCTCAATCTTAAATCCTTGGCGGATTGCCTGCCGATCCATATCGCTAGCAAAAAAGTTATTAATTATCTTCGGAGCATCATTTGGGTTACCTGATGCCAAGCTAACCGTTCCACGCGCTTCGGGACGAAGATGACAGGCAAGTAGTCCTACTCCTGTTGGTCCAGGTTTTTTCACGAACGGGAACCATTCGTGGGATTGTACGGAAAATAAACGAAAAAATAACTGAATATCCGGCAATGCCAACTCAGGTCGGCTTTTTACAAACCCAGTGCCAAACCCCAACGGATGCGTGGCTGGTCCAGACTTAAAAAACTGTGCGCGAGCCATATTGAAAACCAGACGATCAAATCTTAAATTCTCTTGAAAAACGGACCTCGTTTTGCGTTCACATTCAATCATGACACTTGGATGATCTTGTAAATTCGACCCCACATTTTTACAGTCTGATATCACCTCGACCCCATTTTCCCGAAGCTGATCAGCAGGTCCAATTCCTGAAAGTAATAATAGTTGCGCAGAATTATATGTTCCACACGATAGGATTACCTCTTTATTCGCGTTCACGGTATACCTTTGACCGTTTTTTAAATATTCTATTCCAACCGCCTTATTGCCTTCAAATACAATGCGCTGGACATGGGCCCGGGTAATGGCAGTAAGATTAGTGCGCTTCAGAGCGGGGTGGAGAAAGGCCACAGCAGTACTTTGACGCCTGCCTTCAGCAGTTGTGAATTGCATACGAGCTATGCCTTCTTGTTCACTACCGTTATAATCACCTCGATAGCTATAGCCGAGCGCTTCACCTGACGACCGGAACGCATCAAATATTTTGTCTTTGGTTGGGGAGATCGCAGTTTTCATCGGTCCATCCTGACCTCGAATTTCGCTTTTTTCTGTCAGATAGTTTTCTGATTTTTTAAAATACGGCAGTACTTTTTCATAGCTCCAGTCCGTGAGACCCATTTGCCCCCAGCGATCATAATCTCCGGAATTGCCTCGCACATAGGCAGTCATGTTGATCGTAGAAGATCCCCCCAAAACTTTGCCGCGTGGATGGTATAGGCGGCGGTCATTCATGTGAGGTTCTGGCTCAGACATATAGGACCAATTATATTTGGGATTATTCCAAATTTTGGCAGTACCGGTGGGAATATGAAATAGTAGGCTCGAATCTTTACCACCAGCTTCTAAGATAAGAACGCTATTTTTTGAATCTGAACTCAAACGATTGGCCAACACACAGCCAGCAGAGCCTGCCCCAATAATTATATAATCAAAATCTTTCATAATCGAAGATCAAAAAAATTACTCTGCGGCGGGTAAAATCTTTTGGTCATTATCATTCTTCTCTTTTATAGCACAGAGTACTTTTTCGGCTGTTGCCGGTAAAGAGGTAATTCTAACACCAACCGCATCAAAAATTGCATTGCAAATAGCGGCGGCTGTAGGAACAGCCGTTGGCTCACCAACACCTTTAGCCCCAAACGGTCCAGTTGGATCGAAGTTCTCAACAATATCAACATCGATTTCCGGCATATCTAAACTGGTCGGCATTATATAATTTGTCAAATTAGGGTTAAGCTGCAGACCTTTATCGTCAAACAACATTTCCTCTTGTAAGGCAAAGCCTATACCCATTGAGATACCACCCTCAATTTGACCTTCAACCAGCATCGGATTTATTGCTGTTCCACAATCATGGGCCGCTGACATATAAATAACATCTACTTCACCAGTCTCGTCATCGACCTCAACTTCAGCGCATTGCGTTGCATAGACATAGGTCGAGAAAGGTTTACCTTGGCCCGTTTCTGGGTCCATACCAACGGTTGGCGGATTATATGAAGCACTGCCAATTGGAGGTCGGCCCATGACGAACTGCGCCTGAAGAGCCACATCAGCAATGGGTAAACACCGTTGGGGGAAGTATTGAACCTGTATTTTTCGATCAACTGCTTCTAACTGATTTGGCTGTACCTCCAATAAAGGGGCTGCCACTTCAAACAAGATTTGCTTCGCATTGGCAGCTGCTAATTTGATTGCATTTCCAGTTACATAGGTTGTACGGCTAGCTATCGCGCCTGTATCCATTGGTGTCGTATCCGTATCTGCCGAAACAACGTGAATATCATCGGTTGAAACACCCAGCTCCTCTGCAGCGATTTGGGCCAGTACAGTCAATGAACCTTGTCCTGTCTCAACAGTACCTGTCAACAGCGTCGCAGTTCCATCTTCATTTACTTTAACAGTTGCTGCGCTCGGATTAGCTAAAACGGTAAACCCGATAGGATACCACATACAGCCAACACCTTTACCTCGCCGGATCATTTCCGCCACTCCTTCCAACCAAATCGTTCGGTCGCCATTTCCAGAGAATCTTTGACTACAACAGCCTCCAATACCTGACCTGTCGGACTTGCTGATCCTTCGTTAAATGCATTCTTCAAACGGATTTCTAATGGCTCAATTCCGAGTTCTGCTGCCATGTCATCCATGTGGGATTCATAAGCAAAGCATACTTGCGGCGCCCCAAAGCCACGCATGGCACCGGTCATAGTTTTGGTCGTGTATACGGCATACGCATCAACATGCAGATTTTCAATATTATACGGGCCGGCAGACAATATGCATGCTTTACCTAAGGTAGTCTCAGACCAAGAACAATAGGCGCCACCATCGCATATTAAGCGCACTTTGCGCGCCATAATTTTACCTTCTTTAGACATACCGGTTTTATATTCCATAACAAATGGATGGCGGGTCGTAGAGGAAATAAATTCATCTTCTCGAGTAAAAACACATTTAACCGGGCGACCCGTTTTTTTTGATAACAACGCAACAATTGGTTCAGTGGTTATTTCGTTCTTACCACCAAAATTGCCGCCAACAACAGTCGCAATAATGCGAATTCGATTAATCGGCATCTCAAGGGTCCGAGAAATATCCGCTCGACCAAGGGTAATACGACCAAGACTTGAATGCAGTGTTACACGTCCATTTGCATCCCATTCACCAATTGAAGCATGAGGCTCCATTGGAACATGCTCGACCATTTGAGTGGTAAATGTTCGCTCAAAAATAAAATCAGAATCAGCAAACCCTTTCTCAACATCCCCTTTCATAATTGTTTTTGATGCATAAATATTACTTTCATTGTTGTGTATCTTATATGCGTCATCTTTCATAGCCTCGACCGGATCAAAAACATTTGGAAGCTCTTCATATACAATCTTGATTTTTTCAAGCGCATCCAAGGCTTGCTGCTCAGTCACTGCCGCGACGGCGGCCACGCCATCTCCAGCATGTCGCACCACGTCATCAGCAAGGAGAGGTTGATCTTGTAAAGAGGGGCCAAAGCTATTAACGGGAATTTCAGATCCTATTAAAGTTGCCATAACACCTGGCATTTTTTCAGCCTCAGAAACATCAATACTTTTAATCTTTGCATGAGCAATACCAGCCCGTTTTATTTTAGCATGGATCATTCCAGGAAAGAACATATCGTCAATATATTTTGTCTGGCCTAAACCATGCATGCGGCCATCTGGACGGGTAGCTCTCTGCCCAACCGCAGGCGTTTGCATGCGAGCTGCAGATACATCAATTTCTTTTGGGAAAACCCTTTTCTCTGGAACTGAGGGCAACCGTAAATTATCATCAATTTTCCTTAGGCTTTCTACGGTCTCGGTTTTATCTGCTACTTTAACTTCACCTGCCATTTTTATTTCCTTACCTTATGCTGCACGCGGCTTGATTTCAGGCAATTTTTTACCCGTAATTTCCTGATATGCGTCAATCACACCCTCTATGATCTTAGTATAGCCGGTGCATCTACATAGATTACCAGACAATGCATCTTTGATATTTTGTCTTGTCACGTCCTCATCTTGATCTATCAATGCTTTAGTTGTCATAATCATTCCGGGCCCACAAAAACCGCATTGCAACGCAGCAACATCTTCAAAAGCCTTTTGAATTGGATGATATTTTTCTAGAGTCGAGAGCCCTTCAATCGTCAATATTTCTTTACCCTCAGCCTGCCCTGCCAACATCAAACAAGCATTCACCGCCAATCCATCGACCAGCACTGTACAGGCACCGCAATCACCAACATCACAGCCAAGTTTGGATCCGGTATAGTTTAGATCTTCCCTCAGCATTTTAAGAAGTGTAGTTTCTGGTGGTACCGAAGCTGTTTTCGTTTCACCATTCACTATGAGTGTTACATCTGTCATTTTTTCCTCTTTAACTTTGTATATTAGAAGCACCCAGTGCCGCTTGCAGCGTACGTCGAGTACCAACTTCAATCAAATCATTACGGTATTCTTTCGAAGCTCTAAAATCATCGATCGGCTTTGCTTCACCAACGGCTATTTTTGCCGCTTCTTGAATCAAACCTTCAGAAACCGACTGTCCTTCGAGAAGGGCTTCAGCTTTCGAAGCACGAATAACCACAGGTGCAACAGCTCCCAGAGCTATACGAACATCTTTAAATTTATTACCTTCAACCCAAAGTGCTGAAGCGGCATTTACCAGAGCTAGGGCTTGACCTTTTCTCAGACCAAATTTTATAAAACTCGCCGGTTTACCGAGGTTTTCTTTTGGAATAATGATTTCAAGTAATAATTCATCTGGCTCCAACGATGTCTTACGCGGAGCCACAAAAAAATCAGTAAGACTAGATTGACGGGTCCCCTTTGCACCCAATATCGTAACGTCTGCATCCAAGGCTAATAGTGTTGGTCCGCTATCCATTGAAGGGACACAAGTGACAAGATTACCACCAAGCGTTCCAAGGTTGCGAGTTTGCACAGCCCCCACTGTATGTGCGGCATCGATCATCGCCGGTACATGTTCCTTGATGAGTGGATCAGCCATAATTTCCGTGTGAGTTACACCCGCGCCGATACGCAGGCCTGCATCAACAATCTCGATACCTTTCAAGCCCTGTAACCTAGATACATCGATAACAACGCCTGGGGATTGGGCCACATGCTTAAGCTCAACGAGACAATCAGTGCCACCATTTAGAATACGCACATTAGGGCTATATTCAGCCAGCGCCAAAATAGCTGCATCAATGGTTGCGGGTTGAATAAAATCAAACGGTTTCAAATTACACCTTCCTCATAACTTATAGTAAATCCTCTATACTATCACTCAATAATTGGCTGATTACCAAGAACAGAGAACAACCTTTTTTTTGATTTTGTAATATGTTTGGTAATCAAACTAGTCACTTTTGAACGATCTCTAGCTTGCAGCGCGTCAATAATTTCCCCATGTTCGGCAACAAATTTTTCAGAGGCTTCAGCGCTCGGCGCGTTTAATACGCCAACAAAAGTCAAACGATCAAATTGGTCTATAACTTCAGCTGTAATTTTTGCCATTCGCATGTTACCTGAAAGTTCTGTTATCCGACGATGAAATTTTCGATTATACATTACCCAGTGAACTAAATCGCCATTATCTACAGAACGAAACTGATCCAACGAAGCCAAATCCTCATCAGTTGCTTCGTCACATGCGCGACGTACACTAGATTTCTCAAGCAGTAAACGCATTTCATATAGATCGTGCGCATCTCCTATAGAGATGGGTCGGATAAGATAACCTTTACGCGGGAGCACCTCAATTAATCCCTGTTCTTGCAGGCGCAAAAGCGCATCCCGAACTGGCGACTTACTTACATTGTAACGTTTAGCCAGATCATTCTCAAAGATACGAGAACCCGGCGATAATACACAGGCTAGAATATCGGCACGAATCCTTTCATAAACCCCATCCCGTATAAGAACTGAACCATTGTCTGGTTTTATATTTACTTCCGTGGTATCTGTTAAGTTCTCTAACATTAAAGCCTCTGAAATATCTATATTTCTTTTTTTATATAAACTAATCATAAAATACAAGGATTTCTATCTTTTTTTAACATACTAGAAATATTACAATCGTATATAAAATATATATCTGAAATATCAGATGACATAATTCAACATAATTAAATTATGCAGTTGGGGTAGCCTAAAAAATAAGTTTGGGGAATTTATAGAAAATGACTATAGAATTTTTAATAACCTCTCTTATTGTCATACTCATACCGGGCACTGGCGTTATCTATACAGTGTCTCACGGTCTCTTTAGAGGCAAATTAGCGAGTATTGTAGCCGCAGTTGGATGCACATTCGGAATTTTACCGCATATAGCAACCAGTATCATAGGGATTACGGCTGTTGTGCAAATTAACATACAAACTTTCCAGATATTTAAATTGGCTGGCAGCGCGTATTTGTTTTATCTAGCATGGGAAATGTGGCGTGAGAGCGGCAACGTTGCAATAAAACAAATTGAAAAGCAAAAAGGTATCGGACGTATTTGTTTAGGCGGCTTTCTGATAAATATATTAAATCCCAAACTATCAGTTTTTTTCTTAGCTTTTTTACCACAGTTTATGACGACCAACTCAGCGGCTCCCTTTGCTCTAATGATCAGCATGAGTGCCATTTTTATGATCTTAACACTTTTAATATTTACCATCTATGGTTTAATGGCAGTCAAACTCAGTTCTTACGTTGTGTCATCGCCCAGAGTAACCAAGTGGACACAGCGAACGCTTGCCGGCTCGTTTGCTGCTTTTGGCTTAAAACTCACTTTGACGAATTAGCCTTGAACAATTAAATATTAAAATAATCGTGCCCCGACAATTATAGCCTGAATATTTGTTTCACCTAACGCTTTGTGAGCTTCTAAGCGATGAACTCCGGATACCAGAACATACCGACCTTTTCCTTTACGTAAATGAATCGGTTGATATTCGATTTCTGCTATAATTTCTTCTGCTATAATATTAATTCTTTCTGAGTTTAATTCTTTAAGACGATCTTTAGGCACATAAATTTGATCAATCTTTACTGAAATTGGTTTAAGCAAAACCGTCCTCTCTAAAATTTATATAAGTAATTATAACTAAATTTCGAGAGAATGCGATTAAATACAAATAAAATTAGAGAAAGCTTAGGCCCGCGTAATTTTTTTAATTTTAGAGCGACGGTGACCAGAACGTTGTGCTATGTCATTATCTTGATCTAAAATAGCATTAAGAGCCAAATCTTCTAATTTAGCGCCAAAGGATTGATCAAGCAAATCGTTTGAGACCCTGCGGTTCGAAGTTACTGAACCGTCTTCATACTCCACATTAAACGTCAAAAACGCCGGGCCTTTGCTTTTAGATTTCTTGCGTGCCATGACCCTACCCCAATAGCCGACAAAACCGCGAGACGAGGCATGAGGCCGACCACAAGGTCGCTCCCACACTCAAGTCTACGTTAATGGAAAAGGCGCGGCTCCTAAAGTAGTTGGAAGCAGCGCCTAATATAGTTAGTCGACGACAGAAATATCTTCAGCAGAAGATTTGCCGTTTTGACCTGGCTTAAGCTCGTAAGAAACTTTTTGCCCGTCATTAAGCGTACTCAATCCAGCCGCCTCAACCGCAGAGATATGAACAAAAGCATCCGCCCCGCCGTCCTCTGGTTCTATGAATCCATAACCCTTGGCTGGGTTAAACCATTTAACAGTACCTGTAGCCATAATAATTTCCTCAAACATTCTTAAAAAAATATGCCCTCAATTATTGAGCGCAAGATCGATTAACGTTCACATTAACTAGACCAACAAGCCTGTCTGCCTACTTTTTTAGTATGCAATGCAGATTAAATGCAAAACGAATAGGAAATGTAGTGAAAATCAACCAAAAGTCAATGATTTGCGAAATTGAACCTTGATCCCTAATCACATAGACCTATACAAGATGTCCTATTAATACTGTATTCAAGGAGAAAATAAATGGTCGAATTACTCGATCAAGATATTCAAACGAAAGAAATTTTAAAATGGAAAGGGCTGCATCTTTTTCATTTTTCAGCCTCTTCATGTTCCCAAAAAACAAGAATTGTATTAAATATAAAAGGACTGAAATGGTCATCTCATGAAGTTGATTTAGGTAAAAGCGAGCATTTAACACCTTGGTATCTAGGTATAAACCCACGTGGTCTTGTTCCAACATTAATCATGGATGGCACCGTTTACATTGAAAGTAACGATATAATACAATTGCTAGATGAAAAATTTCCGCAACATAAATTAATCCCTAATAATTTCCAAAACCATATACAAGAATTACTGCATCATGAAAATGATCTTCATCTGGATTTACGTACTTTAACCTTTAGATTTACGCAGCCAAGAGGTAAAACTCCAAGAACTGCTGCGGATTTAAACAACTACCGGAATGGAGGCAGTGGCACAGTTCGTGGCAAAGTCGACCCTGATAGAATACGCGAAATTGAGTTTTGGGAAAAAGTCGCTACTCAAGGTATTACCGACCAAGCAATAAAAAAATCTGCCGAGCGTTTTCGTATCTCCTTGGAGGAACTAGATCATCTATTAACGAAAAACCAATACTTATTAGGCAATATACTTAGTATCCTAGACATTGCCTGGTTTATTTACGTAAACCGTCTAGTTCGTTGTAGTTATCCGGTGGAAAATCTGCACCCTAATGTTAATTCTTGGTTTCAGCAGCTGCGCAAGGAGCCGGCATTCGCAAAGGAGATTATTGTGCCCCCAGAAATTCAAAAAGCTGTAGAAGCTAACCACCGACAACAGCAGGAAACAAGAACAACGTTGGTTGATGTTGCTGACTTATAATTTATTTTAAGGCGGTTATATTAAAACCAATTCTTTCATCAGATTTTCGAATATCGGCCACAAAGTTATTCCTTTTAAAAATGGCAACACACCGATAAAACAGAATAACAATTTACATTATAGAGGAAAATTGGATATGCGCTTAGAAAATAAGAAAGCAATTGTGACCGGCGCCGGCGGGGGAATAGGCCGTGCGATCTGCCTCGACTTTGCCAAAGAAGGAGCTGCCGTACTTTGTTTGGATATTAACGAAGAGACAGCTAACGAAACCGCAAAACAAGTTACGGACATGGGCGGCAAGGCTATAGCGATGACAGCAGACGTTTCTGAAGAAAGCATGGCTGAGGCGGCTGTTGAGTTGGTCGTAAAATCATTTGGCGGGCTCAATGTTCTCGTTAGTAATGCAATTATGGATATCCCATATGTGCCTTTAACAGAGATTAAAGCAGATGATTGGCGTCGCCTAATGGACGTTAACTTCAACAGCTCCTTTTTATTCTGTAAACACGCAATTCCGGAAATGGAAAGAGATGGCGGCGGCAGTATTATTTTAGTTGCATCACAATTGGGACGGGTTGCGCGACCAGGACGTCCGTGGTATTGCGGCGCCAAAGGCGGCCTAATCAATATGGCACGCGCTATTGCGCTCGACCATGCCAAACAAGGCATACGTTGCAACGCACTTTCACCGGGTCCTATTGAAACAGACCGCTATGTCAGCAACTTTGATAGCGTTGAACATGCTCGTGAGAATAACTTTACCCTATTTGAACGTCTCGGAAGACCAGATGAAATTTCGCCGGGTGCTGTATTCCTCGCAAGCGACGAATCCTCCTTCATGACGGGGTCAGACCTCCTTATAGATGGTGGTTTTACAGCAATATAAAACTACCAACAAAAGGAAGTGCATTGACTAGTTATACTATCCTCATTAGCGAACTCATCACCATAATCCGGACAGTTTGACAGTTCTAAAAACGTTGCTTAATCTCCCGGCCATTAGAAACTAGGTCTTATATAAGACAAGATATATGCAAAACTAATGGCCATTATTTACCATGTTCTGATCATTTTCCGATTAAATTAGGTAAAATTTCAATGACAAACTTAGGAGAAATTATTTATGACTGATACACCTTGGAAACAAGAGGACTGGTTCACCAGCCCCTGGAATTTTGATCCCGAAGTCACCAAAGACTGGAAATTCTCAGATAATATCCGTATTCATGATGTAACCTTACGTGATGGCGAGCAGCAGGCTGGTCTGGCATACGACTATGATGATAAAATCCGGATTGCTGAAGGACTAGCAGAAATCGGCGTACAGCGCCTAGAAGCCGGCATGCCAGTCGTTTCCAAAGATGATCAAAAAGTTGTTCAAGAGTTAGCCAAACGCGATTTTGGTCCAAAAGTTTATTCTTTTGCAAGGTGCATGGTTGATGACGTGAAACGTGCAGTAGATGCTGGCGTTAAAGGTGTTATTATGGAAGTGCCCGCAAGCCCCCATTTAATTGAAAAAGGCTATCGCTGGGAATTGGATCGAGCGATCGACCTTTCCATTGAATCAACTTCCTTCGCTCGTGATCAGGGCCTCGAAGTTGTGTTTTTTCCTATTGATTTTACCCGCTCTGATCTCGTCTGGGTCTGCGACCTGATTGAACGCGTCGGTAAGGAAGGTCATATGGATGGACTAGCATTAGTTGATACTATGGGCGCCACCTCAATACACGCTATGCAATTTTTTGTCCGTACAATGAAAAATCGCTTCCCAGATATTCCATTGGAAGCCCACTTTCATATGGACTTTGGTTTGGGTATTGCCAATACCATCATGGCGTTGTCCGAAGGTGTTGAAGTTATTCAATCAACTGTTTTAGGTGTTGGCGAACGCGCAGGTAATGTACCAATGGAAGAAACGGTTATGGCATTGAAGTGTCTTTATAATATAGACATCGGAATAAAAACCGAGCAATTTAAGAAACTTGCAGATATGGTTGCCGAGATTTCTAACATTCAGATCGCTTCAAATCGTCCTATTGTTGGCGACAATCTATTCAAAGTTGAATCCGGAATTATTGCAACCTGGCTACTTAACTGTGGCTACGAAGATCAAACCGAAGTTATGCCGTTCCGACCTAGTTTGGTGGGGCAGGCAGAACCGGAAGCTGTTATGGGTAAAGGTTCAGGTATAGACAACTGCAAACATTGGCTAGATAAATTCCAAATCCGGGCGTCTGAAGAAGAAGCCATGGAAGTTCTGATGGCCGTTAAAGAATGGGGCCTAGTTCATAAACGTTTAATGAAGGATGAAGAATAGACATTAAAAAAGGCTCGGTTCTTATACAAACCCGGGCCTTTTTGGTTATCGTTAACTATTAAAATATAAATCACAGACCCATTTTATAATTAACCCCAAGTTTATTGACTAACAACAAATTGAATTTGTCATATAGATACCTTACCTTTAATCCATCCGAAATAGGGTATATTAAGTATGTCACTATTGAATTACAAAAAATCTAGACACACAGAGCGCACTTGAAATTTAATAATTTTTAGGGGATTTAAAATGGTTAAAGCAAAAACACTGGATTCAGATGGTGGCAACTTATACGAGCGTGCGAATGATATGTACGTAAAGGTAACAGCTGGTGATACCGACGGCTCTTATGAAGTTTGTGAAGAGCGGTGCCCTGCTGGCTTTGCCTCTCGTCCTCATATGCATACCGTAAGCCATGAAACATTTTATGTCTTGGAAGGTAGTGCAACGTTTTTACTAGGCAAAGAAGAGCATAAAGGAAAAACCGGCGATCTAATCCATATTCCGCCAGGCGTCCCACATCAAATGATTGCTGGCGAAGATGGTGTCCGCGTCCTGATGGTTTATAGTCCAGGAACAACAGAAGCTATGTTTGCTGATATGACTGCACTGACACCTGAAGAACGTGCCGACTTTAAAACCGGGGCCGCTGTAGCAGCCAAACATAACACTATTTGGGTCGAAAATTTTCCTGAAAACCAAGGTTAACCAATTAAATTTTATAAAGGTAAAACGATGCCTAATATCACCATGCTCGATATTGAAGAATTGAAAAAAACCAAACTTGGCGGTTTTATTAAGAAAAGTTTGCGCCACAGGGCGCCTGATCCCGCATTTCACGCCATGCTCGGCCACAACCCAGAACTTTCAGCGTCAATGTATTTCGCCTGGGGCACTGTATTTAATACGGGTAAAATCGACCATAAATTAAAAGAGATTATACGAGTCCAACTCTCAAGAACTGCCGACTGTAACTATTGAGGTAATGTTCGTTCTGCTTCGGCGAAGCAGCAGGGATTAACCGAACAGATAATTGATGAAGGGATTGAGCATTACGAAACCTCTGCTAATTTTACAGCAGCAGAAAAAATAGCACTCAAATATTCAGATTTAATGGACACAGATCCCGATAAAATAGACACGGCGTTCTATACCCAACTGAAGCAGCACTATTCCACAGAAGAAATTGTTGAGCTTGGCGCCTTCATTGGCTTCAATATAGGTTATCACACTTGGTTTGGCACACTCGGATTTTATCCCATGTTCACCCCGGATGGGCGCTTGGTTGATCAAGAAGAGTCGGCCCGCATATATGGTGATAAACCAATTTCACACACCCAAGGCGCAATACAACGCGCTAAGGAAGGTAAACAAAATAAAATCGATGGGTCATTAGAATAGGAACGAAGAAATTGGCTATTATAGAACCTGTACCTCTTGGTGAACTTGATAAAGACAAATTTCAAACGCGTCTGGAACTGGCTCAATACCTGATGGTGCCAGATGCTTTATTTATCCAGATCATGGCCCATGCGCCTGGTTATGGTGAAGCCTTATTCGATGCAATGTACCAATCTCATGCCATTGGAAACGTAGACCATAGTTTGAAAGAAATTATTCGTATTCGTTTATCGACGATCTCCAAAGATAGCTATTTTGGTACTTTGCGATCAAAAAAAGCAATAGACCTCGGTTTAACCGAAGCTCGGATTGAGGCTGGCTGCGGTAACTTTGAAATAGATAAGCAATTTAGTAATGCAGAAAAATGGGCTCTAACTTATGCTCAACTTATGTATACGGAACCAACAAAAGTAAACACTGCCTTTTATAATCTTGGCAAGACGTTTTATAGCGAGCCAGAAATTATGGAACTTGGCGCTTTCATCGCGTTTCACTACGGCATGCAAATTTTTATGCGTACACTAAAAATGGCCCTATAAAATAGCTGAGAAAAACCTTCACTATAATTTATTGAACAACCTAAAAAAAAGCCTCAAGGATCAAAATATATAATGACTGAGAAAAAATATACAGAACGGTCAGAATATGGCTGGGTCATGGTTGCTGTTGCCTTCACCCTGAGTTCTATAAGCTTTGGTGTTCTGGCTTCTGTAGGGGTCTTTTTGAAACCGCTAGCCGCGGAGTTTGGTTGGTCCAGAGGCAGTTTGTCCTTTGGTTACTCAGCTATCACATTAGCAACTGCTTTTTCTGGCCTATTTTGGAGTTATATTGCAGATCGTTTTGGCTCTCGCTGGCTTGTTCTTTTTGGTTCGGTAACGCTAGGCATTCCTTTGTTGCTTTTGAGCAGTATGGAAACTATTACCGAGTTTTATCTGTATTATTTTATCTTTGGCGCTTTTGGTCACGCTACTGTCACCGGTCCTCTATATGCCAATGTTGGTATATGGTTCACAAAAAATGTCGGTCTAGCAATTGGATTAACTGTTGCCGGTGGTGCCGTTGGTCAAGGCGTCGTTCCATATATAGTTCGCCATCTAATCGATAAAGATGATTGGCAAACGGCATATTCTACACTTGGTACTGCCTATCTAATTCTGGCAATTCCAGTGGCACTTTTAGTTCGAGACTCACCTAGACGTAAATTGATTACGACCGAGGCCGCACCAGCCCAAAAAGATGGTAGCCCTTTTCCATTATCAACCACAACAGTAGTATTATGGGTTTCTAGCGCTGTGGTCTTCTGCTGCATCGCTATGGCCATACCTGTCGTACACTTAGTCCCACTACTTACGGACAATGGCTTAAGTCCCAAGAACGCTGTAACGGTATTCCTATTTTTGATGATAGCAGGTACGTTTGGACGTGTCCTTGGCGGAAAACTGGCGGACCACATCGGGGCACTACAAAGTTATGCATGTATGTCAGTTCTTCAAACATCTGTAATATTTATTCTTCCACATACTCAAAATATAATCTTAATATATATCTTAGCCATGATATTTGGATTAGCTTTCTCAGGCGTAATGGTTTCGTTCCTGGTTTGTATTCGAATGATGGTACCTGGTCGCTATCTAGCACGCTCAATGGCAACCGTAGGTATGTTTGGCTGGATTGGAATGGGATTAGGAGGATGGCAGGGTGGATATTTATTCGATTTGACCGGAAATTACTTCTGGTCCTATGCCAGCGGTAGTATTGCGGGCATCATAAATTTGATAATTTTATTTTTCTTTTATCTACATATCCGTAAAAATAACAAACCTCAAAAACTGGTTAAAAAGAGTGCTTTCTCATAGACCCTTGAACATAATTAATGGAAACAACACGCGTTCTAGGTTCGTTTGTCTACAAAACGCGGGGCTTTAACGCTTAATTCAAATTCCTGCGCTAATGTCCCTGCTTTTATCTGAACGATAACCGGCTTTATTTCAAAAATATCTCGTATTTGTTGGGATATGTTTTTAATTACAGTTTCTAGATTGAGTAATTTCTGTATTTCAATACTCAATACAAGTTCGTCCAAACCATCGGTCGCAACGAATTCAACTTTAAAATCATTAATCTCAGGAATTCGAAAAATAAAGTCCTCAAATTCAGAGTGATTTATATTTATTCCTTTTATCTTTGAGAATCCAACCGTCCGATGAGCATGCCTCATTACCGGAAAAATGGAAAATGGGCCTTTCAAAGACGTTTCGTCTGAAACCCTGACAATATCACCCGAACTCCAACGTAAAAATGGCGTTGATGTGTTGCAAAAAAGCGGTGTGATAACCATTAGTCCTTCCTCTCCCTCAGCTACGGGAAGGCCTGTATCCTCATCAATTACCTCAAAAAGGGCTTGGTCTGTCCAAATATGGAAACCTTCGTGAACTTGACTATCAGCCCCCAAGATACCTATCTCAGTCATACCAAAAAAGTCATTTACTTCCGCGCCCCAGCAACGCTCAAGCTTTTCTCGCTTTGCATCTGATAAAGCTTCAGCGCCAACGATAACCTTACGAACTTTACTATCAACAAGATCAATGCCCATTTCCTCAGCAAGATTGGCCAAATGAAGGCCATAACTCGGCATACCCATCCAAATAGTTGGCTGCAGATCTTGTATCAACTCTAACTGAACCTTTGAGGGCGTATTAACTCCTGAGCCCGCCCACAATACACCTATACCTGCTTGGTTCGCTGTCCTGGACCACAATTGACCCGCCGGATGAACGCCATACGGGAATGATTGGTGACAAATATCGTCCTCCTTCAGTCCACTTACAGTCCAACAACGGCAAAGTTGAATGTATGTGTAATACATATCAGTATAAGTACGAGGATAATAAAGCGGTACGCCAGTAACCCCTCCTGAACGCCAATATTCAGCTATATTTTTCTGGTCCGCTATACAAAAGAGATCGCGAAAGTTTTCCACGCCTAAATTACGGAGCGTTTCCTTATCAATAATGGGAATTTTAGCCCATTCTTCAGGTTCATCCAGATGGTCAATATCAATCTGATCGAGCTTACCTTGATAAAATTTAGCTTTCTTTGCTTGAGCGAAAGCAACTTTCTTTTGTGTCGACTGGATGCGGGAAATTTCTTCTTTGGAATTAGGAAGATGAAGGTCTAGTTTTTCCATTAAAAGTAACCTTATTAATTTATCCCCAAACGTCGTTAGCAACCTCGAGAACTAGTTCAAGCTTACGCCTCGTATCATCGTGAGTTACAACCTGTCCGCCACCACCACCCGATGAAAACCCGCATTGGGGACTAATCGCGAGTTGTTCTAACGGTGCAAATTTTGAGGCCTCATCAATCCGGCGCTTTAAACCATCTTTATCTTCGAGCTCAGGTGTCTTCGTACTGACTATACCAAGGACTGCTACCTTACCAACTGGCAAGTATCTTAACGGCTCAAAGTCCCCGGACCGCTCATTATCGTATTCTAGAAAAAATGCATCAATGTTAAGCTCATTAAATATTTGATCAGCAATCGGCTCATAACCGCCTTCTGCCATCCAAAGTCCTTTCAGATTACCTCGACACATGTGCATTCCTGCAAACATATTACTTGGCCTATTTGAAACTGCTAAATTGATTGCTTTTACATATATATTGGTTAACTCATCAGGGTCTTCGCCGCGCGCTATAATAGTTTTACGAGCATCAAGATCACAATTACACGGCAGTGCCGTATCGTCTAACTGTATATAAGTGCATCCAGCTGCTGCAAGTTCAACAATCTCCTCCTGATAGGCCTTTGTAAGGTCGGCGAAGTACGCCTCATTTGAATCATAAACTTCTGGATTATAGCTATCTCTCCCAAGGAAAAAATGCATCACGGGTGGAGAAGCCATAGTAACCTTTGGATGACCTTTCGGCTTTAAAGATTTAACAAATTTAAAGTCATCCGTTACAATATTGTGTTTACGACGAAGCTTCCCCTCTGCATACGGAGATGGTGGCATCAACACGTCACCTTCATCACTTTTAAAAGTTAAAGTTCCAGAATCTTTTATACTCATACCTACAAGTGCGTCGCTCACACCACCCGACCAAACACGGCGTCGAAATTCCCCATCAGTTACCGATGGCATCCCAATACTATCCTGGAAAGAAACAATATCTGCAATTGCTTTATTTTTAATTTCTTCAAATGTGGCTTCATCAATTTTATTAGTCTTATGGGAACGAGCAGCATTTAATAGCTGGTCGGGTCGAATAAAGCTACCAACATGTTCAGCCCGGTAAGGGGGTTTTCTGGTTTGAAGCATTATAGGTCCTTACGATTAAAAATCTAAACACCAATAACCTTAACCAAAATTAAACATAACACCAAGAAATTTAAATTTGTTCAAAAAAAACACTACAGATTTCTCTGTAGCGTTTTTTTAAGTAAAATTTCTATAGAGTTCTAATGATCTCTACCATCAACACTCGAATGATGAAAGTCGCCAACACGATAATCGGCCGTCGCTTCTATCATATGTTCCATCTTGGTGAATATAACTGGACCATTTTTACCAACAAGGACATTCTCCTCGAGACGACACGTCTGCGGCAAACCGGGATGACCTGCAAAAGTTTCAATAGCAAAATACATATTCTCTTTAATCTCGGCAGGATATTTCAATGAATATGCTCGTGACATCCACATCCCTTCATACAAAGTAATACCAATTGAATGTGCAAACTGCTGTAGCGTTACTGTACCGTATTTATCATCATCATATTCTGGAAATTTAGAAACCACATCGGCAGAAGTATTACCCGGCTTTAAATTTTCCATTCCAGCGTATAGGGAATCATACGTTTCGCGATACAAATCAATTTCAGCTTGGGTCATCTTCGCAGCACACTTAATTGTACGTACAAAGTCTATATAATAACCACCAGGACCAACCGCATTAATATCGATAATGATTAAATCGCCCTGTTGAATTAATTTATCTGTCGCCCAACGACGATAAGGAGACGTGTTGCCGCCCGAGGCGACTATAATATCATAAATAATTTCACAACCACGATCGAGCATGAATTCATGCACCTTAGCTTCGATTTGACGCTCAGTAATTCCGGGTTTTAGCCATTCATGCTTTATATACCACATCGCAGCATCGCCAATTGAAGAGGCTTGTTTTAAAAGCTCTATTTCGTCGCGTGTCTTAACGGTGCGGGCACGCGAGAAGGCTGGCCAACCATTTACAACATTGATGCCTGCTTTTTCAAAAGCATGAAGGGCAGGCAAATCAAAGTTATCAACTCCGATTTTTTCCTTCTCAACGCCGTTCTCTTTGAGAACTTCAAGAATGCCAGAAACCATCTTATCAGCCATTTCACCAACAGCACCTTCCGCCCATTGCCATGTCATAGCTGGACGAATACGATCTTTCATCCATGGTAAATCAATAATTGCGCATTGCATATCTGAACCGGCAGTTTCAAACAATACCGGTTCTGCATCACGGCACAGAACAGCGTAACGGATATTGATGTTATACTTCCAGTTACCTTGATAAGAACCCGTAATGTAGCGAATATTTGCACCTGCAAAAACAACTAATGCACCAAGGTCATCATGGGCCATTTCAGCGCGTGCGCGCTCTAAGCGCTCAGAGCGAAGTCGCTCGTGATCAACACGCAGCTGCCAATCAGCGCCAGTCGTTGAATACAGGCGCCGTGGATTTGTGTGATGTTCCTCTTGAAGGAACGTTGTATCCATTTCATAACCGGTATACCCCATTGGTATCTCCTTTTTAGGCGGAAAAATCATAAAATTATTTTTTTTACAGACCGTATGTAGTCTTATAGAAGACGTGTTAATATGATAATTGATAGTATGAATCAAGCAACAAAGCGTAGCATACGCAGTTTCATTGCATTGAAAGTGGGATCATCGCCAGAGAAAATACTTTGTAGTAAGAGCAATCCCAAAAAACACTCAAAGATTTATGGCACGACCACTTTTCACAGAATTACAAATAGCTTCAAAAACTGCGATATTTTCAATATTTTGCTCGTAGGTGAATGGATAATCAGCAATCCCTGAAACTGCATCTGCCCAAGCCTCAAAATTGACCTTCACTGTATCGATATTCTCATAAAATGTTTTTTCAATCTTATTTTCTTTCCGGCAAATAAAGAAATCTGTGGTTCCTACCTCACTGGGATGACAATAATCACGCGCCTCCACCCAAGCTTTAGAACCAAAAACTGCATATCGAATATACAAAGGCGTCTCTAAAACTGAATTAAAGGCACCTGTCGCACCACTTTTGAACCGCATATTAAAATTCAAAATATCACCGTTCTTATTAGCTGGATTACGCGTTGCCGTCATAGCAAATATTTGTTCAACGGGACCAAACATATTGACATAAGCATCCGTTATATGAATCCCAGTTGCGGTCATGGCAGCGGCGGGACTTTCCGTTGGCGATACACGCCAATTATCTGTTTCCAAATTAGCCAGTTTATCATGGCTAAAATTAGCCTCTACATGCATAACCTCTCCCAGTTCACCATTTTCAATCAACCGGGTAATTTCCTGCATAGCTGGCTCAAATCGTCTTTCGTGACCAACCCCCAGGACAACTTTTGCCTCTTTACACGCATCAACAGATCGTTGAGCGCTTGCCAGCGTCAGCGCTAGTGGTTTTTCACAAAAAACATGTTTGCCTGCTTTAGCGGTCGCAATGATTTGTTCTTCATGCATACTGTGTGGCGTTGCCAAAACAATAGCTTCAAGCGCCGGATCATTAAGTACATCAGCAAAATCAGCGGTTACCTGAATACCTTTGCTCCGAGCAAATTCTAACTTCGTATCTGGCTCGATATCAACAGCTCTTAAAAAACGAATTTTATTACTTTTACCTTGCAGCGTATTAACGATGTGGGTTCCCCACCAACCGAGTCCAATTATTGCAGCATTAATCAATTAATTTTCCAATTCCTAACTTAGTTAAATTGATCTTATTTCAAGGGAATACTTGTTTAAACTACTTGTATACTTATAAATTATTCTAACTGTGAATCTAAACTTTCCTAACCAATAAGGATAGGTGAAATTATTAGGTCACGCCAGCTTTCAATATTGGTTGCCGCTGTGGTGCACGAACAGTTATACTTCCTTCGCAGAGATTATGGTTTTGCCCAAGGCTATATAACAAATACAGATAAGAAATTTCCCAAGTTTCCATTTTAATTGGCAATCCTTCTCATGAATTACTTCGACTTTATCAAAAAAAATTGGCGGTTTTTATGCTTTGGCATTGTTCTTAATTTTTTTTCGAGTACCGGCCAAACTTTTTATATCTCCATTTTTGGAGGAGAATTTCGCAGAGATTTTAATCTAAGCGAGGGGGATTTTGGCTTTATTTATATGATCGCAACTTTGTTTAGTGCAGGCAGTTTAATTTGGCTTGGCCGGTTGATTGATCAAATGGATCTGCGTTTCTATACGCTATTGATTTGTCTAGGTAGCATTCTAGCTTGTTTTTTAACTTCATCTGTCACCTCGGCCTTTATGCTCACTTTAGCTTTTTACTTATTACGCTTAATGGGACAGGGTTTAATGAATCATGCCGCTGTAACATCAATGGGTAGATATTTTACCATGCAACGGGGTACGGCAATCGGGATAATCACGCTTGGAAGCACCCTAGGTTTGGCTGTATATCCTTTGGTTGGCGTGACACTGATTAAATTATATGGCTGGAGTAATAGTTGGCTTATTCTAGCGGTTATTTACTCAATTATTTTAATACCTTTAATATTGTGGCTATTAAAAGAGCAAAAAATTCGTCATCACAACTATCTCATTACGCGTGACCAAAAAACATCTTCAATCGTTTCTGACAATCACTATTCTGTAAGAGCAATGTTAACTGAATGGCGGTTCTATCTAATGACGCCCACTTTACTTGCATCACCCTTCTTGTTAACAGGATTACTTTTTCATCAAGTTTCCATAGTCGAGAGTAAAAATTGGTCGATATCTATTTTTGCAAGTGGGTTTATTGGGTTGGCGACTGCATCGTTCTTAACCTCGCTAGCACTTGGTCCTCTTGTAGATAAATGGCGAGCAACAAATTTACTCCCATTTATCTTGTCCCCTTTAGTACTAGCTCTTATCGTACTTAACTATTTTGAAGCCGAGTTCTTTGGGTTTATTTATTTAATTTTACTCGGGATTTGCTTTGGTATGAACTTTACGATTTCAGGGGCTATCTGGCCAGAATTGTATGGAACTAAAAATCTGGGTGCAATTAAATCTTTAATGAAAGCGATAATGGTGTTTGCCAGTGCTCTTTCACCATGGGTATTTGGGCTATTTTTTGATGCTGGCTTTGGTATTACAGAAATCAGTTATTTGAGTATATGTCTCATTATCTTAACAGCAATTTTAGCTAAAATCTCACAAAATTTTAATAGGACATAAGAAAAACAGCAAAATAAATTCTTATATATTATTATAAATGTCCTGAAAAAATATAGATAAGCGCTAAGTTTTAAATATATATTTATTAAATCTGACAATAAATGGGAGGTAATTTTCTAGATTGACGGGAGATAAATAGCCTTTTAATGAAAATATATGATCAATAAAGAAGTTCAAAATATAGCTGCAGCCGTTTCTTTTATTAATGACGGAGCCGTCATACTTAGCAGCGGATTTGGTGATGCCGGTGCACCCATCAGTCTTTTGGAGGCGCTAGCTAAAACAGATGTAAAAAACCTTACTATTGTTTCTAACAATGCTGGCGAGGGTAATTATGGTTTAGCAGCATTGATAAAATCGGGCAAAGTAGCAAAAATAATCTGTTCCTATCCAATAAGCGCAGGCTCAATAATATTCCAGAACCTTTATAATCAAAAAAAAATCCAACTTAACGTCGTCCCTCAGGGCACTTTAAGTGAACGAATGCGAGCTGCAGGAGCCGGAATAGGCGCTTTTTTTACCCCAACTTCTGCAGGGACAAAATTAGGGGAAGGTAAAGAGACAAGAATTATAGAAGGAATTGAGCATGTCCTAGAATATCCTTTAAAAGGAGACATAGCCCTCATTCTTGCAAAAAAAGCCGACCGCCTAGGTAATATTATTTATGACAAATCAGCACGTAATTTTAGCCCTGTTATGGCAATGGCAGCAACAACCACTATTGTTCAGGTGGAGGAGTTAGTTGAAGTCGGTGAAATGGACCCAGAATTAATAATAACACCAGGTATTTTTATAGATCGCATATTCGTGCATAATAAATAATGGAACGATAAAGGATGGATAAATTATATGGCAACTATAGCTAAGACAGTTGGTCTCAACAGAAAACAAGTAGCTTGGCGCATTGCGCAAGAAATTCCAGAAGGTAGCTATGTTAATCTTGGGATAGGCAGTCCTGAAATGGTTGCTAACTATATCCCAGACGGCCGGGAAATTTTTTTCCATAGCGAAAATGGTATTCTTGGAATGGGGCCGGCCCCAAAACCCGGCCAAGAGGATGGTAACCTAATTAATGCGGGTAAAAAGCCTGTTACGTTATTGCCAGGCGGTAGCTATTTTAATCACACAGATTCTTTTGCAATGATTCGAGGCGGCCATATTGATATTTGCGTTTTAGGGGCTTACCAGGTAGCTGAAAATGGCGATCTTGCAAATTGGGCAACGCTGGATACCACAAAGCCTCCAGGGGTCGGCGGGGCAATGGATCTAGCAGTTGGTGCAAAAAAAATATATATAATGATGGACCACTTAACAAAAGATGGTCAGCCCAAACTTATGACGAGTTGTACATACCCGCATACGGGATACGGTGTCGTTAGAACTATTTTTACTGATCTAGCTGTGATCGATGTGATCGATAAAGGATTTGTTGTTCGAGAATTAGCAAAGGACATGTCTCTGGAAGATTTACGTTCTAAAACTGATGCTTCACTTACTTTAGCTAAAAACTGGTCAGTACTTAATCCACCTGAAATGAATTAATCAAAAATTTCTCGGATTGGCTTACCGTTTAGCCAGGCTTCAATATTTTCAATCATCTGTTCAAATCCCTGTTTATAATTCTCCTCAACGACGTAACCAAGATGCGGCGTTAAAACTGTGTTTTCAAGTTGACGAAAGGCATGATCTATAGGTAATGGTTCAACATTAAAAACATCTAAACCCGCCCCACCAATTACTTTTCTTTGAAGAGCACTTATAAGAGCTGTTTCGTCGACAAGCGGGCCTCGGGATGTATTTATTAGAAAGGCCGAAGATTTCATTAACTCAATCTCTTTTGCCCCCACAATACCCTTCGACCGATTACTTAAAGGCATATGTAGCGTTATAAAATCAGCCTTCGAAAATAAATTTTTCTTTGTTGCCAACTCCGCATCCAGCATAGCGGCGCGGTCTAGAGTTAAATTTGGGCTCCAAGCGAGGACTTTCATACCAAACGCTTGGCCAATTTTTGCCATGGGCGCGCCTAATCTTCCTAACCCAACGATCCCTAATGTGCGCCCTTGCAAACTTTTTCCGATAGTTGTTTGCCAATACCCACCTTTACGAAGTAATAGATCTTCTTTTGGGATTTGCCGAGCTAAGCTAAGAATTAACCCCCACGCCAATTCTGGTGTCGAAGAGGATGCCATGTCAGTTCCACAAACAGTCACTCCTCTTTCATTGGTGGTTGCCATATCAATTGAAAAGTTCCTGTGGCCACTTGTAAGCAGCAACTTGAGATTTGGTAATTTTTCTATTTGGGAACGCAAGAACGGTGTACGCTCGCGATTTATTAGCAGTATATCAAATTCAAAGAGCCGATCAGCAATATCATCTACATCAATCAGATGATCATTAAAGAACACAAACTCCACTCGATCCCCAAGCTTGCTCCAATCAACCATTCCCGGCGCTACATTTTGATAATCGTCCAATATAGCGGCTTTAAGCATTTGCATCCCACCTATATTCTTTTAAATAATTGCCGAAGACCTGCTCGTTAATTTTCCTCATCTAAGAATTCCTCTTCATCAAAATCGTCAATCTCAACAACAGGGACACGGTAATTTTCGTTCAACCATTTAGATAGATCTAGCTGGGAGCAACGAGAAGAACAAAATGGCCTGAATTTAGCGACCGCTAACTTTTCACAATTAGGGCATTTCTTCAGAATACTTTTTGATGGTTTCGTAATAGCCATATTAAAATCTCTATATTAAACCATTCGAAATTCAAAGTGATTCTGTGGTGAGCCAGAAAATTCCTCTAAAGAAATAATTGGACCTGTCCGCTCAAGCAGTTCAGCCCAAATTATTTTCATGTCACCTTTCAAACAAACATATATTGTATGACTACATACAACCGTTAGTCTTTTACCAGGATTACGATTAATCTCGCGTAAAACAGCTCGGATCATATCGATAACAATTGCCCTAACGGTCTTGGCATGTCCTTTTTTTTCTAGAAACCGAGATAGCAAACTTTCCCCGATCCGCTGCCGGGTCATTTCTAACAACCCCAGCCTGGAAAATCCGTAAATATTACAGTCACCTACTTTTACCAATAGATTAGATAATATAGTCTGAATATAATCTCTATTTTTTTTTCGTTTCATTGGCAAAAAATCTATTACTATTTGCCCTGATAAATTCCTTAAAACTAATTGACGTGCCAACTCAATCGCAGCCTCTTCATTAACAGACAGGGCAAAGGACTCTGGATTACGATCACGGTCATGCTTCCCACTATCAACGTCAACTGCAACTAAAGCTTCTGTTTCTTCTATAATCAATCTCCCACCAGACGGTAAGGCTATGGTGGGCTCAAATAAATTCGCAATTTGCTGTTCTAAATCATAGTTATCAAATAAAGCAACAGGATCATCTGCAAACTTAAAAATCTTTTCTAATTCTGGAACATAATCTGACACATATTCGGTAATTCTCATCAATGCTGCACGGTCATCAATAACAATACGGCGCCAATCTGCGCTACCGAAGTCTCTCAAAAAATTTAAAATCTGATCTGACTGTTTATAGAGACAAGCCGGTGGTTTAATTCTTTTCTGTCCAGAATTAATTTTCAAAACCTGATCTAAAAGATTTTCGGCTTCCTTTTGTAAATCCTCAGATGAAACAAATTGAGCATTTGTGCGAACAATTAAGCCCGCTATAGAAGTTTCAAGATCTCCTAATGCGGATCTAAGACGTTCACGGTGTACTTTATCGCTAACACGCTTTGAAATTGAGATCCCCGTCCGGCCCAATACTGCTACGACTGTGCGTCCAACCAAATCAATACGTGTCGTAAGTTTTGCTCCTTTGCGGTCAGATTCATCGCGAGTAACTTGCACTAAAACTGCATCACCTTCTTTAAATAGTGTATTTATCAATTTTAGCTTTTCTTTATTTAGGTCAAATATTTGTCCATCATTAGCTGCTAAGAATCCAGACGCGCTTCGGCCGATACCAATAAATGCGGCGTTCATTCCAGCAACTACAGATTCGTCATCATCACACGTTATGATCAAATCTTTTAATCTTCCATCTTCAGTGAAGGCCAACCGCGTTTCACCTGGCACTCTATTGATAAATACTTCCAGAAGGGAAGTTACACTCATCGGCTAAAACCTATGCCTTCAAGTAACTGTGATGTTTCAAATAAAGGCAAACCAACTACATTACTGTAAGAACCATTAATAACTCGAACAAATCTGGCTGCTAGGCCCTGAATTGCATAGGCTCCGGCTTTATCTTGCCACTCACCGGAAGCTAGATATAAATCTAAATCTTTTAACGAAAGGCGTTTAAATGTTACATGGGTCTCAACAATACGTTTATAAATCTTACCATCTGGCGAAATAATCGCCAATCCACCAACAACCTTATGGCGGCGGCCTGATAAAAGTTCTAAAAAAATACGAGCTTGCTCTGGTGTTTCTGCTTTTGATAAAATTCGCTTACCACAAGCCACAACAGTATCAGCCGCCAAAATAAAAGAACCGGAATTTTCTTCGGAAACTGAAATCGCTTTACCAGCTGATAACCTCGCCACCAACTGACGCGGTAATTCGCCATTTAGCGGGGTTTCATCAATATAAGCTGGGATTATGTGGTCGGGCACAATACCTATTTGATACAACAAATCAACACGGCGGGGCGATGCTGAAGCTAATACTAAATTGGGAGAATATTTTTCTAGCATCGGAGTAGTCCTTTGCCAGGATGAAAACTGGGTTTAAAACATTATTTAAAGCGAAACGTAATACGACCTTTAGTCAGATCATAAGGTGTCATCTCAACGTTCACCCTGTCTCCAGCCAAAACACGAATTCTATGTTTTCTCATTTTTCCTGCCGTATGGGCAAGTATTTCATGATCATTATCCAACGTAACGCGAAACATTGCATTAGGGAGTAGTTCCATCACTGTTCCTTCAAACTCTAATAACTCTTCTTTTGCCATTTTCCACCATTTGTTTTATTAGGCGTAATGAAATAGGTCTTCTTGGCCCTTTTGGTCAAGTCATTTTCACGCAGTCAGGTATTTTTTAGCAAAAAATAGGCCTTTAAGTCTAATATTTATATTTTTATTCAGTTTCCGGCAAAAACTTAGCTTCAATCTTTTCAATCAAGTCATCCCGAATTTGACGAAAGCCGACTAGCCTTAATTCTCGTTTTCCTCTTATAGCATCAGGATCAAACGTAGGCCAATAAACTAATTCACATGACATCCACCTCGTAAGCTCTACAGCAGCATGTATCATCGAGTGATTCAAAACTTTTTGGGCAATGATTGGAAAGATCAATCTCGATTTCTGCCATTACTTGGATCATATAGCCATTTTTTTCCCCAGCTTTTTTTCCTACAGAATCAATATAAATTTGCTCGCCGTGTAATTTCTTTAGAATACCTTCTGCCATCGCGGAGCGAACTGAATTCATAGTACAAGCAAATAAGACAGAAGAAGGTAGATCACTTATTTTAGACATTTCAGATCACCTAGAATGTAAAACACACAACAACGTAAAGAGTTGGCGTCCGGTATCAAAATCAACTTCGATATTTTTTTTTAATCGTTCAACTAAAATTTGAGAGCCATCGTTGTGAATAAGCGCTGTAATAACTCTCGCATATCAAAAAATAGTCTTTGATAACTGAGCGAAAATAAGACAAAGCTAGATCGAAATTAAATATTTCATTATCGGCCTCATCACAGACAGACACACTCAAACGACCGTCTTTGATGCCAAGGTGAAGAATAAAGGGCCCAAGTTCACCATTAATTGGGGCAAAGTAATTCTCTTCAAGAAGGTCAAAAATAGCAACAACACGATCGTGCTCGATTTCTGGACTACGACGACCTAAGGTTTTCTCATCTAAAAAAATATTTACAATCCGAAAGCGTTCGTCCATAACATTTAATCGCTATCCATCTCTGATAAACGCAGCTTTACTGAAAGTGCGTGTGCTTCTAACCCTTCAGCTTCAGCTAATGTAACCGCAGCGGGACCAATCGACTTAATTGATTGCGTCGAAACCTCTAAAAGGGTGGTTCTTTTCATAAAGTCAAGGACCCCGAGGCCGGAAGCAAAACGTGCAGAACGACCAGTTGGTAAAACGTGGTTTGGTCCACCAATATAATCACCAAGAGCCTCAGGTGTGTGGCGGCCTAAAAATATGGCGCCTGCATTGAAAATATTAACTGCTAAAACGTTGGGTTCTTCAATTGCTATTTCCAAATGTTCTGGTGCAATTCGATTAATTAATGCAGCAGCCTGTTCCATAGTCTCAAGAGTAATAACTGCACCAAATTCTTTCCAACTTTCACTGGCAATTTCTTTACGCGATAGAACCTGTAATTGGGTTTCGATCGCCTGGCAAACTTGGTCAGCAAACTTATCATCATCGGTAATGAGAATAGCCTGTGCTGTTACATCGTGCTCAGCTTGGGCTAATAAATCAGCAGCAATCCAGGTTGGATCATTTTTATTATCGGCAACAATTAGAATTTCTGAAGGTCCTGCAATCATATCAATGCCCACTATGCCAAACACTTGTCGCTTAGCCGTCGCAACGTATGAGTTGCCAGGTCCAACAATTTTATCAACCGGTCGAATACTGTCACAACCGTAAGCTAATGCACCGATGGCCTGCGCACCGCCAACCCTATAAATTTCATCGACGCCGGCAACACTTGCTGCAGCGAGAACCAGCGGATTAATTATACCATCAGGGGTTGGCACAACCATTACCAGACGCTTAACACCAGCAACTTTAGCGGGTATAGAATTCATTAATACCGTAGATGGGTATGAAGCTAATCCACCGGGAACATAAATTCCAACTGCCTCAATTGGATTCCATTTTAATCCCAGCTGTACACCATCATTATCTTCATAAGCTAAGTCTTCGGGAACCTGTTTTAGGTGAAACGCACGGATACGTTTTGCAGCTAGTCTTAGGGCTTTTAATTGTTTTTTGTTACATTCTCTAAGCGCCATTTCAGCTTCTTGCGTAGATATACAGATTTTGTCAGCTGTCAACTGAAATCGATCAAAGCGAGAAGTGTATTTGAACACAGCTTCATCACCACCAATACGCACATCGTTAAGAATGTTAGCAACAACCATTTCGACATTGATTTGCACTTCGCGTTTAATGTTCAAAAAATCACTAAACTCTTCCGCAAAATTTGCTCCCGATGATCTAAGCCTTAACGGCATCGACGGCCTCACGGAAAGTTTTAATCCAGTAATTAATTTCATTGGGACGTGTTTTAAGCGCCGCACGGTTAACGGCCAAACGCGATGTAATTTGCGAAATTTCTTCAACCTCGATCAACCCATTAGCCTTCAAAGTTGAACCTGTAGATACCAAATCAACAATCCTAGAACAAAGACCCATCGATGGGGCAATTTCCATAGCACCGTTAAGTTTTATGCACTCAGCTTGAACACCGCGTGAAGCAAAGTGACGCTTTGTAATCTCCGGATATTTTGTTGCAATACGTATGTTGCTCCAGCGCTTTGGATTATCATCAGGCGCCATATCACTAGGCTCCGCGACTATCATACGGCAATGTCCTACGTTAAGATCGACTGGAGCATAAATCTGGGAATTATCAAATTCCATTAACACGTCTTGACCAGCAACACCAAAATGCGCCGCGCCAAAAATTATGAAGGTAGCTACATCAAAACTTCGAACCCGAACAATATCAAGGTTTGGGTGGTTTGTAGAAAAGCGCAATTTACGAGATGAAATTTCATCAAACGCAGCTTCAGGCTCAATGCCTGCGCGTTTAATCAGAGGCATTATCTCTTCAAGAATACGACCTTTTGGTAACGCAAGAACGAGATTATCATTAGATAACACTAATTTAACTCCACAAAGCGCCGCATTAATAAATGTTTTTCTGCAGGAATGCTACTATTTTGTTCCAATCAAGCCGCTCTGTATTCGATACCTCTTTAAAAAAAGGTTTAAATAATTATTCTTCAACTCGCTCAATCACAGCCCCGCAAGCTGCGAGTTTTTCTTCAACGCGCTCGTACCCGCGATCTAAATGATAGACACGGTTAATTATAGTCTCACCTTCTGCTGCAAGAGCCGCTAGAACGAGAGAGATCGATGCCCGTAAATCAGTCGCCATGAGTTCAGCACCAGAAAGTTTTTTAACACCTCTGACTATCGCCGATGAACCATGGACGTTAATATCGGCTCCCATGCGACAGAGCTCGGGTACATGCATAAACCGATTCTCAAAGATTGTCTCGGTTATCATTGAAGCGCCTTCAGAAACAGCTAATAGAGCCATCATCTGCGCCTGCATATCGGTTGGAAATCCTGGATATGGTTCAGTCATTACATCAATCCCCTTTACACGACCAGAAGTGTTGGTAATTCGGATGCCTTCTTCAACTTCACTCACGTCTACTCCAGCACTGGTTAGAGAGTCAGCTACTGACTTGATCAAGTCAAGGCGAGTACCTTTCAACATAACATCACCGCCAGTAATAGCTGCTGCAACAGCATAGGTAGCCGTTTCAATTCTGTCAGGGATCACTTGATAATCTGCGGCATATAAACGTGGTTTACCTATAACAGTAAGTGTATCGCTCCCAACGCCCCCTATCTCAGCACCCATTTTTTGCAAACAATAAGCTAGATCAGAAATTTCTGGTTCCCTCGCCGCATTCGAGATAGTTGTTTTGCCATCAGCCAGCGTAGCTGCCATCAAAATATTTTCGGTTGCTCCTACAGAAACAGACGGAAATAAAACATTTGCCCCTTTAAGACCATCTGGTGCAAAAGCACTAATATAGCCCTCTTTGAGTTCTATCTTTGCTCCAAGTGCCTGCAAACCTTTGAGATGAAGATCAACAGGCCGTGTACCGATTGCACATCCACCTGGCAACGATACTTTTGCCTCACCCCACCGCGCGAGTAATGGTCCTAGGACCAAAATAGAAGCGCGCATTCGACGTACTAAGTCATAAGGTGCCGTTTTAATTCTTGGCTCGTACCCGTTTAATCCAAAAACGCGACCTACGTGTCCACCATCTGGCGCATTACCGTTCATAACAACCTCAACGCCAAGCTCAGACAATAAATGAACCATTGTCGTGATATCTGCGAGATGAGGAAGATTCGAGAGACTCAAAGTTTCTGAACTTAATAAAGACGCCGCCATCAGAGGTAGAGCTGCATTCTTTGCCCCGCCAATCTGAATAATACCATTAAGCGACTTACCGCCGGATATACGAATTCTATCCATAAGTTCCGTTAATAAATCAACCGAGTAGGGTGAGCAAACTATAATGACTAGATTTTAATTACTTAGGGGTTTCTGGATCTACTTTCCCAGACATTTTTCTGCGCTTTAGGTTCTCACGCAGCGCAGCGCCAAGCCGTTTTTCACGTTCGGCAATTATTTTACCTTGAGCCTCAGTAATATTTGTAATTTTGTTTGATTGCTTTTGATTGTCCTTCATAGAAAGTTTGTCGCCGATTATACCCCCTCTAGTCAAGGTATGAGCAGTATAACAACAAAAACAAGCTTGCTCGATTTGATTTTGGGGTATAAATAATTTCCTTCCGACAAACTAAGCCGCTATAGCTCAGGGGTAGAGCGCATCATTGGTAATGATGAGGCCGATAGTTCGATTCTATCTAGCGGCACCATTTCTTCTTTTTTTTCATAGGGTTATAGAGAATCCCATTTAGGGAGGTTCTTCTATCGTGATCTATTGATACACTCTTCTTAAATAATAGCGTTATTTTGTAATGTCCGCTTTTAACCGGGAGCGATCTCGAGGGCTTATGCCCTGAGGTCTTTACAGCTAACAAAATTTTCTTGTAATCTTTCGAATACTAGACGAGGAGATTATCAAATTATGAAATTTGGATTATGGGACCATGTTGATATCAATGATAGACCATTTGCGCAACTTCTGAACGAGCGAGTCAAATTCGTCAAGGCTGGCGAAGAAGCAGGTTTTTACAGCTATCATATCTCTGAGCATCATGCGACACCGCTAAACATGGTGCCGGTGCCTGGTGTCTATCTCGGGGCCATAGCACAGGCCACATCACACATTCGAATGGGACCACTCGGGTATTTGCTACCTCTCTATTCGCCGCTACGCCTGATTGAGGAAATTTGCATTCTCGATAACTTGAGCCATGGTCGATTGGACGTTGGTGTGGGCCGTGGCGTGTCGCCGTTTGAGCTAAAATTTCATGGCGTCAATCCCAAAACGTCACACGGCATATTTCACGAATGCCTGGAAGTAGTTCTCAAGGGCTTAAAAAACGAAAAACTCAACCATTCAGGAAAAAATTACACCTATACTGAAGTTCCAATGGAATTACGCCCCCTACAAAATCCGCATCCGCCAATATGGTATCCCACCACAAGCGTTGAAGGCGCAACGTTTGGAGGTAAAAATGGCTACCATTTTGTCACCTTGGGAGGCATTGAGTATGCTAAACCGTCAATAGAGGCCTTCAAGGAAGCTTTAGCCAAACGTGGGCAACCCGGCGAGGGCGCAAATGATGATTTTTTTGGTGGCGCGGCGATCGGAATTATGCGCCATCTTGTTATAGCTGCAACCGATGATGAGGCAACAAAAATTGCCCAACCAGCCTATCAAGCTTGGGAGGCAAGTCTGACGAAGCTGTGGCGAGTGAACAACGTACCGGGACCAAGCATCGCCGAATTTATACCGCCTACTTTAGAGGAGGCTATCCAACGTGGTTCCGTCATTGTCGGATCGGCCGCCAAAGTGCGGGATAAGCTTGCCGAAGATATACTAGCGGGTGGACTGAACTATATGGTGACGGCATTCTATTTTGGAAATATTAGTCACCAACATGCAATCAATTCAATGGAGACCTTTGCGGAAGAAATTATGCCGACGTTGAATGATTTGTAAATATTGACGTTACAACTCACACCACCACTATTTAACGCCGATAACTATTTAAAAAACCCAAAAATGTTTTTAATAATACCGCAAGTATTAATATGATTTGTATTCACAAATCCGTACCAACTAATATTGATGCAAATGAAATTCTAGATATTAACGAATTTTCCAGATATGTATAACACCCCAAATACGAAGTAAAATAACGAACCTGTTATGAAACACCAAGCTATGTTTGATAATCTTTAGATGTTTCCTAGGTTGTTTGAACTATCAAAGCTTAGCTGCCAAACGCGGGTAAACATTTGTGACATTCTTCATGAATACTTCGTTACGCTGTTCATCGCTAAGATTAGGTGTATTATCAATATAACGTTTCGTATCGTCATAATTGTGGCCAGTCTCCGGATCCACTCCCCTAACAGCACCTACCATCTCCGATGCAAATAGGATATTCTTGATCGGAATTACTTTGGTCATACAATCGATACCCGCCTGATGGTAGACGCATGTATCAAAGAATACATTATCCAACAAATGCTCACCCAATAAAGGCTTGCCCATATCCTGCGCTAGGCCTCTATAACGACCCCAATGAAATGGAACCGCACCTCCGCCATGGGGAATAATAAATTTTAAGGTCGGGAAATCTTTGAACAGATCACCCTCAATGAGTTGCATAAAAGCAGTCGTGTCTGCTGCAATATAGTGTGCACCCGTGTGATGGAAGTTAGGATTACAGGAACCGCTTACATGGATCATAGCCGGCACATTGAGTTCACACATTTTCTCGTAAAGTGGATACCACCACTTATCGGTTAGCGGCGGATCTGACCACATAGCTCCCGATGGATCCGGGTTTAGGTTGCAACCAATAAAACCCAGTTCATTAATTGCTCGCTCAAGCTCTGGAATACAATGTTTTGGCTCGACACCGGGGTATTGGGGTAAAGCACAGACGCCAATAAAATTCTGCGGATACATGTTTACTACACGATTGATCATGTCATTTGATAACTGCGTCCATTCCATGCTAGTTTCTGCCGTACCCAAGTGGTGACCCATTCCCACAGCCCGAGGTGAAAAAATAGTTTTATCGGTACCCCTCTCCCGTTGAAACTTTAATTGGTTATTTTCAATACCTTCGCGGATGTCAGTATCTTCAATGTCCAACAGAGCACGGGTCGGTTTAAAATCTCCATTTGCTACGAGTTCGAGTTGGTCTTGACGCCATTGACGCATCTTCTCAGGTTCAGTGGTATAATGGCCATGACAATCAATAATCATAATGCTGTTTCCTTTATTAACTTCTATTTGTAAGTTCTAGACCTTTTTCAAGGCCCGTATAGGACTGACCCGGTCCAGACATGATAAACCTAAATCCTTCATCCAGAAGACGTTGCATATTACTGGCATTAGCATGAGGATGCCCAACAACTACATCGTATCTGTTGCAAGTTGCGACGATTTCCGACATGGCTTCAAGTAAAATCGGATGGTCATATTGACGAGGAAAACCCAATTCCTGACCTAGGTCTCCCTCGCCGATCAGAACCACACCAATACCTGGCACATCCTTTAATATATCGGGTAAGTTTGCAATCCCCACAGTGTCCTCTATCTGAATTACCACCAGGATTTCTCCATTCGGATTGAGTGGCCAGACATCTGCCTTGGAATAATACTCCTGTTGGCTGAGACCCCAATAATGACACGCCCGTCCCGGGCCATCGCCACGAATACCTCGTGGTTCATATAACGGCACGCTCTCCAGACGTGGATACCTACAGGCAGAAACAGCATTGTAAGCCTCTTCAACCGTACTGATATGGGGCCAAACCACCCCATAAACACCGGTATCTAAAGCCTGTTTTGCATGCCACTGACCCTGCTCAACACCATTTACGGGTACACGGACCAGGGGGGTGACTGGTGGTGCAATTGACCCCGACGTCGCAATTTTACGGCGATCTAACCAGGGACTGTGCTCACCCTCATAAATAACACCATCGAACTGGGAGGCGGCCATAATCTTTGCCATAGAGATATCCATTGATGCGAAAGCCGAAAATGCCACGTCACCACGCTCCAACGCTCCGATCATACCATTTAGTCGAGGAAGGTCAGTCACGTGTTCGTTCCTCCGATATGGAGCTCTCTCATAAACATATCCCCTATCCATTAATACGAATAATATTCTATACGCAATTAATTGCTTATCAAACAAGGCTTGAGAAATTTCCAGATCAAAAATCTGTGTTGTCAAGTTACTCTGCTTAAACGCCGTAAAAAATAATTTTAGCAAAACTTAAATCATTCCAATGGCAAAGAACCTTTATCTAAAGCTTACCATTGGAATATACGTGAATATAGTCGGAAAGTCAGATTGACATATAGAGTGTGATCTACCTCAATATTGATAACCGGAAATACTTATACTTCCCATAGGATAGTAACCAGTCATTTAATTTTCTAGACGGAGGCCAAATAATCAGTGTAAACACCTTCTTTACTAAATTTGAAGCAATCTAGGTATAGAAACATATAACTTTTTAAACTCAATTAATCCCAGTTGAAAAAGAATTTTGGAAAATAAAAATGAATGACAAACCAGAGACACAACCCATTCGCACTAATTTTCAAAACCTTCCTTTTTGGAACCCAACAAAAATCTACGATCATGAAGTTAATAAAAATATTCATCGTATGGATCTAAATGAATGCCCCTACCCACCATCGCCAAACGTAATCAAAGCTATCCAAAATGTTGCTCATACGCTTAACCGCTATCCCGATGGAACCTGTCCAGAGCTTACACCCCTAGTTGCAGAACGCTTAGACGTGCCCGAAGAAACAATCACCTGGGGTGGCGGTAGCACACAGTTGCTGACCAGTATTGCAGAAATATCTGTCGCACCTGGTCAAAACCTTGTAACTCCGCAATTAGTCTGGAAACGTTTCGAGGGTATTTATAAAATTGTTGATGCTAATGTAACATCTGTGCCGAATAAATCCAATGGCGCCATTGACATAGAAGCGATGACGGATGCAATTGGTAATGATACTCGTTTACTAATCTGCGTTACTCCCAATAATCCGACGGGCATGATGCTAACGGAACAAGAAATTCGTCATATAAGTGAAAATACTCCTGAAAATGTGCTACTCTTTATGGACGAAGCTTACCACGAATTTGCTATTCACGCAGGCGGTCCAGACGCATTAGAAATTTTAAAAGATCGAAAAGGACCATGGGCTGTAACACGAACATTTTCCAAAGCGTACGCCTTAGCAGGCGTTCGTCTCGGTTATGCGATCTGTAGCTCAGTAGAAATTGTAAACGCCATCCGCATGGTCGCCAGCACCTTCAGTCTTAATGGTATTGCTGAAGCGGCAGCGGTCGCCGCCTGGAATGAACCCGAGTATACCCAATTTATTTTAGACCAAAATGCTAAAGAACGGTCTCGCGTTGTAAATGGCCTTCAAGATATGGGCTATAATCCAATGGAGTCCGTGACTAATTTTGTCTCATGCGATATTAAGCATCCTGCAACAGACATCGTCAAAGCCATGCGCGCGCGCAGCGTCAGAATTTCAACCGTCGGCGGAAATGAATTTGTAAATCACATTCGTCTTTCAATGGGAACACCAGAAGACACCGACGCATTTCTAGATAATCTTAAGAAAGTTCTGGATACTTTTTAGAAAATAGATTTAATTTTTATCCAGTTTTACCATCAAGGTATCTAGCTTTCTATGCAGTTCTTCAAGCTCGTTGGAGCCTAGCGCTGCAGAAATCTCTTGATATATTGCTTCAGAATTGGGCCCAACTTTGGAAATTAAATCACGCCCAATGGTGGTAATTGAGACGATAGTTCGCCGATGGTCCTGCGTATCGAGACTTTTTCTTAGAAGCGACCTTTTCTCCATAGAGCGAATAATACGTGTAATACTCGGCTTCAATAAACAGCACATGTCAGAAAGCTCACCCAAATCCTTCTTGCCATGATCAAACAAGGCGCGCAATACGCGCCATTGCTGGTCGGTTAGATTATGTGCCCTTAAATTAGGACGAAATCGCTCCATAACAGTCTCTCTTGCACGCAAGAGAGCCATTGGCAACGAGCGTGAAAAATTGCGCAGATTTTCTCTCTCATTTAGCTCTCGGATTTGTGAACCCTTCACTAAATTACACTTTCATCAACAAACGTATTTTGGAGCTTTCCAACCTTGGGTACTTCAATTTCAAGGCTATCACCAGGCTTTAGCCAGACTGGAGGATCAAATCTCGCCCCTGCTCCTACCGGTGTGCCCGTTGCTATCAAATCTCCGGGCTTTAATTCGAAAAATGTAGATAGATAACTTAACAAATATGGAAATTTAAAAATCATATTAGAAATTGAATCGGCTTGTCTAACCTCATTATTAACACGCGTTTGAATAGATAACTCATCCAAATCTCCAACCTCTTCAGTAGTTACCATCCATGGACCGACTGATCCACTAGAGACAAAATTCTTCCCTTGGGTAACATTAAATTTAGCGTGCCGCACCCAATCTCGGATAGTTCCCTCATTCATTATTGAAAGACCAGCTATGTGCTGCAAATAATTCTCTTTTTTTATGCGTCTACCGCCTTTACCGACTACCAGAACAATTTCGCCTTCATAATCAAGTTGATCTGATTCAGGTGGGCGTAAAATATCTTGATTATGCCCGACAAAAGATCCTGGGGTACGTAAAAATACGCTTGGAAACTCTGGAGCATCCGAACCATCTTTATATTCATCATTACGATTGCTGTAATTTACGCCAATGCAGATTATTTTTTCGGGTGAAGGAACTGGAATTTGGAGAACAACATCATCCATCAAAAAATCGGGCTCTTGACCCTTAATTTCCGAGTGTATTATATCAATTGCATTTGCCCGTAAAACATCAATCAACGCTGGAAATTCTGACCCTAAGCGGGTTCCCAAATCGATAATACCGGAATTAATCACTACGCCATAACTAGCTAGCCCATCTTTCTCAAAACTGGCAATTTTCATATTTTTTCCCTTTCTCGCAAATTTTATTTATAACAGGCCCGCACGCTCAAGGACGCCATCCAGTCTTTTTTCAAGCTCTGGTTCAGCAGGCATCATGGGCAGTCGATGGTGGTTTTCTGGAATTATACCCAGTCTTTTCATCATATACTTAATGGGAATGGGATTAGTGTCATAAAAAACACTCTGATTAATCTCGAGTAAACGTTGGTGAATCTCTTTACCCCGAGAAAGATCATTATCCCAAACCGCTTGGCACATTTCAGCAAGCAAATCAGGCCTAAGATTACCAACTGCATTCATTAAACCCACGGCTCCAATTGCCATTTCTGGAAAGCTAAGCTCCTCGAGGCCAACAAAGACCAAATAATCTGGAAAAGCATCAATACATTCCGAAACAAATGCAAGATCATTGACGGCGTGCTTCATACCTATAAAATTTGAAGATCGATCTTTTAGCTCTTTAACGGTTTCAAGCGTTATGGAGACCGCAGCGCGACCTGGGATATGGTATATCATCCAAGGTGTATCAATACCGTCCATTACATCAAGATAATACTGAACTAAACCACGCTGAGGGGGACTAATGTAATACGGCGTCACGATTAATAAAGCATCCACACCCACCTCTGCTGCATAGCGCGTTAGCATTCTAGACTCTGCCAAAGACTGCGATCCAGTTGCTGCTATAATAGGTAGACGCCCATTATTCGTCGCAATTGCCGTATCTATTGTTTTGTTGCGTTCATCGGCCGTAAGTGTCGATGGTTCAGCCGTCGTTCCATTGACTAAAATACCGTGAGAGCCTTTACTAATCTGAAATTCAACTAGACCAGCATAAGCCTCATAATCTAGTTGGTCATTTTTAAAAGGGGTGATGATAGGAGGAATAGATCCTTTTATTTTTGAAAGATCATAGGTCATGATTTCCTCCTTGAAGTATTCCTGCTATTGACACCATATCTAATTTAGTTAACATGTTAATCAATAAATATCTGCTGTCAATTCAATTATAAGGGCCAAATTAATTATGAACTGCAGAATATTTATAAATGGAGCTATAAAATGCCGCACATCATCATTGAATATTCTGATAATATTGAAAAAAAAATAAAACTAGAAACCCTAATAGAGAAAGTCCATGCAACGGCTATTGATACGGGGGTCTTTCCGCTTGGCGGGCTCCGCGTCCGCGCTGCAAAACGTGAACACTATAAAATCGCCGATGGCCATCCAGATAATGGTTTCATACATATTGAGCTTAAAATTGGACCAGGTCGAGACAAGAAAACTAAAATATCAGCACTAAAACAGATTTTCGCTTCAGTCGAAGCATATCTAAAACCAGTCCATGAGAATGGCCCACTCGCAATGTCAGCGGAGCTCAATGAATTTGATTCAGAACTCCGTATTAACCAGAATAATATGCATAAGTATGTTGAGGAGCGGACAAATGCTTGACGACCTTAATATCTCAAAAGATTTAGAAAAAAATATTAATGCTGCTAAAGATTATTTACAGCAGTTCAAGACTGGTACGATGGGGCACTTTATTAATGGCAAGAGAGCCAACGGTCAGTCAGATCAAATTTTTAAAAATACTTCTCCCGTAGATAGTAGCGTTTTAAATGAAGTTTACAGCGGTAGTACAAACGATATCAACGAGGCGACTAAAGCCGCATTGATCGCATTTCCAGCATGGAGGGATATGAGTGGAAACAAACGTCGTAAAATTCTCCATGACGTTGCTAACAAAATAGTTGAGCGAGCCGAGGAAATTGCCTTTGTCGAATGTATGGATACCGGACAACCACTACGTTTTATGAGTAAGGCAGCGCTTAGAGGTGCAGAAAATTATCGTTTTTTTGCCGATAAGGCTGCAGAGGCTACAAGCGGCCATTCAATGCCCGCCCTGGATCATATAAACTATTCAATTCGTCAACCGATAGGACCCGTTGGTATCATTACGCCGTGGAACACTCCCTTTATGCTTTCAACCTGGAAAATTGCCCCAGCGCTAGCGGCGGGCTGTACCGTAGTTCATAAACCAGCTGAGTGGAGCCCTTTAACAGCTATGCTGCTGACCGAAATAATGCACGATGCGGGTATCCCGGAAGGTGTTATAAATCTCATAAATGGGAATGGTGAGACGACGGGCAAGGCATTAACCGAGCATCCTGATATTAAAGCGATCGCTTTCGTCGGCGAATCAAAAACGGGAAGTATGATAATGCGCCAAGGATCCGAAACATTAAAAAGAGTACATTTTGAACTTGGGGGTAAAAATCCCGTAATTGTTTTTGATGACGCCAATCTTGAGCGAGCTTTAGATGCGGTTATTTTTATGATTTATAGCCTGAATGGTGAACGCTGCACGTCTTCAAGCAGGTTGCTTATCCAAGAATCTATACACGACGAATTTGTTGATAAGCTGTCAGAGCGTATATTAAAACTAAAGGTTGGTCATCCACTTGATCCGACAACCGAAGTTGGTCCTCTCATACACCAACAACATTTTGACAAAGTGTGCAGCTATTGGGATGTTGCTAAAAAAGATGGTGCGGAAATAAAAGTAGGAGGACATATAACAAAAGCCATAAGTGGTGGCTTGTTTGTTGAACCAACGTTATTCACCAATGCAAAAAATACTATGCGTATTGCACAAGAAGAAATCTTTGGACCTGTTCTCACTGCCATACCCTTCAACACGGAAGAAAATGCGATAGAGATTGCAAATGACGTTAAATACGGCCTAGCTGGTTATGTTTGGACCGGCGATGTTGGCAGAGCCCACAGGCTTGGGCGCTATTTAGATGCCGGAATGATCTGGATAAACTCAGAGAACAATCGACACCTCCCAGCTCCTTTTGGTGGAATGAAATCAAGCGGTATGGGCCGCGATGGTGGAGATTATAGTTTTGAATTCTACATGGAAACTAAGAATATCTGTGTAGCCTTAGATAATCACAAAGTTCCATCGTTGGGAGTATAAGAAATTTAAGATGAGTCTCTATTATGTTTAAAACTAATCTATGAATAAAATCGCGATCCAAATACCAGTAAACGCTTCAAAGAAAATCTCGAAGAGTTAATTACAAATTATGATTTGACGGAGGAAGAATTGACTGCCGCCTGCCAACCACAGATATCAAACCGCTGTATGGTTTAGGTGTTAATGGGCAAATACTAATGATTATGCCGGCTTATGGAAAATGCCATAGGACAATTATATACAAGCTATGCAAGATGGAATAAAAGAGCACAAACCACTAAGAAGCGGTCTCTATGCACAAAAAGGGGTGATTATTTAATGACATTAGTATTTGCAGGAGCCTGCTCTCATGCACCCGGAATTACTGGCCGCGCTGAACGCGGCGATCCTATACAACGCGAAAACCTGCTTAAGAATTTTGACCGCATGAGACAAGAAATAGAAGGAGCGGGTACAGAAGCTTTAGTTGTTGTTGCTGCTGAGCATTTTGCAAATTTTTTTATGAATAACATGCCTGCATATTGTGTCGGCATGGCGGACTATTACGAAGGTCCGATAGAAGACGAAGAGTGGCTTGCAATTAGGCGAGTTCGGGTGCCTGGCAATTCAAAATTATCAGAACGTTTAATTAAAGTTATTATGAATGACATAGACGTTGCCTATTCTCAAGAGTGGAAATTTGACCATGGCATCAGTGTTCCGCTTAATTTTTTAACACCTGACTATGGAATTGAAATCGTGCCTGTAAATATAAACTGTCAGGGTCCCCCCCTTACGCCACTTGGCCGAGCTTATAAATTTGGTCAGGCCCTTCGTAAAGCATGCGATTCAGTGCCTGAAAAAATTGCGATAGTTGGTACTGGCGGTATTTCCCATTGGCCATGCACGCCTGATTCTGGGAAAATAAATGAGGATTTTGATCGCGAATTCCTAGATTGTTTTATAAAAAACGATAAAGAGCGCATGTTATCCTTCACAGATAAGTATACATACGAGAATGGGGGTCAAGGAGCATTCGAAATTCGCACATTTATAGCGATTGCAGGAGCCTGTGAAGGGGCTAAAGGAAATTTGTGGTGTTACGAGCCAATCCCAAATTATGCGGTTGGCTGCACTGTAGCTAAAATGGAAATTAAATGAAAATGGAAAAAGAACTCATTGGACGCACTGCGTTTATTACGGGAGGTAGTAATGGAATTGGTGCGGCAACCGCTCGCATGTTAGCCGTCGCTGGCGCCCAAGTTATCATTGGCTATAATAGGGGCGTTGAACGTGCTAATTTGCTGTTAAAAGAATTACCCGGTGAGGGACACTCAGTTCAACAGTTAACTTTAGAAAATAGCAGTTCCGTGAAAAAAGCTGCAAATAAAATAAAATTAAACCATTCAAAGCTCGATATTCTAATAAATTCAGCCGGTTTCACAAAACCAATCCCCCATAATGATTTAGATGCTCTTGACGATGACTTAATGGATAAAATGCTTATCGCTAATGTACGCGGACCGTTCGCAGTGATTAGAGAACTGCGGCCCCTCCTTAAAGTTGCCGGTGATAGCGTCATAGTTAATCTTTCATCAGTATCTGGTTTTAAAGGTACCGGTAGCAGCATAGCCTATGTCGCGTGCAAAGCTGCAATTGATACTATGAGCCTTGCGCTAGCGCGTGTGTTAGGCCCAGAAATTCGGGTAAATTGCGTATCGCCAGGTGCCGTGGCAACCGACTTTGTTGAGGGAAGAGATCGTGCGAAACTAAAAAAACTCTCAGAAAATTCCCCCTTGCAAAAAGTTGTTGAACCCGAAGACGTGGCCCTAGCTATCATGGCCTATATTACCCACCTAAAACACTCGACAGGGGCTCGAATGGTCGTAGATAGCGGTAATTTTTTGAAATAATTCCTTGGGGAGATTAATGCCATCTGCGTAAGGTTAATGCTACAAATTAAAAATATTTCATTGCAATAAAATTTATTTTGTTCTACTACCTCTTTCAGGGGTAGCTCGCGTAATTGCAAAAACACCCAACATGATAATTCCAAATGCAATAAAGTGAAATAACTCTAAACGCTCTCCTAAAAAAATAATCGCCATAATGGTAATCATGATAAGTCGAAGATGAATAGTGCCGCTGGCTTTATTCGCTCCTAATTTGAGATTAGCATAATTCCAAAGACCAACAGCAGCCACAGCAACCATAATCCCCGCCCATAAAACAGAGATAACAGTTACGTTATTTAAATCCATTGGTTGGGAGTATAAAAATTCCCATACATAGAACGGCAACAGTAAAATTATGCCTAAAAACTGTATCACATTTAATGTTAGAATAGCTGGGACAGATGAAGGTAATTTTTTTAACAGTACAGCATACAAAGAAAACCCAATAACAGATACAACCATCCAAATATCTCCGGGATTTGGTCTTAGGGTAATTAACGCTGCAAAGTCACCCCTTGAGATAATATAGAGGATTCCAACAACAGCTATTCCCGCGCCGGCAATTTGTCCTTTTGTCACAAATTCACGATAAAGAATCCAAGATAATGCGAAAGTAACAGCGGGCTGAACTGAGGATACTATAGCAGCGTTTATCGCTGTTGTATAATTTAGAGCAATATAAATAGTAGTATTGCCAAGAACAATTAGACAGAAGGATATGCCTAAATAAATCCGCCATTCCTGGATAATTATCGGTCCAAATTTTCTTATATATTTAATTGTAAATGGTAGAACAACGAGTGTTGCTATGATCCAACGCCAGAATGATAAACCAATGGGCGGAACTGCTCCTTCAATTAAACGTCCCATTATTTGATTGCTACCAAATAAAGCTTGTGAAACCAATAGCAGGGCTATAGTCCACACCAAAACTCCGCCGGTTAATTCTTTTTTTCTTAGAGAGTTTGGGCTCTCGATATTAACCATTATGGATCTCGCCTTATTTAAGCGACGGAAAGTTCAAAATATTAAGTACTATCGGAAAAGTTAGAACCTAGCCTATACCTATATGAATAAATTTTTTAAATTGCTTTCATTAAATAAATACAGAAAAAATTTTCTACATCGCTCCAGCTCTTTAGCAAGCCAAATCCTGATTTTTTAGCTAATTCAGCAAATTCTTTTGTTGAATATTTATAAGAATTCTCAGTGTGTATACTTTCTCCTTTTTCAAAAGAAAAATCTACATCATCAATTCGAATCATTTGCTGAATATCACTAACAAGATGCATTTCAACTCGTCCAAGAACTTCATTATAAAAAGCATTATGAGAAAAATTTGAGATATTTAACTCAGCATCCAATTCATTCTTCATCCTATGTAAGAGATTACAATTAAAATCAGCTGTAAAACCCGCTGCGTCATTATAAGCTCGATCAAGGATCTTAATATCTTTTTTCAAATCAACGCCAACTAAAAAAAAGCCCTCATCACCAACCATATGCCGAACATATTTCATGAATTGACCAGCCTCGCTGGGAATTTGATTACCGATAGTCGAACCAGGGAAAAAAGCAAGCCGCTTGGAAGATTTTAAAGAAGCCTTTTCTGGCCAATCAATAGGCTCCAGAAAATCTGCGCAAATTGCTCCAACAGAAATATTTAAATAATCTGAAGCTATTTCTTTTGCCGTCGCAATTAAATGTGATTTTGAAATATCTATTGCAATATAATGGGATGGGTCAGGTAAGGCCGACAAAAGTGCTTTGATCTTTATACTCGATCCACATCCATATTCCACGACAACTGAGCCTGGCTCAACAACAGAATAGATTTCTTTTTTAATATCATTAAGTATGGCGATCTCGGTTCGGGTTACATAATACTCTGGAGCTTCACAAATCTTATCGAAAATCTTCGAGCCTTTTTCATCATAAAAGAATTTTGGTGATATAGATTTTTGCGGCAACGACAAACCCCGCAAAACTGCCTCATGAAAGTCCTCTTTTTTAGGTTGAAGATCAACAAAATAGTCAAGGTCTGCAATGCCTTCTTCATTCATAAAAATAATACTCCAAACCTAAAAAATTATTCTATATAAATTCCTTGCTTACACCTTGATGTCAAGCGAGGTTCCTAAAGATCAAATAATGCTTATAGATTTAATGGGACCCCCGCCGAGCAAAATAAATCCCTAAAATTACAACCAACCCACCCATTACCTGCATCGCACCAAGATTCTCATCAAAAATAATCCAAGCAATAATTGTAGCCAATGCAGGCTGTAAAAGTAATCCAACCGATCCAAAGGCAGCTGGTAAATGCGCAAGTGAAAAGGCAATCAAACTCTGTCCAGCCGCGTGTGAAATTAATGCTAGTCCGAATAACACTGCCCAACCGTATAATGTGGGAGCGATAAAACTTTCTCCTGAAAGGTAGGTTATTGGAACCATACATATACAAGTTGCGAACCCGGACCATGTAATAACGGTTACGGTCGAAAAATCTATACGCAAACGACTGACCGCCAGTAAGTATGCCGCGTAAAATACCGCTGCGATCAAACCAAATACATCACCAACTAGGTGACCAAAGTGAAAAACAAAACTATCACCAAGTAAAAGTGCTACTCCCAGCATCGACAAAATCATTCCACCTAAAAAAATACGGTTAAATCGCTCACCAAATAAAAAGAAGCTACCTAAAGTAATAAATATTGGTGCAAAATTTGCCAGTAGAGTTGCATTCGCAATTGAAGTTAATTTTATCGACCAATGCCAAAATGAGAGGTCCCCAGCAAAGAAAATTCCTGCAAGCCCTAAACGAGCATAATCTTTTAGTGAATTTGGCTGTCGATGAATGTTGTCATGCTTCTTATCATAAATCATCCACAGTATAAAAACCGGTACGGCAAATAAAACTCGATAAAAGGCTGTCGCGCTTGGCCCTACTTCACTTAGGCGAACAAAAATAGGGGCTAAAGAAATAGCTGCCGCACCTAAAAGTAAAAAAACAACTGCTCTTTGACTAAGTCCATCTGCTACTATTGATCTTGCAGTAATTTTACTTTTGTTAAAAATTTGCATAAGACCGGTTTATACAGACAACCTACCCCGACAGCCATACTGAAATTATCTTATTATAAGTTTTAAATATTAAAGCTCGAAACGATTTGAAAAATTTAATAATCTCAATCGATGAGAAACAAGCCATTTGAAATTCTGAACATAGAGGGTACTGAACCCATAATCTTGATTTGTGATCATGCTAGTAATTATATACCTCCTGAATATAATAATTTAGGCCTAAAAACGAAGCAACTTAATCAACATATTGGCTGGGACATAGGTGCTGCAGAGTTAACCCGAGAACTAACAAAAAAAATTAATGCCACTTCAATTCTGTGTGGTACATCAAGATTAATCATCGACGCCAATCGATCTCCTGATGACAATGATTGTATACCAGGGGTCAGCGACAATATTGTCATCCCCGTTAATCAAAATATAAGTAAAATCGATCGTATTGAGAGAACCGAAAAGTATTTTTGGCCTTATCATAATGCAATCTCAGGCGTGATCGGGAATTACAGAGAACGGTCTAAATACCCCAAAAATATCCCTATAATTTTCTCAATACATACTTTCACGCCAATAATATCATCACAAAAAGAAACCAAAAGACCCTGGCATGCCGGTGTATTATGGAACCGCGATCCACGAGTTTCAGGACCCTTAATTCAATTACTTCGAGATCATTCTGATAATTTAATAATCGGCGACAATGAGCCTTATTCAGGAAAAGAATTCTATTATTCTTTAGATTTTCATGCAGGTAATGCCGGATTACCCCATTGCGCTATTGAAGTTCGGCAAGACCTGGTTACTACAACCGCGGATGCGATTTATTGGGCAGACATTATCTCCAAATCATTAGGAGATATTCTACGCTCCCAGAAACTTCATGAACTTAAATATTATTAAATTTTATTTCCCAAATTTATAATGTGAACTTGCAGCCAGTCTAAAGGCTCGCTACAACAATATTCTATTTAGCAGTTAATAAGACTTAAAGTTTAGGAAAAGAAATGGCAGATGTCGGCGGTATAGCAAGCGAACGGCTCAGAACAATAATTGAACGAATAGAACGACTTGAGGAAGAAAAAGCAGCTCTTGCCGAAGACATCCGAGAAATATTCTCCGAAGCGAAAGCTGCTGGTTTTGACGTAAAAATCTTACGCCAAGTCATTCGCTTACGAAAATTAGATAACTCAGATCGTCAAGAACAAGAAGCAATCCTTGATTTATACAAACGTGCTCTTGATATGTCTTAAATTGAACGTATTAAAAACTCTCTACCCAAGGTCGGACTTCTATTTCCCACGTCCAGGCTGATCGATGCTGCGTATGTAAGTGGTAATAAGTATCTGCAATCGCATCAGGCAATAACCAGCTATCTTTAGCCCGGCCAGAAAGATCGCCTTTTTCCTCTGAACGGATACCGCCATCTACAACTACATGAACAACATGTATATTTTGAGGATGAAGCTCCCGCGCCATGCTCTGAGCCAATCCACGCAAACCAAATTTTCCCATTGCAAACGTCGCTGATTTAGCAAAACCTTTGACCCCAGCCGAAGCCCCGGTAAACATTATTGTTCCCCTACCAGCCTTTAACATTATTTTAGAGGCTTCTTGTCCAACCAAAAACCCCCCATAACATGTTGTCAGTATAGCATTTCTAACTTCGTCCACATCAATTTCGGTAATCTCACCCCTAACCCGTTTACTTGCATTAAAAACAACAACTTCCGGATCACCTAGATCTGTCTCGATTGATGAAAATAAGTCCTTAACACTCTTTGGATCTGATGTATCACAACGGTATACTGCAGCATCGAGTTCATCGACTAAATTAGACAATTTTTTAGTGTTCCTTGCAGCCAAAGCAATTTTCATACCCTCTCCAGAGAATTTTCTTGCCAAAGAGGCACTTAAACCCAACCCTGCTCCAACAATAAGCCCAATTTTTTTCTTAGCCATAACACCCTTCTTTTTTTTCAATTTAAGTCAATTTAACGAAAAATAATAAACCGCCTTAATATACTTTTTAGGTACATGTGACACCCATCACACCAACTTATACCAAATCCTATTATAATGGGGTTACTATTTTTATTAAATTGTTGTTTACTCCATAGTAATATTTAGTTTGGTAGAATGGATGCAGTTAAAACTCGTCAGGATTATATATATTCCTGCATAATTTGAGGTCACGATGAGTAATATTGATGGTATTGTAACCGCACAACTTTCAAGAAATGAAGTGATGGGTATGAGTTCTCTGGTATCAATTACTGAGAAACTTGTCGAACGTATGAACGAGAACAAAGCCTCTAAAGCCGTTGATTTTGAGAATAATAGCAGCTATCGCCGCGGTAAACGTCAAATCGGACGACTCCTAAATTTTAAAAATCAAATTTCTGATAGTGTAACAGCCGCCTCCAAAGCCCAAATCGCTTTGGGATTTATTGAACAACATATGGATAGTATGCGAACCGAACTGCAATCTATTTTAGGATCAGCCTCCCAAGAAGACAGAGAAAGTACGGCAACCGAATTCAATAAGCTTTGGGTTAATATCAATGCTAGGGCCGACGGCGCTAATCACACCGTAAACTATCGCGATACAAACTTAATAGGCAACACTGCAGGTCCTGACTGGAAAACCGAAGACATTTACACGCGAACCAGCCAAAAAGGTGGTTTTACAACGATTGAGGGAGCTTACGTGGGCTCCAACTTTGAACTAATAGATGCTGACGGTTACTCGTGGCGGATAGCTGAGAATAAAGAGGTTTACAAACAGTATAATAGCACAGGTGCAGAAACAGGTAAAAAAATTTCGTCAGAGAACATTGCGATCAGTAGCTTTGATGCTTCGAATAGCACCAATGCTCTCACTTTAAGTAATGGTGATGAGACTATCAGTGGGACGCTCAACCGAGGTGGTTTAGGGATTCTGCAGTCTCAATACTATAATAACTTCATTGATGATAATTCCATTCAAAATGCAATTAATGATATAGATAAAGCTATCGTCTACTTTGATACTAAAGCCGCCCGGATCAGAGGTAATACCACGCTTCTCCAAAGCAACAATGATCTGATTAAAGAACAAGTCTCACAGCTAGAAAAAGAAGTCGCCGATATAGTAACTCTCGAAATAAAAGAAAATGGAGCAAAAAATAGAGCTGAAGGTTTAAAATTGGCCATAACGATGAACAACATGAACCTTATATCCCAGAACAATCAGGCTTTAATCCAGAATATGTTGCAAGCCGCTCAGGGACCCGGCCCCGCGATGGGTATATTTGGATTAATGGGTTACTAGGGCTTTTTTCAAATTAACAAAGACAAATAATAAGTCAGTATGGGGGTTTTAAACCGCCTGTAGCCCAATCTAATAATTCAACAGTGTGAACAACTTGCAGGTCAGTCCCACTCGCGAACTGCATTAAACAGCCTATATTACCAGTAGCTAAGATGCTTACTTTATTAGAATCAGAAACTTCACCAATCAGAGCCAATCTTCGATCTTTTAACTCGTTAGCCATCGTCGGCTGTAATAAATTATAACTTCCAGCCGACCCGCAGCAAAAGTGTCTACCTGGAATTTCGACAACCTCAAAACCAGCAGATTTTAAATGTTCGCGGGGTTCTAACCTGATACCTTGACCATGTATTAAGGAGCATGCATCGTGATATATTATATTTGGCTGATTTGACAGTTTAACGGTGGGTAATTGATGTTCTGATATTAGTTCGGATATATCTCTGGTTAAATCGGATATTTTTTGCGCTTTTCCTTTGTAGGCTGGATCATCCTTAAACATATAGGCGTAGTCTTTGACCTCTGTACCGCAACCGGCTGCATTGATAATGATATTATCAAGCCCGCGCTGATCAAACTCTTTTAACCAGGCATCAATATTAGTTTTGGCCGAATCTCGTGCTATATCATTTTTTCCTATATGATGACTAAGGGCTCCACAACAGCCAACCCCATCAGAAACAACAACCTCCATACCCATGCGCGTCAGCAGACGAATAGTTGCTTCATTGACCGAAGGACGTAGAACATTCTGTGCGCAACCCATCAACAAACCGACACGCTTTATCCGGATCCCTTCTGCTGGATAAATTCTCGCCTCATTGGTTATTTCTGCTGTTTTAAGTTTAGTTGGAGCCATACTAATCATGTTTGAAATTTTTAGACCAAAAAACCTAGAAAATGGCTTCTTAAAAACTTTTGCATGGGTGATTGTGTAAACAAGCAGCATACGCATAAACCGCTCAAAACCACGACGCTGGTGATGATTTTCAACATAATGGCGCGCATAATCAATATAGTGTTGATAATTAACACCCGATGGACATGCCGACATACAAGCTAGACATGATAAGCAACTATCAATATGAGTAACAATTTCTTTATTTGGCGCGCCCTCTCTCTCCAACATATCTTTAATCAAATATATACGACCTCTGGGGCTTTCACGCTCATCACCTGAAACTGAATAGGTTGGACAAGAAGGCAAACAAAAACCACAATGAACACATTTTCGAAGATTTTCCTCCATCATCGCCATTAAAGGATTAGATCGTTGATCTGCAGTAAAATTAGTTTTCATATACCCTCGTACATCCGGCCAGGGTTAAGTACGCGGCCTGGATCAAAATTATCTTTGACGGACTTTGTCAGACGATAAAGCGCTGGCTCTTGGGGCTGAAAAACATCAGAGGTCAAACGCAGTTCTGAACTACCCCGCAGTAAAGTCGCATGCCCTCCCGCAAGTCGTAGAGCTGACCGAATAATCGTACCTACTCCCTCTAATTTTCCGTCCGTAGCCAACCAAATTAAACCACCGCCCCAATCAAAAAAAGTTTTGCACTGGATATCACTTCTTATCTTTGCAACCAGATCCGCCCCCTCGGAAGGGGGCACAGAAATTCGCCAAATTTGATTCGACTGATTATTTAACAAAGAACCAATATCCCTGATTTCACTCCATAGGCCGTCCGAGTTGTGACTGTGAAGTTCTTCAAACCCCTCATAACATTGCCATAAAGCTTTCACGCCTTGGCAGCGCTTTTCAACAGATATGGCTGGGCCTTGAAGTCTGACAGCTGTCACAGATTGTCCTTGAGTATTAATCCGAGCTATTGATGAATTCTTAGCAATCCCAGCGGGTAAATGCGCTGCAGCATTGACCTCAAAAGGGCCTTGTAAGGTCTCTGATAATGCCTGAATTCCCATTTTATCGTCCAATCCAAAGACCAGTGCTGTTCGCGTCTTTTCGGGGCTTGGTAAGACTTTAATAGTCACAGAAACCATTGCTGCCAAAGTCCCAAAGGATCCTGAAAGAAGTTTCGACAAATCAAAGCCTGTAACATTTTTTACCACACGACCACCCGATTTAAATTCTTCTCCTCTACCGCTTATAGCCACAAATCCAAGACAGTAATCTCGTGCGGCGCCGGATTGTATGCGCCTAGGACCAGATAAATTTGCGGCAACCGTACCACCCAGTGTTCCGGTATTTTTGGAACCTCCATAGAGTAGTGATAAATCTGGTGGTTCAAATGCTAAATGCTGGTGATTCTCGGCAAGTATCTGCCGAACATCCTCCATCCGAGTTCCAGCATCTGCTGTCATCACTAATTCTTGTGGTTCATACAAGGTGACAGTGGATAATTTTGATAAATCTAGCAACTCAGACGTTTGATATGGGCGTCCCCAACCGCGTTTGGATCCAGCTCCAATAATCTCGATAGATGCTTTATCATTTATTGTCGCACGGATAATATCCAAGACTTCTTTTTTAGTATGGGGAATAAGGCTTTTATTCACCGAAAACCTCTAAAATCGCGGGATATCAGGAAAAGGGGTTTGCCCATGATGAATATGCACGCGGCCAAGCTCTGCACAACGATGGAGGGTCGGAAATACTTTACCGGGATTCAATAAGCCATTTGGATCAAAAGCACATTTAAGGCGTTGTTGTTGTTTCAGGTCCTCCTCTGTAAATACCTTTTCCATAAGATCGCGTTTTTCAACACCTACTCCATGTTCACCAGTTAAGACACCCCCCACTTCAACGCAAAGTATTAGAATCTCAGTACCAAATTCTTCTGCCCGCTCAAGCTCCCCCAACTTATTAGCATCATACATGATCAAGGGATGGAGATTTCCATCTCCTGCATGAAAAACATTAGCTACCCGGAGTTTATATTTTTGAGACATTTTGCTAATCCGCATCAGTACTTCCGGAAGACGCGCCCTCGGGATCGTACCATCTACACAATAATAATCAGGCGTAATTCGGCCTATAGCCGGAAAAGCAGCCTTGCGGCCTGCCCAAAATTTTTCTCGCTCGGTCTCAGATTCACTAACACGAATATAACCAGACCCTAATCCATTCACAATATTTTGCACCCGCGCAATAAGGTCAGTTACCTCATCTAAGGGGCCATCTAATTCGACAATTAATAATGTTTCAATATTAGATGGATAGCCTGCATGAACAAATTCTTCCGTTGCTTTGATTGCAAGCTTATCCATCATCTCCATACCACTTGGTATGATACCTGAACCAATAATAGCCGCCACACAATCACCAGCCAAAGCGGCATCATCAAAACCGATCAGCATAGCACGCGCAGTTTCAGGTTTTTTTAGAATTCGTAACGTAACTTCAGTAATTACACCAAGCAAACCTTCTGACCCTGTCATAATTCCCAAAAGATCATAACCTTCAGAGCCCAAGTGTTTGCCACCTAGCTTTATGATGTCACCATTCATTAATACTATTTCTAGTCCAAGTAAATTATTCGTGGTAAGGCCATATTTTAGGCAGTGTACACCGCCAGAATTTTCGGCGACATTGCCACCAATAGAACAAACAATTTGACTGGATGGATCAGGCGCATAATAAAAATCGGCGGCGGATACAGCTTCGCTAATCGACAAATTGGTTACACCAGACTGCGTCACAACCGCCCGATTGGCATAATCAATGTTCAAAATCTGATTAAATTTACCAAGCCCTAACATAACTGCATCTGCGAGTGGAAGCGCGCCACCAGAAAGTGATGTTCCTGCTCCTCGAGCAACAACTTTCACGCCAGTTTCATTGCAATATTTTAGTATTTTTGAGACCTGTTCAGTGGTCTCAGGTAAAACAACAACTAAGGGTAGTTGTCGGTAGGCTGACAAACCATCACATTCATATGCGCTTAAACCTGCAGAATCAATAATTACATTCTCACCAAAAGCCCCTCGAGGAACAATTTGTTGCAGACGCTCAACAATAATGGAACGTTTAGAAATTATCTTTGCATCTGGGGTTGGCATACGCATTTAAACTATCTCTAAAAGTGATTATTAGTAGATAGAATACAGGATAGTAATGTCCATAAAAAGCAAAACTGGAAGTTTTAGCAAAAGACCAGAGAAATAATAGCGTTATCAGTATTTATAAGTTCTAAATTTTAGCCCTGGCGAGCCTTGAACCTCGGGTTCTGCTTATTTATCACATACAGGCGCCCGCGACGACGAACAATACGACAGTTTTTATCTCTCGCTTTGGCTGATTTAAGTGAACTACGCACTTTCATTTTGTCGTCCTTTTTATTCTGTCAAGATTTACAGATTGCCAGAGGCCGGAAAATAAGCATCAAAGTACCTTCTGTCAACGCCTACCACAACTTTTTAGTTTTTTTTGCTTTATTTCCCCATAATCATTAATTAATTAGTTTTAAATGACTAACGTTTAATTATTGTGGATATGACAAATCAGACTTGGAATTAAATTTAAGTTTACTTATTATTTGTAGCGATGGGCACGCGACCAAAGGTCGCGTCGGACAAAAAGCTGGTGGGCGTGGTAGGGATTGAACCTACGACCCCCTCGATGTCACCGAGGTGCTCTCCCGCTGAGCTACACGCCCATCTTTGTAAACGAAGGCGATTTATATTGATTTTTTTATATTGTGCAAGCACCAGATCAAAATGATTAATTGAACAATTAACAAATAATATTCTTTATTGGGAGAAAATTTGAACCCTCAACCCCACACCTTCCCCCCGGAAAATTGATGGACAAACCAGTAAATAGCATCTTTGAATTAGATCGTCCAAATACTCAAACGATACCGTTCGTTTTTTCCTCACCCCACAGTGGTACAAACTACTTAGAATCCTTCGTTACGAACTCAAAATTAGATCCCCTAACACTCCGCGGTTCAGAAGATAGCTTTGTTGATGATTTATTTGCAGAGGTACCAAATTACGGTGCCCCTTTCTTGAAGGCGTTGTTCCCGCGCGCATATCTAGACCCTAATCGCGAAGCTTATGAGCTTGATCAAAAAATGTTTCTAGAACGTTTGCCCGAGTTCGTTAACACAAATAGCCCACGCGTATTTGCCGGTCTCGGCACAGTCCCACGTGTAATTACAAGTGGAGCTGAAATATACCAAAGTAAACTTCCATTTGAAGAAGCTAAGCATCGCATTAATTCTTGCTACCTTCCATACCATGCCGCTCTAAAAGACCTGATTAAAGAAACTAAACTTAAATTCGGAAAATGCATTTTGATAGATTGCCACTCGATGCCCTCCGTCAGCGCGTCAATTAATAACGATAATTATAATAAAAACGTCGATATAGTATTGGGCAACAAACATGGTAAAACATGTGCGCACGAACTAATGCAATTTGTCGAAAGTCATTTAAAAAATCTTGATTTAAGTGTCCGCCGAAATCACCCTTATGCAGGCGGATACACGACGAAACATTACGGAAATCCAGATAATGACGTCCATACACTGCAAATAGAAGTTAATCGAGCTAGTTACATGGACGAAGAAACAATAACGCGTAAACATGGATTTATAATCATGAAAAATAAATTATCAAATCTAGTACAGGCCCTTGCAGAAGCTACATTTAATTTTTAAATCTATTTGACTATTAAATTGGCACATTTTTTGCGTTTATAAAATAAAAGCCAGTGAATGGCTATAAAACTGTATGATAATAGGTGTTAAAAATGGCGCGAATTACACTACCCATTTCTTCAATTATTGCGACAATGTTAATCTCCGGCGGAATATCAATCGCGGCGGAAACAATAGAAAATCCAAAAGAAAATAAACAAAACAACGAGTTAAGCTCTACCGACCATCTTTTATGTGAAAAACAAACCCGTGGTTTTGAAACAGCTCTTGGTATTCCTTCAAATTTACTCACCGCTATTTCTCTGGCGGAAACTGGTCGATGGAACAAAAAAAACAAGGTATTATTTGCCTGGCCATGGACGATAATGGCTAAAGGAAAAAGCTACTACATGCCTTCCAAACAAAGTGCTATCTCGAAAGTCCGTTCACTACAGGCCCAAGGTCTTCAAAATATTGATGTTGGCTGTATGCAAGTAAACCTGTTTTATCACCCGAAAGCTTTTGAAACCCTAAATGCAGCTTTTGATCCTGAGAGGAATGTCGGTTATGCAGCAAATTTTCTTGCAGCACTTAATCAATCTACACTTTCATGGGCACAAGCTGCTGCTAATTACCATTCAACAACGATATCAAAGAACCAGATTTATCTCAATAAAGTACTGGGTTTATGGCAAAAGGTTAGTAACAAAAGTATCCAATATTCTGGATTTCGCCGGTCACCAGATTCAGCTTATTCTGATCCAATAGGCCGCTCAGCCCAGACGGCTCTCCTAAAATCAAGGTTTCGGGCACGCCTAAGTGCTGAGCATAACGCAAAAAAACCTGATAAGAAAAAACACGACCTTGATGCCTGGCGTCGTGGTCGGTTTGACAAAAATTTATATCAAACGACAATGGCACTTCAAAAAGCTGAGCGAGCGCGCACCGATAAAGATTTCCTTAAAAAAGGGAAAAAAAGTTTTTTGCAAAGACGACAGTCTCAGCTTTCACTATGGCGAAAAAATCGGAACGGTTCAGCCTTTAGAGACTAATTAGTTAGTAATTGGTAGAGTTGATTTTAACTTTCATTTACATCCAGCATAAAATTACCTTTAACAATGAATACCAGCGCTAGATGAAAACTCATAATTGCGTTAATATCGGGCTAGTTATTAGGATGACTGCGCAATTAATGGATTGCAAAGCCCATCCTAAAACCTATTGTTTCTCATACTAAGTTTTCTAATCAAAAGTGGAGTTGTTTAACTTGTCTAACTCAAATATTGGCGCTGAAACTGTTAAAATGAAACTTTCCGCAACCTGCCCCAGCCATGCTAGAGCAGATATTCGTGTAGGCGATCACGAGATTATTACGGATGAACCAGAGGCACGAGGAGGCTCGAATTTAGGGGCTGCGCCAGTACAAACGTTTATGGCTTCGTTAATTGGCTGCACAAACGTGATTACGAACAAATGTGCACGTGAATTAGGCGTTGAAATTAACTCAATGCAAATTGAGATGGAAGTTGAACTTGACCGCCGCGGTATGATGCTAACAGAAGCCGTTCCGGTACCATTCCCAGCCATAAAACTTAATATTGATGTAAAAACTAATGCTACAGATGCCCAATGGAACGAAGTTACAGATTATCTTCATAAATTCTGCCCTATCGCTGTAGCTCTGCGAGCTGGTGGAACTAAAATCACCGAAAATTGGAATTTAATCCGAGACTAAAAAAGATGATCCCTATGAAGCCTAATTGGCAAGATAGCCCAAAACGTTCACATACAGAAGTAATAGAAGAGTTACTCGAACCCGCAAATGCAAAGATTATTGATGTTGGCTGTGGCGCAGGCCAAATTACACGTACCCTGACAGAGATGGGAGCCGAAGTAATAGGTATTGACCCCGGCAAACGTCAACTTGAACGTGCAAGAGCGGCAGAAACTGTAGGCAATGAAATTTATATTGAAGGTACGGCAGAAGACCTTCCCTTTGAAGATGAGGCGATGGATATTATCCTATTCTTCAATAGTTTCCATCATGTTCCCAGAAAGGAGTTTACTAGAGCTATAAAAGAATCACAACGGGTTCTGCGGCCCGGAGGTAAATTATTTTTTACGGAACCGATTGCAGAAGGACCCCAATTCGAGCTAAGTCGATTAATTAATGATGAAACAGAGATCCGAGCACTAGCCTACGAAAGCATACTTTCTTTGCCTAATAAAGGCTTTCGGGCAATATTAGAAGTAATGTATATAACTGAAACTCGACATAAAAACTTTGAGCGCTTCAGGTTTAATTCAACCTCTATAAACCCAGCACGAGAACGCATTTTTGAGAAGCACAACATAGAAATCCGAGAAAGATTCGAAAATTTTAGCACCAAAGACCAAGGCTATTTTGTCTTTCAACATCCCATCCGCGGTAATTTATTCGAGCGCCTTTAAATCAACCTAAACTGGTTCATTACCAACTAAGTCTTCATAAAGATGTTTATTTAGGTCAAACAAA
>LWDU01039097.1_pt1 | contig 105415 bp, 97 predicted proteins | sample 727161 | NCBI WGS metagenome assembly LWDU01 (sample SAMN04566230, study PRJNA314399) | hydrothermal vent metagenome | isolation source: deep sea hydrothermal plume seawater | place: Mexico: Gulf of California, Guaymas Basin | collected 2004-07-11 | reverse complement strand
CGGGCCTCGAACGAATCGAGAGCCAGTGGTCCGGGTCCCGGAAGGACGCGCCACCGCTCCAGGGCTGCTTGCTCGCCATGCGGCCCCAGACCGGGGAAATCCTTGCCTTGGTTGGGGGCCGAGACTACGGGGCGTCCCAGTGGAATCGTTGCGTGCACGCGCGCCGACAAGTGGGCAGCGTCTTCAAGCCTTTTGTCTACGTCGCGGCCCTTGAGCCCGGTGGTGGCCCGGTGGTTACCCTGGCGGACTTTCTCGACGATGCGCCCCTAGAGATCGAACGTTCGGACAACCCCGAGCCCTGGCGGCCGGAAAATTACGATCACAAGTTTCGTGGCCCGGTCTCCGTGCGCGAGGCCCTTGAGCGTTCGCTCAATGTCCCGGCGGTGCGCTTGGGTCAGCGCGTGGGCATCGCGCGGGTCGCTTCGGTGGCTCACGCTTTGGGGATCACCAGCCCGCTTCCCCTGGTCCCGAGCCTCGCCCTCGGGACCGCCGAGGTGGCTCCCCTCGAAATTGCTCGCGCTTACGCGACCCTCGCCAATGGCGGCCGGCGACCGACCCCGCGCATGTTCGTGGACGTGGTGGAGGCCGGGGGCATGGCGAAGGAAAATCGTCCGCTGCAGGGCTCGGTGCCCGCAATCGATCCGGCGGCCGCCTACTTGGCTGTGTCCTTGCTCGAGGGTGTGGTGGATCGAGGGACGGCGGCCCGGGTGCGCGCTCAGGGGATGCGCGGTCCGATTGCGGGGAAAACCGGGACCACGGACGACGAGTTCGATCTCTGGTTCGTTGGTTTCACGCCCGAGTTGGTCGCGGTGGTCTGGGTGGGTTTCGACGATCCGGCGCCAGTGGGTTTGCCCAGCAGTCGGGGTGCGTTGCCTATATGGACCGATTTCATCAGTGACGTCCTCGGTCAGAACGTGCGGGGGCGTTTCCCGCGCCCCGCAGGCCTCGAGCAAATCGCCATCGATCCCGAGAGTGGAGCCCGAGCGCTTGCGGGCTGTCCGAGAAGCCGCACCGAATGGTTTCTCGAGGGCACGGGGCCCACCACGACTTGTCCCGTCGAGGCCGTGGCGGAGGATGATGGGCAGCCGGGATTTTTCCGTCGTACCTTCCGCCGCTTGTTGGGCCGCTAGCTTCGGTGGTCGCACCGGGACTCGAGGGAAAGCGTGGACGATCAAACCCGTCGTGATGAAGCAGCAGGGCTGCCGCGTGGCCGAGCGAGTGGTCGGTGTGGTGGGCGCGGTGCGAGTGGTCGGCGTAGAAGATGCCGTGGTCGAGTCGTTGTGGGGCTCGTCACTCTAGTGAGTATTTTTACGTACAGCGGGTGCTTAACCCAGGGCATAGATCACACCGGAGGGCGTGCGCTTCGTGTGAGCGATGTCGCGGAGCGCGGCGATGCAGCCCGGCGCGCGTCGGTCCGCTTGGTGATCCAAGGGCTCGAGGCGGATACCGCGGCCGATCTCTACCTGGGCATGGACAGTGAGACCGAATTGAGGCGCGCCCAAGGAAGCTATGAGCGAGCGATTCAGGTGGACCCCACCAACCCATACGCGTATCTCGCGTTGGCCAGGCACCATCTGGATGGTGGCGACGCCACCCAGGCGGTGAACTTGATCGATCAGTCGGCGGCGCTCTTTGAGGCCGAAGGATTGCGCTCGCCCGAAGTCAATGTGCACCTGATCGGATTGCGGGGGTGGAGCTTCGAATCTCGCGGGCCCTCGGGGGAGGGCAAGATCTACTTGAGCAGGGCAGCCACGCTGGCGCCGAACGTGTGGGGCGACGGATCTCTGAGTGCCGAGGAGTTACGTTAGGGATGGGGGGGTCGCTAGGGACGGAGGGCCGCTCGAATTTTCGGTGGTTGATTGCGGGGGGATTGTCGGTTCTCTTGATCGATCAACTCAGTAAGGCGTTCTTGCTGGCGCACTTTACCCACGACCCGGCTGCACCCATTTTATCCTTTTTCGGAGGGCAGTTATCGTTCATCCCGACCCAGAGCCTGACGTTGGCCTTCGAGCTTACGGGGGAATGGCCGCGGCCGGGGCAGATCGCGTTTTTTTGCCTCCTTGGCCTCCTGATCGTGGGGGTTGGATTCGTCTTGTACCGCGGATTGGCTCGGGGCGAGTGGGTGAATGCGCTTGCACTGGGCTTGGTGCTGGGCGGAGGGGTAGGAAACCTTGCGGATGAATTATTTCGCGGCGCGGTGATCGAGATCATGCAGGTCGGGGGGGGCGATCCGGAACCCTGGTCGCGTTTCAATTTTGCCGATGGGTCTATTTTGATCGGCTTGGTGGTTTTGGTTGTGGAACTGCTCGTGGCGGAAGGCGCATCCCGGGCGGGTATCGGTTCGTCGTCTCCGCTCGATGACTAAGCGGGTGGCCTCACCCCCACGCCGATGTGAAGACCCCTTCGTGAAACGCGAATCGGAATTTCGCTTTAGTGGGGCCGAATGAATCATTTTCTCATCACGCATGTTCGGACGATGCGTGTCCGACACCGGACAGTGTTAATTGAAATTTTATGCACGATGATGTCGACTAATTGTTGACACGGATCTACACGGTGGGTTAATCGTTGACTTCTCCCCTGGGCATACGGATCGACGACCTTTCAGTCGATCATTTTTTGAATCAAACCGTGAAATAGCGATTCAACAAATAGATCTGATGCCCGCACTCGGTGCGGCCTTGCAATCCATCCCTCAAGCGATCTCCTGCAGCACTCGCGTTGAAATTGAACGTTTCGGGCTTTGCGCTCGAAGCGACGCTGCCCAGGGGCATCAACTCGGTACCGCTCTCGGCACTGCTGACGCTGTTATTGACGATATTGTTGGCGGCACTGTTGACCATATTGTTGACAGCGCTGCCGACCGTGCCGCTGGTCATGCTGTCAGTGAGACTGTCAGTCATACTGTCAGTGAGACTGTCAGTTATACTGTCAGTCATACTGTCAGTAAGTTTGTCAGTCATACTGTCAGTCATACTGTCAGTAAGTTTGTCAGTAAGGCTGTTCGTGACGCGATCGGTCACGAAGAACTTCTTCTCCGGGGTGTTCCGCGCCGACGCTTTGCCACGCATCTGAACTCGGATGCCGGTGTGCTGCGAGGCCCTGATCTCCGGGGACACCTCCAGGGAGAATCTGCGGTAGGTCTCGGAGTGTCTTCCGATTCAGACCCGACCCACATCGATATCAATTTCCATGGGAGTCCCAGGGAGAGGTCATGACGTAGGACGGCATTTAGTCGAACACCTCCCAGGAACGCCCTCGCTCCACGCAGATCCTGCAGCTCAAACCGTTGCTTCACTCAGTAGACCGCAGCTTTTCTCTCGATTCCGGGACGAACAAGAGTCGACTCGACCTAAACCCTCAAAATAGACCGGTGGAATTCACTCATGGCGATGAAGCCCAAGAGCGACTACTCGATTCAAACCGTGAGCAACGCCCTTCGAATGCTCGAGTCCTTTTACAAGTCGGACGAACTCGGCGTGAGCGAGCTCTCCCGGCGTCTCCGCTTGCACAAGAACAACGTGTTCCGATTACTTGCGACCCTGGAGGAGCACGGGTATATCGAGCAGAGCCTCGAGACCGACCGCTATCGACTGGGCACACGTTGCCTTGAGCTTAGCCAGAGCTTTGCCCGCGGGAACGCGCTGCTTCAGCGCGCGCATCCCATCCTGAACGAGCTGGCCCTCAAGTCGGGGGAGACCACGCACCTTGCGGTTTTGCGCGACCAGGAAGCGGTGCACCTCGATGGGGTTCAGCCCGAACGGATGCTGCTGACGGGGCTGCGCGTGGGCGATCGGCTCCCCATCAACTGCACGGCCCTGGGCAAGGTCCTAGTGTCGTGCTCGGGAGAGGCAACGCGCGAGGGCTTCGTGGCGAGCATGACCCCTGGGGTCTTCCTCAATGCCCGGACCGAGAACACCATCGTCGATATCGACAAGCTGCTGGAAGAATTCGATCGTGTGGCGGAGCAGGGCTTCGCCTTGGATCTCGAGGAATGCGAGACCGGCATGTGCTGCGCGGCGGCACCGGTCTACGACGCGTCCGGAAAGCTGGCCGGGGCTATCTCGATCTCAGGTCCCGCCTCGCGACTCTCCCGCGAAACCCTGCAGTCGGAATCGAGCCGCTGGGCGGTCTCGGCTGCCGAGCAGCTCTCCCTGGAACTCGGGCATCGCCTCTAGTTTCCCCAGAATCTTGAGCCCCTGAGGAAAGCCAGCTGCCGAGACCCCGGGTGCTTGGCCCGGGTCGAAGGCTGTCGGTTACCCCCCCGGCCTCGCCGTAACCCCGATCCTGTAGCCCCGAGGACGCCCCCGCATTGCTACAGTCGGGCTTCTTCGGGCCCGGCCGGTTCCCTCGCCGGGCCCTCCCCCTCTGCCACGGTGCCGTGGCCCCGGCCAGCCAGGAGCTTTGCTTTGGAATTTGCTCTCGACGACGAACTTCTTGCCCTTCAGGATACAGCCCGCCGGTTTACGGAGGAGGAAGTGATACCGATCGCCGCCGAATTTGATCGCAGTGGCGATTTCCCCCGTTCGGTGATCAAGAAAGCCTGGGAGTTGGGCCTGTCCAGCACCTGTATTCCCCCCGAGCATGGCGGTCTCGGCCTCTCGATTCTCGGCTCGTGCGTGATCGTCGAAGAAATTGCCCGGGGCTGCGGGGGGATTACCACTTCGGTGATGTGCAACGACCTGGGGCTCTCGCCCATCCTGGTGGGAGGAAACGAGGGGCAGCGCAAGGAATGGCTTGGGCTCTGCGCCGACGAGTTCAAGCTGATTTCATTCTGTCTTTCCGAGCCGGGCGCGGGCTCCGACGTGGCCGGGCTCCAGATGAGTGCGGAGAAGGACGGCAACGACTACGTGCTCAATGGCACGAAGGCGTGGATTACCAACGGGGGTGAGGCCGATCTGTACACGGTCTTTGCGACCCTGGACCGCTCGAGCCGGCACAAGGGGCTGTGCGCCTTCGTGGTCCCTCGGGATACCCCGGGCCTCGAGCCGGGCAAGAAAGAGGACAAGTTGGGTCAGCGGGCCAGCGATACCCGGCTGGTTCATTTCGACGGTGTGCGGGTGCCTGCCGCCCAGCGCCTGGGCGAGGAGGGCCAGGGCTTTCGCATTGCCATGGAGACTCTGGACCGTACCCGGCCGATGATTGGAGCCCTGGCGGTGGGAATTGCCCGGCGAGCCCTGGACGAGTGCCTGGCATACACCCGGGAGCGAAAGGCCTTCGGTTCGGCCATTGCCGAGTTCCAGGCCGTCCAATTCATGCTGGCCGATATGGCCAAGGATATCGAGGCGAGTCGTCTGCTGACCCAGCAGTGCGCCTGGATGATCGATGAGGGGATGCGCGCGTCGAAGCAGTCCTCCATGGCCAAGTGCTTTGCCACCGACGCGGCCATGAAGGCCACCATCGACGCGGTTCAGATTTTTGGCGGCAACGGCTATACGAAAGAATATCCGGTGGAGAAGCTGATGCGGGATGCAAAATTGATGCAGATTTACGAGGGAACGAACCAGATCCAGCGGGTGGTGATTGCCCGTGAGTTGCTGGGTGGCTGAGCTTTTCCCGGGTGATCGAGATCGGCGGGCCTCTCCTGATTCCCCGGCCCGGGGATTCGGAAGCCATTTGCTTTGGACATGTCCGCATACGATCTGATAGGCTTCGGCGACTTGAGAACCGGGTCATCCCTGATCGCCCGGGGAAGTAGGCTCCCGAAGGCGGGCAGGGGCGAGTACAAGGATTTACAAGTGAGTCTGAAGGAGAGGGCCCTCGCCTACCACAGCGAAGGCCGACCGGGGAAGATCAAGGTCGTTCCCAGCAAGCCGACGATCACGGCCGAGGACCTGTCCCTCGCCTATACGCCCGGGGTAGCGGCCCCTTGCCTCGAGATCCAGCGCGATCCGAGTTCTGCGTATGCCTATACGGCAAAGGGCAACCTGGTGGCCGTGGTGAGCAACGGAACCGCCGTCCTTGGGCTTGGGAATATCGGTGCCATGGCGGGCAAGCCCGTCATGGAGGGCAAAGGCGTTCTCTTCAAGCGTTTTGCGGATATCGACGTCTTCGACATCGAGATCGATAGCGTGGACCCCGAGGACGTGATCCGCACCTGTCAGCTGATCGCGCCGACCTTCGGGGGTATCAACCTTGAGGATATTCGCGCACCCGAATGCTTTGAAATCGAGGAGACCCTCAAGCGGACCCTCGATATCCCGGTTTTTCATGACGATCAACACGGGACGGCGATTATTTCCGCCGCCGCGCTGCTGAACGCCCTCGAGATCACGGGCAAGAAAATCGAGGAGATCCGCGTGGTGGTCTCCGGGGCCGGTGCCGCCTCCATCGCGTGCATGAAGCTCTACAAGGATCTGGGCGTGGTTGCTGAAAACATCCTGATGACCGACAGCCGCGGTGTTCTCTACAAAGGGCGCGGCGAAGGGATGAACCGTTACAAAGAAGAATTTGCCGCGGAAACCACCGCGCGAACTCTGGCCGATGCCATCGACGGGGCCGATGTTTTCGTGGGCCTCTCCATGGCGGGCCTGGTGACCAAGGAGATGGTCGAGTCCATGGCGCCCCAGCCGATCATCTTTGCCATGGCAAACCCGGACCCGGAAATTACGCCGACCGAGGTGAACGAAGTCCGAACGGATGCGATTACCGCCACCGGGCGCTCGGATTTCGCCAACCAGGTGAACAACGTGCTCGGCTTTCCGTTCATTTTTCGCGGTGCGTTGGATGTGCGTGCCTCGGCGATCAACGAAGAGATGAAGAAGGCGGCGGTCTTCGCCTTGGCCGAACTGGCACGCCGGGGTGAGGCTGTGCCCGAAGTCGTCAAGCGTGCCTACCCGGGCGAGGCTTTCGAGTTCGGCCGAAATTGCATTATCCCCAAGCCCTTCGACCCGCGGGTTCTGCTCTACGTGCCCCCCGCCGTCGCCCAGGCCGCCATGGATACGGGGGTTGCGCGCGAGCCCATCGAAATCGGGGACTACGCCCAGCGACTCGTCCACATGGTGGGGGACATCGCAAAACTCTAGGCCCGGGTCACCGGCTCTGGGGAGCCGGCGCCGCGCTCGTTTCGTCGAGGGGAGGGGCCTTGGAGATCGAACGCAAATTCCGCGTGCGAGGGGCTCCGTGGCGGCGGCTCGGAGCGGGAGTCGCCCTGAGCCAGGGCTATCTCGGGTCCAACTCTCGGGCTGTCGTTCGGGTTCGTGTGACCGGGGAAAAGGCTTGGCTGACCGTCAAGGGTCCTACCATCGGGATTTCTCGAGCTGAGTTTGAGTACGGGATCCCCCACGATGAGGGGGTTGCCCTGCTGGAACTCTGCGGTGACCAGCGAGTGGAGAAGACCCGCTACATCTGGCGGGAGGCCGATGCGAGCTTTGAAATCGACGTCTTCGAGGGCAGAAACTCGGGACTGGTGGTGGCGGAAATCGAACTCGATTATCCCGAGCAGGCATTCGTGCGGCCGGATTGGCTCGCCGAGGAAGTGAGCCACGAAGCGCGCTACCGCAACAGCGAGCTCAGTATCCGCCCCTACTCGGAATGGTCGTCCGATTCCTCTCCGGACGCCGCCGGCGGTTCTTCTTCTCCGTCCTGAATGCGCTGGCGTCGGCGCTCGGGATCGAAGATAAATGCGATTCCGACACCGATCAGGTAAAGGGCCAGCATCGGGAGGGCGAGTAGGACCTGGCTGACGAAGTCCGGCGGGGTCAGGACGGCGGCGGTGACGAAAATGCCGAGCACCGCGTAGGGAGTCCCCGTCCAGAGCTTGCGCGCGCTGACGATGCCCGTGGCGGAGAGAAAGAAAATCAGCACGGGCAATTCGAAGGCGACCCCGAAGGCCAGGAAAAGCCGGGCCGTCGTGGAGAAGGCCAGGGACATGGTCCAACTCTGCTCGATGAGCCCACTGGTATCGAAGCCGCTGAGAAACTGGAAGACCAGGGGGAAGACCTGGGTGTAGCCGAAGATGGCCCCACCGGCGAAGAGCAGGCTGGAAGCCAGCACGAAGGGGATCACGGCCCGCCGCTCCTGGGCGTAGAGCCCGGGGGAGATGAATGCCCAAAGCTGCCAGAAGGTCACTGGGAGCGAGGCCATGAAGCCCGCAAGGAGGGCGGCTTTCAGGTATGTGAAGAAGGTTTCAGTGGGTGAGATGGCCTGGAGCTTTGAGCCCCGGGCTTCCATGACGGCGACGACGGGGTCGAGCAGAAACAGAAAAATCTGCTCGGCGAAATTGAACGCGATCGCCGTGAAAAACAGCATCGTCGCGAGGATCCAGAAAATCCGTTTGCGAAGCTCACCGAGGTGCTCGGTGATGGGGGCGGGTTCGTCAGGCACCGGGGGCGCGATCCGGTGTTTTCACACCCGGCGCTTCGGGCTCGTCCTCGGATGCACTGTCCCGGGCGTCGGGCGCGGGAACTCCGCCATCCACGGCTTGAGGAGGGCGTTCGGGTTCCTCCTCCCGGGTGCGTGGGTCCGCCTCGGGAGACTTGCGGGTGGAGGCGTCTCGGGGGGGCGAGTCCGGGGGATCCATATCCAGGCTGAAGGACTGCCTGAGATCGCTCGAGGCCCGGCGGAATTCGGCGAGTCCCTTGCCCAGGCTTCGGGCGAACTCGGGCAATCGCTTGGGGCCAAAGATCAGCAGGGCCACAACGAAGATGATTGCCAGTTCCTGAATACCGATTCCGAACATGATGAGAAATTAGCAGGCTGCGCCGGGGCGGGCGTTGCGGATCGAAAGATGAAGGGCCGGCGGCCGTACCCCCCCGAGTTGATACCGCCAGCCCTCATCTCCGAAATTAAGCCGAGAGACGCATCTGCCTTTCGCAAGACGAGTGCCGAGCCCGGAGTGGGGTTCGGCGGCGACAGGTGCGCTCAATCAAGCTCAGGCCCAGGGCATAGCGGCCGTCCTCTCGAGGCCGACACCAAGCCACTACGGCCAGAGCTTGCATAGAGGGGTCGCCATCCAGGGTCTGGAGAGCGATCTGGAGCAGGGAGCCCGACGGTTCGGGTTGATCTACGACCACGCATAGGCCGGACTTAGACTCGTCGCGGGTGAGCCCGATCAGGCGTTGCTGTTGCCGGGCATCGCGCGGGTAATGGCTGTATTCGAAGCTCCGCACCACGCAATCGCGCTTCTCGGCGCGGGGTGCTTGGCCGGTTCGGAGAGGGGGGTGGGCCTCGCTCGGGTTCTCCCCTGCCCCCGTCGATCTCTGAGGGCCGCTTCGCTCTTTGCCGCTCGGGTGTGTCGGTTGAATCTGCATGCCCCTTCGTAAAGCAAGGGGTGTGCCATTGCGACTGATTCGATCCTAAGAGCCTGGAATTGGTGATGAATATTGTCACTCGGGGTGTCGCTAATCGGGCAGTTCGGCTCGCACCGTGTTCCGGCCGGAACCCGAAGCCGCCCGTGTGTCAGCTAAGTCTTTGAAATAAAATGACTTTTCCTGCTTGTTCTGCTTCGAACCGCGATTCGGGAGAAGTGTTCCGCCGGGTACCCAGGATCCGGTCAGCCGGGCGCGTCGACGCTCAGACGATCCATCTTGAGCTTCAGACTGCGCCGAGTGATGCCCAGACGAGATGCGGTTCGGGTCTGATTCCACTCGTTGCGCTCGAGGGCTTCGCGCAGGATCTCGGTTTCAAAGCGCGCGACCAGTTCCTCGAAATCGATCTGCCCCTTGCGCCACTCTTCCCGGAGCGCTTCGGCACGCCCGGATCGGCGAACCGAGAGCGGCAGCTCGGCGACCTCGATGGTCTCGCCGTCGGTCATCGCGATTCCGTGCTCGATGGCATTTTCCAGTTCGCGGACATTGCCGGGCCAGCTGTACTCGAGTAGCGCCCGATGGGCTTGGTCCGAGAGCTGGGGGGCGGGGCCTGCCTGCTCTCGGGTCTCGGCATTCCGAGCCAGGAAGGTGTCGGCCAGGAGCGCGACGTCCTCGCGCCGTTCGCGAAGCGGGGGCAGGACCAGGGGGACCACGTTGACCCGGTAGTAGAGATCCGAGCGAAAGCGGCCCGCGGCGACCTCGGCTTCGAGGTCCCGGTTGGTGGCGGCGAGAATACGGAGATCGATGGGGATCTCCTCGGAGCCGCCCACCCGCTCGACGACGCGCTCCTGAAGTGCTCGGAGCAACTTGACCTGAAGGCTCGCCTCGAGTTCGCCAATTTCGTCCAGGAAGAGCGTTCCCCCCGAAGCCGCCTCGAAACGCCCGATCCGCCGGTCGGCAGCGCCTGTAAAGGAGCCTTTCTCGTGGCCAAAGAGTTCGCTTTCGATCAGGTCCCTGGGGATTGCCCCGCAGTTGACCGGGACAAAAGGCTGGTCGCTCCGGTTCGAGAGATCGTGGATCGCGCGGGCGGCCAATTCCTTGCCCGTGCCGCTTTCTCCGCTGATCAGGACCGTGGCCGAGGACTTGGCCAGGCGTTCGATGGTGCGGAATGCTTCCTGGATTGCTGGGCTTCGCCCCACCATTCGCCCCACTCGGTGGCGTTGGCGCACCTCGTCGCGCAAGCGCACCACCTCGCGCTCGAGCACCTGCCTTTCGAGGATTTGGGCGACCTTCAGACGTAGGGATTCGAGTTCGAAGGGCTTGGTGACGAAGTCGGTGGCCCCGAGTTTCATGGCTTCAACGGCGACCGCGACGGTGTTGGTCGCGGTGAGAACGATCACGGGAATCTCAAGACCGAGCTCGCTCAGTTCGCCGAGCAGGTCGAGGCCACTGCGGTCGGGCATCACCACATCGAGGAGGATCAGGTCGGGGGGGGAGACCGCGACCGCGACCAGGGCGGCGTCCACGCTCTCGGCGGTATCTATGCTGTACTCCCGCTTCAGGAGCATTCGCAAAGATTCCCGGACCGCGGGCTCATCGTCGACAACCAGAACGGTGGGCATCGGCTTCAATGTATCACGCTTACCGAAGATCGGGAGCGGTTGGGTGCACGGCGAAATGCGGCTATTCGGGCCCGGGCGCTGGCAGGTCGATGATGACCACGCACTCATCGGCGTCGGTGGTGTCGCTGGTGAACGAGCCGCCGAGGGCCTGAACGATGGTTTGGGCCATGATGGTCGCTAGGTTGTCTCCCCCTGGCAGGACGGGTCGGGAACCGGAAGAGGCCGCTTGGGCGGAGGCGCCGGTGGCCAGGGAGTAGCGAAGCAGGATACGAACGCTGGGTTCCCCCGCACGGCCGCCCTCGTGGTGTTTCGAGGCGATATAGATGTCGCCGCGATCCCGCACCGAGGAGAGTGCCCGATCCAGTAGCCCCGCGAAGGCGTCGCGCAGGAGCATGGGGTCCCCGTAAGCATGGGGAAGGCCGTGATCGAGCTCCTTCAAGACCAGCAACCTACGCGTTCGGATTTCGTCGGCGTGTTCGTCGAGCAATTTGTCGAGGAGGTGGGCAAGATCCACGGGCTGGGGCTCGATATCGGGAAGATCGACCATGCTCTGAAGCCGGGTGACGGCATCGTCGATCCGAGCAACATCCTGGCCCACCAGTTCCCGGAAGTGATCGCGAAAATCCGGGTCTTCATACCGCTCGGGAAGGAGTTCCGCGAAGGTGCGAATGGATACCAGAGGATTTCGTACGGCGTGGGCGACGGATTGGATGACCCGCCGGAGATTCGACTCCTTGCTGTCTCGGAGATCCGGGATCCGTTGGGGGGCCAGGGTATTGAGGGCGGCGTCGGTGGCCATCTGGACGGGGTCGATGGCGGGGCCCGAATCCGCTCCCGCCACTTCTGGGCTTTCAAAGAAGGAAAGGATATCCCGGCCCTCGGTGTCACTGGAATCCGGTGGACCCTCGGGCATCAGGGAGGTTAGTTCGTCGTCATGGGCGTCCGAGGACAGCTCCTCCTCGACCGACTCGGCTTGGCGAGGGGACTGGCCGGAGTCGATATCGGTGGGGGCGACTTCCGCAGAGGTCTGCGGGTTGAGCCCGAGGCCCTCACCCTCACGGAGTTCGGAAAAACGCAGCTCCCCCGGGCCCACGGCTTCGGCCTGGGTGCGGGTGCTGGTGCCGATTGAGGCCAGGGTTCGCAGCACGACAGCTTCGAGCTCGTGCAGGTTGCCCGGCCAAGGATGGGCGCGCAGGCGCGTCAGGGCCTCGGCGCTGAACTGTCGCGGGGCCTCGTGCCGGGCGCTGCTCCAGGCCAGGGCGGTCTCGCCGACGAAGCGCTCGAGGTTCACCGATTGCTCCCCCAGGCTTGGGGTGCGTAGGCTCAAAACCGAGAGAGTTTCGGCGAGTCGTGGATCCAGGCCCGGCTCGACATCGAGTTCGGATTCGTCAGCCGCGCCCGCCATCCAGCGAATCGGTCGCCCGCGGAGCTTTCCAGGGGGCGAGCCGAATTCGATCCACTCGCGCAGGGTGCGCTGGATGGGCAGGGGAAGGCGGTCGACGTCTTCGAGCCAGACCGCGAGGGGGCGTCCGGGGACGTCGGTTCCTCCGGACTGGAAGCGGTCCGCCAGATCTCCGGGGTCGAGCACGCCCCGTGAGCTGACGTGGAGAAAGAGTTCCTCACCCGGGCCACCGAATGCGTGCAGGTAGCGGGCCAGCAATTCACGCCCGGTTCCGGCTTTGCCACGAATCAGTACGGGGACCGAGGCCAGTCGGGGATCCAGGGCGCCCATCCAGTCGGATCTCTGGAGATCGCCGAACCAGCGCCCGAAACGCGCACGCAGTTCATCGCGGCTGCGCCGGGAGGAGAGCGAGTCCGCCCGGCTGGATTGGATTCCGTCGCGTAGGGCGCGGCGAAGTTTCTGAGGCTCGATCGGGTAGCTGAGATGGCGGGCGTCCAGGGTGTCGAACAGCTGGCGCGCCTGGGTCTCCTCCCCCGGCGAGGCCAGTAGGAGCCACGCGCACTCTGGAAAGCGGTGGCCGAAACGGTGGACGAACTCCAGTTCCTGCTCGAAGTCTCCACTCAGTCCGAGCACTGCGGCATCGGGCGCCTCGACCGATCCGAAGAGGGGGTCTCCGGGGGCCCCGACCACAGTCCGGTCCCCTACAGCCGCCATGCGCGCCAGTGCGTTACGGTGATGCGGGTCGCGGTGGATGATCCAGATTGTCAGCATTGTTCCTGTCCGGTGGCGGCGTTTCCGCGCGGCGCGGTCTGAGGGGCGAACGCCGGGCAAGCCTACCCGGGGGTCTTTGCGCAATCTGCGTGCCAAGCAACCGATTCGCTCAAGAGTTCCTCAAGAAGGCTCCGAAGATCTCATAAGATACCGTTATTATTAGTAAATTATAAGGGCCAGAAATACAAGGGAAGACGACGAACGGCTTCCGGTCCAAGCAAGGGATCTACCCTGGGACGACAAATTCGGAAAAAATTTGCCTTTACGCGAACTGGAGCGCCTCCTTGCCCAAGTGGCCGGCCGGCTCCGGTTCCCGCGCGCGCCCGGACCTGGCCCGGGTTGCAGGCCATCCTGGTGCTGGCTTGCGGGGTTGTTGGGGTTGTTGGGGTTGTTGGGGTTGCCGGGACAGCCGGGACAGCCGCCGCCGGTGACCCCGGCCCCGGGGCAGCCTCGGGCTCGGAGATTTTGGTCGGGGACTGGTACGTACTCATACACCACAGGGATCCCTCGGCCCTGGGCTCCCAGCTGCCGGTTTGGGACGACCAGATCTGGCGGATCGAGGCCGATGGCCCAGGGCTGCGGTGGTCGATCTTTCCGCATCCGGAGTTCCGGGATGGGTCGGGCCGGTGGGAGAAACTGCCGGGCGGGGAGGAGGCGCGCACCCTGGGTGCTTGGGAGCCAAACCCCGACCAGCGCGGCGAGATCGCGCGGGGTCTCGCCCGTAGCGCCCAGGATGAACGTTCGAAACGTCTGGACCCCGTCGGCCCCCAGCGTTGGGCTTCGAGGGGTGGGCTTCGCGCGGCCTCGGCCTCACAGATCGGTTATCACGAGCGCTGGAGTATGGAGTTGCGGGGGGCGGGCCCGATATTTGTTCGGGAGGCGACTCTGGGATCCGGGCGAACCCTTTCCTCCCAAGCGGCCACCCGCTTCCTGACGCGAACCGTCGCTGGCGACGGGAAAGCGATGCGGGGGGAATATTTTCGGGAGGGTGAGGCCCAGGGCGAGTTTCGCATGCTTCGCATGGGCGAATCCCGAGCCGTTAAGGCGCGCCAGTGAAGGGCCAAATCCGCCTGGCCGCTCGTCGAGATCTGGACCGGGTCGCGGCGCTCTGGACCGCCATCACGGTCTTCCACGAACCCCTGGCCTCGGCTTTTCGCATGCGACGAGACGCCCAGGGAGAACTCGCCGAATTGCTTCGCGGCATCGAACGCGATCCCGAGGCGGCGATTTTTCTCTACGAGGAGAAAATCGATATTCAGGGCCTGTGCATCGTGCGCATCGATCATTCGCCGGCGATCATGGTCGAGAACGAGCGCGCCGAGATCACCGATCTGGGAGTACGCGAGGATGCTCGCCGTCGGGGCATCGGCACCCGACTGGTCGACGAAGCGCTTGCCTGGGTGCGGGCCTCGGGGGTCGAGCGGGTCGAGGTTCAAGTCGCATCGGCCAATCCCACCGCCCAGGCGTTCTGGCGAGCTCGGGGATTCGCGAACTTCATGGACGTACTCGACAAACGTTTGTAGGGTCAGCATTGCGCTGCCCCTGCAGACACAGGATTAAAGTAATGACTCGATCTGCCCCGACAGCCCTGAACCCCCTAGCCGCCCAACTGAACGAAGACCTCGACGGGGCTGGGCCCGAGGTGCTCGCCATGCTCTCCGCGTATGGGAAACGGCTCTACTTTCCCAAGGGCATCCTCTCCCAATCCGCCGAAGCCAAAGAGAAGGCCCACCAATTCAACGCCACCATCGGCATCGCGACCGAGGCTGGGGGGCCCATGTATCTGGCCTCGGTCCAGCAGCACCTGCTGGATGTCGACCCCGACGACGCGTACCCCTATGCGCCCGCTTCGGGTCGTATGGACCTGCGCGAGCATTGGCGCGCCAAGCTGGTGAACGAGAATCCCGATCTGGGGTCTAAAAAATTCGGGCTGCCCATCGTGACCTCTGCAATTACCCATGGCCTGGCCTTGGTCCGCGAACTCTTTGTCGACCCAGGGGACCGGATTTTGATTCCCGACAAGCTTTGGGGCAACTACCGGATGAATTTTGAGGTCCACGGGGAGGCCGAGATCGAAACTTTCCCCTTCTATGCCGAAGGCGGTTTCAATTGCCAAGGCTTTGCCCAGGCCCTGGCCCAGACTAGCGAGGGCCGCGAGAAGCTCGTTGTGCTCCTCAACTTCCCCAACAACCCCACGGGCTATATGCCCACTGTTGCGGAAACCGAGGCGATCGTGGCGGCGTTGGTCGCCCAGGCCGAAGCGGGAACGCGCTTGGTGGTGATCACCGACGACGCCTATTTCGGCCTCTTCTACCATATTGGCGGTCCGTCAGCGACCCAATCCCTTTTCGCCCAGCTGGTGGGTCGGCACGCGAACCTGCTCGCGGTCAAGCTCGACGGCGCGACCAAGGAACTCTTCGTCTGGGGATTGCGGTGTGGCTTCATCAGCTTTGGTCCGGGCCGGGCTGAAGGGGCCGAGACCGTGTGTGCAGTTCTGGAGGCCAAGACCAAGGGCGCCATTCGTGGAGGCGTGTCCAACGTCGGTCAACTCTCCCAGAGCTTGGTGGAGAAGGCGTTGTCGTCGCCCAGTCTCGCCGAGGAGCGCGCAGCGAAGAATGAGGAGCTGTGCGCGCGTGCGAAGCGGGTGGCCGAGGTGGCTGCCTTGCCCCGCTACGCGGAAAGCTGGGATGTCTACCCCTTCAACAGCGGCTACTTCATGTGCGTTCAAGTGAAGGTCGACGCCGAGAAATTGCGGGTCCATCTGCTGTCCCAGTATGGCGTCGGGTTGATTTCCACCAGCGCCAGTGACATCCGCATCGCGTTCTCGTGCCTCGAAGTGGAGCAAATCGAGCCCCTCTTCGAAGTACTCCATCGAGCCGTGCAGGACCTCGCCTAGACCAGGGACTTATGGGTTGCCCGGCGCGGTGTCCAATACCGGGGCTGCCTCGTCTGGCGAGAGAGTGTCCAACTCGTCGAGGATCGCCAGGAGGGTGACCACACCCGCTTCGAGGTTCGCGGTGGAGACCTTCTCATTGACCCCGTGCACACCCCCGGTATCCGCCCGGGAGAGCCAACGCGGGACGAAACCGTACGCGACGATTTCTTTTTCGCGAAACCAGTGGGCGTCGGTGAAGCCACCGATCATTCGCGGGACCACAATCGCCTCGGGCGTCTCGCGCCGAGCTACCCGGGCGATGGCTTCGAAGAGCGGTGTGTCGGCGGAGGAACTGCGCGACGGAAAAGCGAGAAGGGTTTCGACTTCGACCAGGGGGTCGGCGATGATGTCGCTTAGCGCGCCAGCAAAAGCGGCGCAGTCTTCGCCGGGAAGGAGGCGAACATCCAGTTGCGCGGTCGCATCGCCCGGGACCACGTTGGTGCTGGTTCCGGCCTCGAGCACGGTGATCGAAATGGTGTCCCGGACCAGGGCGTTATAGCCGGGGTTGGCGAGGAAGCGTCGGCGAAAAGACGAATCGTTTGCGAGGCTTTGACCCAGGGCGGCGAATCCTTCCCGGTCCTCTGGGGGCGCACTGGGCGCGAGGGCGCGAAACATGAACGAGACCTCGTCCAGTACGTGAATCGGTGTCTCGATGCGGCGCACCCGATCCAGGGCCTCCACGAGTCGGGGCACCGCAGCGTTGGGCCGGGGGGCCGAGCCATGCCCTGCTGTGCCTCGGGTTTTGAGTTCCAACCAGCACGGACCCTTCTCGGTCACCGTGACTCCCCACATGGGCGGCACCGGGTGCATGCCTTCGCGCGGGCCGCGAGCAGGTCGAATGCTGCCGCCCTCGGTGAGCAGGAATTCGGCTCCTGCGAGAAGTTCGGGATGTTGTCGGACGATGTACTGGGCACCTGCCCGACCCCCGGTTTCCTCGTCGGGGGTGGCGAGAAAAATGATGTCGCGGTCGAGGGGCTCCTCGCGCCCCGCGAGTTCCAGGAGGGTGGAGATATGGACCGCGGTGACGCCCTTCGCGTCCAGGGCGCCCCGGCCATGGACCACGCCGCCCTCGATGACGCCGGCGAAAGGTGGGTGCAGCCAGTCTTCGGCGACGGCGGGCACCACGTCGAGGTGCGAGAGCAGGATCAGGGGAGGCCGAATGCCCCGGCCGGGCAGCCGAGACCAGACGGCGGCTCGGGGGGGATCACTGGGTGTGGCCCGAGGGGTCGGAATCACTCGGGTCTCGAGGCCGGCGCCCGCCAATTCGGCGGCGATGCGTTCGGCCAATTTTTTTTCGCCCCCGGGTGGGTTCACGCTGGGGATCCGGATGAGTTCGGCCAGGAGTTGGGCGGTGCGTTGGCCCAAGTCCGGGGAAACCGATGCGCCCGACGCCCCGGAAGGTCCTGGGCCCAAAATGGGAAAAACCATTGCCAGTGCCGCCGAGAGCAGGCAACTGGGCCAAAAATTCTTTGTCATGGGCGGGCTGCTTTTTAGCCCCCGGAAGGAAAAAAAGAGGGCGCCGAAGGGCCCAGGAAGCCGCTGAGGCCGCTTTGGGATAGGTTGCGCACGGAGCGCTTTAGAACTTGCACCCATTGGCCGATCTCTTTCTACGAGAAATTGGATTCACTGGCTTCGGTAAACGCTTGAATGTATTGAGGGATTAAACACACGGACGTTTGTCCGTTCGGTGGCGGGGGGCGAGGGCCCCTCGTATCGATTTGTTGCGGTGTCTTGGGCAGAGCGACTTGCTAACTATACGCCGCCTTCTCAAATATAGGAGTTCGACTTGGCCTACCCCCCGCCACGAATTCATAGACCAGCGGTCTGGCTGGTGGCCCTATTGATCGTCGCCCTCGGCGCGTTGGGCGCTCAGAGCTTCCGTCAGCCGGCCGACGAGGCCACGGTTCTGCTGTCTCAGGCACCCCAAGCACCCGCCCAGCTTGTTCCGTGGGGGCCCCCTGTCTTCCCCTCAGGTCCCCCGGCCCATGCCGATAAGAGCACGCTGGAATTTACCGCCGAGTTTCCCTCTGTGTCCATCGATAGTTTGCCGATTCACCGGGTATCGTTGGAAACCCAGATCAAGGAACCGAAGAAATCCCTCACCCTGGTTACTCGGGGATCCCTCGAGCGGGGCGAGTCTTTGTCCACGTCCCTGCGTCGTCAGGGAATTGGTTTCAAGGTGATCCACACGATCGCGACGGAACTGGCCGAGGTTTTTGATTTTCGGCATGCGCGACCGGGGGACGAATATCGACTCGGCCAGGACCCGGGCGGCCAGTTGGTCGACTTTCGCTACTCCGTCAATCCGGAGAAGAGCTTCTACCTCTACTCCACCGACTCGGGTTATCGCGTGCGGGAGGATCATGCTCAACTGCGGGCCCAAGTGGTCAAGGTAGGGGGTCAAATCGATTCTTCGCTTTACGGCACCGTCAAGGAACTGGGTGAGCGCACCCAGTTGGCCAGTGACTTCGCCGATATTTTTGCTTGGGATATTGATTTCAGCCGCAGCGTTCAGCCGGGGGATGATTTTCAAATTCTCTTCGAGCGCCTCTATCGAACGAATTCCGAGGGCGACGAGGTTTATGTCAAACCCGGCCGGATCCTGGCGGCGCGTTATAGCGGCCAGAACGGTGATCACTCCGCGGTTTACTTTGAGAGCGAGAAAGGTCGAGGGCGATATTTCCGACCCGACGGCAGTTCGGTGGAGCGGGCTTTTCTCGTTGCACCCCTCAAGTTCAGCCGGATCAGTTCCTCGTTCAGCACGGCAAGGCGGCACCCGATTCTGGACGTGGTCCGACCTCATCGCGGCATCGACTACGCGGCGTCCCACGGTACTCCACTCTGGTCCGTGGGCGCCGGCCGGGTGATCTTTCGGGGCTGGGCAGGCGGTTCGGGGAAACTCGTGAAGATCAAGCACCGCAATGGATATGTCTCGTATTACGCGCACCTTTCGCGCTTCGAACCCGGCCTCGGGGTCGGTTCTACCGTGGAGCAGAAACAGGTGATCGGCTACGTGGGTGATACAGGTTTGGCGACCGGGCCCCATGTTTGTTTTCGTGTCCAGAAAAATGGTCGTTACGTGAATCCCCTGGATATTTCTGCCCCTGCCGGTGATCCGGTTGGCGATCTCGACCGCGAGCGCTTCGAGTCCGCCAGGGATCTCCTCTTCGCCGACTTGGGCACCGGGATGCAGATCGCATCCGACGAAGCCCTCTGAGCGACCCGGGCCCAGCGCATCGTTCCCCCCATCCTTCAGGGCCTAGCGCGATTGTCTAGCGCCATTGTCTAGTGCCAGGGCCGAGTGCCCTCGCCTAGCGCCCTTGCCGAGCGCCCTTGCCGAGTGCCCTTGCCGAGCGCATGGCCTAGCGTCAGCGCGAAGCGTCAGCGCTAAGGTCTTGGCATCGCCCGGGTCCGATTAGCGGAAGCCTGGATGCGGCGGGGAGACGAAGTGGCGCTGGATTCACGATTGGCCGAACTCGGGCGCGAGCTTGCGCGAAGAGAGGCGGGGCAGCGGGACGGGCTTGAACAGGCGCGGGAATGCGCGCGGGGTCTACACCAGCGTGTCGCAATCGCCCTGGACGGCTTTCACGCGGCAGTGGGCGAGAGCGCGCCCCATCTGGGTCTGAGCTTGAGCGATGTCCGGGTCGACGACAAACATGTCCACTCGGTTCAATTTGACCTCCGCCGGGGGCGCTATTGTGCGGTGGTAACGGTCAAGAGTCGGGGGGAGGTCACCCTGGTCGGACCCTTCCGCCAAGGCAAGGCCGAAGGCCCTTGCCGGACTTTTCCCATGACGGCGGTGGACGGTCTGGACCAAGCCCTGGAGGAATTCCTCGCGGCTTTCGTCGAAGAAGCGCTCAGGCCGTGACGAGCATTCCCCAGCCCACCACGCTGTCTAGCCTGGCCACGGTCCGGGTAGGGACCTTGAGCCGACCGAAAATCGACGCGGTCCGGCTGGCCTTGGAGCCCTACGCGAAAAATTTCGAAGTTCACGGGCATGGCGTGGCGAGCGAGGTCTCCGAGCAGCCGGTGGGATTTGCGGAAATCGTCCGCGGGGCGCGGAGTCGCGCCCGGGCCGCCTACGGAACCGGCCCCTGCGATCTCGCGGTGGGCATCGAAGATGGCCTGGTGGAACTCTCCGAACTCGGAGGCGAGGTGCTGAACGTGGGCGCCGCCGTCGTCACCGATGGCAATCGCGAGGGACTTGGCTTCAGTTCCCTCTTCGCCTATCCCCCCGCCTGCGTGGTTCCCGCCCTGGAATCCCGCGAACCCATCGGGGAATTGTTCGACGCCCTCTGGAACGCGCATTCGAGGGCAGAAATCTCTTCTGAGCCATCTGGGCGTTCGGTGGGTAATATTGGGCTGCTGACTTTTGGTGTCCTGCCCCGGAGCGAGTACGGGCGGCATGCGGTGGTCTGCGCCCTTATCCGTTTGCTCCATCCGGAAATCTACCCTCCGTCGCGCTTCAGCGGCGAGCCACTCACCGCCCCTCCACTTAACAAAGCATCGCAGCACACCTCGGGAAAAGTTTTCAATGAATGACGCAGATCAGAGAATCGAGTCCCTTGAGGACTGCATCGATTATTTCCGTTCGGGTGAAACCCCGGAGTCGGATTGGGTGGTGGGCACCGAACACGAGAAAATCGGTGTGTATACCGAGAGTGGGCTTCGGGTTCCCTACGAGGGTGAGCGCGGAATCGGCGCGCTTCTCGAGCGCATCGCGGGGCGTGACAACTGGGATCGGGTTCTGGAAGCTGGGAATGTTGTCGCACTGACCAAGGACGGGGCGAGCATTACCTTGGAGCCGGGTGGGCAGATCGAGCTCTCCGGGGCGCCCCTGGCCACGATTCGGGAGACCTGCCGGGAATTCAACACTCACGTTGACCTTGTCAACGAAGAGTCCCGGAGTTTTGGGGTGAGCTGGCTGGCCCTGGGAGTCGACCCTTTCCACGGCGTGGACGAAATCCCGGTGATGCCCAAGGGACGCTACGACATCATGCGCGATTACCTGCCGGCGCGCGGCGGTCTGGCCATGGATATGATGCATGCCAGCGCGACGGTCCAAGCCAATTTCGATTTTTCCGACGAAGCCGATATGGCCATGAAACTGCGCACGGCCATGGGCTGCACGGCCATCGTTTCGGCGATTTTCGCCAATTCGAGTATTTCCGAGAGGGATCGAAACGGATTCGCCTCGAAACGCGTGGCGATCTGGCGCGATACCGACCCCGATCGCTGCGGCTTGCTGCACTTCGTTTTCGACCCGGGCTTCGGGTACCGCGCGTATGCGGAGTGGGCCCTCGATGTGCCCATGTTCATGCTGGTTCGCGACGGCCAGGCGATTCCCGCCAAGGGCCTGCCCTTTCGCAGCTTCATGAAGGAGGGGTTCGGTGAGCACCGCGCCCGGTTTTCGGATTGGGACCTCCATCTGACGACCCTGTTCCCCGAGGCGCGTCTCAAGCGCATTATCGAGGTTCGCGGTGCGGACGCGGTTTCCCGAGGCTTGACCTGTGCGCTGCCCGCTCTCTGGAAGGGCATCCTCTACGAGGCCGAAGCCTGTGAGGCGGCTTGGAGGCTTGTGGAGAAGATGTCCACTCAGGAGCGTGAAGACGCCCAGGTCGCGGTTTCCCGGGAGGGGCTGGCGGCAACAATAGGGGGCCGAAGCGCGTTGGAATTGGCCCGGGAATTCGTTGGAATTGCCTCTGAAGCGCTGGGGACAATTGGCAAAAGAAAGGGCATCGAGCCCGACGAGAGTCATTTTCTTGACCCCATTTGGGCTCAACTTGAGACCGGGAAGAGCCCCGGGGAGATTCTTGCTGAGCGCTGGGAAGCCGACTGGAAGCAATCACCAGAGGCAATGATCGATTTCTGTACCTATTGAACGCAAACGATCCGGGGTGTAGCAGGGTTCGCCCAGGGGCGGGCACTTGGCAAAAGCAGCGGGCCCAACGGGGCCAAAGGAGTGAGAAGCATGGGCTCGGAGTCATTCAGGTTGAGCTTCAGTCTAGACGAGCAGGATATTGCGTACTTCCGGGCGCGATTTCGGAGCGCAAAAAAGGCGGCCCGGGCCTCGGACCCCCAACAAATTCTGGAGGGTGCGCGCCAGTTGATCGAAGAAATTGAGGGCACGGCCCGGGTGCCCACTTTTATCGCCAAGGCGGTGGCCTCTCTGGAGGATTTGCTCCAGATCATCGAAGATGCCGATTACGCGGCTCCTAAGTCCGTCGTCAACCGCGTCATGGCGGCCCTGGCCTATTTTGCCGATCCCAATGATCTGATCCCGGATGAGATTCCCGTGCTTGGGTTTCTCGATGACGCGATCATGATCAAGTTCGTCGAGCGGGAATTTCGCCATGAACTCGCCGCGTACCGAAAATTTCGACGTTTCCGCCGAGGTGCCGAGCAGCGCCCCTGGACCGAGGTCGCCCGCAGTCGCCTGCCGGCTCGGCTTCGCACCGTGCGTGCAAAACTCCGCGAACAAGTCACAGATCGAGAACAGGCCGACCTTGCGAAGGGCCAGCCCCGCTTTAGCTGAGGCTTTAGTTGAGGCCGAAGTCGACGTCGAGCCCGCCGGTCGCCGCCTTTGTCCGGTCCCGTGCTTGTCCGGTCCCAGCTTTTCCCGGCCCCGCGCTTTTCCCATCCCGCCCTTGCCCCGGTCCACCGATGCTCCTCCTCCTCCATCCCCCGCCCCCTCCCGCGCAGAGTTTCGCTATGGCGTGCTTGGTGGGCCCCGCTTAGAATCGGGGCAGCCTACTGCTGCTTGTTCGGGCCCGTTGCGACGGCCCCGCAACCAAACGGCGCCCAATACGATTTTCGAAAGTGGGGGTGGCAGAGTTTGCCCCTTGCAACGGAGTGCAAGTAGATGAGCAGCGACCCTTCCGCCGAGAACGCATCGGAGCACGCGAGAGTCCTAATCGTGGGAAGCGGACCTGCGGGTTATACGGCTGCGATTTATGCCGCTCGGGCAGGGCTTGAGCCCGTCGTGTTGGCGGGTTTTGCGTTTGGCGGTCAGCTCATGATCACCACCGACGTGGAGAACTACCCGGGTTACCCCGAAGGCGTCACGGGTCCGGCCATGATGGAAGATCTGCAAAAGCAGGCCGAGCGCTTCGGCAGTCGGCTCATCTTTGAGGATGCAACCTCGGTGGATTTATCCGCACGGCCCTTCAAGGTAGAAACCGATGAAGCATGCTTCACGGCGGATAGCGTGGTCATCGCCACGGGAGCATCGGCGCGTTGGCTGGGGATTGAGTCCGAGCAACGTTTCGTCAACCTGGGCGTCTCTGCCTGCGCCACCTGCGATGGCGCGCTCTATCGCGACAAGGCGATCGCGGTGGTGGGCGGCGGCGATACGGCCATGGAGGAGGCGCTCTTCCTGACGCGCTTCGGGACGAAGGTGACAGTGATTCATCGGCGCGATGAACTGCGGGCTTCGAAAATCATGCAGCAGCGTGCCCTGGCCCATGACAAAATAGAATTTGCCTGGGATTCCGAGGTAGACGAAGTGCTGGGCGACAAATTCGTCACCGGAGTTCGGCTCAAGAACCTGAAAACCGGTGCCCTCGAAGAGCTTGCCATCGAGGGCCTTTTTATTGCGATCGGGCATCAGCCCACGACTGAGCTGTTCAAGGGCCAGCTCGAACTCGACGACGCCGGCTACGTGAAGGTTCAGCCGGGAACGACGCGGACCTCGCTGGAAGGGGTGTTTGCATGCGGAGACGTCTCGGACCCGACCTACCGCCAGGCCGTAACGGCGGCGGGAACGGGTTGCATGGCTTCCATCGATGCCGAGCGCTGGCTGGCGGAAGAGGGCTTCGAGTGAAACGCGACTCGGCTAGACAAATCTCCGGGGCAACCGGGGTAACCGAGTGCGAGGAAGGGCAAGGCTGAAGACGAATGCCGTTGACTCGGGAGATGTTGGAGCGTCTAACGGACCGGTCAAGTGATATTGTGGTGGCGACCGATCGCAAGGGCCGCGTGGTTTACTATAACGACGGCGCCTCCAAGGGATTGGGACACGATCCGAAGGAAGTTCTGGGTCAGTTCGTCGGCGCATTCTATCCAAGCGTCGATGAAGCCCGGCGCGTCGCCCAGGCGATGCGCGATCCCGATCAGTTCGGCCCGGGTGTTGTCGAGAGTTATCAGACCTGCTTCTTGTCGGCGTCGGGAGAGGAAATCCCAGTCGCGATTTCGGGAACCCTGCTCTACGACGAAGACGGCGTCGAGAACGGGACCATCGGTTATGCCCGGGACCTGCGCGAGATTCTTCACAAGGATCAACTCGCCACCTTGGGCGAAGTGGCCATCGGCCTGTCCCATGAGATCAACAACCCCCTAGCGGTGATTCTCAATCAGATGGAGATGCTCGAGGGCGAAGTCTACGCCTTGGCCCAGGAGGGCGATTGTTCGGTGGAAGTCGAGCGCATCGACGCAATCCGCCGGGAAGTGGCGCGAATCAGCGAGATTCTAGGGCGGCTGGGCGAAATGGTTCAGCAGGACAGCTACGAGACCATCAACTATGCGGGGCCGGCTCGAATGATCGACCTGCGTGGGCGAGAGGCCCGAAGCCCGGAGCGCGACGAACGTTTGAAGGGCTTGCGAATCCTGGTCGTCGACGACGACCGAGGGATTTGCAATTCCCTCAAGGAAATCCTCACAGCCGATGGCTGCGAGGTGGCGACCGCCCACGATGGAATCGAGGCGCTCGAATGCGTGGGGAAGAACGAATTCGATCTGGCGCTCTCGGATGTCGTCATGCCCAACATGGATGGCCACGATCTCTATCTCAGCCTACGCGAACGCTACCCGGACCTGCCGGTGCTGATGATGACTGCTTTCCACTACGACAAGGACCACATCATCAAGCGAAGCCGGATGAAGGGTCTCGAAGGCGTGATTTTCAAGAAACCCGTCGACCCCGTCCGTTTGCGCGAAGTGATTGTCGAGACGGTTCGCGGCCGGCAACCCTAGCCGTCCGCGGAGCCCCCTACGCTCGGCTCTGATTTGCGCTCGGCTCTGATTCGCTGCTCGGGTGAGGTGTCTGGGCAAGGCAGACCCCCATGACCACTCGAACGCCGGCCCTGCGCAGGGCTTGACCGGCGGAGGCAAGGGTCGCGCCGGTGGTGGTCACATCGTCCACAAGCCAGACCCTTTGGGCGACGGGTTTGCGTCGCCGACGGCAGGCAAAGGCGCTGGAGACATTCTGTTGGCGGAATCGGGCGTCGAGTCCGGCCTGGGGGCGGGTATCGAGGACACGCACGAGCCAGTGCGCCTCCAGGGGGCTGCCGTGCAGGAGAGCAATCTCCCGGGCCACGAGGGCCGCGGGATTAAATCCGCGTCGCCGAAAGCGCCGGGGGTGGAGAGGCACTGGGACGATTCGATCCGTAGGCAGGATCGGGGCTCGCCGTCCCGCCGCCCGGGCCAGCAGGCGCGCGACTCCCAAGGCTCCGGGGTCGAGTCCTGTCAGGCCGCGCGCCGGATACTTGAAGCGGTGAATCCAGGTTCGCCCTTCGCCCCGCATGGCGATTGCGGCGACGATCGGCCCGAGCCCCGCGTCGGGCGGCTCGGGAAAGGGAACGGGAGCCAACCAGGGAAGCGCCGCCTGGCAGCGTGGGCAGAGAACTTCTCCAGAGCCCGAAGCTCCGCAGCCGGCGCAATGGCAGGGCAGGAAAAAATCAAGCAGGTCGTTCGGATTCAGCGGGAAGGGCTCCGCGGGACCGGGCCGGATCGTCTGGGGCTTGTGGGCTTGTGACTGGGGCTTGTACCGGGGGCTTGTACTGGGTTGGGGCTTAGGCTGGTGCTTGGCTTAGAGCTTCTGGAGAGAGCTTCTGGAGAGCGCTTCTGAAGAGGACTTGTAGTGAGAGCACTTGTAGAAGAGCGCTTGTAAGAAGAGCACTTGTAAAAAGAGCACTTGTAAAGAGAATGAGCGCGGACCCTCAGCCGGCCGATGCTTCCGCTGGATCGTTGAGATTGATCAGGGGCGCGTCGCTCCAGAGCCGCTCAAGGGCAAACTCTTTACGGGTCTCGGGCTCAAAGATATGAACCACGGCTTCGTTGGCATCGATGAGCACCCAGCGTCCCTCGCCTAGTCCCTCGACCCCCAGTGGTTCCTGGCCGGCGCGGCGAAGGGACTGGATGATCGATTCGGCGATGGATCGGACGTGTCTGCTGGAGCGTCCCGAGGTGATCAAGAAGGTATCCGCGAAGGCACTGACCCCACGCATATCCAGGGCCACCAGGGCTTCGGCCTTCAAGTCCAGCGCCGCTTCGACGATGAGGCCGGTCTTGGCACTCTCGGCGGGGTTGGGGGGTTGCAGCTCACTCAATGGATCGCTCCTTTTGACCCTCTCCGGGGACCGGGAAACGCGTTAGCGGTCTCCCGGTGCGACGCCGGGGGAAGGGTCGTTGTAGCACTGGCTGGCCACGATGGCCGCGTGGGCCGCTGGGGGGACCATGTGGTCGACGGGAGCCCCTTGGGCGAGGCGCTCGCGTATAGCGGTGGCCGAGACGTCCAGGGCGGTGATCTCGAGCTGGCGGATCCAGGTTCCCGCGCTGAGGTGGCGCCCCGAGAGACCGTCGGGTGCGAGTTCGAAATCGGCCCGGGCACACTCGGGCAGCCACTCGGCGAGCTGGCCTCCCACCACCGGAGGCCGAGAGGTGACTGCAATGTGGCAGGCGGCAAAAAGGGCTCTCGGGGATCGCCAGCTCCCCATTTCGCAGAATGCATCTCGGCCGACCACGAAGACCAGTTCTTCGTCGGCAAAGCGCTGGCTCAGAGCCTCAAGGGTATCGACCAGGTAGGAGGGACCGGGGCGGTCCACCTCAATGGCGTCGACGCAGAAACGGGCATTGCCCTGGATGGCAAGTTCGACCCAAGCCAGCCGCTGACGCGCGGGTGCGATGATTCCCTCATCGCCCTCCTTATGCGGCGGTCGCGCACTGGGGACGAAGACCATGCGGGCGAGTTCAAGAGCATCAACCACTTCTTCCGCGGCGCGTAGGTGCCCGGAGTGGATGGGATTGAAGGTGCCTCCATAGATGCCGATCATCGTTCCTGCCGATCGTCTCCTAGCCCCGAGTTCAGTCGTCGAGGACCACGAGGTCGTCGCGATGGATGACCTCGGAACCGTTGGAGTACCCTAGCACTCGAAAAATTTCCTTTGCTGCGATGCCTTTGATTCGCTGGATATCTCCCGACGTGTAGGCGGAAAGTCCCCGGGCCAGGGGGCGAGCCTGGGCGTCAACACAGACCACGGCGTCACCGACTCCGAAATCGCCCTCCACGGCCAGGATGCCGACGGGAAGGAGGCTGCGACCGTCGCTGAGCAGCGCGTTGGCGGCACCGGGATCCAGGGTGAGGGTGCCTCGGGTTTGGGCCGTGAAGGCGAGCCAGTGTTTGCGGCTGGCCATTCGTTCCCCGGCCAGGAAGAGCGTGCCCACGGACTCGCCGGCCGCGATGCGGCCAATGGCGTCGGACTGGCGGCCATTGCAGACCACCGTGGCGGCCCCGGAGAGCGCGGCCATGCGCGCCGCCTCGAGCTTGGTCGTCATGCCGCCGCGTCCGAAGCGGCTGCCGGGCCCTTTTGCGGCGGCCTCGATCTCGGGTGTGATCTGTTCGACTACGTCGAGCAGATCGGGTCGAGGCCCAGAGGCCGCGGGGGGTTCGGCGTAGAGGCCGTCGACATCGGTCACGATGATGAGCAGATCGGCACTGATTAGGTTGACGATGGTGGCGGAGAGGCTGTCGTTGTCCCCGAAGCGGATTTCGTCGGTGGACACAGTATCGTTCTCGTTCACGATGGGAACCGTGCCCATCTGAAGCAAGGCCAATAGAGTGTGGCGTGCATTGAGAAAGCGCTCTCGATCTTGAAGCCCGCCCCGAGTCAGCAGAATCTGGCCGATTTGTCTCCCGTGCCGTGCGAAACGCCGTTGATACATATCCACTAGCCCGATCTGGCCCACCGCCGCCGCCGCTTGTTTTTCGGGAATCGAGTGGTCGCGATGGGTCCAACCCAGGCGATGACTGCCCGCCGCGATGGCCCCAGACGAAACGAGAACGACTTCCCGGCCCTGATCCACGAGTTCACTGATCGAGCGGGACAGTTCGCTGAATTTTCGAGGGCGAAGCTTGCCCTCTCGAGTGAGGGTGCTGCTGCCGACCTTGATGACGATCCGCCGCGCTTGGAGCTGGCACTCTCGTACGGGGTTTGGCTCCATCAGTCCAGTCTTTCCGATTCATCCAGGACACGGGTTTCGGCGAGCTTTTCCAATTCGACGGCTTCTTCCACGGACTGGAGCATAGTGCGGAGTAGGGTCTCGGTGCCCTCGCCGGTGGCGCCCGAGAGCAGAGCGGGGTGGAGTCCGTTCTCGCCAAGCACGTTCTCCAATTCTGCCCGGGTCGAAGCGTCGTGGATCAAATCGACCTTGTTGAGGATCAGAATCTCCCGGCGTTCGCTCAATTCGGGCCGATAGCGATGGAGTTCCCGGCGGATGGACCGGTAGTCCTCGACCAGGTTCCGGCCCTCGGTGAGCCACGCACCGGCGTCGAGGAGGTGGACGAGCACCCGGGTGCGCTCGACGTGGCGGAGAAATTGATGCCCCAGCCCGGCGCCCTCGCTTGCCCCTTCGATCAACCCTGGGATATCGGCGACGACAATTCGGGCATCCCCGACCTCGACGACGCCCAAGGAGGGGCTCAGCGTTGTAAAGGGGTAGGAGGCGACTTTGGGTCGGGCCTCGGAGATGCGACGGAGCAGGGTGGATTTGCCGGCATTCGGAAAACCCACCAGGCCCACGTCGGCGAGCAACTTGAGCGACAGCCGGAGCTGGCGAATTTCGCCGGGCTTTCCGCTGAGGGCGAAGTCCGGGGTCTGACGGGTGGCATTCCGGAAACGCGCGTTGCCGAAGCCGCCGTTGCCTCCGCGGGCCACCACGAAGCGCTGGCCATCCTGGGTGAGGTCGACGACCGGCCCGTCCTCTTCGTCGGCAATCGATTCGTTACTGGGATCGCTGGCATAGACCAGAGTTCCCACGGGCAGGCGAATCTCCGTGTGCGCCCCGCTGGCACCGGTTTTGCGCGAGGTTCCACCATTGGCACCATTCTGGGCGCGGACCTCCGAACGGCGTTGAAGGTCGGTCAGGGTGTTGAGGTTGCGGTCGGCGACAAGCACCACGTTGCCCCCTCGGCCGCCGTCGCCCCCATTGGGGCCCCCCATGCTGACAAATTTCTCTCGCCGATAACCCACGGTCCCGTTGCCTCCCGCCCCGGAAGTGACGGTAATGGCGGCCTCGTCGACGAAGGGCTGGGGGTTCTTCACGGGTGGCTCTCCTCGGGGGGAGCGGGACAGCCTCGGCGGAAGGGCTGCGGGAAGGGCCGCTCAGCCGTCTCCGGGACAGAAACCCGGGCGACGAGAATTCAGCGGAAACGGAAGAAGCAAAGAAGGCACTCGAACCGACCGAGAAACCTCCGGGAAACGAAACGCGTTGGGCCGGGCCAGTGGAGGGCTCTGATAGAGCGCTGATAATAGAGCGCTGATAAAGGGCGGCTGGCTGATAGGGTCCGGCCGACAGAGTACTTATCGACAGAGTACTTATCGACAAAGCGCTTATCGACAAAGCGCTTGTGGACAAAGCGCTTGTGGACAAAGCGCTTGTGGACAGAGTACTTGTGAACAAAGCGCTTGTGAACAAAGCGCTTGTCGACAGAAGGAACGGGTTTACTCCGCCGCGTCGATATGCGCCAGCCTGCGACCCCGGGACCTGCCATAGCGCACCACGCCGTGGGCCAGTGCAAAGAGGGTGTAGTCGCGCCCACAGCCCACGTTTTCGCCCGGGTGGATCTGGGTCCCTACTTGCCGCACGAGAATCGAGCCCGCGGTGACCTTCTGGCCGCCGAAAACCTTGACCCCTCGCCGCTGGCCGTTGCTGTCGCGCCCATTACGCGAACTGCCCTGTCCTTTTTTATGCGCCATCTCAAATTCCCTATTACATGCGGAGTGGCGCAAGCGCCAGCGGGCCGCGATTAGTCGTCGATCGAGTTGACCTGGACCTCGGTGTAGGACTGGCGATGCCCCTGAAGACGGCGGTAACCCTTGCGCCGCTTCATTTTGAAGACACGAATCTTCGGGTGCCGACCCTGGGCGGTAATCGTGCCCGACACGCGAGCGCCTTCGACCACGGGCGTTCCGATCTTGACGGATTCTCCACCCCCGACCAGGAGGACCTGGTCGAACTCAATGGGGCTTCCTATCTCGCCCGCCAACTGCTCGACGCGGACGCGTGCGCCCGGTTCGACCCGGATTTGCTTCCCACCTGTTTTGACTACGGCGTACATGATCTTCCTCGTTTTCCGGGTTGCCTCAAGAGCGCGGTAGTATCCGCGATTCCGCTTCTTCGTCAAGCGTTTGGCTGTCTTCGTGGGGGTTGGGGGTCTCATCACCCGCGGGACTCGCTTCGGGTTCACCCGATGCTGGCTCGGCTTCGGCCTCGGAGACACGCGCTTCGGAGCCAGGGGCCTCAGAAACAGGCACTTCGGAGCCAGGCGCCTCAGAAACAAGGGCCTCAGAAACAAGCGCCTCAGAAACAAGCGCCTCAGAAACAGGCACTTCAGAAACAGGCACTTCGGAGCCAGGCGCCTCAGAAACAAGGGCCTCAGAAACAAGCGCCTCAGAAACAGGCACTTCGGAGCCAGGCGCCTCGGCCGGTGACACGGTTGTTGAAGCAGAAGTTGAGGCTGCAGCAATGTTTTCCAAGGCCTCGGGGCTATCCCCAAGGCTATCCCCTGGAGACTCCTCGCCCGTGATCGGGCTTGGTGGCAATTTCTCCAACGGCGCGGGGGGGGGGTTGGGCCTGAGGTCCTGGGTTTCCTTTTCCACGGCCTCGGCCGGTTCGGCGTTGCCGGGCGCCCTGGACTCGGATTGGCTTCGCGAGCGTTTATCACCCCGCCGCGATCCGCGGTCTCTCCGGCGGCCATCGCGCCCGCCTCCGCCCTTCTTGCTCTGGGCCTCTTCATCCGCGGCTATTTCAGCCGGGTCCCGGAGCCAGCGCAGGGGAATCGAAACCGGAGGGGCTTGATCCAGGGCCTCCACTTCGAACTGCTCCTGGTGGATGCCGGGCCGGGCCCGAATCTCGATCTCTTGTCCAAGCGCATCGGAAAGCGTGGCCAAAGATTTCGCTTCGTGACCGAGCAACTGCTCGGCCACTCGGGGCGCCACGGTAATCGCAATCCGGCGCCCGTTGAAATGCGTGAGGGAGTTGCGGAGCTCGCGTAGCAAGTTGTACGTGACGGTTTCGTCCGAGAGCAGATAGCCCCGCCCCTCGCAGTGCACGCAGGGTTCGCAGAGGGTCTGGACGAGATTTTCGCGGGTTCGTTTCCGCGTCATCTCCACGAGTCCCAGCTCGGAAATCTTAAGGATATTGGTCCTCGCCTTGTCGTGGCGCAGCGCGTCTCGCAGAGCCCGGTAGGTCTTCTCGCGGTGATCTGCCGATTCCATGTCGATGAGGTCGATGATGATCAGCCCACCGATATTTCGGAAGCGAAGTTGGTTGACCACTTCCTTGACGGCTTCGAGGTTGGTTTTGTAGACCGTTTCCTCGAGATCGCGTTTACCCACGAAGCGGCCGGTATTGACGTCAATGGCCGTGAGGGCTTCGCACTGATCCACGATCAACGAACCCCCGGACTTGAGCCAGACCTTGCGCTCGAGGTTCGCGTGGATCTGGGCCTCCAGCCCCATCCTTTGGAAAAGCGGCTCGAGCCCTTCGTGGCGATCCACTTGGGGCTTGGGATCCGCGACGAAGTCTTCGATGAATTTTTTCAGGGTTTCAAAGGCTTCGGGCTGATCGACCACGATTCGCTTGGTCTCAGGACTCGCGGCATCGCGCACGATGCGCAGGGGCAGATCGGGTTCCGCGTGAAGGACGCAGGGCGCGACTTTTTCCGCATGGGCCAGCTGAATAGCCTCCCAGACAGTGCTCAGGTAACGGATATCGGCCTCAAGGTCGGCTTCCCGTATCCCGTCCCCGGCGGTGCGAATGATAAAGCCGAGGTTTTTGGGCCGTATCCGGTCGACGATCTCGCGCAGGCGCTTGCGCTCCTTGTCGGAATCGATCCGGCGTGAAACACCGACCCGGGGTGACCAGGGGGTCAGCACCAGGTGTCGTCCGGGAATCGAAATGTTCGAAGTGATCCGGGCGCCCTTGGTTCCAATGGGAGCCTTGGCGATCTGAACGACGATCTCCTGGCCTTCGGAAAGCACGGTATCGATGCGGGGCGGAGGGCTGCGCCGGCCACCTCGACCCCGGGGCCCGCCTCGCCGTCCTGGGGATTCCTGTTCGCCGCCGGTGTTGTCGAAGTAGTCGCCGACGTAAAGGAAGGCGGCCTTTTCCAGGCCGATGTCGACGAAGGCGGCTTGCATTCCGGGCAGCACTCGGCTGACCCGTCCCTTGACGACGTTGCCGACCACGCTTTTGCTGCGTGCTCGCTCGATATGCAGTTCGGTGAACTGGCCTTGTTCCAGCAACGCGACCCGGGTTTCCCCGGAGTCCACGTTGACTACGATTTCATTCTCCATGAGTTGAATTGCTCTCTACAGAGCAGCCGTACAGACGGACTTTCGGGACCCACAGGGTCCGCGAAAGATCGCTCTCAGCTTCTCCGGCCAGGTTCTCTGGCGTTGGCGAGCGATCTCAAGACGCTTCGGAAGCAGAACCGCGGCTTAGCGCGCCGCGGCGGGGTGAGGTCTGGGTCGCGTGCCGCTTTGGGAGCGGCTCGCGTGAATGAGCTTGTTTTCCAATGTCCTGAAATCTTTAATCAAAATGAGTGCTCGCGCAGTTGTCTGTGAAAATGTTCCTAGCTTGAAACGGTTGAAATGACCTACAACTTCCGTGAAATCCCAGTTTGGCGACACCCCCGCCGCCATTCATTTCTCGGAACCGCCCCGCGTTCGGATTCCACCGCAACCTTCGATACCCTCATGCATGTCGCATGGGGATCGGGGTGGCCAGTGTTCTGCCGATTCGAGCAGCGGCTTTGAGTTCGATTCCGCGTCGCTTCTCCTCCCGCCTAGAGACGTGAGGTTTTGAGACGCGGGTCGGACAATTCGGCCAGTTCCTCCGTGTAAAGTGAGGACGCAACAATCATGGATCTATCGCGCCGCGTCAATACGGACCCCCGCCGGGCCCTGCCTTCTGTTCATCGGCTGATCGAAGCCATGGCCTCAGGGCATCCCGAGATCCCCCGCTGGGCAGCCTCGGAAGCGGCGCAGCGGCTCGTCGCGGCGGCTCGTCTGACGCTGGATGCCCGGCCACCGGGTTCGGATGGCTCGGAAGGAATCCCCTCGGGGGAAAACGCGTGGCTTGTGAGCGTGGCAACCCTGGCCGAGGAATTGTCCGGACCGCGCCCCCAGCGGGTGATTAATGCCACGGGAATCGTGCTCCACACGAATCTGGGTCGTGCCCCCATGGCGCCTGGCGCTGCCGAGGCGGCCGCCCGAGCCGCCGGTGGTTACACCGATCTCGAACTTGATCTCCAGCGCGGCGAGCGTGGCAACCGATTGGAGGGGGCTGCGCTTCGCCTGACGCTTTTGACTGGCGCCGAGGCGGGCTATGTCTGCAACAACAACGCCGCCGCACTGGTTTTGGCCCTCAACACCCTGGCCAAGGGTCGCCAGGTGGTGGTTTCCCGGGGCGAACTGGTTGAAATCGGAGGCTCCTTCCGGATTCCGGAGATCATGGAGCGCGCGGGGGTCGAACTGGTGGAGGTTGGCTCGACCAATCGCACCCATTTGCGCGACTACGCCCAGGCGATTGGCCCCGAAACGGCGATGTTGTTGAAGGTTCACCGCAGTAATTTCGAGATTCGGGGCTTCGTCAAGGACGTGGGGTTGGGAGAACTCGTCGAACTCGGCGCCGCCCACGGAATTCCGGTGGTGGAGGATTTGGGAAGCGGAACCCTTGTGGATCTGGGGCGTCACGGATTTCCCGCCGAGGCATTCGTGCCCGGACGGATTGCCGAAGGACCCGACTTGGTCTGCTTTTCAGGCGACAAGCTCCTGGGGGGGCCCCAGGCCGGGATCGTTGTCGGTCGGTCGGCGCCTGTGGCGGCGCTGGGAGAGAATCCTCTGGCCCGGGCCCTGCGCCTGGACAAAATGAGCCTGGCCGCTCTCGACTGGACACTCGGTGCCTATCTGGAGGGCCGCGCCGAGGCCGAGGTACCTGTTTTGAAGCAGATTCTTCTCTCGCCGGACGCGCACGAAGCGCGAACTCGGGCTTTTGCGCACCAAATTCTCGAGGGCGGTGTGACCCGGGATTTGAAAGTGGATCTCGAGGTGATTCGCGATCGGGTTCCCGTGGGTGGCGGATCTCTCCCGGGTTTCGAGTTGGACAGCTGGGCGATCGCGCTTCGGGGCGGGGACGGGGCGGAGACCTTGGCGGCTCGCCTGCGTGCCGGCCGGGCTCCGGTTCTTGCGCGGGTTCGGGACGGATCGCTCCGGATCGATCTTCGGGCGGTGGACGAAGCCGAGACCCCCCGACTCCTTGCGGGTATATACGATGCACTCCATTGAAGCCCCTCACGCGGTCCTGTACTTTTTGAATTCGCGCGCGTCGCGCGAAAGAGTTCTCAGGCCGCATAGGGGGCGCTTGGGTTGATAAGAGTCCAGCCCAAATTGACTTCGCCACTCCAGGCCGGCTCTCTGCCGACACGGGTGCCACGACTTATCGCCATTGGTGGCGGTAAGGGGGGTGTCGGCAAGACATTTGTGACCACGAACGTCGCCATCACCCTCGCACGGATGGGCCATCGGGTAGTGGCGATGGATGCCGATTTGGACGGCGCGAACCTCCATACCTGCCTGGGGGTCGCCAACCCCGAAATCAGCCTGGCGGATTTCGTGGCGGGGCGTGTGAATGAACCCGCCAAGCTTCTGATTCAGACGCGCGAATCGAATCTTCAGCTGATCGCGGGTACGCACTCCAATCTGCATCAACCCCAGCCCGACAAGACCCGGCGGGTTGAGTTGTTGCGCGGCCTCCGCCGTCTAGACACAGACTACGTTCTGATCGATCTGGGCGCGGGAAGTCAGCCCGCGGCGCTCGATTACTTCCTGGTCGCGAATGAGGGGTTGCTGATCATGCGACCCGAGCCGACCTCCGTGGAAAATGCCTACTCGTTTCTGCGCGCGGCCTTTTATCGGCGACTGCGTTTGGCAGCGCGTGGCCACGGTGTGCGGGAATTGGTCGAGGAAGCCACGGACCAGCGCAACGAGAAGGGGATTCGGACGCCCCACGACCTCATGCGCGAGATCGAGGCGATCAGCCCAGTGGAGGGCCGACGGTTGATGCACACCATGCGAGCTTTTCGCCCTAGGGTCGTTGTGAATGAAGCGCGGACCGCTGCCGATATCAAGCTGGGCTTTGCGGTGGTCAGCGTCTGCGAGAAATTTTTCGGCTTCAAGGCCGATTACCTTGGCTACGTGAATTACCAGAACGAGGCCCGGGAGTCGGTCTCGGCCCGCGAGCCTCTATGCGACTACAAGGCGGATTCGGACGCAGCTCGTTACCTGAGCCGTATCGCCGCAAAACTTGCCGGTGTTCCCTTAAGCCGGAGGGGGGAACCTTGACTCAATCGGAACTCAGGCGCGTTCCTGCTCTCGAGGATTCAACTTGCTAGGCCTCAACGAACTCGACTATTACGAGGTCCTGGAGGTCCCGAGGGACGCCTCTCTCGAGGAGATCGACCGAGCCTACCAAATCCTTCACGAAGCCTACGCGACCGAATCCCTCGCGCTCTATTCGGTATTCAGCGAAGGGGATGCGGAACTGATGCGGGACCGTGTCGAAGAGGCCCACCGCGTCCTGTCGGATTTTGAACTCCGCCGGGAGTACGATGCGTCCAGCCCCAAGGCGCCGGGAGGCGTGCCCGTGGCAGGGGATACACGGGTGGGGGGGAACGATGGCTGGGAGGAGGTGTCACCCCTTGGAAGTTCGCCAACACTCGGAGAGCAGATGGAAGAGCCCGAGGACGGGAATTGGAATGGGGACCTCCTGCGCAGGGCCCGCATTCATGCGGGCATAGAACTCGAGCAAATCGCCGAGATCACAAAAGTCGGTATTCGAACCCTGCGTCTGCTTGAAGACGACGCTTACGAAGACCTTCCGGCGACGGTTTACGTCCGTGGCTTTGTGACCGCCTATGTGCGCACGATCGGAATCGAATCGACCCGGGCAGTCGCCAGCTACATCCAACACCTTGAAGAGTCCCGGCTCGATGAGGGCCGAGGTCGTTTCCTCGGTCGTCGCTGAACCCTTGCGGCTTCCTGGGGGCTGATCCCATGGCGGGAAGTGATGGGTGCGCGGGTGATTCTGCCGCCGGGTCCGATGCCGAGGGATTGAGTTTCGTGGTCGGTCCAGATCTGGGCGGGCAGCGAGTCGACCAGGCTTTGGCGGAACTCTGCGGAGTCCCCCGAGCCCAGGTGTCCCGCTGGATCACAGGGGGCCGAGTTCGGGTCGACGGCAAGACGGTGGAGCGAGGGAGCCGCCGGGTTCGGGAAGGTCACCACCTGCAAGCGGAGCCGCCCGAAGCTCCCGAAGCGCGGGTTATCCCCGAGGCGATTGCCCTGGACATTCTCTTTGAAGACGCGGACCTCGTGGTGGTGGATAAGCGTGCGGGAATGGTGGTTCACCCGGCGCCCGGACATGCGAGCGGCACATTGGTCAATGCGCTTCTTCACCATTGCGGTTCCCTCCCCAGTGTGGGCGGAGTGCTGCGGCCCGGCATAGTTCATCGACTCGATCGGGGAACCTCGGGCGTGATGGTGGTGGCCAAGAACGATTTTAGTCACAGGGTGATCGCCGAACAATTTCACGATCACTCCATCGAGCGAATCTACCGGGCGGCGGTTCGGGCCGTGCCGACGGTGGGGAGCGGTCGGGTTGACCGACCCATTGGTCGGCATTTGCGCGACCGCAAGAAGATGAGTGTTCGCTCGCGTTCGAGTCGTCCGGCGGCGACACGCTGGAGGGTGATCGAGCGCTTCCCCGGGGCCGGGGTCGCCTGGCTTGAGATTCATCCGGAAACCGGGCGCACCCATCAGATCCGGGTTCACCTTGCTTCGATTGGCCTGCCGGTGTGCGGGGATCCCGTCTACGGACGGTCGCGCAAGCGTCCGCATAGCGGGGTTGCTCCGATTTTGAGGCCGGCCCTGCACGCGGCCGTGCTCGGGTTCAAGCATCCCCGTAGCGGGCGGAGCGTGCGCTTTGAGTCGCCCCTGCACGCCGATCTCGCGGATTTTCTGGACCGACTTCGCCGGGGGGAGGAAGCGTGAACGGCGATTCCGCCCCGGTGCCAGGGTTTCTCCGACATCCTTTGCTAGCGGATCGGGGCGTCGACCACGGTTTCGGAACTCGGGCGGCATTGGCCCCTTCCGGACTCGCGCGCCCGCGTCAGGTGCACGGGGTGAACGTCGCCCGTGCGGTCAATGGCGGTCAACTCGACCGAGAAGAGGCCGACGCTGTGATCTCCCATCGGCCGGGGGTTGGGATTGGAATCGTGACGGCAGATTGTGTCCCCATTTTGCTGGCGTCCCAGTCCGGGGGCGCGGTGGCGGCAATCCACGCGGGCTGGCGGGGGTTGGCGGCGGGCGTGGTGGAATCCGGTCTGGGGGCTCTGCGGGAGGTGGCGAAGCCGCAGGAGGAAATCGTGGCGGTGATTGGCCCGCATATTGGGCGCTGCTGTTACGAGGTGGACGCTCCGGTAATGGACCCGCTTCACTTACGCTTCGGTGCGGCCCTCGAACCGGCGAGCGCATCGTCGCGCCCAGGCCACCACCGGTTGGATCTGGGCCAACTGGTTGTCGCCGACCTGATCCGGTCGGGGATTGAATCCGAGTCGATTGGTATTCTCGCCGAGGCCTGCACCGCGTGTGGGGTCGACCGCTTTCATTCCTATCGCCGAGAGGGGTCCGGCGCCGGTCGGCTTATCCATTACATCCAACCCCGATGAACTCTACGGAACTCCCCGGGGCAAGTGCCTTGACAGGCTCCAGACCGGGTTCTAGCGTGACTTCGACTTGGCCCCTCACCCAACTCAGACCCTTTCTGACCAGAGATTCGATGGGGTGAGCATGGGCTCCCGCCCCGCCGATCGGTGAGGGCAACCCTGGGCCGATCCAACCCTTCCAAGCAATTCCGATTCCCCTTTCACAATCGTTTTCAGAAAGTCAATTCGCTGGGAGCCCGAAACGCGTGCTCCAGAGCGCTGGACCGATCCCTCCGGCAAGAGAGCCCAACTCAGTGAGCACAGACCGATCCGACGGAAAACCCGGTAAGGGCACACCCACTTCTTCGGGAAGCGGTCGGACCCGCCGTGGCCGCGGCCGTCGTTCGTCTACTTCGGGCACGCGTGGGGCGCGGGTGGAAACCGCCCAGCGCGACTATTTTCCCTCGGAGGCGGAACTCGCCAAAGAGGAGGCGGCATTGGTCGACGACGACGGCGCGGATCGCCTTGACATGCACAATCTCAAGGCCATGCCCCCCCCGGAGTTGCTCGAATTTGCCCTTGAGATGAAGATCGAAAATGTATCGGGGCTGCGCAAGCAGGATTTGATTTTCGAGATTCTGAACGCTCACGCCAAGAAAAAAGGCCGGGTCTTTACCGAAGGCGTACTCGAGATTTTGGAGGACGGCTTCGGCTTCCTCCGGGAACCGGATCAGAGTTATCAAGCGGGTCCAGACGACATCTACGTTTCGCCGTCTCAGATTAGACGCTTCAACATTCGGACCGGCGATACAGTCGAGGGTCAGGTTAGGCCTCCCAAGGAGAACGAACGCTACTTCGCGCTGCTCAAGGTTGAGGCAATCAACTTCGAAGCGCCGGAAAAGGCCCGGGCCAAGACTTCTTTCGACAATCTCACGCCCCTCTATCCAGAGGAAAAATTCAATCTGGAAACCGACGAAGGATCGTTGACGCCGAGGATCATCGATCTGATCGCGCCCCTGGGCAAAGGTCAGCGCGCTCTCATTACGTCCCCTCCCAAGGCGGGGAAGACGATGGTTCTCAAGGACATCGCCAACTCCATTGCGGAGAACCACCCCGATGTCTACTTGATCGTCCTGCTCATTGATGAGAGACCCGAAGAAGTCACCGACATGCAGCGTACGGTCAAGGCGGAGGTGATTTCTTCGACCTTCGACGAACCGGCTACGCGACACGTCCAGGTTGCTGAAATGGTGATCGCGAAAGCCAAGCGGCTCGTGGAGCACAAACGCGATGTGGTGATATTGCTCGACTCGATCACCCGGTTGGCACGCGCACACAACACGGTGGTGCCCCATTCGGGAAAGGTCCTCACCGGTGGGGTGGACTCCAATGCACTCCACAAACCCAAGCGATTCTTCGGGGCCGCCCGCAATGTAGAAGAGGGTGGAAGCCTGACCATCGTGGGGACGGCGCTGATCGAGACCGGATCGCGTATGGACGAGGTCATCTTTGAGGAATTCAAGGGAACGGGAAACAGTGAGCTTGTCCTGGATCGAAAGCTGGCGGACCGGCGTAGCTACCCGGCCATTGACATCAATCGCTCGGCAACCCGGCGGGAGGAACTGCTCCTGAGCGAGAAGGCTTTGAACAGAATGCACATTTTGCGCAAAGTCTTGGCACCCCTTTCTCCCGTGGATTCCATGGAATTTCTCCTAGGCAAGATCAAGGCTACAAAAAACAACGGTGAATTCCTGGAGTCAATGAATTCGTGAACATGGGTCTGCCCAGAAGGGCGATGGTTCGCCGAGTACAAGGGTTGAATTGAGCCCAGCCCTCATGAAATACGGCGACTGGATTGGTCCGATCCGATGTAGTGGTGGTGTGATTTGATGTCAAAATATTTGAACCGAATAGAGGAAGCCGAAGAGCGCGGTCGCGAATTCGAAGCGCGTATCGCCGACCCGGAAATCGCGAAGCAGGCAGGCGAATATCAAAAAGTTGCGCGCGGCCTGGGGGCTCTGCGCCCCCTCCTTGAAGCGGGGGCGCGTTATCGCGCAGTGTTGACTGCGCTTGAGGACTCGCGTTCGATGCAGGACGACCCCGACGCCGAAGTGGTTGAACTGGCCCGGGCAGAAACGGCGGAACTCGAGGCTAGGTTGGTCGACCTCGAGGGGGAGTTGGCGACCCTGCTGATGCCGAGAGATCCCAATGACGGCAAGAATGTATTGGTTGAAATCAGGGCGGGGACCGGGGGCGATGAGGCCGCGCTCTTTGCGGCGGATCTCTTTCGGATGTATTCGCGCTTCGCCGAGTTGATCGGCTGGAAGGTCGAACGCTTGTCCAGTTCGGAAACGGCCGGGGGGGGATTCAAGGAAATCATTGCGCTGGTGGATGGGGAAGACGTCTGGAGTCGCCTGAAATTCGAACGCGGTGTGCATCGGGTCCAGCGGGTACCGTCCACCGAGGCCCAGGGGCGAATTCATACTTCGACGGTCACGGTGGCCGTGATGCCCGAAGCCGAGGAAGTGGATATTGATATCAGCCCGGGGGATCTGCGAATCGACGTGATGCGAGCGAGTGGTCCGGGGGGTCAAAGTGTTAACACGACGGATTCCGCGGTTCGTATCACTCACTTGCCAACGGGGGTCGTGGTCCAGTGTCAGGACGAGAAGTCGCAGCACAAGAACAAGGCCAAGGCGATGACGGTGCTGCGCTCGCGGTTGCTCGAGTTCGAGCAACAGAAGGTGGCCGACGAACGGGCAAGTGAGCGACGCGCTCAGGTTGGGACCGGAGAACGCAGTGAAAAAATCCGGACTTACAATTTCCCCCAAAGTCGCGTGACCGACCATCGAGCGGGGGTCACGCTTCATAAACTGGGCGCGATTATGGAAGGCAATCTTGCTGAATTGCTCGATACCGTGAAAACCCAGATCACGGCGCAGCAGGAGGCTGCGGGCGAAGGGCAATGACTGATCCGACCCACACGGGAACGAGTGGCGATGAGCGAGTCTGGACGGTGCTCGATCTACTGAAGTGGACCACCGACCACTTCGCCACCAAGGGGGTCGACACTCCCCGCCTGGACGCGGAGCTCTTGCTCGCTCATGCATTGGGTCTGCGACGTCTGGATCTCTACCTGCGCTACGAGGAACCCGTAGCGGCTGAAGCCCGCGCCCACTACCGGCAGCTAGTCGTTCAGCGAGCGGGCGAACGCATGCCTGTGGCGCTTTTGCTGGGGGAGAAGGAGTTCTGGTCGCTGCCCTTCAAGGTGACGAAAAATGTTCTCACGCCGCGCCCGGATACCGAGACCCTGGTCGAAGCGGCCTTGGCCCGGCTTCCCGACGCCGAGCGCGCGTACTCGGTGCTCGACTTGGGGACGGGTTCCGGGGCCATCGCTCTGGCCCTGGCCCACGAGAAACCCCTGGCCCGGATCACGGCCACGGATCTCTCGCCCCTCGCCCTTGAGGTCGCGAGGCAGAATGCCGAGGCCCTGGGCGCGGGCGAGTCCGTACGCTTTCTCGAAGGGGATCTCTTCGAGCCGGTTCGGGACGAGCTCTTCGACCTGATCGTCAGTAATCCCCCCTACTTGGCCCGGGCAAGCGCCCAGGCGCTCGCCCCGGAATTGGCCCACGAACCCGAGCAGGCGCTCTTCGGGGGGGATGACGGCTACGCGGTCCTGGGACGTCTGGCCGAGCAGGTGAGGCCCATGCTGGAAGCCGGCGGCTGGTTTCTGGTCGAGCTCGATCCGGGCCAAGCCGCGACGGTGGTCGGTTGGCTCGAGGCTGCAGGCTTGGGCGAGGCCACGATCTTGAAGGACTTGGCGGGCCGGTCCAGGGTGGTGGCGGTTCAAAATCGGTCTCAGCCGGCCTGATTTGAGGGACTCGATCCCGGCCTGTGAATCGCCGGGAAGCGCCCCGACCCGATGACCCGCGCCAGTCGCTGTAGCGGGCCGTGGCGGTTGCCGGGATCGGTGGCTACACAAGGTCCGCAGCGGGCTCCAACCGTCCCAGGGGTGGGGAGCCAAGGGATGGCCTTTCGGCGGGGAAGGCTCGCCGCGGCCGCTGAGGCTGTGAAGAAGGCCTACGAACCGGCCCATGAGGCCGAGGGTCTGCCCCCCGGGGCGGGCCGAGGGAGCGCGAAATGGCATCAAGTGGGGATTCGTGCCGCGAGGCAACGGTGGTGCGGGAGACCAAGGAGACCCGAATCAACCTCGAGCTGGCGATTGACGGCTCTGGGGAGTACCGAGTGGCCACGGGGATTCCGTTTTTCGATCACATGCTGGAGTCCTTTGCCCGGCACGCGCTCTTTGACTTGAAACTCGAGGCGGCGGGGGATACCGAGGTCGATTTTCATCATACGGTCGAGGATGTGGGAATCGCCCTAGGCCAGGCCTTTCGCGAAGCTCTCGGCAGCGCCGAGGGGATTCGCCGCTTTGGCTCCTTTGTGCTCCCCATGGCGGAGAGCAAGGTCGAGGTGGCGCTGGATATCTCGAATCGGCCCACGCTTTGCTACCAGGTCCCCCTCGAGAATGGCCGCATCGGAAATTTTGATGCCTCCTTGGCCGAGGATTTTTTCCACGCCTTCGCGCAGAACGCTGGGATCGATCTGCACATCGAGAAGCGTTACGGCCGCAGCCCGCACCATGTGGTCGAAGCGGCTTTCAAGGGCGTCGCTCGGGCCCTGCGCGAGGCGGCTTCGGTGGACCCCCGCGAGAAGGGTCTTCCCAGCGTGAAAGGTACGCTCTAGGGCGATGACGGACGGGTGGGCCCGGGTGCGCAAGAGCGTTCCGGGTTTGGTCGGCCAAGGACGGGCTCAATGAGTACAGCCGCGAAAGTGGCGCTGGTCGACTACGGGGCCGGCAACATACGCAGCGTCGCCAAGGCGCTCGAGCGCAGCGGCTTCGAGGTTGAGGTCACAGATTCGCCGTCGGTGGTCTTGGCCGCGGATGGAGTGGTGCTGCCCGGTGCCGGTGCCTTCGCGGATGCCATGGCGACCTTGCGCGCGCGCGGACTCGAAGAGGCGGTGAAGCAGACTGTTCAAGCGGGCCATCCCTATCTGGGCCTTTGCGTCGGTGTACAGGTGCTTTTCGAAGAGGGCGAAGAGCATGGCATCACGCCGGGCTTTGGAATCTTCGAGGGCCGGGTCGAGCGTTTCCCCGAGACGGACTCCGATGGCTCGCGCTTGCGGATTCCGCAGATCGGATGGAACGAAGTGCGCTTCCAAGGCGACCACCCGATGGTCGCGCACCTGCCCGAGCGAGATCACTACTACTTCGTTCACTCCTACCGGCCCGTGCCGACGGATTCATCAGTGGTGGCAGGGATTTGTGACTACGGCGGAAACTTTGCGGCCGCGGTCGCAAACCAGTCCATCTTCGCCGTTCAGTTTCACCCCGAGAAGAGTCAGCAGGCGGGCAAGCGGCTTCTCGACGCCTATCGGAGCTGGGTGGAGGAAACACGGTGACGCTGCTCAAGCGAGTGATTCCGTGCCTGGATGTGGATAAGGGTCGAGTGGTCAAGGGCGTGAAATACGTTGACCACGTGGACTGCGGCGACCCGGTACAGGTGGCTCAACTCTACGATGCCCAGGAAGCCGACGAGGTGACCTTTCTCGATATCACGGCGAGCCACGAAGAGCGGGGCATCCTGCTCGATATCGTTTCCCAAACCGCCGAGACGGTCTTCATGCCCTTGACTGTGGGGGGCGGCGTCCGTTCCCTGCAAGATATTCGCGACCTGTTGAACGCCGGCGCCGACAAGGTTTCGATCATGACCGCTGCGGTGCACAATCCCGACCTCGTCGCCGATGCCGCGGCGAAAATCGGAAGCGCGAACCTGGTGCTGGCGATTGATGCCCGGGCGGTGCGAGATGAAAGCGATCGCCCGGTGCCCGGGCGCTGGGAGGTCTATACCCATGGTGGTCGCCGGCCCACTGGGATCGACGCCGTCGAGTGGGCGGGCCGAATGGCCGAGGCCGGGGCCGGCGAAATATTGCTGACCAGCATGGATCGCGATGGGACCAAGAGTGGCTATGACCTGGCGTTGCTGCGCGCAGTTTCGGATCGCGTTCGAGTGCCCGTGGTGGCCTCCGGAGGAGGGGGGAGCGCTGACGATCTGGCCGCTGCGCTGAGCGATGGCCCGAACGGCGGCCATGCCCAGGCGGCCTTGGCGGCTTCAATTTTTCACTTCGGTGAAGCGACTGTGGGGGAGGTCAAGCTTGCACTCCTCGATCTGGGGATCGAGGTCCGCCCGCCCTCGCCCGATGCCAGCCAGGAGCGGAGTTCCCCCGGCCGCTGATAGGTTCTTGAGCAAGAGCAAAGGCTGCGCTAGCCTAGGGAATTCGTCCCGTAATCTTGCCCAAGTAGCTGTTTCGTTAGCGCTTTCTGAATTTTCTGTGTTCTCGGGGGGAGAGGGGTTTCACTGCCCGTTTTTGCAGGGAAACTCAGATCTACGGTGAGCCTCATCAATCGTGAACCGTGGCCGGCCCGAGAGAATAGGCAGAAAAATCGAGTCGATGGGAGACAGCGAGTAGGGACTAACGACGAGCGATTAGCGACGAGCGATTACGAAAAAAGAGGCCGCCTCCCTCTGACTGAACGAGAGGAAAGCGGTAGGAATACGGAGAGCAAGACGCAATTGAGCGGGTGCATTGCTGAAATAGTTGCAGAATTTTTCATAAAAATCCGCAGGGGACCCGCTCGTACACGATAAAACTGAGCAAATTCAAAATTCAGAATAAAATCAAGACATTAAACAGGCTCAAGGGCCACTCACACACACCGGAGCAATCGCCAATCACCCCAAAGACGGAGCGGGAACCCTCGCAAGAAAACGAGACGGGGTTTCTCGCCCAATGCGTCAAATATTAGGGCGCGCGGGGTTCGCGATCTGCCAGGAGCGATAAGAATATATGTCCGTTATGAAGGTCAAAGAAAATGAATCCATCGAGCAGGCTCTTCGGCGTTTTAAAAAGGTCTGCGAGAAGGCGGGAATTCTGACAGAGCTTCGGCGTCGCGAGTACTACGACAAGCCGAGCATTCGGAAGAAGAAAAAAGAGGCGGCCGCGAGGAAGCGTGCGCTGAAAAAAGTTAGACGCACGGGTCCCTGAATCTCAGAAGGCTCGGGTCGTGGAGTAGGCTTTGGGTCTCATCCCTGAAACAACAATCCAAGAGATACGAGACCGAGCCGATATCCTTGGCTTGGTCGGTCGCTACGTAGATCTCAAGCAAGCCGGCCACAACAGTTGGAAGGGTCTCTGTCCCTTCCACGATGAGAAAACCCCGTCCTTCAACGTCAATCCGGGTCGTCAGGCCTATTACTGCTTTGGTTGCCAGGCCAAGGGCGACGTGCTCAGCTTCCTGGTCGACCATGAGAACCTGACGTTTCCCGAAGCCGTGCGAACATTGGCGGCTGATCTCGGCATCGTGATTCCCGAATCAGATTCCGGTGATCGCAGCGATACCGAGAAAATTTTCGCGGCTCTCGAAGTGGCTCAACAGTGCTACCGCGAAGCCCTGCAGTCGCCCGAGGGACAGATCGCCCGCGAGTATCTCGAGCATCGGGGTTTGGACGCGGAGGTGATCGATCGTTTCCAGATCGGGTATGCGCCCGATGCTTGGGACACCGTGGTGCGCGCCCTCGAGAGGGCCAAGGTTCCCGCCGACGTGGGGATGTTATCGGGCTTGCTCAATGAGCGAGCTTCGGGTGGTCACTACGATCGCTTACGCGGTCGCGTGATCTTTCCGATCCAGGATGTGCGGGGAAGGGTGATCGCGTTCGGCGGGCGGGCCCTCGGGGCCGATCAGGAACCCAAATACCTCAATACGCCCGAAACGCCGGTCTATCACAAGCGCCGCACTTTCTATGGTTTTCCCCACGCCCTCGAGCCGATTCGCCGGGCCGGCCGCGCCATCGTCTGCGAAGGTTATTTCGATGCAATCGCCCTGGCCCGGGCGGGCGTGGGTGAAGCCGTGGCCACGTGTGGGACCGCATTGACCTCGGATCATGCCCGGGACCTGAGTCGCCGTACGTCTTCCCTGGGGCTTCTCTTCGACGGTGATTCCGCCGGCAAGAAAGCCATGGAACGAGCTCTGGAAATTCTGCTCCCCGCGGGCCTTCGAGTGCGCGCGGTTTCCCTGCCCGATGGTCAGGACCCCGACGATTTTCTGAATGCTCGCGGACCCAAAGATCTGGTCGCCCTGGTGGATCGTGCGCCGGACGCGCTTGAAGTCGTGATTCGTCGCGCGGTGGCCGCTGGTTGTTCGACTCCAGCGGAAAAGTCCGATGCCGTGCGTCGAGTCGCGCCGCTGGTCGCGTCGATCCCCGATCCGGTGGAGCGCAGTGAGTACGCCCGTCGCCTCGCCCTCTTCGTGAGCGCTGACGTGGCTGCGGTGGAGTCGGTGGTCCGATCGGTGAGGGGTGGCAAGAGTATTCCCGCAAATCCCCGGGTGGCCGCCTCCAGCTCAGAGTCCAAGCCGGTCTCGGGAGACAATTATGCGCCGATCAGCGATTCGGAAGCGCGTCATCTGCGACAGCTGGCCATGATTCTTTCGCGGCACCCCGAGCTGGCGAATGCCGCTCTCGTTGAGGAGATGCACGAAGCGCTGCCGAATTGTGCCCTCAAGGATCTTGTTTTTGCCTTCGTGGATGCGGGGGCCGAGGGGCATGTGGATGCCGAAGGGAGGGTCGACATCCTGGCCATGAAGGAACGTGTTTCTTCCGAATTGGCCGCTATGGCCTACGAAGTGGTCATGGACGAAAGCTTCTTTGCGAACGAAACCCCTGGATGGGAAGTCCTGACGCAGATATTGCGCAGGTTTGTTCTAAGAAAGCTCGATGCCGAACAAAAAATCATCAGACGTCGGCTCGATGATCCCGATGAGGATCAAGGGAAAGCGGTTGAAGATCTTCAGGCACTGCTGGTTCGCCGGCGAGCGCATGGAGCGACGGGTCTGGATACAGGCCTCTGATTGGCAAGAAGTAGCAGCGGGCCAAGTGCGCTCGGCACTAAGGAAAGAGAAACGAGGAGATTCCCCCATGGCCTCAGACGCCCCCAAGTCTTCTTCGAAAGGTTCCGAAGCGGTCGGTGACCGCAAGGTTTCTTCGAAGGGCCAAGAAAAGTTAGAAACGACCGCTGGATCCGGCGAAAAGACCAAGCGCCCGGGCAAGGCCGCCGTGTCGGCTCGTTTGAAAGGCAAAGCCCGAACCGATAACTCGGCCGCGACGGCCGACCCGGTGCGAGTTTACCTCCGTGACATGGGCCAAGTTTCGTTGCTCACTCGCCAGGGCGAGGTCGATATCGCCATGCGGATCGAAGAAGGCATCCATGACATGGAGTTTGGCATTATCGGAAACGCCCACGGGATCTCCGCGGTTCTTGCCCTAGGAGATCGCCTTCGCGCCGGTGAAATAGTGCTCAGGACCGCGGTTGATGGTCTAAACGCCGAGGGATCCGACCCGCCTGAGTTGCGGGAGATGGCGCTCTTCAACGCCATGGATCGGGTGAAATCGATGAGCGTGGAGATCGATCGCAAGCGCAATTCCGGCATGAACCGGCGTACTACACGATCGACCCGTCGGCGCCTGCTCGACGAAATCGATCAACTCTGTCTCCGATGCGTGGAAGAACTGCGCAGCGTCGGTTTTGCGAATCAACGCGTGGATGAAATCAGAGAATGCCTGATGCAGGTGGTGAAGTCGTTCCGCATGATGGAGGGCCGAGCCTGGCAGGTGAGCCATCGGTTTGGAATGAGTCCACAGGAACTCTTGGAAATTTCCAACTTCTCGGAAATGGACGAGACCCAGGCACGCGATGCGCTGGACCTTCTCGGCGGCGATCTCGAAAGAGTCCAAGCTGCGGTGGACGAACTCAATGAAATTGAGAAGTTAAGAATCAACCTCGAGAAGAAACTCCGGATGGACCGTCAGGCGGTCTACGATGCGGAGGCGCGAATCGAGGCGGCGACCGCACGCGCCCACCAGGCGAAAAGCGAACTGATCGAGGCCAACCTGAGGCTGGTCGTTTCCATCGCCAAGCGATACACGAATAGGGGCCTTCAGTTCCTGGATCTCATCCAGGAGGGCAATATCGGCCTCATGCGCGCGGTGGACAAGTTCGAGTATCAGCGCGGGTACAAGTTCTCCACCTACGCAACCTGGTGGATCCGTCAGGCGATTAGCCGCTCTGTGGCCGAGCAAGCGCGAACAATCCGTATCCCAGTGCACATGATTGAAAACCTGAACAAGGTGATTCGAACATCGCGAGAGCTGGTTCAGTCTCTGGGTCGAGAACCCGGAGCCGAGGAGATTGCCGAGAAACTGGATATGGATTCGGAAAAGGTCAACTCCCTGCTCCGACTCTCGGCCGAGCCCGTCAGCCTGGAATCTCCGATGGGCGAAGAGGATGACAGTTCGCTTTCGGACTTCATTCCGGATCCCAATGCGATTAGCCCCCAGGATGCCGTGATCAATACCCACCTTGTCCAAGAGACGAGGGACGCTCTCGCGACCCTGACTCCCCGGGAGGCTCGGATCATCGAGTTGCGATTTGGGATCGGGGAGGATTCCGATGCCACCCTCGAGGAAGTGGGGCACGGTTTCTCAATCACTCGGGAGCGAATCCGGCAGATCGAGGCCAAGGCGCTGCGCAAGCTGCGCCATCCCTCGCGCAGCCGAGTCCTGAAAACCTACGCCGACGACTAGGCCCGCCCTCAGGGGTTTTCCATGGCTCGCTCTTTGAGCGTGGGGTTTGAGGCGGATGCGGGTTCATCCCTTACCTGTCAAACCCCTCAGCAGGGGCCGCCCACGCTTGCGATCCATGCGGCAAAGTCGCCCGGGTAGTCGACCGCAGACTGTCGCTGGGCGATGCGCTTGAGCAGAGCCTGCCGAGCCTCGGCATCGTTGGCCGGCCCCGCAGCGAGTTCGTCGGCCACACGCTCGGCGACCTCTGCGCCGGGAGGCTCGAGGGCTACTGTGGCGTCGGGGTCGTCGGAAACCCCGAGAAAGACCTCGACGGCGTCTTGTGAAACAGCGCTCGCATGTTTTCTAGAAGCCACGATATTTCCCTTGCCGGTGACCACGTTGCCCACCGAGAAAACCGTGGGGTAGGGGGCGAGTCGCCCATAGGTCCAATCCATGAAGTTGAAGAGTTCCCCCTTCATCTCGATGCCCTCGATGGGGTCGGGAATGCTGCCGATGGAGCTGATGACAACCGGCCCCCGGCGCTCAAAGGTCTCGTCGGTGGTCTTAACCCGGCCGTTTTCGATCTGCGTACGACGAAAGCGAAGGCCGACCAATTGGCCGCCCTCCTCCAAGAGCCCATCGGGCGCGGCGAGGGGCTCGACCTTCAACTTGAACTTTTCGCTGGCCTTGTTGAGCAGAGTTCGGCGCGATTTCTTGACCTTCTCGATGCGCTCTGAAGACGCATCGTCGGGGATTGAAACCAGGGGCATATCCTCTTCGCGCCGGCGGTAGTAGATGGTGCAACCCGCGAGCCCCAGGTCTTCCCAGCTCAAATCGTGGGCAGCAAGGGTTTTCGGAATTCCCTTGACCTCCAGTTCCGTCGTGGAGAGGGCGATACCTCGCTCGGCGAGGGCGCGCTGGGTGCAAGTCAGGGTGATGATCTTGGCGACATCGATTGAGGCAAGCCCGCCCCCCACGACGATGCTGCCGTCGTGGACGTCGAAGCGCTCCCCGGAAAAATCGGGATCCTCGGCATGGTTGAAGGCGATGACGAAAGGGTTCTGGTAGACGAGCCCCTTTCCCAGATAACTCCCCGCGCCGTCGATGGGGAGCGGCCGGTCTTGCCAAGCACCATTCGCCAGAATCACGCTGGCAAATCCCCAATCATTGACGAGTTCGTCAAAGGCGACGTCTCGGCCAATCTTTGTCGCCGGAATGAAGTGGACGAGAGGGTGCGAGAGCTTTTCGCGAATCGTCCCGTACTCCTTTTGCCGGAGTTTTTCGTGCCAACGCGGAAGGCCGTCTTCAATTTTCCCGTACGGGCGGCTGTTCTGTTCAAAGACGGCGACGGTCACACCTCGGTTTGCGAGTCGGTGGGCAATCTCAGCACCTGCGGTCGCTCCGCCGATGATTGCAACGCAATGGCCGGGAGAGGGATCTGTCATGCGGCGATTCTTGCAGTTTGTTTGCTTCGCCACAATGATGAGCGCCGGCCCAGGAGGCTCCGGCGCAGAAAATCCCCCCCCCATTGGCGGCCCTCGGCGGTGGGGCCGGATGCGGTACGCTGAGTTCGGCGGGCCCGTAGCTCAGCGGTTAGAGCAACCGGCTCATAACTGGTTAGTCCTCGGTTCAAATCCGAGCGGGCCCACCACCTTGCTCCGCCGCTCCGATCCCAGGCTGTTCGGCCCGAGCTTCCCGGTGGAGTCGGCGCCCGGAGGCTAGCGCCCGGCCACTCGACGCATGGTGGGCATTTCTAGGGCGGCGAGATCGGCCTTCTGCTCGGCAAGGAAGATCGCGACGCCGCCGGTGGGCTCAGCCCCGGTGGACTCCCGGAGGCCAGCGGGGCTCCCGGCGTCTGCCTGGTAGCCGCTCCTGACCCGGAGATAGAGGGTTTGCCCGGGCTGGGCGGTGAATGCGACGCTATTCCATGCGCGCGGGATGATGCCCAACCACCTCAGCCGGGCCTCCAGGACGTGGCGCCCCGGCCCCAGCAGAAGGGATAGGTACTCGCCCCTGTGCAGTTCTCCCAGGCCCTGGGCATCGATTTTCAGGTCGACGGCGGGAACGCCCCGAAGGGGTTCGGCCCGGTAGATGTAGACAAGGGCCTCGCCGGGACCGGGCTCCGTGGCCGGGACGAAGAGGGCGCCTCCGGGGCCGGTTGTCGTGCACCCGAACAGGGTCAGGCCGAGCAGTGCGATGCTCGCCCGGGCGACTCTCTGCCGGTGCGTGCGATTCTTCGGTCCGGGCAAGTTTCCTCCGTGGAGCGCGCTTGTCAGACTCCGGGGTTGGAACTGAATTCTGCTGGATTCTAGCGATGTTGCCGATCTGTGCGAGGGATCCGGGAGGGGGTCTCTCTGCTATGCTGGGGAGTTCAAACGCGACGGCACCGGCTGGGCAGAATTTCCATGAAAAATAACAAGGATCGCTACTGGGATTGCCTCGATCAGGCGATGGAAGCCTCCCACGGCGGCCGAATCGAAGAGGCCCTGGCGTGGCTGGAAGAGGCCCTCAAGGCGAACCCCGGAGGCGCAGAGGCGCACAACGGCCGGGGCGAAATTCTCTGGGATGAGGGACGCGTCGAAGAATCGCTCTACGAGTTTGAGCGCGCGATTGCCACCGATCCAAAGTTCGGGACCGCGCATCTCAATCGCATCGAACTTCTAGTCGAAGAGGTCGGTGAATTCGAAACCGCCCTAGAGGCCTGTGACGATCTGCTGGCCGGTCTGCCTTCCCGCCCACGCCTGGACCGGCCCTTCCAAGCGGAGCTCTGTTACCTGAAGGCCAAGTCTCTTTTCTATCGCGACGATCTTGAGGGCGCGGTTTTCTTGATTCGGCGAGCGACGAAATCGGGAGGCGAGCAGCCCACCTACAGCGCATTCGAGGGTCATGTGCTCTTCGAGATGGGTGCCTATGCCGAGGCCCGGCGTGTGCTCGAACGGGCCCTTGCCTGTGAGCCCGATTCCCCCCATATCGTTTACAGTCTGGGTCTCGTGCTGGAGCGCATCGTCGCGTCGGGGAGTGAGGAGTTTTCGACGGGAGCCGTCGCCGCCGCTCGAACGGGTGCAGAAGCCGCTTTTGAACGCGCCCATGCCCTGGACCCGCTGCAGTTTCCGATCCCGGTTTCTGTGAGTACGAAATTTTTTGAAGAGGCCATCGCCGAGGCCTTGGATAATCTACCGCGCTCGATTCGGGAATATGTCGCAAACGTGCCGATTCTCATCGAGGATTTCCCGACTCTGGACCGGGTGGTGGGGGAACGTCTTTCGCCCCAACTACTGGGTCTCTTTGTCGGGATTCCGCGCACCCAGGCGGCCGCGACGGAGCAGGTGCCCGATCTCGATCAGATCCTGCTCTTCAAGGGCAATCTCGAAAAGATCTGCCGAGACCGCGAGGAGTTGATCGAACAGATCCAGATAACGGTTCGGCACGAGATAGGCCACTACCTGGGCCTTGACGAAAACGATCTCGAGCGGCTGGGCCTGGCCTGAAAGCGCTTGCCACGGATGCGCCCGCGCCGAGCGCCCGGCTTCCGTGCCTTCGCTCCCATAGCTTCACCGTCGCGCCTATACCTTCGCGCCTATACCTTCGCTCCTATCCTATACCTTCACCTTCGCTCCTATACCCCCGCTCCGGCGGGTCTCCGGCGGTGCCGGTTCGGTGAAAGTCCGGTTCCGGCGTATTGGGGCTAGGCTGTCGGGGTGAGCGAACCCCCCCTGACTTTCTCGGGCAGCCCCGCCATCTTGATCGAGCGCCTAATCGCCGTGGTGGGTGAGGATCACTGTCTCTCCCGGCCCGAGGAACTTTTCACCTACGGCTGCGATGGCCTGACTCTGGATGCTCATCGGCCCAGCGTCGTGGTTCTGCCAAAGAGCAGCCAAGAGGTGGCCGCCGCGGTGGCGATCTGCCGGGAACTGGGCTGCCCCTTTGTGCCCCGGGGCGCGGGGACCGGGCTTTCCGGGGGGGCGACGCCGCTTTTTGGGGCCGTGGTGATTTGCTGCTCGCGCATGGGGGAGATCCTCGAGATCGATGCCGAAAACCGAATTGCCGTGGTGCAGCCCGGTGTCGTCAACGCCCATCTCTCCCGAGCCGTGGCGGACCTGGGTTTGTTCTACGCCCCCGACCCCTCCAGCCAGCAGGCGTGCACGATCGGCGGCAACGTGGCCGAAAATTCCGGCGGTCCCCACACGCTCAAGTATGGAACGACCACGAATCATGTTCTGGCGGTGGAGATGGTTCTTCCCGATGCCTCCACGGTTCGGCTCGGATCGCCCACGGGATTTTCCCCGGGCTACGACTTGGTGGGCGCGGTGGTCGGGAGCGAAGGAACCCTGGGCATCGTGACGGAGATCACGGTTCGATTGATGGCCATCCCCGAAGCGGTGGAGACGATCCTGGCCATCTTTGACGATGTCCCCTCGGCCTGCCGTCTTGTTGGGGGAATCATTCGGAGCGGTATGGTTCCCGCGGCCCTCGAGGTTGTCGACCAACGCACGATCCGTGCCGTGGAGGCGAGTGTCTACGCCGCGGGGCTACCCACCGAGGCTGGGGCCGTTCTGATCATCGAACTCGATGGCGCGGCCTGCGAGATGGAGGGTCAGCTCGCCCGGATCCGCGCGCTTGCCGAGAACGAAGGTGTGCGCGATCTCCGGATCGCGGAGAATGCTGAGGAGCGAACTCTTTTCTGGCGCGCTCGCAAGGGAGCCTTCGGAGCTATGGGGCGTCTGGCGCCGGATCTCTACGTGCACGACGCAGTGGTTCCCCGGGCCAGCCTTCCCGAGGTGCTCGAGGAAATCTGCGCCATCGGGGATCGCTATTCGCTGAAGCTCTCCAATGTCTTTCATGCGGGGGACGGAAACCTGCACCCCAATATTTCATTTGACCGTCGGGATCCCGACGAACTGGCTCGGGTTCTCGCTGCGGGCCGAGAGATGCTCGAACTCTGTGTCCGCGTCGGTGGCGTGCTGACCGGAGAGCACGGCGTGGGGACCGAGAAGCGTGACTATATGGGTATGCTCTTTTCCCCGGATGACCTCGATGCCATGCGGCGATTGCGCGATGCCTTCAATCCCGATGGCCTGTGCAATCCCGGCAAGCTGATTCCCACGACCCGAGCCTGCATGGAATCGAATCCCAAGGCTCGGGGTTACGATGAGGTTCCCCTGGAATGAGCGAAGAAGTGGCCCCGGGAACAATCGATGGCCTGCGAGCGGTGGTGGCCGATGGTGTTCGATTGCTGGACCCGCCCGAGAGAACGGGCGGAAGTCGCTTGCTGGCCCGGGTGGAGCCGTCGAGCGGCGAAGAATTGGCCGAGTGTCTCGGCGTTTTTGCCCGCTGCCGGGAACCCGTGCTCGTGACCGGGGCGGGAACGCAGTTGGACCTTGGCAATCCGGCCCGGGGCGTCTCCGTCGCGCTTTCGTGCCGCCGATTGAGGGGGATCGTGGAACTCGATGCCGCCGATGGGGTCGTGCAAGTCTCGGCCGGGACGCCCTTGGCCGAGCTTGACCGCGAGGTCGAGGCTCAGGGTTGGCTGCTTCCCCTGGATCCCCCCAACCGCGGGGGCACCGTGGGGGGGGCGTTGGCCACCGCCACCTGCGGCCCGCGCCAGCGCGGGTTTGGACCGGTTCGCGATGCAGTCCTCGGAATGGACACCGTGATGGCCTCGGGTGCGCGGACCCGATGCGGAGCCCGGGTGGTGAAGAATGTGACGGGCTACGACCTGGCGAAGCTCTATGTGGGCTCCCTGGGAACCTTGGCCGTCATGGAGAAGGTGTGGCTGCGCCTCAAACCGATTCCCGCATCGATCCGGGTGCTGGAGGTCGATCCACTGGACGCTCAGGAAGCGTTCGGATTGGCGGTCGCCGCCGGGCGCAGGAGTTCTGCCCGGGCGGTGGCGCTGGTGGGACCCGAACCGGGGACCCAAGAAAAAAACTCCGACCCCTGGCGGCTTGTGGCCGAATTTGCCGGTGAGGCAGCGGCCACCGACGCCGATGCAAACTGGCTCGCTGCCGGCCGGCCGGCAAAGGCGGGCAGCGAGGCGAGTATCGAGGCGGTTCGTGTACTTCAGGGTGAGCGCAGGCCGATGGGTCTGAAGGCGCGGATGCATCTTTTGCCGGGGGCATTGGCGGCGGCTTGCGTTCACTTGCAAGCCTACGGCGCTCGGGTCCTTGCCTACCCCGAACCAGGCGTTGTTCACGCGAGCTTCGAGCCCAGGGGCGAGTCCACACCCGATTGGTTGCCCGGAGTCCTCGGGAGGCTCGAGGAAATTAGCGTGGCCGGGGGCGGCCAGTGGGTGGTCGAAGCCCTGCCCGAGGAGGCCCGAGCCGATTGGGATGTATTCCCGGGGGCGTCGGGGTTGGCGCTGATGCGTTCCATAAAAGAGCGGTTCGACCCGGATGCGATCCTGAATCCCGGTCGCTTCGCTGGGCGGATTTGACATGAGCGAAACCTCGCCCCTCTTCGATCTGGACCCGAGTCTTCTCGATGACAGCCTCGACTGTGTGCATTGCGGGCTCTGTCTGAGTGCTTGCCCCACGTACCGGATCACCGGGCGCGAAAACAGTTCGCCCCGGGGTCGCATCTACCTGATCCGGGGCGCCGCCGAGGGCAAGATCGAATTGGGGGGTGTGGTCGCCGAGGAACTCGGCTTGTGTCTGGGCTGCCGAGCCTGTGAGAGCGAATGCCCTTCGGGAGTTGAGTACGGAGCCATGCTGGAAAAGGGCCGGGCGGCGATTGCCGATGCCGGTCTGCGAAAGGGTTGGGCCTATCGTCTCGAGGGCTTTGCCCTGCGCCGGATTGTGGCTTTCCCCCGAAGGCTGCACGCGGCGTTTTCCCTGCTCGGGCTTGCCCAGCGATTGGGCATGGACCGCGTCGCAGGCCTGCTTCTTCCCTTTGTCGATTACGCGCGTGGGCTTTTGCCGCGGGTTCCTCGGGCGGCGGCTCGTCGCAGGCTGCCCGCCTTTACGCCGGCTCAAGGCGAGCGCCGAGGTCGAGTGGCTCTGCTCGAGGGCTGCGTGATGGCCGAACTCTTCGGCGATGTGAATCGCGCTACGGTGCGTGTGCTCGCGCGCAACGGCTACGACGTCGTGGTGCCCGAGGGTCAGGGGTGCTGCGGTGCCCTGCATGCCCACGCCGGCGATCTCTCTACATCCCGGCGACTGGCCACGAAGAACGTCGAAGCCTTCGCGCTGCCGGGGGGTGAGCCCGTGGACGCGGTGGTGAGCAACTCGGCGGGCTGCGGCGCTGCGCTGGGGGAAACCGATCAGTGGTTGCCCGGCCGGGGGGAGGAATTGGCGAGGCAAGCGCGGGATGTCTGCGAATGGCTCGATGAGGTGGGCTTGCGCGCGCCTTCCGGGTCCCTCGCGGCCCGGGTCTGCTACGACGATCCCTGTCATCTCGTTCACGCCCAGGGAATTTCGTCCGCGCCGCGTCGTCTTTTGAGCGCGATCCCCGGTCTCGAACTGGTGGCTCACGCCGACGCTGAGAGCTGTTGTGGCGCAGCGGGTACGTACAATCTCCTGCAACGAGAAATGTCCCAGCGGGTCCTGGAGCCCAAGCTGGACGCACTGGCCGCGGCGGACCCCGATTGGATCGCCACTGGAAATCCCGGTTGCATGCTGCAAATCGAGGCCGGCGTTCGGGCGCGGGGTATGGCTGCCCGAGTAGTGCATCCGGTGGAGTTGCTCGACCGCGCTTACGCGGGGAGCGCCCCCGGCGAAAGCTGAATTTTAGTGCTTTGAACCACGGGCTCATCGATACGGGCTCATCAATACGGGCTCATCGATATGAGCGCATTGATACGAGCTCATCGACACGAGCTCACTGCAGGCTAACCGGTGCCCCTCGAGGCTTCAGCGATAGAGAAAGATATCCGGGGTTTCCTTGGGTGGGCGCCAGCGCGGGAAGGCGCCAAGATTGAAATCGTTAAAACTGCCCTGGAAGACCAAGTCGAAGGGGAGAATCGACTCGCGTCCGCGCACCAGTCCGTAGCGCTCGCGCATGCTTTGATAGACATATGTGCTCTGGGCCGTGGGGCGCTTGTCCGGGCGACCCACCAGCCCGAGCAACGCGCGCTCGAGGAACTGATCGCGATCGGCATCGGCGGCCAGGGTGTCGTCGGGATCGATGAGCTGATTGCGACGGGTGGTCTCGTCGAGCATCGCCGCGAGCTGTGCCATCCGCTGGGAAGAGATTTTTTTGTAGAGCGCGAGGGGCGGGGCCTTTTCGTCGCCCTCTTTGTCCACCATGTCGAAGCGCAGGCTTAGGCCGCCCAGCAAGGTCACACCGGCTGGATGAAGTTCGCCATCGACGATCTCTCCATTGATGAGAATGGGATTGATCCCGAGCCCTCCGGTTCCGGCGACACGCGGATTTTCCACCAGGAAATCCCGGGTGACGGTGATCTTCTGGGGAGAGGCGGTTTCGAGTTCGCTTCGTACCCGGTAGCCGGCGAGCTTGCCCCCGTCGTTGTCCGGATATTCGATGGAGGTGTAGCGGAGGGCCTGGATTCGCCGGTCAGGGCGCCGAATTCCCTCGGCACTTCCGAGTTGTTGGGCTGCTGCGGCCTCGGCGAGATCCGCGCGTTTTGCGTTTTCCATGGGGGGGAGAAAGTCGGCGATTCGTAACGCGCCCACGAAGTTGCCCCTGCCCTCCTCGTAAGTCAAAAGCCATGTCATGAGTTCCTCGGCATGCTGACCATCGGGTTGAAGACCGAGGTAGCGGTAAGCGAGAATCGCGCTGGGCTGCTGGAAGTCAGGGGATTTCTGCCAGCGCCCGAAAATCATTCGTAGGGGAGAAGTCGCCAGGGCAGCGGCGATTCCCGGCGACTCCAAGACGACGGCCAGCGGTCGGGGAAGGTTCGGATAGCGAGTTTTCGTCGCGTAGTTGCCCAGCAGTCGCCAGCGAATTTCTTCGTTGCGTTTGCGTGTCCGCATCTCCCGGTAGGCGCGATATGGGTTTTGCCAGGGGTCTTGAAGCAAGTGGATGGCGTGTCGCACCATGAAGTTTTTCGCCGGGTCTTGCCGAGCGAGGGCGGCCAGGGTCTTCCAACTGGCCTCTGCCTCGCCGCCTTCGTACTGGGCCAGGGCAAAGATGTAGGCCGCCTCTCCGCCCACACCTCCGCTGTCACGCGACTGCAATTCCAGGGTGTCGATGAGATCGGGTGCCAGGGGCTTGGCGCCCGGCGACGTGGTCAGCAGGGCGCTGGCGAGGGTGCGGCTTTCCGGGCCGTATTGGCGCCCCGGTGCCAGGGGGGCAGCCTCCAGTGATTGTTGGAAGAGCCGCCAATGCTCCGCGATGATCGCCTTGGAGCGCGCGAGGATCTTGTCGGCCTCGGGGCTGGGCCCCCAAAAGAGCGCACGCCGGGCCTCGAGCCCGGCCGCGCGGTATCGCCCGGCCTCTGCGGCCTGCCGGGCAGCGCGGAGCCGACGGGCGCGCATGGTTTCGGCCAGCTTCTTGTCCCCACCGGCGACCTGGCCGCGGACATACTCGGAATCGGCTGCGGCGGGATTGCGGGCCAGGTATTCCTTGCGCAGGGCGAGGGCCTGGCGATCGGTGGCCGGCAGCGCTTCGTCGTTGGAAAAACTGGCAAGGTAGTGGGCGACGCTTGTGGAGATTTGAAGGGGTGCGAGTATGAAGCCGTTGAAAACCGCTTGGCCCAGAGGCTGGGAAACGGCATTGAAGGTGCGGGCCCAATAGCGTTCCCATGTGTCGCGCCTTCGGCGCCAGGCCAGGGCGAGCAGGTCGTCGTTGACCGATTGGGTGAGGCGAGCATCCAGGGCTGGGTCGGTTCCCCAGCCCCGGGTCAGTTCCCGGCTGGCGTCGCGGTAGGCCTCGGGGTTTTCCAGGGTGGAGTGGACCAGATTGGCGGCCAAGGGGTCGAGGTCCTCGCCCTTGTGCGCATCGGAAATTGTGCCCAACTTGGCCACGGCTTCCTTCAGGGCGGGCCGGTCATCGGCCAGGGCTGCCGCGGCGGCGCGGGCGGCCACCCGGTCCGAGGGCTCGGGAAGCCAGGGAGCCGGTGCGCTGAGAGGAATCAGGAGTGCACCGCCCGGCGGCGGCGGCCGACTGGCGCAGGCTCCCCCAGTCAAGGCCAAGGCCAGGGCCAATGGAAGGGCAACGGCCGGGCCGACCATCCTCGGCGAGGCTCGGGGCCCCTGACGCTTTTTATCGGCTGAAGCGATCACCATCCACCCGGAGTGTAAAGGCCAAAAGGGCTTCGAGCCGACGGGCGGCTTCGAGCTTTTCAGGCGTGCCGTCATGAGAGGCGACGGATTCGTAGAGTTGCGCGGCGGGGTCGATTAGATCCTGGAATTCCGCGGGATCGAATTCGAGGCTTTCGGGCGGGCTCGCGTCGACGTACTCCCGGGCCATTGCGTCGTAGAGGTTCGCCAGGGAGATCATGTGGCCCAGGCGGTTTTTGCTGGCCGCGTGACGCGAAACCACCCGTTGAAGCTCGGCGACCGCCATGAGAGCGCCATCGGGGATAATGTGGCGGCGGTTGACGAAGTAGGCGGCGCGTACTTCATCGGCGCGTTCGATCTCTTCGGCAATGACCGCCTGCATGTAGTTGCCCCCGAGTTCATCGTAGAGGAAAGACAGCAGCGCCACGCGCTCCGCGAGTTCAGCGACCACCGCCTGGGGGTCTTCGAGCTCCCGGTCCGGGGAGACGGGCGGCGGGTCCAGGGGGTTTTCCAGGTGAGGACCCACGGTTAGGGCGGCGGTGATCTGCTCGCACACCGAGGCGCTGGCCTCGGCGGGTGCGCGTAATTCACCCTCGGGCCGTGCGGCTCGCAAGTAGTGGAGGGTGGCCAGGTCGTAGGCCCGCAAGCGCTCAAGGGCGCGGGCCTTGGCAAAATCCATGACCGGATCCATGTAGCCGCTGCGCAGGGGGTCGGCTTGGATTCGTTCGATGTTTTCCAGTCGGAGCAGGCTTGAGCGGTAGACGTTGCGCCCGGTGAAGTCGGTGGCGGGCGGAAATCGATATGTGTCGTCGGGCACGTGGCGGCGCAAGACCGCGACGACTTCGATGATGCTCTCGGTAGGCCCGTAAGTGGCTTCGAGCTTCTTGGTCTTGAGACTCGTGCACGAGGTGCTGACCATGAGCAGGGCGCAGAGCCCGAGGCGGAGGCCAACCGCGCCTCGGGTCCAAGTCATTTTTCAGCGCGCCGATTTTCGCGGTTTTCGGGTGGCTCGGCGATCTTTTCCGGTTCGAGCGGGCTTTCGCTTGGGGGCGATCAGGTTCAACATCTTTTCCGTGGCGATCACCGCCGCGGCCATCTGATCCGAGTCGACGCCGAGGGTTGTAAAAGTCTCGCCCGGGCCGCGTCCGCTCTTGACCGCGGTTCGTTGCCAGGTCACTTGGGTTTCCACCAGGGCGCCGGTCCGTCCACCGGGCGGAATACGAACCTTGAAGTCCGCGAGCTTGGGGATGTCGAGTTCAAAAGCGCGCGCGGCTTTCTTGAGCGCATTCATGAGGGCGTCGTAACCGCCATCGCCCGAAGCCTCGGCTTTCTCCACGTTGCCCTCGTACGCCAGGGTGACTTCGGCCACGGGCGTCTCGCCCTCAGCGACGACCACTCGGTAGTGTTGAACGCGCAGCATCTGTTCATCCGGAGACTTGAGCACGTCGGCAATGATGTAGGGGAGATCCTCCGGGGAGACGACGTGCTTCTTGTCTCCGAGTTCGATGATTCGCTTCAGCACCAGTTCGCGGTGGGCGGTGGGAAGCTCGATGCCCAGCCGCTGAAGATTGTGATCCAGGGATGCCTTGCCCGAGAGTTTGCCCAGGGCATACCGTCGGGCTCGTCCAAAGCGGCCGTGTTCGAGGCGGGTGTGGTAGAGGTCGCCCTTGGCATCGCCGTCGGCGTGGATTCCTGCGGTCTGGGTGAAAACGTCACGGCCGGTGATCGGCGTATTCGCGGCGATCTCCTTGCCGCTGAAGGTCTCCACCATGCGCGAGAGAGTGGTCAGTCGACCTTCGTTGATATCCGTGCGCAAGCTCGTGTGATCGTGAAGGGCGGTGACTACCTCGGTGAGGGACGAGTTGCCCGCGCGTTCTCCCATGGCGTTGACGCTGGTGTGGACGCCCCGGGCTCCGGCCTCCACAGCGGCCAGGCAGTTGGCCGTGGCGAGGCCGTAGTCGTTGTGGCCGTGGAATTCGAAATCGACCTGGGGCCAGGTTCGTGTCATCAGCCCGACGTAGCGAGTGGTGTCGCTGGGCGAGAAAATGCCCAGGGTGTCGGGCAGGTAGATGCGCGTCACCCGGAGCTCGCGCAGATGCTGCACGAAGGCGAACACGTAGTCGAAGGAATCGCGCACCCCGCTCGACCAATCCTCGAGATACACGTTGACCGTCAGGCGTTTGCGCCGGGCATAGCGGACAGTTTCTTCGACTCGGGCACGATGCTGCTCGGGGCTGAGCCGGAGTTGCTCCCGGCAGTGTTTCTCGGATCCCTTGGCCAGGAGGTTCAGGACTTTGCCCCCCACATCGGCGATCCAGTCCACCGAGGTCTTGCCGTCGCAGAAGCCCAGGATTTCCACGCGCTGGATCACCCGGGCCTTGCGGGCCCACGCGGCGATGGACCGAGCCGCTTCGCGCTCGCCTTCGGATACTCGGGTCGAGGCGATTTCGATGCGATCGACCTCGGCTTCAAGCAGGAGCATCCGCGCGAGTTGGAGCTTCTCCGCCGGCGTGTACGAAACGTCGGGGGTCTGTTCTCCATCGCGCAGGGTGGTGTCCATTACGGCGATGTGCGGGGAAAGGTTTGCCTCTTTAGCCATGGTTTCTTCTACCGTGCTTGTGGGTATTCGAGTTGTTAGTTAAAGGGGGAACCCGGGTATTGTCCGGCTACGAAGTCACCCGGTGAGCCGGACTTCCCAAGGCCCCTGGCTCCAGAGGCCAACGTCCGGGGCGGGCTGCGGGCGCTGGGAGGGTAACCGAGGGGCGGATCTCCTGTCGAGATGGCCCCGCTACACTGGAGGCCCCCCGGCGCGGCCGGCCCGGGCCTTGGAGAAACCGTGAACGAAGCCAGTCCAGAGCCCCGCCCCAATTCGCCAAGCGCCCGAATTATTTCGCTTTCTCCAGCGAATACGGGGGTTCGTCTGGACCTTTTTCTGGCGGCGGAACTCGACCTGTCCCGGGGCCAAGCGCGCCGGTTGCTCGAGCGGGGGGCGGTCTCCCTGGGCCAGCGCTTGCTCACGCCCGGAGACAAGGGCATGGTGCTTCCGGTAAGGGGTGAGCTCAGTGTGGAGGCCTTCGTGGCGCCGGCGGACCAGCGGGCCCCGCAACCCGAGGCGAGTGAGACCCCCCCGACCCAATTGGCCGAAGGGGCGGGCTGGCTGGCCATGGACAAACCTCCAGGGATGCCCGTCCACCCGCTTCGACCGGACGAGACCGGAACCCTGCTGGGTCATGTGGCGGTGCTTCGTCCCGAGGTTCACGGGGTGGGCGAGGGGGGTCTACGCAGCGGCGTGGTCCACCGTCTGGATGTGGATACGTCGGGTGTGGTTCTGGTAGCCACCGATCCCGAGCAGTGGGCCCGGATTCGCGGAGCCTTTCACGAGCATCGGGTGGCCAAACGTTACCGTGCCATTGTCGAGGGCAAGGTCGATTGGCCGGCGGAGGGGCTCGAGCTTCGGCTTCCGCTTCGGGTGGCGCGTCATAAGCCGGCGCTCGTCCGGGTGGCGAACCCCGAGGAATCCGCCCGGGGTCGTTCCCGTGAAATCCAGCAGACCATGCGATGTATCGAGACCCTGCCCGGGGCGACCCTAGTGGAAATCGAACCGAAGACGGGTTTTCTACACCAGATCAGAGCCAGCCTGGCCCACCTGGGGCACCCGGTGCTCGGCGATGAGCGCTACGGCGCCACCGCGGGTCGGGCCGGGGCCACCCGCCATATGCTGCACGCCGCCGAGGTCCGTTTCGAAGAGGTCACCGGGGCGGCGCCGGACCCGGAGGATTTCTGCGCGGTGCTCGCGCGGCTCCGCGGGGCAGAGGCGGACTGAGGGCGCGCCCCTTTGTTCCGTCCAGGCCGGTCGGGGTGTTTCTCCCCGGGGCTAGTGAACCCGCAGCAGGGACAAACCGTCGGAGATCGGAAGCATCACCGTATCGAAGCGTTCCTCCTGACTCGCCCATTCGTTGAAGGCCCGGATCGCCTGGGTGTTTTCGCTCTGATCCTCCAGATCAAGGACCGCACCGCTCCAGAGCACGTTGTCCACCAGGATCAGGCCGCCCGGGCGGACCAGACCCAACAGGGCCTCGCAGTAGTTGCGGTAATTGGTTTTGTCGGCGTCCACAAAGGCGAGATCGAAAGGCGCGGTCTTCCGACGGGCGAGATCGGCCAGGGTATCCAGGGCGGGGGCGATCCGCAGGTCGATCCGGGCGGCGACCCCGGCGCTCTCCCAAAAAGGCAGGCCCACCCGGGTCCACTCCTCACTGCGGTCGCAACAGATGAGTTCGCCGTTCTCTCCCAGACCCCGGGCCAGACAAAGCGCCGAGTAGCCGGTAAACGTGCCGATCTCGATGGCTCGGCGGGCGCCGGTGATCTGGGCCAGGAGGGTCATCAATGCACCCTGTTCCGGCGCAATCTGCATGACAGAAATGCCTCCGAGTTCCCGGGTGGCCTCGATCAAGCCCTGGGCAATCGCGTCGGGTCGCGTGCCGTGATCCAGCAGGTAGTCGTGAATCTCCGGGGAGAGGGTGAAGGATTTGGGACGTTTGGCCATGGGATTCCAGTGGGGTGAGGTGACGTGGGGCGGAGCGGGGTGAGGTGAGGGGGGTTGGGGGGCGGGTTGGGGAGGAGCGGGTTGGGGAGGGGCCGGGAAGGGCGAGTGGGTGTCGGGCGGGGCTGAATGGCCTTGCGGCTTTGGATGGGTGCGGCGTCCAGTCTACAGAAGGAAGCCCGTGGTCGAAAATCTGCGGAGCCAATTTGGCTGCCCGGTTGTCGGGGCGGTCGCCGTCGGTCTAGGATGGATTCGGGCTGGGGACGCCCGGGGGTTCCGTGGGTACCGGCGGACGAGTGATTCGAGGGATCGCAGAAAAGGGGGAGAGCGGAGTGGCCGACCAGGAGCGCTTCGAAGTGCGCGTGAGTCCGATTCACGGCCGAGGGGTATTCGCCCAGCGCCGCCTGCGGGCGGGCGCCCATATCGCGACCTTCGAGGGCCGTCCCACTCGGCGTGACGGTATCCACGTTCTCTGGGTTCTCGACGACCACGAGCGTGAGATCGGGATCGAAGGGCGCAATGGGCTGCGCTTTCTCAACCACTCCCAGCATCCCAATGCCGAGTTTTCCGGGCTGGAACTCTACGCGACCCGCAATATCCAACCGGGTCACGAACTGACCATTCACTATGGGGAAGCCTGGGAAGACGTGGATTGAAGCAGGTTTCGTCCGGGGCAACCGAATCCGGGGCGAGCCGGATTAGAGCACCCGATCGAGGATTCGCTCGGGGTCGGTTTCGCCGGTTTCGTCCTGATGGGCTCGGCAGCGGGTCAGGAGTTCGGCGAACTGGGGTCCAGGCACGAAGCCGCGTTTCACCAGGTGCTTGCCTTGGACGATGTCCGGCTCGGCGGCTTGGGCCACCCCCAAGGCGCCGGCTTCCCGAAGGAAGCGGTCGCCATCGGGGAAGGCACGAGCCAGGGCCTCTTCGGTGGTGCGTCCGAGATGGTCGGCTCGGGCAACCCGGGCCAACAATTCCATGGAGAGGTGGGAGGCTTCCAACTTTCGCGCCAGGCGTCTGTAGCCCCGAGGTCCGGCGGAGTTCCGGGGGTAGAGGGCCGGGGCCAGGTGATGCTCGACGAGTCCCGCCACTTTGCCCACCAGCCGGTTGGGCGCCCGCATCCCTTCGAGGAAGGCCACTGCAGCTAGGATGCCCCGGGCCTCGTGCCCCTGGGCTTGAACACGATCCTCTTCGATCCGGGTTTGCTCGGGTTTGCCCATGTCATGGCAAAGGGCACCAAACATCAGGGGGAGGTCGTCTTCATCGCCTCGCCGCAGAGCCGCGGCTTCGTCCACCACCATCAGGGTGTGGACCCAGACATCGCCTTCGGGATGCCAGCGTGGATCCTGGGGGACGCCGCGCAGGGCGTCCAACTCGGGAAAGTGGCCCAGCAAGTTCGCCTCTTCGAGGAAGTGGAAGGCTGCCGATGGACGCGCTGCGTCGAGCAGGAGCTTGCGAAACTCGTCAAAGATGCGCTCTCGCGCCACGCCGGAGAGGTCCTGCTCGCCGCTCAAGGCGATCAATTCGGTATCGGGGTGCATGTCGAGCTGCGCCGTCAGCCGAGCGACGCGCAGGGCTCGCAGGGGATCGTCGCCGAAGCGAGTGGGATCTGTCGAGCGCAGCACTCCCGCCTCAAGATCCCGCCGACCGCCGTGGGGGTCAAGGATTTCGCCGGTCAGGGGATCCAAGGCCATGCTGTTGAGGGTGAGATCGCGTCGCCGAGCGGCGGTGGCGAAGTCGAGTTCCGGACTCTCCGCCACGGCGAAGTCGATATCGAGACCGGCCAGGCGCAGGGACTCAAAGCTTTGTCCCATCCGAATCGGGCGACCGAACTCAGCGAGGTGCTCCGTCAATTGATCGAGGTTGCAGCCGAGGACCTCGACGTCTTGATCCCGAGCCGGGCGCCCCAACAACTGATCCCGGACCGAGCCGCCCACGATCAGCGCCCGTCCCCCGGCCTGGGCAATATGGCGCGCGATGGCCGCGATGGTGACTTCCGGTTGCTGGGATGAGCTAGAGGGCACGGGGGAAAGCCTGGCACAGATGGACCGCGCGCCCCTCCTCGAGGAAGGCGGTCTGGGCTGGGGGCTGGGTCGGTTTTTTCACGCCCGTATCACCACGCCGCCCGGGTCACCGGGCCAGCATGACATAGAGGGCACCCCGCCCGCCGTGCCGGGGTTGAGCCGGGGCGCAGGCCGCCACGATCCTGCCCAGGGCCGGCTCCCTGAGCCAGTCGGCCAGGCCCTCGCGCAGGCGCGCCACGCCGTCCGGCGAATGGTGTCCCTTGCCGTGGACGATCAGCACGCAGGCCTCCCCGGCCTGTGCCGCCGCGGCCAACTCCGCGTGGACTCGTCGCCGGGCCGAGGCCAGGTCTGCGCCGTGGAGGTCGACTTTCCGGGTGCAGTCGAGATGGCCGCGTCGCAGTTGGTTGAATTCCCGTGCCCGCACCGATGAGCGCCGGCCGAGCAAGGGTTCGTCGGGGTTGGCAAATTGGAGTTCGGACCCGGGGGCGCCGGAGCTTGGGCTCGAGGCGTCCCCGGCGGCGCTCGATTCGGGCCTCGGATTACCCGGGGCCTCGGGAGAGACTCGAGGGCCGGGCTCCAGGCGTTCGAGGTCCTCGATATTGTCGGCGAGATCGGAAAAGGAGCGCGCGTCATCGGGAGAGTCCGTATCGTTTTTTTTCCCGCCCGTCATCATTCGGATTGCGCCGAGGAGGTCTGGCGGAGCCGGGCGCGGTGGGGCCGGGGGCTGGCTTGGCCGAGCAGCGCCAGAGCCTTCCGGGTGGGACCGCCGTGGGGTAGGTCGGCGAGGCCCGAGGGCGCGAGCCAACGGTGGGCCTCGAAGCCTTTTCGATTGACTCGGCCTGCGGACTCAGCGACGCGAAAAACGTGCAGGCGCAATCGCCGATGACTGAAGAGGTGCTCCACGGTTCCCGCGGTCTCGAGCCCGGTCACCTCCAAGCCCAGGGTTTCGGCCAGGCACCGACGGAGACCGGCCTCGGGGGTTTCCCCCGGCTGCAAATCGCCACCGGGGAGTTCCCAGAGTCCGCCGAGCAAGCCACCCTCGGGTCGTTGCACGCCGAGGACCCGCCCTCGGCGTTCGATCCACGCCGCGGTGGCCTCCACCCGGCGCACGGGGGTGCGCTTTTTCTTGATGGGCAGGCTTGCGGGATCTCCCTGGGCCCGAGCGACGCAGGGCGACTCCAGGGGGCATCCTTCACAGGCGGGGTTGCGCGGCGTACAGACCGTGGCACCGAGTTCCATGAGGGCCTGGTTGAGATCGCCGGGACGGGGACCGGCGACCAGTTCGCTGGCCAAGCTCCAGAAGCGACCGATTACCTTGCTCTCGCCCACGTCTTCGCGAATGCCGACCAGTCGCGCGAGGACTCGAATCACATTGCCATCGACGATCGGTTCCTCGCGGTCGAAGGCGATGGAGGCGAGGGCGCCCGCGGTGTAGCGCCCGATTCCCTTGAGTTCGCGCAACGACTCGGCTCGGTCGGGCAGCGCCCCACCCCAATCCGCCACGACGCTCTGGGCCGCGCTGTGGAGATTGCGGGCCCGGGAGTAGTAACCGAGTCCGGTCCACAGGGTGTAGACGCTTTCGAGGTCGGCGCGTGCCAGGCTCGCCAGATCGGGGAAGTGTTCGAGGAACCGCGTGTAATAGGGAATCACGGTATCGACCCGGGTTTGCTGGAGCATGGTCTCCGAAACCCAGATCGCGTAGGGGTCCCGGGTCCGGCGCCAGGGCAAATCCCGGGCGTTGGCGTCGTACCAGGCCAGCAGGGTCGCGCGCACGCGACCGATGTGGGTCGGGGTCTCTGGCTTTTTTTTCTGTTGCGGCTTAGCGCTCATGGGGTTTCCTGGGACCCGGTGGGTTTGCATGTCATACCACGACCGGCAGGGCTTTCTCCAGCAGGATTTCGTGGGCCTTGACCCGGGCCCGAACGGCACGGATTTCAACGCCCCGGTTCGCCGCCGAGCGCAGCGCCTCCGCATATGCGGGATCGATTTCCTCGGCGCATTCTACTCGCTGGCAGTCCCCGCGCTGGACAACGAAGAGCAGAATGGCGCGGTGGCCCTGGGCCCTCAGAGCCTCGAGGGTTTCCATGTGTCGCCGCCCCCGGGTGGTGACGGAATCGGGGAAGCGGGCGGTGTCGCCCCGGGCCAGGGTGACGCTCTTGACTTCAAGCCAGGCGGGCCGGGGGTCGTCGGGGTGTTCGGTCAGGCCGAAATCCAGGCGAGACCCGCCCGGAACCGGGACCTCGGGCCGTATAGAGGGATAGCCCTGTACGCCGGGCAGCCGATCCGCAGCCAGGGCTCGGGCGACCAATTGGTTGGCTCGCAGGGTGTGTACCCCCACCCAGATCCGGCCCACCCGAACCATCTCGAGGGTATGCGGCAGTTTTCGCTTTGGGTTATCGCTGGTGGAGCAGCGGACTTGGGCGCCGGGCCGGTCGGTGCCCGTCATGGCGCCCGGATTCGGGCAGTGAACCGTCAGCATTTCCCCGGATTCGGTTTCGATGTCGGCGAGGAAGCGCTTGTAGCGACGCACCAGTCGGCCTCGAATCAGCGCGGGGACCGGCAGCCTCAGGATTGGGGGGGCTTGAGCCGTACGTTGATATGGCTTCGCACCCATTTCGGATCCCACCACTCCAAGGGGTTCACGTAGGTCTCGCCGACGAGAACCGCAAAATGCAGATGATCGCCGCCCGCCAGGCCCGTTGCCCCCGAGAGGCCGAGAACGGCGCCGCTCTCGACGTCGTCCCCTGGCCCCACCCCGATTTCGGACAGGTGGGCATAGAGGGACGAGAGGCCGAGACCGTGGTCGATCAAGATGCACCGGCCGTAGATGCCCAAGTCCTGGGCGAAGACCACCCGCCCCGCCGCTGCTGCGGTGACGGGTGCGTGGGCGGTGGAAGCCAGATCGAAACCGTAGTGCCGTGCCTGGGAGACGGGTTGGCCCGCGAGTCGGTAGCTGCGCAGTTCGGCGAACCGGCTCATGACCGCCGAGCCGGGGAGCTGACGGAATGCGCCCGCCCACCGCCGTTGCTCAAGGGGTGCATTGGCGAGTTCTTCCCGGATGGTTGCCTCGTTGCGCGCACGTAGGGTTTCGTTGACCGCTTGGAAGATTTCACTCGGGCTGCCCAGGGGCAGGCCAGCGCTTTGGGCCAGGGGCGCGGCGACACGCTCCACGAAGGTTTCGTCAATTTCGATTTCGCTTTGCTGAAAGATCCGCTTTTGAACCCGTGCGGGAAAGCGAACCGAGCCCTCGTTTTGGGCATGGTCCGTGGCCACGACCCGGATGGAGGGCTGATCGGCGGCTTCCACGGGAACCGCAAAGAGCGCGATGCGAAGGCCCTCCTCGCCGCTGGGATGGGGGAAGCCGGAATAGAAGATGTCGTCCACGCGCACCCCGTCCTGGGCGGTGCTTTCGCCCAGGCGGTAGACGGCCGCGGCCGCCCCGCCCCGTTGCAAATAGGTGAGTCCGCTCACCATCTGTACTTTCGGGGGCCGAGTATCAATGAGTACCGGAATGCTGAGCTCGGTTCGGTTGCCTCCGAATCCGTCGCGCCAGGACCAATCCCGGGCGCTGATTACGAGGGTTGCGGTGCCGTCGGGAACTCGAAGCTCGGCAGGATCCAAGTGGAGTTCCAAACGCCTGCTCGGGCTAGCCGAGTCCGCTCCGGTGAGCAGGTCGCCGGGAAAGTTCTCTTCGGCCAGGGTTCGGGAGCCGGCTTGATCGAGTAGTCGGATGTGCAGGCTACGCGGCCCGGAATCGGAATCTTCCACTTCGATGACGAAGTCAAAGCCTCCGGGGCCGAGGACAATCGTTTCATCCGTCACGAGTACTGGGGCCGAACCTTCGAAACGCTGGGCCGCAAGGACACCGAGGCCCGCCAACAAGACGAGGACGGCGAGAAATATCCAGACCCCTCGCTTCATGCTCGCCTCCCCCCATTGGACTCGATGCGCAGTCTAACAGATGGTCCCGAGATTGACGGGGAGGGGGGTCTTTCCGATGCTCAATCGTGGAGGGAAGACGCATGAAAGAACCGGTTCGGCTCGCATTGGTTCGCCACGGCGAAACCGTGGGGAGTTCGAGTATCCGCTACCACGGGATTACCGATGTGGTTTTGTCGAGCCTGGGCCGCGCCCAAGCCCACGAAGCCCGAACCCTTTTGGGGAAAACCGAGTTTGACCGAGTGGTGGCGAGTTCCCTGACCCGGGCATGGCAGACGGCCACGGTCCTTGCGCCCGAGCAGCCAATTCTTCTGGAGGAGGATTTGCGCGAGGTGGATTTCGGAAATTGGGAAGGCCTAACCCGGGAGGAGATCGCCGCGCGCGACCCGGTGCTCTACGCCGAATGGCAGCGAAGTTTGCAGGCGTTCAACTACCCGGGCGGCGAGGCCCGGACGGATTTCCGATCCCGCATCGAGGCTGCTCTGCAGCGATTGCTGATCATGGAGGCGAGTTCGTTGCTGCTGGTCGCCCACAAGGGCGTGATTCGAGTTCTGGCCCAAGCGTTGCTGGGCCGAGACCTTCCGCCGGGCCAACCGGAACTCGGCGGTGTTCTCCAACTGGAGCGAGTTCCGGGCGGCCCCTGGCGGGAAATTGCCGATTAGTTCTCGTCGGATTCCTTGAGCGACGCGATCACGCTGAAATCCTCCAGTGTGCTCGTGTCCCCGGCGATCTCCTGGCCCGAGGCAATATCCCGCAGCAGACGCCGCATGATCTTGCCCGAGCGGGTCTTGGGCAGGGCATTGGTGAAGCGAATGTCGGCGGGCCGGGCGATGGCGCCGATCTCCTTGGTGACGTGGGCCTTGAGGGCGGTGACGAAAGGAGGCCCGGGTTTGATCCCACCCCGGGGCGTCACGAAGGCCACAATGGCGGTCCCCGTGATTTCGTCGGGTCGACCCACTACGGCGGATTCCGCCACATCCTTGTGGGAGACCAGCGCGCTCTCCACCTCCATGGTTCCGATGCGGTGCCCGGAGATATTCATGACGTCATCGATGCGCCCCATGATCCAGAAGTAGCCCTGGCGGTCGCGATGGGCGCCATCGCCAGGGAAATAGGTGTTCTTCCACGTGCTCCAGTAGACCTCCTTGAAGCGAGCCTTGTCGCCCCAGATACCGCGAAGCATGCCCGGCCACGGCTTTCGCACGGCGAGCAGGCCGCCATTGGGGGGAGAGACTTCGTTCCCGTCTTCGTCGAGAATCGCGGCATCGATACCGGGTAGGGGCAAGGTGGCTGAGCCCGGCTTGGTGGAGACGGCTCCGGGCAGGGACGAGATCATGATCCCCCCGGTTTCGGTCTGCCACCAGGTATCCACGATGGGGCAGCGCTTCCCGCCGATGACATCGCGGTACCAAATCCAGGCCTCGGGGTTGATGGGCTCGCCCACGGATCCCAGGAGCCGGAGGGAGGAAAGGTCATGGCTCTTGGGGAGATGATCGCCCAGGCGGATGAAGGTCCGGATTGCCGTGGGGGCCGTGTACAGAATCGTGACCCCCCACTTGGCGATCAGCGACCACCAACGGTCCGGTCCCGGATGGGTGGGGACACCTTCGTACATGACGGTGGTGGCTCCGCAGGCCAAGGGGCCATAGACCACGTAGGAGTGCCCGGTGATCCAGCCGACATCGGCGGTGCACCAGTAGACGTCGGTTTCCTTGAGGTCGAAGACGGCCTTGGTCGTCGTCGCCACATGGGTGAGGTAGCCGCCGGTGGTATGCAATATGCCCTTGGGCTTGCCGGTGGTTCCGCTCGTGTAGAGAATGAAGAGGGGATGCTCGGCGTCGAGTTTTGCCGGGGCGCAAACCGGAGAGGCCTTTTCGATTTCCTCGTGGTACCAGCAGTCCCGGCCGCGTTTCATGGTGACCTTCTGGCTCGTTCGTTCGACCACCACCACGGTTTCCACGCTGGGCGAGCGCTTGACCGCGGCATCGACCTGGGCCTTGAGCCCGAAGGCCTCGCCCTTGCGGTAGCCGCCGTCGGAAGTGACTACGAGCTTGGCCCCGACATCCACGATCCGGTCGCGTAGAGCCTCGGCGGAGAAACCCCCGAACACGATACTGTGGGCCGCGCCGATTCGGGTGCAGGCCAGCATGGCCACCGCAGCTTCGGGGATCATCGGCATGTAGAGGACCACGCGATCCTTCCGGGTGACCCCTTTGCTCTTCAGCACGTTGGCAAAGCGACAGACCTCACGGTGCAACTGGGCGTAGGTGATGACCCGGGTGTCACCGGGTTCCCCCTCCCAGATGATGGCCGCCTTGTTTCGTCGCCACGCGTTGTCGCCCTCGAGGTGCCGATCGAGGCAGTTGTAGCTGACATTCGTTTTTGCGCCGACAAACCATTTCGCGTAGGGGGGTTTCCAGTCGAGGACTTTCTTCCAGGGAGAGAACCAGCTGACGTTCTCTTTGGCCATTCGGGCCCAGAAACGTTCGAAGTTCTTTTCACCCAGCTTGCGGTACTCGGCCACGGTTTTTTTGTTCCAGTGGGCCGCGCGGGAAAATTCCGGATCGGGCTTGAACGTCCTGGACTCTTTGAGGAGGGATTTTATGTCGGCCATGGCGCAGGAACTCCTTCGATGAATTCACGAGATGCGTTGCGAGGGGTCTCCCAAGGCAAGGGTTACCGGGAGTCGTTCACCCAGGCTTCGACTTCCGCTGTGGTCTTGGGAATGGCTTCGGTCAGATTTTCGTTTCCGTCGGGAGTAATGACCACGTCGTCCTCGATCCGAACGCCCATGCCCCGAAAGGCTTCGGGCGCTTCCAGGTCGTCCTTCGCGATATACAGCCCGGGTTCGACGGTGAAGACCATGCCGGGCTCAAGACTGCGCGGCTTGTCGGCCTCGGCATAGCGGCCCACGTCGTGGACATCGAGGCCAAGCCAGTGGCTTGTTCCGTGCATGTAATAGCGCCGGTGGGCTTCGGATTCGATCAACCCGTCGACATCGCCGGTGAGCAAGCCAATGGCCACCATGCCCTCGGTCAATGCTCGGGAGGTCAGGTCGTGGAGTGCGGGGAGGGTGGTGCCCGGCAGAGCCTGGGCCATGGCGGCTTGCTGGGCTTCGAGGACGACCTCGTAGATCTCTCGCTGGGGGCCTTCGAAGCGTCCGCCTATGGGGTAGGTGCGGGTGACGTCGGACGCGTAGCCCTGGTATTCGCAGCCGGCATCGATCAACAACAGGTCCCCGGCTCGAAGGGGCTGATCGTTCGTTACGTAGTGGAGCACCGCCGCGTTGGCCCCGCCCGCCACGATGGACTCATAGGCGGGACCCCAGGCTCCGCGCCTTCGGAACACCGAGTCGAGAGCGGCTTCGATTTCGTATTCCTGGCGTCCGGGGGCGATCCCCCGGGCGGCTTCCGCGTGGGCTTCCCGGCTGATGTCGGCAGCGATCCGCATTAGAGCGATCTCTTCCGAGGACTTGAAGAGGCGCATCTCGTGAAGGATCGAGCGGGGATCGATCCACTCGGCGGCGGGGAAGGCGCCGCGTCGGCTTTGTAGCCGCAGGGCATCCTGTATTTCAATCAGCTTCTGGTCGAGTTCCGGCCGGCGACCGAGGGCGTGGTAGAGGCGAGTGCTCCCCGCCACGATTTTGGGAAGGCGGGCGAGAAGGGTACCGCAGTCCGCCGCTTCATCGGCTTGATAGGTCGACTGGGCACCTTCAACACCCGGCCGATAACCGGTCCAGATCTCGGCCGCTGGATCCCGGGGCTGGACAAAGAGGGTATAGGCCGGTCTCCCGGGCAGGGTGGAAAGGATGGCCGTGGCGTCGGCGTGTTCGAAGCCCGTCAAGTACCAGAAATCGCTGTCCTGGCGAAAGCGGTAGCTGGTGTCGTTGGATCGTTGCACGATTCCGGCGCCGGAAATGATGGCGACTGCGTCGGGCCCCATGGCGCTGAGAAGCTGATTTCTTCTTTCGGCGAACATCGCGCGAGTCTATCGCACCGAGTCGGCACCGGAAAATTGGGCCACCGAGTGCGATAGGCGCGCGGCCCCTGGGCCAAGCACCCCGGGTCAATGACAGGCTCAAAGACAGCGGCCAGCGGCCCTTTATGATTTCCCGCCGGACTTGTTGCCCTTTTGAGCTTCGTGATCGACCATCAGCGCCGACAACTCCGCGCCAAAACTCTCCGCCAGCCAGCGCTTGAGTTCCGGGATGGCCACCACGTCTTCGGGGGTTTTCGGGTTGGCCAGGGCAATGGCTTCCAGGGCTGCATTGGGGCAGAGCACGCCCGGATCCAGGGAGAGCTCCTTGGAGCGCGGGGCCCGCCAGGCTTTTAGGCTCGCGAGCCGGCGCTCGGTTCGTTTGTCCATGCGGCGCCGGACTGGGCTCGGGGTCTTGGGAATCGGCCCGTGGGGATTCGCGATGCCCCGTTTGATGGCTTCGAGGAGACTGGGGCCCATGCGCCGGACGATCAACTCGCTGATTCCCTTGACTCGGCCGAGTTCTTCCTTGGTGCTCGGTTGCGCACTGACGAGATCAAGCAACGTGCGGTTGCCCAGGACCTTGAAGGGAGGGCGGTCGATTTCCTGCGCCCGGGCGTCGCGTACCAGAAAGAGTTCGCGCAGCACTGCCAGGGGAACCGGGTCGAGGGATTTCGACCCCTTGATGCGTAGGTAGCCGAGGGCATCGAACTCACGGTCCGGCCACTTGCGCTGGGTCAGGTTGTTGAACTCGTCCATCGCCCAGCCCAGCCTTCCCTTGGCCTTGAGTTCTTTCTCGATGGCTTCGGCGAGGGGGATCAGGTAGAGGACGTCAGAGGCGGCGTACTGGAGTTGCTTGTCCCGGAGTGGACGGCGGGACCAGTCCGACCGCTGCTCATCCTTGGGCAAGTGGACGCCAAAATGGTGCTCGATCAGCGCCGCCAATCCTACCGCTGGGTACCCGAGGAGTTGGGCGCTCACCATGGTGTCGAAGAGGTTTGAAAAGGTGAAGCCGCAGTCGCGCTTGAGAATGAAAATATCGTACTCGGCGGCATGGAAGAGCACTCGCACATCCGGGGAGGCGAAAACCGGGCCAAGAGGCGCCAGATTCGCCGGGCCGCCCAGGGCCAGGGGGTCTACCAGCCAGGCATGGTCCCGGGTCGCGACCTGGACGAGGCAAGTCTTGTCGAAGTAGTGGTAGAAACTGTCGGCCTCGGTGTCGAAGGCGACGATCTCCTCTTTCAGAAGGTCCTCGGCGAGTGCTTCGAGCTCCTGCGCTTCAGTGATGATGTCGAAGTCGGACACTCCCGGCTTTGCTCCCTCGTCCATTTCGCCCGTTCCCGGAGGCCACACGGGATGAATTCAGTTGCCTACGGGGGGCCGTGTAGGAAGTCGCGGAAGTCTTCCGGACCTGCGGATGCTAGCCGAGGGCAGGGTGCATCGACACCCGCACTCGGCCCCCGCTTCAAATCTTGGCGCTTTCGGTGGATTTTCCGGAGACTCTGGCTCCGTGAGAGCAGGAATCGGAAGTTCAATACGGCCAGAGGGTGCCGGAGGGGTGGAAGAGGCGCTGGAGGCGGCCCTGGCCGGCCTCGGTGGCGCCCCCCCGGACGCGGTCATTGTGGCGGGGACGGCCGCTCTGGGGAGCCGGACGCTGCCCGGCCTGATCGACCGGGTGGGGGCGGGACTGGATTGCGCGGCCTGGATCGCCGCGAGCGCCGAGGGGCTCCTGTTGGCCGACCGGGAAATCGTCCGGCTTCCGGGCTTCGCCGTGGTCGCCGTCTCGGGGATTCGCGCCGAATCCTTTAGCTGCGAGAACCTCCCGGGGCGCGAGGCCGAAGCGGCGGCCGAAATCGCCGGCGAACTCTCGGGCTCTCCCGAGGCCGGGGATCTGCTGATCGTCTTTATTGATTCCATGGGTCTGGCCCTGGGGCCGTTGATTCCGGCGCTGGCCCAGGTGGCGGGCCCCGCACGGATCATGGGCCTAGGGGCGAGCGAGATGCCAGGGGGGGCACCGCAGATTTGGGGCGCCGGGGATTTCGTTGAAAAAGGCTGTGCGGGGCTTTGGATTCGGGCGCCTCGCTCCCCGGCAATCGCCGTGACCGACGGCTCCCGGGCGGTGGGGGAGGAAATGGAAATCACCCGGGTGCGGGGGCATTGGGTGCTGGGTCTCGACGGTTGTCCGGCTTTGGCGCGCTTGCGGGACGCGGTGGGCGCCTTGGAACCCGGCGCGCTCACCCGGAGCGTGCTGGCCCGGCTCCGGGCGTCCGGAGCCGGGGATGCACCGGGGAGCCCTGTGGTCCGCAACCTCACGGGGATCGATCCCGACCGCGAAGGCTTCGCGCTCCCGGTTGCCCCTTCCAAGGGCGATGGGCTCTGCTTTGTGCGGATGGATTCCGTCGCCGCTCGAGAAGACCTGGGGGCGAGTCTGGCGGAACTCGGCCCGGGGCAGGCGGGCCTGGGCCTGTACTTCTCGTGCCGCAGTCGGGGGGAAAACCTTTTTCAGCACGCCGGCCTCGAGAGCGGCTACTTGGCCAGGACTTTGGGCGGTGCGCCCCTGCTCGGTATGATGGGTGCCTTTCAGCTGGCCCCGGATCCGCTGGAGGGGGTTCCGCTTTTTCATACCTATTCAGGGGTTTTCGCGCGTTTTGAGCGTTAGGCAGGTTCGGCCCAGGGGCCGGTGGGGAGTTTCGCTGTGGTGGACGGGGATGGCACGAAGGTTTGGATCGGGGGCCGTATCGTGGAGGCCGAGGACGCCAAGATCTCGGTTTTCGATCACGGCTTGCTCTATGGCGATGGCGTGTTCGAGGGCATGCGGGTTTATGGGAGAGCGGTATTCCGGCTCGAGGACCATTTGCGCCGCTTCGAGATCGGGGCCCGGGTTCTGGGAATTCCCTTGGCGGGGGGCCGAGAGGCGATCCGGGCGATCGTGCTCGAAACCGCCCGGGCCTATGGGGGCGATGAGGCGTATATCCGCCTGATCCTCACCCGGGGCCGGGGAGCACTGGGTGTGGACCCAACAACCTGTGAAAATCCCCAAACGATTTGCATCGTGACGCGGATCCATCTGTACCCGGAGGATAAAATTGCCCGGGGAATCGATCTGGTGACCTCGAGCTTGCGCCGGCCCGCGCCGGACGCCGTGGACCCGGGCGTGAAGAGCCTGAACTATCTCAACAGCGTGCTCGCCAAGCGCGAAGCGCGGCTTCGCGGTGCCGACGAAGCCCTGATCCTGAATGCGCGCGGATGCATCGCCGAGGCGAGTGTCGCGAATGTTTTTGTCTGTCGGGACGGCGTGCTCATGACACCACCGCCCAGCGAAGGCGGGTTGCCCGGAATCACCCGGGCCAGCGTGCTCGAGATCGGGGCGGCTCTGGGTATGGAGACACGGGAGTGCGCCTTGGGCCGGATGGATTTGTTTTCCGCCGACGAGGTCTTTCTGACGGGAAGTGGTGCCCGTATCGTCCCGGTGGCCAGCCTGGATGGGGCACCGCTGGGTGATCCGATCACCGGGGGGCGCCCGATCACCGAACGCATCCTCAAGGCTTTCGCCGAATTCGTTTTGGACCACGGGACCCCCATCGGGTAGCGGCCCGGAATCTTGCCTGCTTCCGGGCAATTCACCTCAGCCCGGGCCAGGGCGCTTGCTGGCGGCTACTCTGGCCAGTAAGCCGTTGAGCTGTTCGGCCCGACATCGAAGGAGAACCTATTGCGCTGGTCGAAGGCCTTCATTCCCACCCTGCGTGACGACCCGGCCGATGCTGAGGCGAAGAGCCATAAACTCTTGGTGCGCGCGGGTTTCATGCGTCAGCTCATGGCGGGGGTCTATTCGCTGCTTCCCCTGGGCCATCGTGTTCTGCACAAGATCGAGGGAATTGTCCGCGAGGAGATGAACGGGATCGATGCCCAGGAATTCCGCTTGCCCTCCCTGCATCCGCGTGAGATCTGGGAGCGCAGCGGGCGTTGGTCCAAGATGAGCAGCGAGATGTTTCAGTTCGAAGACCGTCGCGGGGCCGAGGTGGGTCTGGGCATGACCCACGAGGAAGTCTTTGCGCATCTCGCCAGCGAACTGCGCTCCTACAAGGAACTCCCTCAGATCTGGTACCAGTTCCAGAGCAAGTTCCGGGATGAACCTCGACCCAAGAGCGGACTGCTTCGCGTGCGGGAGTTCACCATGAAGGACTCCTACTCCATGGACGTTGACGAAGCGGGCCTCGACCTGGCCTTCCAGGCACATTTCGAGGCCTACCGTCGGATCTTCAAGCGACTTGGCCTGGATACCGTGGCCGTGGAGGCCTCCTCGGGTTCGATGGGGGGGAATCAGTCCATCGAGTTCATGCTTCAGACCGACGCGGGGGAAGACTGGGTCGCCGCGTGTCGCTCCTGTGGCTACGCGGCGAATTTCGAAAAAGCCGTCAGCCGGGTTGCGGCCCCCGAGGAGAACGGCGCCCTTCCGGCCCCGGAGAAATTCCCAACCCCCGACGTTCGCACCATCGACGACCTGGTCCAGATGGACGGCGGCGCGCCCGCCTCGCTCCAGATCAAGACCCTGGTCTACTCGGTGGATGAAAAAATAGTCTTGGTTCTTCTTCGGGGAGACGATTCCCTGGTGGAGCAGAAGCTCATGGACAATGTCGAAGCCGAGGCGATTCGCCCGGCGTCGGCGGAAGAGATCCAGGCGGCCCTTGGTGCTCAACCGGGAAGTCTCGGTGCCGTCGGGGTGAAGGACCTATTCGTCATTGCCGACGAAGCGCTGCGGGGTTGCCGGGGCATGGTGACCGGGGCCAACGACGACGGCTTCCACCTGCGTGGTGTAGATATGGAACGCGACATCGAGGTTAAAGGGTGGCTTGATCTGCGTGAGGTCAAGGCCGGGGAGGGTTGTTCGCTTTGCGACGAGCCCCTCGACGTTTACAAGTGCCTGGAGGTTGCGCATATCTTCAAGCTCGGCACCGTGCACAGCAAGGCCCAGGGGGCCGAAGTGCTGAACAAAAACGGCAAGACGGTGCCGGTGGTCATGGGTTCCTACGGGATCGGAATCGATCGAAATCTCGCCGCCATCGTCGAGGCCCATCATGATGAAGCGGGGATTGTCTGGCCCGTGAACGTGGCGCCCTTTGAAGTCGTGGTGAGCGTGATCAAGCCCAAGGACGTGAACTGCCTTGAAGCGGCCGAGCGCATTTACGAAGCGCTGCTGGAGCGCGGAATCGACGTCGTTCTCGACGATCGCGATGAGCGCCCGGGCGTCAAGTTCAAGGACGCCGACCTGGTGGGCATCCCCTACCGGGTGACCGTGGGGCCCAAGGGGCTGAGTGATGGCGTAGTGGAATTGAAGGGGCGCCGGTTGGGCGATACGCGGGATTTCGAAGTGGCCCAAGCGGCGGTGAGTATCGTCGAGGCTGTTCTTGACGAGCGGCGCTGAACGGGGGACGCCTTGACGCCAGGGACCGCCGAAGCCAAGGGTCAGTGGTTCACCCTGGCCAATGCGATCACCGCGATTCGGTTGCCTCTGGCCCCCCTATGCGCGTGGTCAATTTTGGACGGTTCGGTGGTCACGGCCTTCGTCTGTTTCGGATTGGCCGTGGCGAGCGATTTTTCCGATGGCCGGGTGGCCCGCTCGCGTGGTGAGATGTCGCGCTTGGGCGGACTCCTCGACCATACGAGCGATGCACTCTTCGTGTCGGCAGGATTGGCTGCCCTTGCCTCTCTGGGGGTCGTACCCCGGCCCCTGGCTCCCCTGGTGCTGCTGGCCTTTGCCCAGTATGCCCTCGACTCCCGGGTGCTGGCGGGCATGTCCCTGCGCACGAGTCAGCTCGGACGCATCAATGGGATTGCCTATTTTGCGCTGCTTGGGACGCCCCTGGTTCGCGACTTCCTGGGGTTGGGGTGGCCCAGGGATGGACTGCTCTGGTTACTGGGTTGGCTGTTGGTTCTTTCAACCCTGCTCTCCATGGGTGACCGGGCCCAGACATGGTGGTTCAGTCGAAAAGTTCACGATTCGCACGCCGCAAGAAAATGAGACCAATCGCGGCGTTGAAGAAGATGAAAAAATTGTGCTGGACGAGACCGAAGGCCGCCATTTCGCCTTCTTGATTCCCGGGGAAGAGCACCACCCAGAGCGTGATCGCCACGGTGCGCATGGGTCCGGGTGTTGCGGCGCCGAAGAAGATCACCGGCAGGAAGCCGAGCATCTGAACGAAGCCGACTTCAACACCGAATAGGCGAAGCGCCAGGGTATAAACGACCACGGCGGAGAGCAGGGCCGGGGATCGGATGAGTACGATGGAAAGGTAGTGGAGGGGACTGGCTTCTCGGAAGGCTTTAAAGACCGGTCTCTCCCGGAACGCCACGCCCTTTGCGGCTTTGCTCCGAAAGAGCATGATCCACCCAAGGAAGACAAAGCTCGCACCCAGCGCGATCCAGGGAATCCATCCGAAGACCTCGGGCAGTGAACTCCGGCCGATCCACCATCCCACGGTCGCCCAAGCCAGCAAGTAGTAGAACTCGCAGAACATGATGAAGAGCATGCTCGAGCCGACTTCCCACCCCGGTACGCCGTAGCGCCGGTTGAGGTAGAGCCCCATTGCCCCCTTGCCCACTTGTTCGTTGAGGATCGAAAGGATGTAGCTGCTGCCCCGAATGGGCAACATGTCCCTGTATCCGACCCGGGTGTTGAAGTAGTTGACGACGCGCCACACCACCGCTGTATCGATCAGGAAAAAGAAAAACGAGTAGGGGATCATCAGGAGCAGCCAGTTTCCCCAGTGAACGTTTGCAAAAACGCCCCCTAGATATGCGAAGAGGGTGAGACCCTCCCGGCCGGCGGCGCCCGAAAGTTTGCTGTAGAGGTAGGCGAAACAAACCAAGGTGATTAGCCAAGGCAGAGCTCTTAGGCTCCAGGCTCGGAGCTTTGATGGGTCCTCGTGGGAACGGTCGTCGGATCCGTGTTCGTCTTCAGTCATGGTTCTTGGCCTCGGGGTTCGTTGGCTGCGGGGGCTCGGGCCCCGTGTCGGGCCCCGCGTCGGGCCCCATGTCCGGCCCCATGTAGTCGCGCAGGGTCTTGCTGAGTGGGGTCAAGGTGATGCCGAGCCGTTCACAGCAGGATGTTTCGTCGAGTTGGTCATCGTGTTGCAGGATTTCGAGCATCGGCCGGGTGATGGGCGGGTTCTTTGAAAAGCGCTCCATGGCCCCGGCGAAAAAACGCGCCAAGGGCACGGGGAGGGAAAGGACCCGGGGCGCCTTGCCATGAAGTGCGGCCACTCGGGCGAGCAAGTCGCGATGCTCGAGGCATTCCGGACCGCACAAATCCAGGGCGGACATTGCGTCGCTCTCATCGGCCAGAGCGGCCAGGATGGCTTGGACGACATCCCGGCTGTCGATGGGTTGCTGGAGGGTTTTGCCTCCCCCCACCAAGGGGACCAGCCCGGCCTGGCCCTGGGCCCGCAAGGCGGCGGAGGCGAAATCGTCGGGGCCGAGCACCATGGGGACCCGAAGGACGGTCGCGGGAACCCGGCCCTGGAGTAGAACGTTTTCGGCCAAGCCCTTTGAGTTCAGGCAAGGATTGGGATCACCGGCCCGGGAACCAAAAATACTGAGATAGACAATGCGCCGGCACTCGGCCTGGGCGGCAGCCTCTTCGAGAATACGGCAGGTTTCTTCGTGGGCTGAGGAGTAGGTGGCTCGTCCGCCTTCCTTAATGATGCCCACGAGGTGAACGATGCACTGGCAGCCGGCGACCGCCTTGGCCATGGAGTCGGCATTCGCGTAGTCGCCCACCATGACCTCGGGTTGGCCGGCGGTGGGTACTCGGCGCACGCTCTCAGCGGCGGCTTCGGATCGGACCAGAGCTCGGACGAGAGTTGGAACCCTGGGCTGATCGCCGCCGTCCTCCTCGGAGACATCGCAAAGCCGAGCGATGAGTTGCCTTCCGAGGTTTCCGTTGGCACCCGTCACTAGGACTCTGCGGGGCAGGTGCGTCATGTTTTCACCTTAGCGGAAGTCACAGTCGCCTGAAGGAGGATCGTCGATGGCGAAGGCTGGCCCCGGCAACCGGGTTCGGATCAGAGGTTGAGTTGGAGCCGGGCCGCTGGAGACATCATCTCCATATCCCAGGGCGGCTCCCAAACCAGATCGAGCTTGACGTCGCTGACCCCCTCGACCTCGCGCGCCTTGGCTTCCACCTCGGGAGGTAGAATCTCCGCTGCGGGGCACATGGGGGTCGTCAGTGTCATTACGACATCGACGAAGCCCTTCTCATCGACGTTCAGTTCGTAGATCAACCCGAGTTCGTAGATGTCTACGGGGATTTCCGGGTCATAGACCGTCTTGAGCGCGGCGATGAGGTCGTACTTGATGTCATCGACATTCCTCACCTTGCTTTGAGGCACGGGCAACGGCGTCGACTCAGGGTCATTGTGGAGGTTTTCGCCTTTTCCGGGGCTGTCGGCGTTGTCGGGGCTGTCGGCGTCGTTCATGATGGCCTGCCTCTCTTCGATGGGAGTGCGTGTCGGGGATCAGATCTATTCGGTATGCGCGACGCTGCCGTCAGCATCGAGAGCCGCCCGCAATGTGTGCCAGGCCAGGGTTGCGCACTTGACGCGCATGGGAAATTCCCGGACTCCGGCGAAGACGGCGAGTTTTCCCAGGGCGCTCGTGTCGATTTGAGAGTTGGGTGAGCTTGTCACCATCTGGTGAAAACGTTCAAATTCCGCTTCGATCTCGGGGAGAGTTTTTCCCCGAGCAAAATCGGTCATGAGGGAAGCCGAGGCTACGGAAATCGCGCATCCGGTACCCTGAAAGGCGACATCCGTCACCCGGCCTTCGGTCAGGTTCAGGAAGACAACAAGCTTGTCGCCGCAAATGGGATTGTGGCCATCGGCGTGGTGATTGGCTTCCTCGATCACTCGAAAATTGCGCGGCTTTCGGTTGTGATCAAGAATGGTTGCCTGGTAGAGCTCTCGAAGTTCGTCCATCAGCCGAAAATTTCCCGTGTTTCACCGAGGGCCGCCGCCAGGGCGTCGATCTCGGCGGGTGTGTTGTAGAGCGAAAACGAAGCACGCACAGTGGCGGGCACTCCGAATATTTCCATCAGGGGTTGAGCGCAGTGATGGCCCACGCGAACGGCGATACCCGCCTGGTCTAGGGCGGTGCCTACATCGTGCGCGTGGATGCCGTCGAGGACAAAGGAAACCAGCCCCGCTTTGTGCCGGGCATTGCCGATCATTCGCAAGCCTGGAATCGCTCCGAGGACCCGGTTGGCGTGGGCGAGGAGAGTCTGTTCCCAGGCTTCGATCGCTTCGATTCCGATCCCCTCGACGTAGCGAATGGCGGCGCTGAGCCCGACGACGCCCGCGATGTCCGGGGTGCCCGCTTCGAAGCGCTGGGGCACACCGGCGTAGCGGGTCTGCTCGAAGCTCACGGTTTCGATCATGTCGCCCCCTCCCATGAAAGGGGGCATGGCCTCGAGCATGGCCAGGCGGCCGTAGAGAACGCCAATGCCGCTGGGGCCGTAAAGCTTGTGGCCCGAGAAGACGTAGAAGTCACAGCCCAGGGCTGCGACATCCACCCGAGTGTGGGGAACCGCCTGGGCACCGTCTACCAGAACGGTGATACCTCGGGCCTGGGCGAGTTCGATCATTTTCTTCAACGGGTTGATGGTCCCGATGGCGTTGGAGACGTGGGTCAGTGCCAGGAGCTTTGTCCGTTCACCGAGGAGCGCCTCGAAAGATTCCATCACAACGTCGCCGTTGGCGTCGATGGGGGCGACCCGAAGCTTTGTTCCACGCCGCTCGCCGAGCATCTGCCAGGGTACGATATTGGCATGGTGCTCCAGGGCCGTGATGAGGATTTCGTCCCCGGATTCGAGATTTTTTTCGGCCCAGGTGTGGGCCACCAGATTGATGGCCTCGGTGGCGTTTCGGACGAAAACGATTTCTCGCCGATCCTTGGCACCGATGAAGCGCTGGACGTCATCCCGCCCGCCTTCGTAGAGTTCGGTGGCCCCGGCCGACAGCTGGTACACCCCACGGTGGATATTCGCGTAGGAGTTCTGGTAGAAATTTTGGATCGCTTCGAGCACCGCCCGAGGCTTTTGGGCACTGGCCGCGGTATCGAGATAGACCAGGGGCTTGCCGCGGATCTCGCGCTCTAGGATGGGGAAATCCTTGCGGATACTGGCCACGTCCAGGGCCCTGTCTCCCATCACTCCGGGGCTCCGGCACTATTTCCGATACACGAGGCCAGTGCATCCATCACCAGTGCCTGGGCAAAGGAGCGAAGGGAGTCCCCCTCCAAGGCATCGCAGATCTCTGCGACAAAGCCCTCTGTGAGCAGCGCTCGGGCATCGGGTTCGGATAGTCCGCGCGAACGGAGGTAGAATAGGGCCTCTTCATCGAGCTTCCCGATGGTCGACCCGTGGCTGCACTTCACGTCGTCGGCATGGATCTCGAGCTGGGGTCGAGTATCGATTCTGGCCTTGTCAGAGAGCAATAGGTTCATGTTGGACTGACTGCTGTCGATCTTCTGGGCGTCGGGTCGCACGTGTACCAGGCCGCGAAAAACCCCGCGCGCGTTTTCGCCCAGAACTCCCTTGTAGATCTGCCGACTGGTCGTGTGAGGCATGGCGTGGTCCACCAGTGTGTGGTTGTCCATGTGCTGGTTTCCCGACCCAAGGTAAAGGCCGCGCATGTGCACTTCCGCGCCGGTATCGGCGAGCCGAGCGCCCAACTCGTTCCGGACCAGTCCGCCGCCGAGGCTGAAGGTGTGTAGATGCAGCCGGCTATCGCGTTTCTGATGGGTCTGAAGGTTGCCGATGTGGAGGCCCTCGATGCCTTCGCGTTCGATCACGATGCACTCGAGGGTCGCATTCTCTTCGACGAAGATTTCGCTGAGTTCGTTGACCAACCCCTTGCCGTGATTGGACTCCTCTGCTCCCGAGAGGAAATCCATGACCACCGTGGCTCGGCTCCCTTCGCCAGCCCGAACGAGAAGCCTCGGGCAGACCAGTTCGCCGGAACCGCTCGCGATGAACATCAAGTGGATCGGCTTTTGTTCGAAGTGATTGGGCGCGATCTCCAGAAGTCCGCCGCCCTGGGCGAAGGCTGTGTTGAGCGCGGTAAAGGCATCCTGCTTGGGCGAAGCCAACTCTCCGAAACCCGGGGGTCGAGTTGATATCGCCTGATCGGATTTCGCGGATTCGCTGAAGGGCAGGAATTGCAGCCGGGATGCTTCGCTCTCGAAGGAAGAAAGCGCGGGACAATAATGTCCGTCGACGAAGACGCCGCGGGAGCCAATGGCTTCGGGGAGCGGGTGCTGGGCCAGGGCCGCTCGGCCCGTGGCCAAGAGGCTTTCGGGGTCTGGAACCCGACCACTGGGCGCCGGGGGCATCAGCCGCTCCAGCACGCCCAGGGGTGTGGAGCGCCAGGCCTCGAGTTTGGTGTGGGGTAGCCCGAGTTCGCTGAAGCAAGCGAGGGCTTCCTCTCGCAGGGCCCGTTGCCAGGGGGCGTCGTTCACGGTTTCCGCGAACGCTGGAAAGGCGTGAATCCACGTCTCGGCGAGGGATGTTTTCCCCGCGCCCTTCATTCCGGGTTCCCTATCCAGCCGTAGCCCTTGGCTTCGAGTTCTCCAGCGAGTTCCTTGCCCCCCGACCGGACGATCTGTCCGCCCGAGAGCACGTGAACCCGGTCGGGTACGATGTAGTCCAGGAGTCGTTGGTAGTGGGTAATGACGAGCATCGCGCGATCCGGGGAGCGCATGGCATTGACCCCCTCGGCGACTACTCGAAGGGCATCGATATCGAGTCCGGAGTCGGTCTCGTCGAGGATGCAGAGCTTGGGCTCGAGCAGAAGCATCTGGAGAATTTCGTTGCGCTTCTTTTCGCCTCCGGAGAAGCCTTCGTTGATGGAGCGGCTCATTAGATCGCTCGGCATTTCCACCAGCTTCATTTTCTCTTCGCAGATGGAGAGAAAATCCATGGCGTCCAGTTCATCTTCGCCTCGGTGGGTTCGGACGGCGTTCACCGAAGTCTTGAGGAAGTAGCTGTTGCCGACTCCGGGAATTTCCACGGGATACTGGAAAGCCAGAAAAACCCCCTCCCGGGCCCTGATCTCGGTGGGCATGTCCAGCAAGTTCTGGCCGGCGTAGAGGACCTCACCCCGGGTGACCGAGTAGCCCGGGCGCCCGGCCAAGACATTCGAGAGGGTGCTTTTCCCCGATCCATTGGGACCCATGATGGCGTGGACTTCGCCGGCACCGATGTTGAGATCGATGCCCTTGATGATGGGAGTATCCCCGGCATTGGCGTGGAGGTTTTTGATTTCGAGCATTCTGGAATCCCTGTTTGCGCGGACGGTTAGCCCACGCTCCCTTCGAGGCTGAGCGAGAGTAGATTCTGGGCCTCTACGGCGAACTCCATGGGGAGTTCCCGCAGCACTTCTTTGCAAAACCCGTTGACGATGATTGAGATGGCGTCTTCTTCTGAAAGGCCTCGCTGGAGGCAGTAGAAGATCTGGTCTTCGCCGATCTTGGACGTGGTTGCTTCATGCTCCACGGTGGCGCTTGGGTTTTCCACGTCGAGATAGGGAAAGGTGTGGGCGCCGCATTCACTTCCGAGCAGAAGCGAATCGCATTGCGAGTAGTTGCGCGCGCCCTCGGCCTTGCGCCCGATCTTGACCAACCCTCGATAGGTTTGTTGACCGCGCCCGGCGGAGATTCCCTTGGAAATAATGGTGCTCTTGGTGTTTTTTCCAATGTGGATCATCTTGGTACCGGTATCCGCCTGCTGGTAATTATTCGTCATCGCGACGGAGTAGAACTCGCCGACCGAGTCATCTCCCTGGAGGATGCAACTCGGATATTTCCACGTGATGGCGGATCCCGTTTCGACCTGGGTCCAAGAAATTTTTGAACGTTTTCCCCGGCAGGCGCCCCGCTTCGTGACGAAGTTGTAGATGCCACCGACCCCGTTTTTGTCGCCGGGGTACCAGTTTTGAACCGTCGAGTACTTGATGCTGGCATCGTCGAGGGCGACGAGTTCGACCACCGCGGCGTGCAGTTGGTTTTCGTCCCGCATGGGTGCGGTGCAGCCTTCGAGGTAACTGACCGAAGCGCCTTCGTCGGCGACGAGGAGCGTGCGCTCAAATTGGCCCGTGCCCGCCGAGTTGATTCGGAAGTACGTCGAAAGTTCCATGGGGCAGCGAACGCCCTTGGGGATGTATGCGAAGGATCCGTCGCTGAAGACTGCAGAATTCAGGCAGGCAAAGAAGTTGTCCGAGTAGGGCACAACGCTACCCAAGTATTTTTTGATCAGGTCCGGGTGATTTTTTACGGCCTCGGAAAACGAGCAGAAGATGATGCCCTGCTTTTCGAGTTCGGCTCGGTAAGTGGTGGCCACGGACACGCTGTCAAAAACCGCGTCCACGGCGACCTTCACGCCGGAGAGGCGCTTCTGCTCATCAAGGGAGATGCCCAACTTCTCATAGGTTCGCAGGAGTTCTGGGTCAACCTCGTCAAGACTTTCGACCTCAACGCTGGGCTTGGGCGCCGAGTAGTAGATGATGTCCTGGTAGTTGATTTCGGGATAATCGACCTTCGCCCAGCCGGGTTCGTGTTTTTCCTCGAGCATTTCCTGAAAACGGGCCAGGGCCTTCAGCCTAAAATCGAGCAGCCAAGCGGGTTCTTCCTTCTTGGCCGAGATCAGGCGAACGACTTCCTCGGAAAGGCCGGGAGCAATCTGATCGGACTCGATATCGCTCACGAAGCCGTACTTGTATTCCTCGTTGGCCAGGCGTTCGAGTTCGGGGTTTTGCGCGCTCATTTCAAAGTTCCTCATTCAATGACGAGTCGTCCTGGCCACGCAGCACGGCCAATCCGGCCAATCCGGCCAAGGAGGCGTGCTGGGCGGCGAAGCCCGGGTTGGTGAGATCGGCCAGGGTGATACTGGCCAGAGCGTTCTGAACCACGTCGTTGATGACTTGCCACGGGCTCTTGATGGCGCAGGTGGCTTCGTGATCGCAGATCGACGGACCCTCGCTGCACTGGGTTAGAGCCACGGGGCCGTCCAGAGCGGCGATCATGTCGGTCACGGTCAGGTCCTCGGGTTTCCGGGCCAGGGAGTAGCCCCCTTTGGTGCCGCGCTGGGAGTCAAGAATCTCGGCACGGGTGAGGGCCTTGAGGACTTTGCTGACGACGGGCAGGGGGAGGTCGACGTGTTCGGCCAATTCCCGAGCGTTCAGGCTGGGCCGGGGGTCGCCGGCCGGGGCGGATTTGCCATCGGGTGCGCTGAGGGCCAACTCGGCCAGGATCACGATCCCGTAGTCGGTGAGCTTGCTGAGACGAAACATGGGGAAACTCCGGGATTTTAAGACGCGCCTCGGCTGACGCTATTCCTGGCGCCATCTCTTGGCGCCGTCTCTTGATGCCCTAGCGGTGGTGCCTAGCGGTGGTGCCCTCATGCAACGAGTCCGGTTCCATTTGAGGGTGCCGGGAGTCGAGTTCGACGTTGGTCACGGCGTCGAGAGGAGCCCGATAATAGAGGACTAAATGGGTCCTGTAAATATAGGACCGAATTTGTCTTCATTGGCTTGGCCTCGTTTGCGGCTCACGGGCCCACGCGGCCACACCTCTCTTCTCCATACCCCCCGGGGTGACTCCGGAAAAGGATGGCGGAAGGATGGCGGAAGGACGGCGAGGGTAGGAGGAGGGGGTGAATGGAGAGGCTATGGGGGAGAGGATGGATGAAAAGGATGAAAGGAACGGAGAAGAAAGGAACGGAGAAGAAAGGAACGGAGAGGAAGGGAACGGGAAGAAAGAAATGAGAAGAGGTCGGGGGGGGGGCTTGGGCGAGGGGCCGAAGTCTGCTCGGTGGGTTCTCCGGCGGGAGCCGGGCCCACCTCGGCTCAGGGGCCCGACGACTCGAAACTGCTGAACCGGGTGAGCGGAAGAACAACGGGGAGCCCGTCGTGGTGCCACCCGATGGGGGGCGCCTGGAGCCGGCCGGCCGGGCAGAGCCGGGGGACGCCCAGACGCGAGAGTTCCACCCGGGTCGCGTCCAGCTTCTCGAGATCGTCATCAAAGCCCGCCAGGGCGACCGAGGAGAGGTTGCGAACGACGGGGGTCAGGGCGTCGGGGAGTTCGTCGAAACCCGGCACGGGGTGCACCCGAACGAAACGGTGGAGCGGGTTGGGGCGCCAGGTGGCGTCGGTTTCGCCCACGACAGTCCAATGACTGCCCTCGCTTTCCCGCAGGACGATTTCCGCTCCGTTGGCCGCGCGCATTCGTGCCTCTTCGCGCTCGTGGCGAATCACGGCGGCCACCTCGGCGTCGACTTCGCCCCGGGGCCGAGCGGATTGCTCCCGGGCTAGGGCATCGGCCAAGGCGTGGCTGAGCCGCCCCGTTGCGCCCCGGGCGTCATCGCCCACGACAAAAATGCAAACCGGGGAGAGGCAGCCCAACTGGTCCCAGAGCGCGACGTCAAGAGCCAGGGCGTCGGCGATCCCCGGGAGTTTGTCGTCGCTGCATCCCGCCCCCCGAACGACGGCGATCGAGAGCTTGTGCCCGTAGGCGACGAAGCGCTGACTCGGCCGAACCCGCTGGTTGATTTCCCGAATGGTTTCGTCCGAGCCGCTCGCCACCACGCACTCGGCGGCGAGAAATCGCTCCAGGCTTTCCCGGTCGCTCCCCGGGAAGGAAACGACTTCCATGCAGCGACCCAGTTCGGGATCGACTTCGGCGATGGATCCGGCGAGTAGGTTCGGCGTGATGGGGTCCCGGGACGCGGATTTCACAAGCACCGGCGATTGCACGCAGAGGGGCAGCAGGCAGGCCAATAGGCTCGGCATGGGAATCGCGCCGGCGAGCAACACGCTCGTCATGGAAAAGGGAGCGACTCGGTGGCTTGGCGATCGCCGTCCGGAATCCAGTTCTGCCCGGACTGCTTCGGCCAGGGCATCCCCTGTCCAGTGTTCGAGAGCGAGATCCAGGCCGGCGGAGACGATCTCGGGAGAGAAGCCCGAGAGGGCTGGGAACTCGCCCATGAAGCGCTGGCGCCACTTGGAGGCGGGATTGCGCCATTGGTCGAGAACCGTGCCCAGGACCGAGAGGATTCCGTCCGGGCTCCGCGCTACCAGACGTCGGCGCGCGACATCCAAGCGTCCCTTGGCGGCTTCGACCTGCTCCGCGTTGGCATCGGGCCATTGGATGGTCAGGTTGCTCATGGGCGCTCGGTTCCTCCCGGGACGGGGCGTCGAGCCGCGTCCCGATCCAGGGGCGGGAGTACTCGCGTGAATCCTACGCGAGGGTTCGGCCTCGGGCGAGGGGATTCGCCGCCTAGGCGACGGAGCCGAGCATTTCGTCGGCGGCAATCGAGCAGCCCCGGGCCTCGGCCCCGGCACGGCGACCAAGAATTTCGAAACCCTCGGGCTCTCCGTCCGGCCCGGCCACCCAGCAACCGAGATCGGCGGTTTGGATCGCTGCCACGCTCCCGGTGTTGGCGAGATCGTGGACGACGACGATGCCCGCCTCGCCGGGCGCAGCGGCTTGGCCCGTCTCGGGATCCAGCAAACGAATCCGGGCCCAGGGGGGTCCGAGTTTGCGCCGGGGGCCATTGGGGTCCACCCGGATCGAATCGTAGAATTGGCTGCCGAGTTCGGTCATCCCATATTGATTGAGTATGTGCGCTGGGGGTATTCCCAGGCGATGCTCGAGGGCGGCGTAGAGACCTTCGCGGGACATTTCCCGAGAGCGGCCCTTGAAGCCGCCGGTTTCCATGATGCGCGAGCCCGGCGGACAGCGGAATCCGAGGCCCTGGGCTTCCAGGTTTTCGATCAGATGAACAAATGAAAACGCGGTTCCGCAAAGGACAACGGGCTCCTCGCGATCCTGGGCGTCGCGAAGCTGATGAATCAAGGATTCGACGCGCAGGTGTCCGTCCACGACGTCGAAGCCGCTGGCCTCGGAGCCGAGGGTTTCGATCAGGATCTGGAACATATGGCTCAGGGAGGAATCCGGCGCTTCGCTGGCCGAGGGGGCCAGCACTCGAATATGCGTGCGCCCGGGTCGGGGGCCTTCGCCGCCGGGGTCGACTCGATCGGGAAGCAGAAGTTTCTCGAGGCTCGCGAGGAGTGAGGCTTCGTAGAGCGCGAGGGTGTCCAGATGAAGCTCTCCGCGTTTTTGGCCCGAGGTTCCACTTGTGCGAAACGTCTTGACGATCCGCGCCGAGGGGAACCCGCGCAGGGCAATCTCCTTGAAGGCGCCCGCTGGGACGGCGGGAATGTCTCGCCAACTCGCGATGTTTTCCGGTGTGATCCCCCTTGCCCGGGCAAAACGCGCGTAGGGGGGGCAGTGCCTGAATTGGTGGGCGAAGAGCCCCTGGGCCAAGGCATCGAAGCGCTCCTCGTCCTCGTGCCAATCGGATTCGCCCATCCAGCCGAGTACTGCGCGATCCAGGGACTGGCGGTTGCCCCCCTCGTGGGCCACGGCGGGGCTCATGCCGGGTTCCCGGTTTGCCCGGAGGCTTCGATGACCACGTCCAGGGCATGGGTCAGGGCAGCCGGGTCGATGGAGAGCGGAGGCGTGATGGAGAGCACGCATCCCCCGGGTCCCGAACGAAGTACGATGATTCCGTTTTCCAGGCATCGGGCCACCGCCGCTGCGCACAGGTGGCCCGACGCGAATTCTATGCCGAGCATGAGGCCCAGCCCTCGGACGTCCATCACATGGGCCCGGGCCGTCAGGGCTTTTCGAAGCCGGTCCAGAGCCCCTTGGCCGAGTTCCGCCGAGCGGGCCACCAGGCCGTCCCGTTCGAGCACGGCCATGGAGGCCAGGGCCGCTGCGCAGCCCGGGGGATGGCCGAGAAAAGTTTGGGTGTGCAGGGCCTCCCCTGTGGATTTGGGCCAAGCCGCCATGATGGTCTCGCGCCCGACACAGGCGGAAATGGGCATCCCCGAAGCCAGGCCCTTGCCCAGGCAGATCAGGTCGGGGACCACCGCCTCGTGGTCGCAGGCCCACCACCGTCCGGTCCGGCCGAATCCCGTGTAGATCTCGTCGGCGATGAGCAGCAGGCCGTGGGCGTCGCAGAGGGTTCGCAGGGAAGACAGAAAGCCCGGTGGCGCCACGCGCTCGCCGCCCCGGCCCTGAACCGGCTCAACCAGAATGGCGCCCAGGGGTTGATCGCCTGTCTCGGCTTCAGCGACGCATTTCTCGACGTGCCCGAGGTCGCCGAAGCGGGCAAAGATCGTGGCGCCGGGTAGCCGAGCGGCGAATGGGTCCCGGAAGTCACGTCGGGCGGTGGCATCCAGGGCGCCCAGGGCCAGGCCGTGATAGCCGCCCTCGAAAGCCAGCAATCCGGCGCGCCCGGTGGCGAGCTGGGCCGTCTTGATCGCGCTCTCCACGGCGTCGGAACCCGAGGAGCCCAAGACAGCCCGGGCGGGCTCCTTTCCGGGGAAGTGAGCGGCCAGTGCTTCGAGAAGTTCGACCTTGACCACCGGGGGGTGCACGTCCCCCATGGCGTGCAGCAGGGTCTCGGCCTGACGGGCCACGGCCGCCACCACTTCGGGATGGCCATGGCCCACATTGGCGACGCCGAAAGCCCCGGTGAGGTCGACGAAGCGGTTGCCGTCGGCATCCCAGATGTTGGCGCCCTTGGCCCTTTGCCAGAAGATCGGCCCCGGGTCCACGAGCGCGGTGACATTGCGACTCTCGACCGCGGCCAGGCGGGCGGCGAGGGCAAGGGATCGGGGGCCGGGGACTCGGGTGCGGAGGTCCGGGAGTTGGGTCGGAGGCAGGGCGGAGGCCGGGGAAGGCGTCATGGGAACCCGCCCAGCGGCTCCGGCTCCCGTTGCTTGGAGCTGAGGTGGGTTCGCAGTCCCGGGGCGTTGAGGCCGGTTGAACATTCGACTCGGCACTCAAGTGAATATGCGAACAGGGACGCGTATCTCACACCCAATATGGGGCCGCGGATTGGCGCTCGGCCACGGGTCACCTCCCGGCCCCCGAACTGGGGGCACCGGATGCGGGCCGGTCCGCCGGGGAAGGCGGGGCGCCCAGCTTTGCGCGGGGTTTCGAGATCCATTGAGGTGTCGGCTAATCTAGCAGCGAGACCTGACCCGGGAGCCCCGGCAGGTGGGGGGAGGCGAGAGGGTGGCCAAACATCTCGTACGCGCATGGATTGGTCTGGGCTCGAACCTGGGAGACAGGGGTTCGCACCTGGCCCGGGCCCGGGCCGAGCTCGGTTTGGTCCCGGGAATCGCGGTCGTCGGCGCATCTCGAATCTACGAAACCGAACCGGTGGGTCCTGAGGACCAGGGCCCCTACCTGAACGCGGTGATCGCCTTGGACACGGAACTGTCGCCTCGGCACTTGCTGGAGCGGTTGCTCGACGTCGAGCGCCAGGGAGGCCGAACCCGATCCGCCGAGAACTCCCGCTGGGGTCCCCGGGCCATCGATCTGGACCTTCTCTTCTACGGCGACGCCACTGTGGACGAAGCGGGCCTCGCAATTCCTCATCCGCGCCTGCACGCACGCGCGTTCGTGCTGGAACCCCTGTACGAACTGGCACCCGCCTGGGTTCACCCAGGCCTGGGCGAGTCGGTGGGCAGTTTGCGTAAACGCTTGGTGGGTTCGGAATGGGTCGAGGTCTGGTCCGGGGAGATCCCGGGCTGGAGCACGGGATTAGACCCCTTGGAACCCTGAGAGCCCTCCCGGCTCGCCGCTGGAGATATAGATGATCTAAAGAGTAGGAATATTGCAATTAAATCTTGTTTAGAGTACTCAAGAATAGAGGCCAAGTAATTTCCTGGCCCGCAGGGGCATCGGGAGATCGAATCGCCATGGCGTTGGCAGAGGCTGAAATAATGCTTTTAGAGCAAGATCTTAAGGATATATCGACAAGTCGTGAAGCCGATGATCTCGAAGCTGAGAGCGCCGAAGAAATCCTGACTATTGCAGTAAAGAAATACCATCCACGCTTGGCACTCTCGGCTTCTTTCGGCGCGCCCGAAGGGATGGTTCTGCTGGATATGATGCACCGGATCGAGCCCGAGGCGCGGGTATTTGTGCTCGATACAGGGCGGCTACACACCGCGACCCACGACCTGGTGGACCGGGTGCGCGACCGCTACGGCAAGGTGGTGGAGGTGGTCTTTCCTCGGGCCGCCGAGGTCGAGCACATGGTGCGCGAGCAGGGCATGAACCTTTTTTACAGTTCGGTGGAGAATCGCAAACACTGCTGCCGGATTCGTAAGGTGGAGCCCATGCGGCGATACCTCACCGAGTTGGATGCTTACGTGTCCGGTCTGCGCCGGGACCAGAACTTGAACCGGCACGACACGGCCAAGATGGAACTCGACGTGGGCAACGGGGGACTCGTCAAGTTCAATCCCCTGGCGGATTGGACTCACGAGCAGGTGATGAGCTACGTGGACGAGTACGCTGTGCCCATCAACTCACTGCACGCCCAGGGCTTTCCGTCCGTAGGCTGCGAGCCCTGTAGCCGGGCGATTCAGTCGGGTGAGGATGCCCGAGCCGGGCGCTGGTGGTGGGAATCCGATGGTGTCAAGGAGTGCGGGCTGCACCTGAGCGAAGATCAGGACGGTGGGCTCGGCATCTAGTGCCGGTCCACTCAGCCGCGACTCAGACGCACTGCCATCGACTTGTCCAACGGCGAAGCTTAGAATGGGCGCTTCCCTCCCCCAACCAGAAGGACAAATGGTATGAAACTCGGTCTTCTCGTCGGCTATTCCCCGGCCACTCTCTCGATGCCCATGGACTTGATCAAGCAAGCTGAGGGGCTGGGCTTCAGTTCGGTATGGACCGCCGAAGCCTGGGGCTCGGATGCGGCCACCCCCGCCGCCTGGGTTCTTGCACAGACGGAAAAGATCAGCGTGGGCACAGCCATTATGCAGATGCCCGCGCGCACCCCCGCCATGACGGCGATGACGGCCATGACCCTCTATGCCCTGTCGGGTGGGCGGTTCATCCTGGGTCTTGGCCCCTCGGGCCCCCAGGTTGTCGAGGGTTGGCATGGCGTTGCCTACGGGCGGCCGCTGACGAGGACCAAGGAATACATCGCAATCATTCGCAACATTTTGGAGCGCAAGGAGCGCGTGACCCACAAGGGTTTTCACTACGAGATGCCCTACCAGGGTTCCGATGCCACAGGCCTGGGCAAGCCCCTCAAGAGCATTCTGCACGGGGATCCGGCGCTGCGGATTTTTACAGCCTCGATTTCGCCCAACGGGATGGAGTGCGCCGGCGAGGTGGCCAATGGCGTTTTCCCGGTCTGGATGAACCCCGAGCGCTTCGATGTTTTTGAGCCGTCCCTCGCAAAGGGCTTTGCCAAGGCCGAGGGGAACAAGGGCTTGGCGGATTTCGAGGTCGCGCCCTTTGTGACGGCCATCATGGGAGACGATCTCGAGAAGTGCCGGATGCCCGTCAAGGCAAATATGGCGCTCTATATCGGCGGTATGGGCGCCCGGGGCAAGAATTTCTACAACGATTACGCCAAGCGGCTGGGCTACGAGGAGGAGGCGGTCAAGATCCAGGATCTCTACCTCGACGGCAAGAAGGCCGAGGCGGCCGCTGCGGTGCCCGATTCCCTGGTGGACGAGGTGGCGCTGGTGGGTCCCGGGGATCGGATTCGCGATCGCCTTCAGGCCTGGAAGGAGGCCGGCCGCAAGGGCCACGTCGGCTCCATGCTGGTGGGCGGAGGCCAACCCGAACTGTTGCGGCTGTTGGCGGAAGAAATCCTCTAGCCGGGCCCGGGTCGTCCGTGGGTTGCCCCGGAGTGTTCGGGCGGTTTCCGGCGCTCGTGGAGTGCGAAGCGCCTAGGGGTGTTCCTCGCACCACTTCTGGACCGCGTGCAGGGTGGAGTCGACCTGCTCGGTGGCCATCTGCCTTACGTCGAAGCGATCGATGGTTTCGCCGAGCAGGGGAATCGAGTTGGGCGACACCAGCCGCATGGAAAGGAGGGTTCGCTGTGGGCTCTCGGGCTGAAGGTTGAAAGTTCGCTCGTAGCCCATGGACCCGGTGTTTATACGGCTGCGCAGGTGCCTCGGCGGGTCGATTTCCAGGGGGCGGTCATGCATCACGAGTTGCACCGAGCCCAGTCGGTAGCGCCAGCGCACGTGTTGCCCCGAAAAGGGGTAGCGGCTCAGATCATCGGCTGGCGCGAGCATTCGCTCATCCCACGCGACGATTTCGCTGGGGTCGGTGAGCGCGCGCCAGACCCGACCGGCTTCGGAATCGATCACGGTTGCCATTGTGACCGTTATCAATCGACATACCCCCAGGGTAGGTTCTCGGGGAGGATGCGAAGTTCGCGGAGCCCCCGCAATGGTGAAGAATCTATTTCGGTCCGGCGGTGGGTGTCGAACTCGGCGAAGGCCGAGATTTCAATGCGTCCCCGAGGTCCCGGAGTCCGGGATTTCCAAGAATTCGAAGAGCCTTGCGCGGGTTTGTTCGGGTTGGTCGAGGTGGACATGGTGGCCGGCCCGGAGGATGGTCCTGAGCCGTGCATCGGCGAGTTCGGCCACGAGCCCGTCGGCGCCCTTGGGGGACAAAAGCTTGCTTTCAGCACCGCGGAGCAAAAGAACCGGAGCGCGAACTCCGGCGAGATTCGGGGCTGGGCGGGAGGGAATGCCGAACCAGCGCGGGTCGAACTTGAAACCCCAACGCCCGTCCTCCTCCTGACGAACGGATTGTTCGGCGATCTGGCGGAGCAGGGTGGGGGGGATGCGGTCCGAAGGCGGGATGACCCGGTACCGGTCGATGGCTTCGTCCCGGCTGGGATAGCTGCGCCGTAGAGCGAGTGCGAGCCGGGCGACCCGGCGGGATCGAGGGCTGGCTCCTCGGGCCAAGTCCAGCAGGACCAGTTTGCGGGTTTTTCCATGTCGAGATGCATGATCCAGAGCCACCTGGGCCCCCATGGAGTGGCCCACCAGGGCAAGGGACTCGGTTCCGAGGTGTTCACATAGGGCCTCGAGATCCGCGTTAAACCCGCCCACTTCCAGTTCTTCGGGGTAATCCGAGTCGCCGTGGCCACGGAAGTCCAATGCCAAAACATGCCGGTGGCGGCCGAGATCAACCGCCAGGTGGTCCCACCAGTGGGCGTTGGCCCCTCCCCCGTGAAGGAGGACGATGGGAGGGTCACTTTCATCGCCCCAGTGAAGCGCGTGCAGAAATATGCCGGAACAGAGGGTATGGGCGAATCGCTCGGATCGGGGCTCCACGGACGGCAACGCTACCGATCTCGCTGCCCCGGCTCAATGGTTTTTGGCAAACCCTTTTCATTTCCGTGCTTTGCAACGAATTGATAATGGCTTTTGAAAGCAAATAATAAAGGGGAGAAGCGCCTGATTCGGGCGCTATTCCCAGGTTTCTCGTCTTTCAGGATTTTTTACGGGAACCTCACGATTGTTTTCGAGGTGCTGCGGTCAAGAGCGAGAAGCTTTTTCATGAGGGCAGGGGGCTGCAGAGTCAGCGGCGGAAGTGTCGAAAACGAGTCCCTCAGAGCCTCTTCGTGGTGTTTCGGATTGACTCCAAGGCGGAAAACCTTATGATCCGCGCCAATCACCGTGTTTGCGAACACGGAAGGGGGTTACCGGCGGTCGTCGTCACGAATTCCGTGGCGATGGGCAGACCGGAAATCGGGAGGTCACATGGCCGCGAAAAAAAAGAAGAAGAAGGCAGCACGCAAGGGCAAGTCCGTTGATCTGATCATCTCCAAGGCACGGACCAAGGCTGCAGTGAAGAAGTGCAACGTGGGCTCTGAGTTCTACGGCGCGCTCGATGCGGTTGTGAGGGACTTGATCAAGGGTGCCGAGGCGCGAGCTATCGGCAACAAGCGCAAGACCTTGAAGGCGGTTGATCTCTAGTCGCTTCGCGACAGAAGATTTTCAAGCCGATCGAGCCCGCCCCGGGGATCCACGATTCCCGGGGCGGGCTTTTGTTTATTTGCTCCCCGTTTTCTCCCCGTCTCTTCCCTGGCACCGGGGGATCAGGGCGTGGGGGCTTCGGGCTCGGCTGCCTGGTCCTCATCGGCTTCGGAGAAAGAGGGACGCACGCCCTCGGGTTGCAGGTTGACACCTACCCGAAAGAGTCGGCTTAGGTCCGTTCGCCGGAGGACATCGGCGGTTGTGGTTCGGTTCTCCTGCGCGATGAATTCCAGTCCTAGGCTTGTGATCGATGCCGCCTTCTCCATCGTATCGGGCAGGGTTTCGCTGTCGCCCAGATCCCGGCGGTCGGCAACCGCAATTCGGTTGGCGAGGGAAAGGAAGGCGTAGAAGAAACGTGTCCGTTCTTCGGCGTCGAGGTCGACGACCGCGCGGAAGATGGCGTGTTGGTGATCGACAGCGGCGGGTAGCGATGTAATCCAGACTGGCAGATTCCATGCGTTTTGTTCGGTTGCGATGGGTTCCGGGGCAAGATCGGCGAGTCGCTCGGGGCGCAAGTGGCCGTAGATCCCCATGGAACGATCCCAACTCGGGAAGCCCAGGTCTTCCAAGCGATTGGTTCGCCAACGCAGGGCCCAGTCGGTGATTTCCGATTCGGCCTCTTCGCGTACCGAATGCATCATGCGGAAGTAGAGCCAGTAGTCTTTTTGGAAGAGAACGTGCAGGAGGCGAAGCAGGGGGGCCAGGTCGTCGTTGGGTCGGCGCGCGATCAGGTAGAACTGACCCTCGAAGGTTTGCCCGCCCTCGGGCGGTTGCCAGTCCTCGTCTCCCGCCGGCTTGAGTTCTACATCGGCGAGGTTACGTAGGTAGAGGGCAATCATCTCGGGATCCATCGCCTGGGAGGCGCGGAGCAGGCTCTCCTCACCCGCTTCGGCGAGGGCGGCGATCCATCCGTCCAATTTCCCCATCGCCGGCGAAAGTCCCGACCACGCATCGAGGTCTATACAGGCCAGGATCTGATCGGTGGTTGCGTAGTCGAGAATCCAGCTGGCGTCGCTCACTCCGACCTGCTTGCACGTAAAGCAGAGCTCGGCCTCGGGGAAGAGGGGAATCAGCTCTTCGGGAGCCTCAGCGAGTTCCAGCAGAGCTCCCCGCATAGCGATGGGCGCCTCGCAGATCGCCGCCACCTGTTCCTCGTTCGAGAGGGTACGCATCTCACTTCGTGCGAGGGCGTAATCCTTTTCGGCAAGCTTCAAGAGTTTCCGTGCGGCGGGAAATGTCGTTTCTCGGATGCTCATTACCGGGCAGGCTAGGGGACTTGCCCGAAATGTCCATTTACAGGAATTCCATTTTCATCTCTGGGAACCCGCGCGCTATGGTGCCCGAATGCCGAGAGTCCACCGAATCCGCGAATGCTTTGCTTCCCACGAGCCCGAAGGAGTCGGGGATGAGGCGGACCGCCGCGCCGCGGTGGCGGTCATTCTGCGCGACAGGAGCGAGGGCCCGGAGGTTTTGTTCATCGAGAGGGCGACCCGTTCGGGGGATCCGTGGTCGGGTCATATGGCGTTTCCCGGTGGCCGTCTGGAACCCGGGGATGCGACGCTCCGAGCGGCTGCGGAACGCGAGACCGAGGAGGAAGTGGGTCTCTCTCTCCGGGGGGCCGAGTACATTGGGCGCTTGGCCGACCTCCAGGGCCACCGTCGCTTTGGGCAACATCACATGGTGGTCAGCGCCCATGTTTTTTTTCTAGAGGATCCTGGGTCCATCGAATTGCAGAGTTCCGAGGTGCGGGCCGCCATTTGGTTTCCCCTGAGGCAGATTCTCGATAAGGACCGGCACGTGGCCCACCCGTCGTCTCAGGCGGGGGGCATGGAATTCCCTGGCGTTCTCGTGGGTGAGCCTGGACGCCACGTGGTTTGGGGGCTCACCTATCGCTTCCTTGAACTCTTCATGGAAGTGATTGAGTCTCCGCTTCCCGATCGCTCGGCGGACTTCGACTTCTCGGGTTTCTCGGATTCCTAAGCCGCCCCCAATTGCGCATCCCCATTTTTCTTGAATTCGCGGGTCAGCCCAGGGTCAGCGCCAGAACCAGTTGGCCGCCGTAGTAGAGGGGAAGCCCCCAAGCGGCGTTCGCGAAGCCCGGGGCGATGAAACGATCTCGGGCAACGGCAAGGTCTGAGACATAGAACAGGCCCGCTCCCAGGAGGATCCTTGAGTCGCCGCCGTACACGACAGCGCCGACCGCGCACAGCAGCATTGCACTGATCACGATCACGTAGGCGCGTACCGGGAGAAGCAAGGGATCGGGTACTGCGGGGCGAAGCCAGCGCAGAACGGCGATTCCAATGATCCCGAGGACGAGGGCCGATGCTCCGGCCGCCCCTGTGTCGAGTCCTTTGCTCGCAAAGGCCAGCGCGTAAGCGACGTGTCCCAGCAGAAAGGCAAACAGCCCCGCGCGAAAAAGGGACGGACGGTTCTTGGGGATGAGCAGAACGTCGCCCCACCACGACAGGACCAGACCCGCCATCATCCCCATGGCGTAGACGTCGCCATTGGCGATTTGTCCCAAGCCTCCCCGTTCGACCGCGACCGCGACAAAGCCGGTCGAAGCCAGGGGTTTCGCGATCCAAACCGCCCGCTGGTGATCCAGGTATTGGGCCCCGAGCAAGGCGATCAGTGCGAGAAGGGTAAGGGCGACAAGGGCCGTCATGGAACGAGGGTAACGGAAGGCGTCTTCCCTGGGGCTGGGAAGGGCCGTTTGTCCGGGCTGGGCCTACACTGCCCCCAGCGAAAGGAATTCCATGGGACGAATCAAGCGATTGCTCGAAAGCCTGGAGAGGGTGCTCTCCCTCTCAGAGAGTGTGCTCGGGGAGATGGCACCTCGAGTGCTAGGGCCGGGGGAGTACGCGAGCCATCGCGCATTTCGTTGGCAGCGAGGGGTTTCCGGAGGCCATTTGGTGGCGATTCCCGATCCGGTGGCCTTCGATCTCGACGACTTGATCGGGGTGGAACGATCCCTGGAAGCCCTCGAGCGGAACACCCGCCAGTTTTTGGCGGGCTTGCCCTTCAATAATGTCTTGCTTCACGGCGAGCGCGGGACGGGAAAATCCTCGGCGGTCCGCGGGCTTTTGACTCGTTACGGCAATGGCGGTCTCAAGGTTGTGGAACTGGACCGCTCGGACCTTGCGCAGTTGCCCCGAGTGCTTGCCGCTCTGGGTGGCGGTGCGAGTCACCGTTTTTTGATCTTTTGCGATGATCTCTCATTCAGCCCCGGGGAGATTGGCTACCGGGAACTCAAAGCGGCACTGGAGGGAAGCCTCGAAGCTCGGCCCGATAACGTCTGCCTCGTCGCTACCAGTAACAGAAGGCACTTGGTCCCCGAGTCCATGGCTGAGAATCGGGCCGCGGGTCTCGACGACGAGGGCGAGCTTCAACTGGGCGAGGCGCTGGAGGAGAAGTTGGCCCTGGCCGATCGCTTCGGATTGATTATTGGCTTCCATAGCTTCAACCAGTCGACGTATCTGGCAATTGTCGGGCACTATCTGGACCGTGCGGGGATCGAGGATTTCGACAGTGATCTGCGCGAAGCGGCGTTGAAATGGGCGCTGGCGAGAGGGAGTCGCTCGGGGCGGACTGCACGCCAATTTGTCGATGATGCCGTGGGGCGCCTTGGGTTGGCGACGCGCGCGTCTGAATCCTGAGGGTCGGATTCAGAAAATGGGGTCGGGCCGTCCCGGTTCTAGATGATGTCGAGTTCCCGCCCGACCTTGGCGATGGAGCTCAATGCCCGGTCGAGATGTTCACGGCGATGGGTCGCCATGTAGGAAGTTCGAATCATCCCCTGGCCCGGAGGCACGGCGGGGGTCACGATGGGATTCACGAATACCCCCTCCTCCTGCAACCGGCTCGCCATGGTAAATGCGACCAGGTCGTCGCCCACCGCGATGGGGATGACCGGTGATTCCGAGTGCCCGGTATCGAACCCCAACCCCATGAGCTCCTGCTTCATGTAGTGAGTTGATTCCCAGAGTCGCTTGCGGCGCTCGGGCTCCGCTTCGATGATTTCGATGGCTTTGATGGCCGCCGCGACGGTTCCCGGCGGCATGGCGGCCGAGAAAATTGCCGAGCGTGCGTTGTGCCGGATGAAGTCCACGACCTCAGTGGTGGAGGCGATGAAGCCCCCTACTGTGGCTAGGGATTTCGAGAAAGTTCCCATGACGAGATCGACTTCGTGCTCTACGCCGAAGTGCTCCGCACTGCCTCGTCCGCACTCGCCCAGGACCCCTATGCCGTGGGCGTCATCCACGAAAAGCCGCGCCCCGTAGGCATTCTTCAGCTTGGCGATCTCGGGCAGGTTGGCCAGGTCGCCTTCCATGGAAAAAACACCGTCGACGACGATCATCTTGCCCTTATCATCGGAGGTTCGGGAAAGCTTCCCTTCCAGATCCGCCATGTCGTTGTGCTTGTACTTTAAGGACTTCCCGAAGCCCAGGCGGGCGCCGTCGATGATGGAGGCGTGGTCCATATTGTCGAGAAAGGCCACGTCCTGACGGCCCAAGAGGCAGGACAGGACACCGAGATTGACCTGGAAACCGGTCGAGAAGGTCAGGACCGCCTCGGTCCGCATGAACTCCGCCAAGCGCTCCTCGAGTTCTATATGGATATCGAGGGTGCCGTTGAGCAGGCGGGATCCCGCACAGCCGGTTCCGTAGCGCATGACGGCCGCTGCCGAAGCCTCCTTGACCGCAGGGTGGCTGGTCAGCCCCAGGTAGTTGTTGGAGCCGAGCATCACCACTTTCTGGCCGTCCATGGTGACCACGGGATCCTGGGGCGAGGAAATTCCGCGGTAATAGGTATAGAGATCCGCTCGGCGGAGTTCGCGGTACCGGGTGTCTTCGGCGCACTTCTGCAAGACGTCCACGGGCTCGGCTCTCCTCTTGTTCGCATCGCGTGTTCGGGACTGTCGTTTCGCCCGGCCAGACCGTGTCCCCGACTCCTTGGGACTCGCGCTGGTCATTGCGCTGGCCATTGCGGTGGTCATTGCCGTGGGCCAGCACTATTTCACGATTTCACACCGCAGCGGTGGGTCGGTTTGGGACCTGCATTGATGGGGGCAACAAGAGCGCGGCGACTGATTAGTAATGAACATACACAGCCTTCCCGCCCCGCCTGGAGGACCGCGAGGTTACCCCAACCGTTTTGGCCTCGTCACGCGTTTTCGACGCTCAGGCGAAGCCCTTATGGATTATCGGGCTACTTTAGCCCCACCTTTAGGCCGGGCGCTATCCCTTCCCGCCGGCTTCTTGTAGCCTCCGCCCCCATGGGATGGTGCCGCTTCCGCAAAAATCCGCCAACCGCCGTGGAGGCGAGACGAAGCCTGGGGCCATGGCTGCTCGCTCTGGTGCTGACTGCATGGGTGTGGCCTGCCGCTGGGGCCGGGGCCTCCGAGACCGATCCCGGAGACCGGGCGGCGCCGGTCGCCCAGGGTGGGGCGTCCGAGGAGCCGCCGCCGGTGAGCCTGGAGCCGGTTCCTGCCGCCGCCAACAACACCACCGCCACCACCACCGCCACCACCGCCACCACCGCCACCACCGCCATCACCGACTACGATTATGACGACTACGCGGATTTCGACGATTTTGATCTGGACTTCGAACTCAAGGACTCCGAAATTGCTGACCCCCTGGAGCCTATCAACCGGGCGACCCTGTTTTTCAATCGCCAATTGGATCGCTTCATCCTCGATCCGCTCACCATCGGTTACCGCTATGTGGTCCCCGAGCCCGGCCGGCGGTCGGTGAATCGTTTCTTCACCAACGTCAACTCAACCCAGAGCCTGATTAATGATATATTCCAACTCGAGTGGGGTGACGCCGGACGCACTTTCGCCCGGTTGCTCATCAACTCGACCGCTGGGATCGGAGGATTACTTGATCCGGCCACGGCTTGGGGGTTGCCTGGCCATGTTTCCGATTTCGGTCAGACACTGACCCTCGCTGGAGTTTCAACGGGTCCGTATCTGGTCCTGCCGCTCTTCGGACCCTCGGATGCACGCGACGCAGTGGGTCTTGGGGTTGATTCCCTCTTCCATCCGACATTCTTTTTTCTTCCGGGCATGGACGCTCTCTTCTTCAATACGAGTTCGGGATTTTCGGAGCGCGAAAGCCACTACGAGGAGTTAAAGGCGCTGGAAGAAAGCTCCATTGATTACTACTCGGCGCTTCGCAGCGGGTTTATCCAAAACCGCGATGCGCAGATCTGGGCGAGGCGCGAAAATCGCAGGCCCCCGGATTCCAGTGGGGCAGCCAAATAGCGCCGGACTCCCGTGCGGAGAGCCCGTTCCCGTCCAGCGCGCTTGTGAAGGGCGCTTGTGAAGCGCACTTGTGAAGCGCACTTGTGAACGGAGCTCAGCTACCGCCCTTGTTGCGTAGGTCCAGAATTTTCTGATCCACGGCGGCCGCAAGCTCGGGAAAACCCTTGTCCTTGAGAGTGCTGGAAAAATCTGAGCGGCGCAGGGCGAGTTCGCTCACTGTGCCCTTGAGGTAGATATCAATGATTCGCCATCCGTCGTCGGTCTCGCGCAGTCGGTAGTTCAAGACCACGTCCTCGCCATTGGGCACGCGCAATTCCGTGAGGACGACCCGGGTTTCGCGCTTGGCGGGCTCCTCGCCCAGGGTGTGGAAGGATTCGCCGTCGTAGGCGTTAAAATTGCCTGCGTAGTTGGCGGCGAGGAAGCCGGTGAACTTGTCGAGCCAAACCGCTTGGTCCTCGGGGCTGAGTTTCTTCCAATGGCGTCCTACGGATTTGGAACCCATGAATGCGAGATCGAAATTTTCTTCGACCACCGGCCGGAGGTAGTCAAAGCGTCCCTGGAAGCCGAGCTGATCGGCATTCTGCATCGATTCGAGGAGGCCGAAGTGGAGGCGCTCCACGACCTCGCTGGGCGCGGCGCCGGGAACTTTTGCCGACGCATCGGCCACCGGGGTTGCGGCCCCGGAGCCCTCTGTAGTCGGTGTAGTTGCCAGTGTAGTTGCCAGTGCCAGTGCCGGTGCCGGTGTAGTCGGCGGTGCAGTCGCGGGCGCAGTCGCAGATTCGGCAGCCCGGGCTGGGTTGCCGGCGAGCGCGAAGAGCGCAATTAAAACTGTCCCCAAAGCGGAAGACCCTCGTCGTGCGCAGAGCATGGCGGCGTCCTTTTCTGGGTGATTCAGGCGTCCGACTTCCAACGCCCCGTGCCCGGACCGGTGGGGGGAGAAATACTAGCGAAGAAGGGCGGGGTCGCTTTGGACGAGATGAACGGCCCAAATGGAGCGCATCATGCCTACCCGTTCACTCTCCGAGAACGAATTTGGACACGGCGGCGTTGAAGCCTTCGGGGTTGTCTGTCATCACCGAATGCCCCGCCTGGGCCACCACCGCGAGTTCACCCCGGGCGAGAACCTCGTCCGCCATGCGATCGGCCACTTCGGCGCTCAGGATGTCCGAGGCCGCCCCGCGCACCACCAGGGTGGGGCAGGAGATTTTCTTGAGGGCTTCCCACATGGACTCTTTCGCATGGGCCTGTCGTTTTTCGATCTCGTCGCTGTCGACGCCCTGGCTCCCCCCGCCGACGGCCTGGCGAAAAGCGGTGTCCATTTTCAGAATCCAGCGCCCGTCGTCCTCGCGTTGGTGACAGCCGTGGAGCGCCATGCGCCGAATCGATGCGGAGGTGGCCGAGGGGTAAAGGTGGACGAGCATCTGCTCGTACTCGGCCACGGAGCCGAAGCTCGGGTCATGGTTCTGGGCGGCCTCCATGGAGATACGAAGGGTTCCGCGATGATCCAATTCCGGGGCTGAGTCAACGATCACCAGGCCAGCGATTTTTTCGAGATTTCGACCCGCATAAAGCATGGCAATCCGTCCGCCAAGGGAATGGCCGATCACCACCAGCCTTTCGATGCCCAGAGCCTCGACGATGGCCTCGATATCGTCGACATGGTTTTCGTAGTCGTAAGCGCCCTCGGCGTGCCAGTCCGAGTCGCCATGGCCGCGCAGGTCCAGGGCCAGGACCCGGTAGTGGGGCGCAACGTGGGGAATGAAATCGTCCCATATGTGCGCCTCGTTGCTGTAACCGTGGAGAAGCAGCATGGGGACGCCCTCTTGGCTCCACTCCACGAGATTGAGGGAAAGCCCATCGGCACCCTGGATCTTTCGTTCGCTGCACTCCATGGGGAGGATCCTACCCGAAGAAAGCCCGGTCGGGCGACG
>LWDU01031814.1_pt1 | contig 105712 bp, 91 predicted proteins | sample 727161 | NCBI WGS metagenome assembly LWDU01 (sample SAMN04566230, study PRJNA314399) | hydrothermal vent metagenome | isolation source: deep sea hydrothermal plume seawater | place: Mexico: Gulf of California, Guaymas Basin | collected 2004-07-11 | reverse complement strand
GGCGATGACGATTTCGTTGAAGCCGGGACCGAATTGCTCGACGTAGGTGTGTGACGAGCGTGCGCCACCTTCTGCGACGGCAGTGGGTGACCCAGCGAGGAAGGCGCTCGTCAGGAACATCGTCAGAATTAGCATCGAGGTTCGGGTCCTACTTCTGGCCGAGGAAGTCATGCATCGGGCGAACAACCCTTCCTATTTTGTGCCTCTGCCCGCATGCTGGGAGGCTGTCGCTCAGAAAAGTCGCTGAATTGGTTCTTAGGTACTAGAGGCCCTAGCGAGCCCATGAGAGTCCGGAGGCTCGCGATGCTGCTGTCGGGTCTGCTTCCGCACCCATGCGACTCCGTCGAGCTCGAGCAGTACACCACCGACGGCAATCTAGCGGCCCGCTGGCTCGCCGACATCTCCGCGTTCGACGACCTCACTGAGGGCTGCACCGTGGCAGACCTCGGTGCGGGCAACGGCGTGCTCGGGCTGGGGGCGCTTGCGATGGGCGCCGGCCGAGCAATTCTCTTGGAGGCCGACTCGGGGGCTTGCGATGCGGCGCTGGCGAACGCCGAGTCGATGGGGCTCACCGAGTCCGTTGAGATCGTCTCCGCGACGCTGGGCTCGGACCCGGTCGATCTTGGCGCTGCCGATTTGATCGTCAGCAACCCGCCCTGGGGCCGCCAAACCGCCAAGGCAGACCGCCCCTTCCTCGACGCCATCCTGTCTTCCGGCCTCCCCTCCCATCTTCTACACAGTGCTGAGGCCACTCACATCCAACCTCTGTTTGAGGATGCAGGTTGGTCGGCTGAGAGGTACGGCGAGGCCGACTTCGCGCTGCCGGCGGCGTATTCGCACCACAGTAGGCAGAGGGGAAGGACAAGAGCAGCATTCTGGCGCCTCACACCTCCCTGAGCCTACGGCTCATTCAGGCCGGACCGTTCTTAGGGGATTGGCCGGTCGGCGGGCCGATGACCGCTGCAGCAGGAGACTTTGTCACCCCAGGGTCCTCAGTCATAGTTCCAGACGGAGTAGAGGCAGGAGATGGAATCCACAGCGATGCCTCAGGATCTATGGCGGTAGTCACTGGAACGCTTGTCCAGAGTAACGACACAATATCGGTTGACCCATCACGGCCTTCGGTGAATTCGCCTCAGATGGGGGACATCATCATAGCCGAGGTGAACCGACTCAACCCCAAGACGGCTGAAGTACGTCTGCTCCACATTGAGGGCAAGGATGGCGGCCACAGAACTGTCCCTGCTGAGGAACTGTTCGCAGACATCTTCGTCACCAACTTCGTCGATCGCTTCCTACCCTCCGCAGGGGATGCGATGCGTAAGAGGGATATCGTGCGCGCGCGCATAGTCGAACTAGACCCCATGCTCAAGGCCACAACTCGCGACAACCCCGAACTTGGCGTCCTGCACGCTCTGTGTCCGCAGTGCGGAGTGGATCTCGAGGCGAGCAGCAAGACTCCCGACTTCAACGTCGCATGCCCTCGCTGCGACTATACGGGCTACAGGGTCCTGTCCAACGGCTTCGGTCACGGTCACGTCCTCGGGGATGACATACAATCCCTGAACCGCCCCGGGGTCCGATGGTCATCAGAGGCCGAACCAATGCTCGGTCACGATGGCGCCCGCCCTTACCTTTCACCCGTTGCAGACTATCGTCGTGGCATGTCACACGAGATGCCCGATTCTGTCCGCCGCCAGAGGGCGGCTCAGTCACGAGGCGGAGGCGGAGGAGGAAGAGGAGGTCCTAGGCGTGAGATGCACCCAACTACGTGTACTCTATGTGGAACCAAGACACAAGTCCCATTCAAGCCCACTCCGGGCAAGCCGATACGCTGTAGGGACTGTATGGACAAGGTCAAGGATGGCAAGGCCTCGAAGGACGAGCTCGCCAAGGAGCGCAAGGTCCTGAACGCGGCACGCGCCGGGGCTGAGGGATCAATGGGACTCAAGCTGTTCATCGGAGGCGTCTCCTACGACGCCACTGAGGATGATCTCCGCGAGGCCTTCTCCGCACACGGCGAACTCAAGGAGGTCCACATCGCCACAGACAAGGAGACTGGACGCTCGAAAGGCTTCGCCTTCATCACCTTCCCAAATAAGAAGGATGGTCTCGCAGCAATCAAGGCACTTCATGAGAGCAAGATTCACGGTCGCAAAATCAGTGTACAAGAGTCGAACCCAGGCGGCCGTGACCGCAAGCGCCGTCCACGCCGAAACTAGCGAAGCCGTGAATACCCAGAAACCGACCGTCCCAACGGGACTACGATGGAAGGATGGCTTGTTCTAGACGGCTATGAGGATGAGCCCGCTGCATTTGGTGTCCCTAACTACCTCGGGTTCCACATCCGCTACATCTGCGGGGTGTTCGAATCTCGGGGCGTGCCGTACACATACATGACCATCGACCAGTGGAGAATGTACCAGAAGACACGGCTGGACGACCCTAGTGAGAGGGCGGCACTGCGCAGGGAACTGTCAGAGTTGGATGGTACTGTCATTCTGGCAGGTGCTGTGGTCCCAGGTAAGTACGTCAGGGGAACTCCAATTAGTCGTCGCGAGATGGACAACCTGCTCTCAATTCTGCCGAGTGAGCAGCCGGTGCTGTGCGGCGGTTGGGCAATCCGCAATTGGCGCTACGACGGCTGGACACCCCTCCGCTCGAGGCTGTTCTGCGCGGTTCAGGACACCGACGCCTCACTGCATCACTATCTGTCGACGGGACAGTGGAGGCACAGAAAGAGGACGCCCGAGCAATGGTCTGAATGGGCACTGGCGGGAGCATCTTCGAAAGCGGTCACCGAACATCCTGACCTCGCATCTCCTGAAGGCTCTCCTGGACCGCTAACCTATGAAATCGAACTCTACCAGGGCTGCGTCCGCTTCAAGCGCGGCTGCAAGTTCTGCATTGAGCCGAAGAAGGGACTGCCGCTGTGGAGGGACGAGAAAGACGTTCTTACTGAGATAGCCACGGCTCTTGACTCAGGGGTTAGAAACGTCCGCATAGGAGGGGCTACGGACATCTACACCTATCGTGCTGAAGGCGTGGAGAATCTCGAGTACCCGGTCCCGAACCCTGAGCCGATAGCCAAGGTTTTACACGGCGCGCGCGAGGACGAGAGGCTGACAATCCTCCATGTCGATAACGCCAACCCATCAATCGTCGCCGAGAGCATCGAACCGGCTACTGAGATTACGAAGACTCTTGTCGAGACCCTCTCCGACGGTGCAGTGCTCTCGTTCGGTCTGGAGTCAGCCGATCCCACCGTACACGAGCAGAACTGGCTGAACTGCGACCCGAATCAACTCAGGACCGCGGTCAGGTTGGTCAACGAATACGGCAGGGAGCGCGGAGAGAGGGGCCTTCCGAAGTTGCTGCCGGGACTCAATTTCATCGCCGGTCTGAATGGAGAGACAGTGGAGAGCTACCGGATGAATCTCGAACTCCTCAGGAGTATGCGAGAGGAGGGATTGTGGCTCAGGAGGATTAACATCCGGCAAGTTGAGGGACAGGGCTTTCAGGAGATCCCAGAGCAGGCATTCAGCGAGTTCAAGCGTGAGGTCCGTGAGAGTATCGACCGACCTCTTCTGGAGGAGATGCTGCCGGTCGGCACGATCCTCAAGGGGGTCTGGTGGGAGGCCCATAACGACCGCATCCGTAGGCCCGAGCAGGTATTGGACCCAAAGCACCGTGACGAATCTATCCGCGGGGCAGCTGGCATAACCTTCGGTCGGCAGATAGGGGCGTACCCTATCCTTGTGGGAGTCCCGTACAAGATACCACTAGAGAGTGCCTCGGAAATCATTGTCACGGGCCATGGGATGCGCAGCATCACAGGTGTCGAGACAGGTCTGAATGTGAACTCGGCGACCCAGCACCAGCTAGAGGCCATACCAGGTATCGGCAGCAAGGGCGCTTGGAGACTGGTAAGCGCTTGTGCAAGGGTTTCGTCAAAGGGAGGTTCCTTCTCGTCGAGCGAGGCTTTTGAGGCTGCAGGACTGGACGTACCAGCTCTTGCAAAAGCCGTTCTGAGCGCTGATGCAAGGGCGGTCGCGACGCAGGAATAGTGATATTGCTAACTGCATCGGTTTCTTCTGTAATGGGCACTAGTCGGACTGGTCCGACGAACCTCTTTGACCGAGACTGAATGAGGAGACAAGGCGGGTATGAGAATGGATAATAGTTATTCAAGGCAAATCACGCTTCTAATTCTGCTACTACTAATCTTCGCTGTCCCTCAGGAGGCGTTCGCCTACAGCTCAGGTAAGACTGGTTCGTCCAGCACGGGTTGCGGGGGTGGCTCCTGCCATGGAGGTGCAAACACAGTTACTCCATCCTTGGTTGGTCAGCCCAGTTCTGGTTACACGCCCGGGACAGTTTACTCCCTCACAATCGGAGGAAGCGGCGGGACCTCTGGAACGAATGGCGGATTCAATCTAGACACGACCCAAGGCACACTCTCTAATGCTGGAACCAACGCCCAGATAGCGACCAATGGCGAAGCTACTCACTCTAATTTCAACTCGCGCTCGTGGACAGTCGACTGGACTTCTCCTTCAAGCGGCTCTGGTGATACAACCTTCAATCTAGCAGTGAACTTTGTAGATGGATCAGGAACAACCTCCGGTGACTCATGGGGGACTGCCTCATGGACCATTTCCGAGGCGACCACGTCACCCCCTCCATCTCCTTACAACCAACCTGGCTCGCAGAGGGACTCGGTGTTCTCGCACTCGGCGTTTGAACTCAACTCGGGCTCGCCAACTCTAGTCCTTGACAACGGTACTCTGGTGACTTTCGCCTCCGGCACTGGAGGAGGGAACCCTGTCTACACCAACGACGATGTGATATCAATCGCCGGTGCGTGCGCGTTACTGGGCAACTACAGTCTCAGATGTACTGGATCCAACAACTACGGTCAACTCGGCCTCGGCTCCTTCTCCCTCAGCAACGGGACAGTTGACTTCGGCACCAGCATGCCCGCTGCGATATCCGATGGAAACAACCACAACTGCGCCATCCTCACAGACGGCTCGGTCAGTTGCTGGGGCAGGAACAACGTCGGACAACTCGGAGACGGGTCCAACGCAAATAGGAACGCACCTGTGAGTGTCGACCTAGGGGCCAACACCACTGCTGTAGCTCTCTCTACTGGAATCGACTCCACATGCGCGATAACGAACACTGGCGCAATCAAGTGCTGGGGAGGTAACTTCTACGGAATTCTTGGGGACGGTACTACGACTCACAGCAATGCGCCAGTGGAGGTCAATCACTCGACAGGAATGCGAGCGGTCGCTATAGCCACTCCAGGCTATGGAGCCTGCGCCATCTTTGAGAACGGCTCCGTATACTGCTGGGGACAGCTCTACACAGTCACCACGATGTTTGGGACAGTCACAAACGGTTCTGTCCATATCGACTTCGCTGCTGGCAGGACTGCAACCGCCATCGACGGGACCTCTGACCACATGTGCGCCATCCTCGACAATGGCTCGATGAACTGCTGGGGTGTGAACACCTACGGTCAGTGGGGCGATGGCTCGTGCAGCTCAGTCATCCCTTCCAGTGGGTGCAACGGCGTGAATGGAAACGCCCCAGTGCACGTCAAACTAGCAGCAGTGCCATAGCCATCTCGGCCGGAGCATCTGCGACATGTGCGATTCTCGATGACTACTCGCTACAGTGCTGGGGGCAGCAATCCGGCGAGTTCGACGGAACCACAGACTCCCTCCTTAATCCTCATACGATGAATTTCACACTTGGGGCTGAGGTAGCCTACTCGGACCAGGATTTGGACGGTGATGGCACTGTTAACGCCCTCGACACCCACATGGCGGGCGACGACGATGGCGACGGCGTGCCGGTTCCGGACGATCCGTATCCAAGCAATCCCTCGAGATGGATGGACTGCGATTCCGGTTCGTGGGGCAGACTATCATGCAGTCCAGCAGAGGCCGGGCATTACGCGGAGTCAGGCGATCTATACCACACACCCTGCTCAGTCGGAAACTATCAGCCAGAAGTCGGCTATCCTCTGTGCTACGATGCATCGGCTGGCAACTTCGTGGATGTCTCCCAAGCGACCGTGCAGTCTCTATGCTCAGCCGGCACCTATCAGCCGGACCTCGGACAGTCATCATGTGTCAACAGCTCAGCCGGCAACTACACCAGCCCGAGCTTTGGCGACGCCGGTTCGTACTCTTCCTCAGCGTTCAACATCTCAGCGATGAGCGCAGAGTACAATGGTTCGATACACTCTTCCAGCGACGCGCAGGACCTGTACATGATGGTGGTCCCGAAGGACCACGGCGTCACAGTGGGGTTGACGTCCCCCTCGGGTGCTGACTTTGACTTAGAAATCTACAACGAGAGCCTAACCCTCCTTAACGGGAGTTACTCAACCTCCTACGACAAGACCTCGACCAACAACACGAACTTCTCGGCAGACACCAACCTGTACATCCTTGTTTCTCCGTGGAGCGGGACCGGTCAATACACGTTACAGATTTGGCTGTTCTATGCTGCTGATGGGACCTTGGTGGGCAACCCCTCGATGTCCGTTGACGTCGAGATTGGAACTGGCCAGTACCAGTGTTCCCCGGGGACCTACCAACCAGGCATTGGACAATCTTCGTGTATTGACGCATCACCTGGGTATTACGTCTCAGGTAGCGGCTCGACCACTCAGACACCATGCAGCCCCGGCTCATTCCAGTCGGGAACAGCTCAGGCCTCTTGCCTGCTAGCCACCCCGGGGAATTATGTCAACATCTACGCTGCAATCGATCAGACCCCGGCTTCACCAGGCCACTACGTAAACACCTCAGGCGCGACCGAGGAGGTCGCGTGCGCCATAGGAACCTACCAGCCAAGCATGGGGCAAACCTCATGCCTCGACGCAGATGCAGGATACTATGTCCCGTCCAGCGGTTCGAGCTTCCAGACAGCATGCTCCCCAGGTACCTATCAGCCAAGCACTGGGCAGTCATCGTGCATCGATGCATCTCCTGGATACTACGTACTGTACTACAACTCAACTAGCCAGACGGCCTGCCCTGTAGGGGCCTATCAACCAAGTACCGGCCAGTCGTTTTGCATCGACGCCTCCCCTGGGAATTACGTGAATACCGTGGCTGCGACCACTCAGACGCCCTGTGACATCGGCTCATATCAGCCTCTGTCGGGTCAAGACAGGTGTAACCTAGCTGACCCGGGCAACTATGTCTCATCCACAGGCTCGACCACCCAAACACCGTGTGATGTCGGGACCTACCAGCCGAATTGGGGTTCTCCCTCTTGCATGGATTCGCCTCCGGGACACTACATAGACACCACAGGGGCGATTGCAGCCACGCCATGCTTGGCGGGGATGTACAACCCTAATTCAGGATCCAGCAGCGCCGATGCCTGCATCCCATCCGACCCGGGGAACTCCGTGCCGGCTGACGGTGCCTACTTCCAGACCCCATGCACTCCCGGACACTATCAGCCGTCATCCGGGCAGACCTCCTGCCTCGACGCCGATGCCGGCTACTTCGTCGCAGTTCACGGTGCCAACTCCCAGATCACTTGCGGCTTAGGCACCTTCAATCCCGACACTGCCCAGTCCTCGTGCACAGACGCGTCGGCCGGACACTACGTCGACACACCGGCCTCCACGTCTCAGATTGCATGTACCGCAGGCACCTACAACCCAAGCACAGGATCGTCCTCTGCGGCCGACTGCCTGCCCACAGATGCGGGCAACTATGTCCCGATGGCCGGGGCAGCCGCTCAGATTCCATGTGCAATCGGTTCCTACCAGCCCTCCCTTGGCCAGGCCTCGTGCACCCTCGCCGATCCCGGGCACTACGTACCCACAGAACAGTCCCAGACTCAGTTGGAGTGTCTGCTGGGCACCTTCCAACCGTACTCCGGCGCGTCTTCGTGCTCGGACGCGGAGCCAGGCCACTACGTCGACAGCAACGGTTCAGCCTCACAGACGGACTGCCCACCGACCACCTACAATCCTGCCACCGGCTCGGACGACCGGGATGACTGCATTGACGTCGGACCGGGTCACTACTCAGATGAGTGGGGGATCGCAGAGCAGCTTGAGTGCGCCCCCGGGACATACCAACCCAACTCAGGGCAGATGTCGTGCATCGATTCCGATTCAGGGCACTTCGTTGCTTCCAGCGGAGCAACCTCACAGTCAGCCTGCCCCTCAGGGACCTACAACCCGTCCGAGGCCTCGGGAAGCGCCGCCGACTGCGGGCCGGCAGACCCTGGTCACTACGTAGACAGTCAAGCCAGCTCCTCACAGACCCCCTGCAGTCCGGGCACCTACCAGAGTTCACCGGGCCAGCTGTCATGCACCGACGCCGATCCCGGACACTACGTTTCCATAGAGGGGCAGGCCGAGCAGATCCCTGCCTCGCTGGACACCTATGCCTCAGGGACAGCCAGCACCAGCACGGAGGACTGCCCTGAGAGCTACATCACCCTGCAGGAGGGGGCCGATTCCGGGGACGACTGCTTCCTCGACAGTGACGGCGATCGGATTCACGACACGGCCGACTCGGACGACGACAACGACGGAGTGGACGACGGCATCGACATGTGCCCGCTGGGCTTGATGGGATGGTCCAGCAGCCCCGGCTCCGACAACGATGCGGACGGCTGCAAGGACACCGAGGAGGACGCGGACGACGACAATGACGGATTCCCAGATGACGGCGACGCGCTGCCGCTGAACCCCGCAGAGCATGCAGACAATGACGGTGATGGACTTGGTGACACTGAGGATCCCGACGACGACAATGATGGTCTGACTGACTCCGACGAGGCGGCTGCAGGCACTGATTCCAAGGACCCGGACACCGATGATGACGGCTTCGGTGACGCCGTGGACGCGTTCCCGAAGGACCCGACCGAGTGGGCCGACACCGATGGCGATGGTTACGGTGACAACGGTGATGCCTTCCCCGGTGATGCCTCCAAGCATCTCGAGGAGGACCTGATGGGTAAGTACGGCTTCGTCATCGCCCTCCTAGGGGCACTCCTAGTCTTCGGACTGGGTGGTTGGATGGTGTTGCGGCGCAAGGGAGAGGCAACGGTGACCGAGGCGGCCGAGCACACGCACAGTGTCGAGACGCCAGCCCAGCCTGTCTATGAGCAGGAGTCCGAACTGGAGATGAACACCGGGCAGTTCCTAGAAGAGCTCGAGGCAGATCTGAGTCGTCCCACTGCCCCTCCTCATGCCAAGATGAATGAGCAGGGCCAGCTCGTGTGGGTTGACGATGCGGGCACCGTATATGCCCAGAATCCCGACGGCAGCATGGTCACGTTCAATGTCTCGACTGGATTGTGGGAGCCCCTTGAGTAACCTGAATAATGCGTGACAAGTCGTCTCACTCCTCGAATTCTGCGAGTTCCCCGACTGACTCAAACAGACTGGGCCCACTGCCGAGGAAGTAGATTGACCCCAGTCTTGTGCGGGAGTCCTCCGGGGTGGAGTTGTTACCGGTGGCGCACGAACCAGTGCAGCCGTCGGCGAAGGCCACATACACCCGTCCCTCGCGATCGATATGCAGGTCGTTGAAGTCCAGCAGGTTTCGGTTCGAGCCCCCGATGTCACGACAATCGCCGCTGTTCAGGCATATGCTCCCCACCTGAACCGGGTCAGGAGAGACCCTCACGGTGTGGAACACTGGCACAGGGTCAAGTGCGTTGAGACTGTAGGTGATGTACAGGTAGTAACTGACATTGGCGGGCGCGTAGTGCGCATTACCGTCCCACGGCTCCCCGTCGATGTCGGATTGGTTCAATTCACTCGCGTTTTCACTCCCAAGGTAGGTAACCGCAATCCTTCCTGGGTCGCCTGCATCAACCTGAGGGAATACTGTCGAGATAACCGCGCTCGGACTGATTCGGATACTGGTCTGCTCCCATGTCTCTCCTGAATTAGTACTTCTCGACATGTAGACGCCTTCGTCTGCCCCCGTCCAGATGTGATATGCATTGGATTCTGTGTCGGTCGCAACCTCTGAATTCTTGCGGGGATTGGGGGTCCCTACATCCTCACCCATGGATCGATCAAACCAAGTCAAACCATTGTCATCGGAAATGATGACGGTTGGTGTCCCAACTCGAGGCGTGACATAGACTGTACCATCCGGTGCAGAAGTGATGGCCCCATGCAGTCCACCGTTCGTGGTGGCCAATCCAAAGATCAGTCCACCTGTGTTAAATGTGGCACCGCCATCAAAACTGGTGAAGCAGAATATTCCGGCGAGTTTGTTGTAACAATAGTACACAGCCGTCTCGTAGTAAGCTTGAGTAAATTGGCCGCCAATTCCATACCCACTGCTCGTCCAAGGACCGGTTGCCAGTTTGATGTGATCATTAATCGGGGTCGTACCAGAGTCGTGTGGATTACCCACCCACGTTGCCCCGTCATCATCGCTATAACATATCCAAGACGTCTCCAAGCCCTGCATTTGCACGTTGAATACTCGATCCGTTATCGGATCTACCCACCCCCACGGATCATTGGTTTGGAACGCACACATGGGACCTGCGACGTCCTCCCAGGATTCTCCGTGGTCACAAGAACGCATGACCTTCTCAAAAGCGATGAAGAAAATACAACCACTCGACGTGACACCGAGGCTGGGCTCGGCTCCGTCCTCGCCAACACTGCTGAACACGAAGTTGAGGTTCAGCGGTTGGTAGAGGTCCAGCGAGAGGCTCTCGCCGTCCGGCCCGGTGATGAAGACCCCGTCCGGCAGAGTCGGTTCGGGAGGTGGCAGAGGAGGAGCATCATCCTTGAAGCAGCCAGCGAGCGATGCCGACAGCATCAGAATCCCGATCAGCAGGACCTTCACTCGCATGTCCTCACCGAAGGCGCATCAGCGAATTATCTTGTCCTCGGCAACTATCAGAGAATAATTGCGTTGGCGCCCCATGCGAGTCCACCGCCAAAGGCCACGGTGACCACGAGATCGCCAGGTTCTATCAGTCCCTCATCGCGCGCCTCTCGCAGGGCAATGGGCACACTCGCTCCAGCTGTGTTGCCGTACTTTTGCAGGTTCGTAAACGTCTTGTCCATCGGCAACCCGAGATTTTCCATGCCCGCCTTGATGATGTTCAGGTTGGCCTGATGAGGGATTATCATGGACACATCTTCCAACGAGTGATTAGTCCTCTCTAGAACAGCCCTGACTGCTTGCGGAAAAGCCTCAGTGGCGAAGTCCCACACAGCGGGGCCATCCATGTGGAAGTACTGGTCGCCTTCCTCGAAGCCCGGCGATGGAATCGGTTTCTTGACTCCACCCGCCGGTATTTCGATGACCCCGGCTCCGGCGCCGTCGGACATCATCCAGCTTCCAAGTAGGCCCCTGCCCTCGCCTACCTGTTGCAGGACGGCTGCCCCGGCGCCGTCGCCGAAGAGGACGCACGTCGTACGGTCCTCCCAGTTGAGAATGCGGCTGTAGACCTCGGCACCCACGACCAGCACGTTGTCGTATCCGGGGGTGCCGGCGAAGCGCGCCCCGACATCTAGGGCGTGGACCCAGCCAGCGCACACTGCGTTGATGTCGAATGCGGCTGCCTTAGTGCAGCCCAGTTTGTGTTGTGTGATTCCGGCGGTGGAGGAGAGTGGGACATCGGGCGAAGATGTGGCGAGGATGAGCATGTCAATGTCATCGGCCCCGATTCCTGCTTCGTCCATGGCCTGCTGGCAAGCGACGACGGCGAGATCACTTGTGCAGACATCGTCAGCGGCGATTCTACGCTCTTTGATGCCGGTCTTGGTGGTTATCCACTCGTCGCTAGTATCGATTATCTCGGCCCAGTCGTCGTTGGTCATGATATTGGGTGGGACGTATGCACCCAATCCGACAATGCCCACTGGCGCCATATTGCTTCGCATCGCCCAAGAGCGGACTTTCACTCTTACTGCATCAGTCGTGCTTGACACAGACGTTCATGGCCTCTGAGAAGAAGCCCAGACTCCACTTGCCGCCCTCGCGGCCCACTCCGCTGTCCTTGACGCCACCGAATGGAACTCGCAGGTCCCTGTGCAGCCAGGTGTTGACCCATACCATCCCTGTGTCCATGGCCTCGGAAATCCGCTTGCCCCTCGCAAGGTCACCCGTCCATACGCTTCCGGCGAGCCCGTAGCGGGTGTTGTTGGCGATGGTCACTGCCTCGTCTTCGCTGCTGAATGGGTGGAGCGTGACCACGGGCCCGAAGATCTCCTCGGTCGAGCACCGCGAATCGGAACTCAGTCCCTCGATGACCGTGGGCGCCATCCAGTTGCCATGCTCGAATCCTGTGGGCATGCACGGCGTTCCGCCGGTGAGCAGACTGCCTCCTTCCTGCTTGGCCAGCTCGACGTAGCCCTGAACCTTCTCGAGGTGTCCCCCTGAGATAAGTGCCCCGAGGTCGGTGGCCTCGTCCGAGGGATCGCCCATTCGCATCGCTTCGACCGCGTTAACGAAGCGGTCACGGAATTCGTCGTAAATTGAGTCCTCAATCAGAACCCTAGAGCCGCACAGGCAGACCTGGCCTTGGTTCAGGAAGCCCGCTCGGATGACCCCTGCCACTGTGGATTCCATATTGCAGTCTGCGAAAACAATGCTCGCATTCTTACCGCCGAGCTCGAGGCTGAGTTTCTTGAACGCAGGAGCGGCCGATGCGGCCACCTTCTCACCGGTTGACGTTCCACCGGTGAACGAGACCAGATCGACGTCCGAGTGGGCCACCAGATGGGCTCCAGCGCCGGCTCCGTCCCCGTGCACCAGATTGACCACTCCAGCTGGCAGGCCGACCTCGTCGATGATTTGCATCAGCAGGTCCGCGGTCATCGGAGTCAACTCACTGGGCTTGCACACCACGGTGTTACCCATGCCAATCGATGGTGCAATCTTCCACGAGAGTAGGTAGAGCGGCAGGTTCCAAGGAGTGATTAGAGCGCCGACTCCGACCGGCTTATGGACGACGTAGTTGGTCGCGCTGGCCATCTCGAAGACTTCCTCTTCGTGCTCTCGCAGCATGCCCGCGAAGAAGCGGAAGTTGGACACTGAGCGCTGTGCATCGACGTCACGGGCCAGCGAGATTGGCTTGCCGGTGTCACGGCTCTCGAGCGCTGCGACATCCTCGTATCGCGCCTCGAGCGCATCGGCGATGCGGTCCAGCCAGTCGGCACGCTCGGAGTGGCTCAGAGCACCCCATGCCGGCTGTGCCTGCCTCGCGGCGCTGACGGCATCGCCGACATCGCTCTCTCTGGACAGGGGGGCTCTTGCGAAGCGGTGGCCAGTGGCTGGTTCGAGGACGTTGATCCACTCGTCACCGGAGTGGCATACGAACTCCCCTCCGATGTAATTGCACAGGTCCAGAGGCTCTTGTCCATCAGGATCGCGCTCACACGGGATGCAGCCTGATTCGCAGCACTTGTCCGGTTCCATCACGAGTCTCCCGGGCCTTCGTTGGCGAACGGGTCAGAACGAGTCATCCCTGCTGAGTATTCCTTCCAATCCAGCGAGAATCTGTCCCGGTCAGGGTCCCACTCATCCCAGGTAACGACGCTCTCAAGTTCCTCGAGGTACTGCGATGGTACCATTCCCGGAACTATGAATGCCTTCTGTCGATGCAGTGGATACGGGTTACGCAGACGAATTCCAAGCACTCCTAGTACAGCGCGGGCGACGTACCAAGTGGCCTGGCTGTTCCAACCGTGGGCAATCTTGATTACTATCCCTAGGCCTTCAGGCCAGTCAGGGTGGATAATAGACAGACCGAGCAGACCGTCGGCGCCCTCCTTGGCTAGGATCCTGCCCTCGCCCGCCTTCAGGCAGGTAGAATCGAGACGGTTGAATCCGCCGACGAGGTCGGGATGGCTGTTCATGGCACCCCAGATCCAGTCATCGTCCTTCTCGCGGACGAGCCCTGCAAACATCACTGCAAGCTCGTCAACGGTGTTGGAGACCGTAGGCAATCCGCAGCCGTCCTTGGCGACCCTCTGTGGCTCCCAGTCGGGTTTTCCCATCATGCGCCGGAGCACATCGAGGTACATCGAGAACCAAGGTGAGCTCGGCAGGGTGTAGCCGGCCCTATTGATGCCCATACTCCGCAGTGCCTTGAGCATCGCTGCATGTTCTCCAGAACAGGTGTGGAACCAGCGGCGTGGGCGTCTGACCTGCCGGCCGAACTGAATGAGTGGGACGTCCAGTGGGCACTGCATCAGCCCCCATTCAGACTCTGTCAGCAGTGACTGCGCGGCTGCCACGTGCTCAGTGTCGCCGTTGTGCGAGGAGCAGGCTATGGCCATCTGTTCGCTGGTCAGTCCGTCCGAGGCCAAAGCCTCTTGAAATGTCTTCATCATCAGCGGCTTCATCATCGAGCGCCCGTAGACCAGTACGTTACCTCCGAAGGAGTGCACTATCTCGGTGCCGTGGGCCCATGCGATGGCACCGTGGATGGTGTTCTCGGAGATATCCATGCGGCGAAAGTCGACTAGAGGCTCCCACTCGACATCGCGACCAGTCGCGATACCCTCATACTGCTCGCCGAGGGGATTGGTTGGATAGATTGCGGAACCCGGCCTGCCGGGGGTCACGCTCGATGGCCTGCCGCTCCCGTCCTCGCTCATCTCAGACACCTCCGTTGACGCGCGGTGCGACCTTGGTCATGAATGCCGCCATGTTCCTCTGGACGCGCTCACTGTCGTGGTTGAAGAAGTCGAACCAGCACATCAGACGATCTTCGGGGTGAAACCTCTCGAGTATCTGCTCGCAGACACTATCGACATTGCCGATTACCGCATTATCCGTCGCCCGCTCGATTTTCGCCGGATCAATGGTCCCCTCCAGTGCGTTCCAGTACGTCGAGAGCGCAGCCCTCGCCTCCTCCATCGCAGCATCGTTCTGCTCATTGGGAGTGAGTCCCTCTTCGTCGTTCACGAAGACCATGGTGGTGCGCGGCATCATGCTGCGCTCCCATGCCCCTCCATCGGGATGGTAGTGCTTACGGAACCTGTCATGCGTCTCTTCGATGATGTGCGGAGGGGTGATGCTGAGGTTGAATACCTGCACCGGCCTGTGCTTGTTCACTTCGACCTGTAAGTTAGGGTCGTGGCTGCCGAGCACGAGGTTGAGCAGTTCCCGGCGCCATTCCTGAGGGATTGTCTTGATCTCCTCAAACTCGTAACGCCTAGCGATTTCGATGGAATCTGGGGGCGAATCGAGACCTCGCAGTGACACAGCAGCCTCCTGAACACCCCTCCAGTCCTCATCAGAGCGGAAGTTCGAACGAGTCAGTATTGTGGGGAGAATCATATCCGAGGAGACCACTTCGCCGTTTAGTAGCCGGAGAAAGACCTCCGAGGCCTCGGCGAAGACCTGTCCACGCAGTGCGGGCCACGCCGCCTCTTCGACTGCGTCGCGCGGCACGATGCCATATGGCCGTGCCATGAACTCGAAGCGTCCTGCAGAGAATCCGATGTGCAGTCTACGACTCTCGCTCGGGTCCATGCCGTGCAGAGCTAGGAAAGCACCGACCCGCTCTGCCTGGGCGATTGGCCCGCCTGAAGCGAGTATCGACATCACTGCACTCCCGACCTCCATCCGTTCAGTGCGGGCGAACATGTGACTTGCGACTTGGAAGAAGTCGGTACAAAGACCAACCTCGCCAGGATAGTGTGGGACCACAGGTCTGCTGTTCCGTTTCTGAACAACGGTCGAGAGATGCGCCTGAGCGACCCATCCGACTCCGAACCCAAGTTTGTCGGCTAACTCGACCTGTTCGAAGAAATTGTTAAACATCTCGCTTTCGGAGGGTGTGTGACCGGACGTGTCCGGTGTCTGGGAGATTGAGAAGAAGATGTCAAACCGCATAGCGGGACCCCATTCAGATTGAACGCATTCTCCCGCCATCTACTGCTAGACTGATGCCGCGAACAGCGCTGCTGCTCGGAAGACAGAGCCAAGTGACCGCTGCGGCAGTTTCCAATGGATCGATGAGGCGTTGAATGGGCACCCCGTTCATCCAATCATCTCGAACATCCTCGACCGGCTTGCCAGTGCGCTCGGAGATGGATGCAGCCAGTGAGCCCAGCCTGTCAGTGTCGGTGAAACCGGGCATGATATTGTTGATGGTCACGCAGGCAGGCAACTCGCGCGACAGCGACTTGGCCCACGATGCCATCGCTCCGCGAAGGGTGTTTGAGAGGCCTATGTTGTCAATCGGCTCGCGCACCGAGGTAGAGATGATGTTCACGATTCGCCCTGTGCCAGAGGCCTCCATGCCGGGCACTAGTGCCTGTGTGATCGTGTGGGCGGCATGCAGGTGGCGGCGGAACGGCCCCTCAAATTCATCGACGGTATTCTCAAGCAGCGGTCCGCCGGGAGGTCCACCGGAGTTATTCACGAGGATGTGTATGGTGTCCATATCGGATACGGCCTCGCGTACGGCGCTCAAATCTTCAAGATCCAGTGCAAGAGCCTCGTGCCCGTCTCCGTGCATTTCTGCAACCAGCGAATCGAGGTCGACTACAGAACGGGCACACGCGACCACGCGGGCGCCCGCACGAGCAAGCATCAGCGCGCAGGCGCGCCCGATTCCCTTCGAAGCACCGCAAACCAGTGCAGTCTGTCCATCTAGTGCCCTCTCGGCGAAGGGAAACCCATCATTTAGTAGTCCATCGTTCATCTTGTCACCTAATCCACGTAATGAGCGTACGTCTGGTCGCGCAGTTTCTGGTGGACAACTTCGAGCACCTCTTCCGACGCATTGCGGAAGGTCGGGTGCTCGCTTTCACCTTGCGGACGGCGCATCTCATGCCAGCGGCCGTCCTCGTATGCCATCAATGCCTCCTTCATCAAGACCCCAGCCAGAACCAGAGTCTCGTAGCACAGATCCTCGTAGGTCATACCCTTCTTCACCGCGACTTCGCGCTTGATTAACATCTCTCCCGTGTCTATGCCGTTGTCACAGAAGTGACAGGTCGAGCCGACGCGGATATCGTGGTACACCGACCATGCAGGCGAGGCCGATCCTCTGCATTCGGGCAGCAGCCCGGGATGAGCGTTGATTACCCCGTCAGAGGGGTAGTCAAGTATATCTCCTCGGATTATCCGGGTTCCTCCGAATACGATGAGGTTGAGATCCAATCCCTCTAAGTGAGGCATGACCTCGGGTGACTTGTGAATCGGGACAGTCACTAGGGGGATTCCATTTTCAGCAGCCTGCTCGGCTATCGGTGGAGCTATCGGGTTGCCCTCAATTCGGTCGAGAAACTTCTCGCGCTCCTCATCTCCGACTGGCGAATCCTCCTCAATGATAATCTCGGGAACAAATCCCTCAGAGAGTATCTGACGCAGCATCTCGCGACCGTACGGATGCTCCTTCAAGAGCAAGTAGGCGAATCTCGGCTTGGCCATGGTCCCCGTTTCGCGTAGGGGCCTTAGATACCCGTTATTTTCGGTCACGGAGTGACTCGGCTCCGGTCGCGCGGGAAAAGCACGACCTCACGGACATTGCCGGCATCAGTCAGTACCATCAGTAGGCGGGCTACGCCAAGTCCCCAGCCAGCATGTGGAGGCGCGCCGTAGCGGAATCCATCTGTATAGAAGGCGAAGTCTGCCGGCTCAAGACCCATGTTGCGCAGGTTCTGCTCAAGCACGTCGACTCGGTGCTCGCGCTGACCACCGCTGGTCATCTCATCTCGCCCGTAGTTGAGATCGAAGCCGCGACTCAACTGGCCGCCCGAGGAACCCTTCTCGTCTTCCTTGTGGTGAATGTAGAACGGTTTCATCGACATCGGCCAGCACAGGATAAAGTGGAAACCGGGATACTGTGCTGCGACAATGTCACAGTGGTGACTCTCGATGTCATCACCCCACTCTATCTGGCCACCGCCCGACTTGACAATCTCGATGGCATCGCAGTAGGGGATGCGTGGGAACGGCACATTTGGGACCTCGACTGTGACAGGCTCTTGGCCCTGGCCGGCACGGTATTCGTTGACCATATCGATGAGGCCCTGGTCGTTGACTGCAACTTGGCTCCAGATATGGTGAATCATCCTTTCCTGAACTCCCATCACGTCCTCGTCGTCCATCCAAGCGCCCTCGATGTCGAAGGAGATGAACTCGTTCAGGTGGCGGTAGGTGTCGTGCTTCTCGGCACGGAAGGCCGGGCCGATCTCAAAGACACGCTCGAGTCCACCGAGGACCGCGAGCTGCTTGTACAGCTGAGGGCTTTGCGAGAGATAGGCGTCTGTCTCAAAATACTTTATCGGGAATAGGTTGGTGCCGCCTTCTGCAGCAGCAGCGATGATTTTCGGGGTGTTGATTTCTTGAAAGCCCTCGGAGATGAGGTGGTCACGGCCGTACTGCAGTACTTTCCCTCGCAGTTGAAACATCGCGTTAACATGCGCTCGTCGTAGGTCGAGGTGACGATTGTCCAGTCTGACATCGAGACCTACGTGAACATCGTCAGTCACACCTACGGGTAGTGGAGCAGCAGCACCGGCGAGAACTCTCGCAACTGTCACATTGACCTCAAACTCCGGAGGCGGCGCGGACTCGCCCTCGGCGAGTTTTGGAGGACGCTTCTGAGCCACCGTTCCAGTGACTTGGATGGTCGACTCTCTAGTCGCTGATTGAATGGCGCTGAAAAGTCCCTCGTCCATGTTGTCTCTCTTCAAGAACGCCTGTATGCGACCGGTGCCGTCACGCAGCATCAGGAAGCAGATTCCTCCGCGTCCTCGCACTGTTTCCGCATAGCCCGCAACGGTTACTTCGGAGCCAACCATGTCCGCGCCGTCGGACACCACCTGCCCTATGGTGTGGGAGCGGTAGGCCGTAGGTCTCCATCCGCTACTGTCTCTCATGCCCTCTCGTGTCGGGACGGGGTTTTGAATGGTATCGGGCTGGGGGACTCAATCATCCGACAATCGCTCGAGATACGCATCATCGAGTTCAGGAGGGAAGGCTAGCCAGCGGATGAGCACGAAGTTGAGGAATCCGAACAAGCAGGAGTTGATTGGCCAAGCGACGTAGTGATTAATCAACCACTTCTCTATCATGATGTATTCGAGAGAAGTTGTCACTGCCAGTTGCGCAGTGTAGCACCAGAATGCCCTGTTGAGGCTAGTGGAGTAGGCAAATGTCGACTTGAAGGTGAATCTGTAGTGCATATAATGGGCTTCGACGTTCCCTATGATGTTGGACACAACCCAGGCTGACACCGCTGTGTGAGCATCCCAGAGATTCGCCCAGTACAGAATCTGATAAACTGCGAAAGCGAACGCGGAATTGAAGCAACCAGTGACGTTGAACCTCATGAACTCACGGAAGACTGTACCCGAGGTCCAGCCGACATCAGTCACCCTGTCCTTGAAGTCGTTGACCCAGTCCATGAGGAAACCACTCTCCCTTCCTCGTGCCGCGCTAATCAGTCCGATTTCTGGTATTCGCTCATGCGTATCATCTCGCAGACCTGAATCTTGAATTCCTCGTAGAATGTGGACCGCCCGAGCCGCATCGCCTCGGCATGCTCGGCATTCCTTCGCCATTCGAGTTGTCCCTCCATCGACTCGAACTCGACGATGGTGACCCTCTCGCCATCCTCTGCAGTGAAGGACTTGTGCGAGATGTATCCGGGCATGGTCTTGGCCAATTCGCTCATTCGGACTGCTATCTCCGTGTACTCCTCATTGACATCCAGATTGAGTCGGGATCGGAAGACTGTGACAATCATGTGGTCATTCCTCCTCGGTCGGAGCCACCTTGGCAGCGATGACTAGGAACGCCGTGTGCCCCATAGGCTGGTTGCCAGGCCTCACTCCTCCTTTGCTCGCCTTGACCCACTTGCGCTCGATTATCTCGCCCGCCCATTCGATGACCAGCCCCTGCCTCTGGGCGGATTCCCAGGACCTCTCGAGCTGCACGGTGGTCGGGCAATAGCAGGCCAACCTGCCTCCTGCCCTCAGCAGTGGTTCGATAGCCGGGACAACTCGCCAAGGCTCGGCCACATCTATAATCGCCGCATCGAGGGATTGACAGATTCCTGAGACAGCTTGTTCGACTTCGATTAGATCGCCGTCAATCAGGTGCCAATCCGGGAACTCAGGTAGCACCTCGGCTAGACGCTCCATGTTGGCTCGTCCGACCTCGGCGTGCTCGGGCCGTGATTCGACTGAGATGAGGATACCAGAAGAGCCTAGGACATTGGCCAGATGCATGGCGAGACCGGCCGAGCCATGACCCCCCTCAAGCACCTTCGAGCCCACTCCGATGCCCATCCAAGAGATGAGGAATCCAGAATCCTTGGCGCCGATGACCTGAGCCCTCCGTGCCATGTTCCGGCGGGCCTCAGGAAGTGCAGGATCGACGATGGACAAGGACTTCTGGCCGACGGTAATCCTATCTCCAATTGAGTATCCGTTCAGGAGTTGCTCGGCATCGAATCTCCCGAGCCCCTTCACTTTGACTTCACCAGGGGTTCGCTGTAGCAAGTAGGCGCGACCATCGTCCTCCCTAAGAGCAACCCACTCGCCGCCTCCGTCCTGATTCACGCTTCGGGGCCGTACTCTGCCTAATCAAGTTCTTCGGCGGCTCTATAGAGCCGGTAATCCGTTCTTTCGTGAGTGCAGCATGGTTATACGGCGCCTCGCTACGGGAAAAATGATGACTAGAGTGCGAATGCTATCAATCGTTCAACCGGCAGCATTGGCAGCCTTGGTGGTCATGATGTCCTTCACAGGCTTCATGGCGATGGACGATAAGGTCGAGGAACGCGAACAACTGAAGCAGAAGGAAATGCCCCTGTATGCAACCAGCCCGGGGCACGCTGTGTTCGGCGAATACGTCGGAGCGCACTGGTGCGGGCCGTGCATGGACAGCGCGGCCCCTTCGCTTGACAACCTCAAGAGCTCGAACGGTGAGGATTTCACCTTCGTCTCGTTCTTCGAGTCCTCTTCCGGAGGTTGGCCCTCCGACGGCCCGATCTCCAGGACGGACCACGTGATGGCGGCCTCAAGCGGCTACCCGACATTTGGCTTCGCCGACGCCCAGAGCGGGACCTGCTACAAGGTCGGCTCCGCCGGAACCAACTACTACGACGCCGACTACTCGGCCGGGGGGTGCATGGGCTCGGATGTATCCGACTACGCAATGGAACTCTCTATCGTCCTGAACAGCGCCGGCGACGAGGTTACCATCACCGTAGAGTCGACCTACCTCGGTTCATTGTCATCCGTGACTGTCTACCTCTACGCAGCAGTGACCGAGAAAATTGGCGGTGACGCCTACGATAATGGTGTTCGACCTCACCACAACTGGAGAGAGTGGTTGCTGAACAGCAATGGGGACGGCTTCGAGGAATTGACCCTGACTCCTAATAACGCCGCCGAGAGGACTTGGACCGTTCCACTCAACACCGTCAGGGCCACTTCAGGCAACACCCAGTACGAGAACTTCTGGCCGGTAGTTGCTTTGATGGATGGCTCTCACACCTCTTACAACGATTTCCTAACAGCAGCGGACTTGGACATGGCGCCGCTCATCGATGTCGGCATTTCCGACTTCGATGCCGACAACCAGAACGGCAATCTCGGATTCGTGCCTAGCGATATTCTCGACCTCTCAGTTGAGGTGACTAACTACGGTGTCGACCCCTACAACGATGGTGGCGAGATATCAATCTACGAGTTAGTGGGACTTGATGAGGTCTATGTTGGCGGCTCAGCAATTTCCAATCTCGCTTCGGGAGGCACTCAGATCCTCACAATCCAGTTCGACACCTCCGACATAGAGCCCTATGCATCTGGCTCCACTACCTTCAGGGCGAAACTCTCAGGTCTGACAGGTGACCGTGTCTCCTCCAATGACTACACGGACGATAATGCCCTGCATGATATGGCTCCGATAGCCAACCAACCAACCGCCATCGCTTCCACCTCCATAGAGAGAGGCAGTACAATCCAGTTCGAGTCCACGGCTCTGTCCAACGACATGGTCGACGACATGTCATCAATGACGCCGACTCTGCATTATGCCGAGTCGGGTACTGAGATGTGGGACAACTCGTGGATAACTTCCTCCGACCTAGTTGGCAGCGGAGGTAACGCTCGCTATGTGCATACCCTCGACGCACCCCTCAATGCTGAGGTGGGCGATTACGACCTCAGGGTCCGTTGGGTGGATGCTGGTGGCCAGTATGGTGACTGGCTGGTGTCCGAGGAGGCCTTTGAATTTCGCAACGCCCTGCCCACAGTGCTGAATAGCGATTACCCGCAGTATGCAGGAATGCCGACTGTCAAGGTTGAGACTCAGGAAAGAGTCTCCCTAATGGGTCTGGTGTACGATGCTGAGACTCCGCTCTCAATGCTGCAAATTGACAGCAACTCGCCCGAGTTCATCGAGTGGGACTCGTCCTCGCTTGAGATTGTCGTCGAGTTTAGCGAGGTCATCAGAGACAGCCAAGGCAATCCTATTCCTCAGGGTATATTCGTCACTATCAATGACGGCGATGACAGCAATTCCGGCATGATGATGTTCAACGTGGTGGAGAACGGCGCCCCGAGGTGGTCACCAGTCCCCTCGCAATCTTTCAACGAGGGCGGCTCGGCCAGCTTCGGCCTGTCTGAGTACCTTTCAGACACTGATGACAACGGCTACTCGGTGCCGGTTTCTGGACTGTCCCTAGAGTTACTGGGAATCTCTAACGGAGCCCTCGTCGATGCGAGTATCTCGGGGCACACCCTCTCTGTCAGTGCCATAGATGACGACTCCATTGGCGTTGTGGACCTTACATTGAGGGCCAGCGACGGAGTCAAATTCTCGGACACTGTCATCACATTCCACGTACTGAATGTCAACGACGCCCCGCGGATGGAAATGGCTGGAATTGACGAATTCACCGTTGAGATTGGCGACAGGATAACCCTAGAACTCCTTGATCGAATGACGGACATCGATGACCCGGATGAGGAGATCTGGGCGTCTGCGATGACCTTCGTCGCGGGAGCCGCTCAGTTCAACCCGATTACCGGTATCCTGACCATGGCTTGGGAAGAGGCTGGGACTGAGATTGTGACCATCACTCTGGAGGATAGGCACGGCGACGCCAGTGCCTACCTGATTACGGTCACTGTTGTCGACGATATGCCGCTATATTGGGGCACGGACCTAGTTGCGACTTTCAGCACCGTCGAGTATGGCTCAAATCCCTCTGTTATCATAGAGAATGTCGGTCAGCACGAGCTCAGTGACATCAGGATTACTTGGACGGTATGCAACAGTATCACCGGAATCTGCCACTCCTCAGGAGTGTCGCACAACTATGGTCCATTCATTGTCTACCCAGTGAGTGGGGAGGGACTCGGAGTAGGAGACTACGTCACTCTCTCTGTCGAGGGCGAGGACGAGAACGGATTCGACCGAGTCACAGAGGAGCAGTTCCGAGTATATGCAGCCGAGGCCGAGGAGGTCATTGACGAACCCGATGAGGAAGAGTCCAATGTCAAGATCGGCGGCACAAGTTCGATTATGTCAGCAGGCCTCATAGCTTTGGGACTAATGCTGTCAGTCGCTCTCGTACTGGCGCTGGCCATCGTCCTGCGTCGACAAGGGCTCGATTCGGAGTCGGCTATCGATTTCGCTTCTGAGATTGAGGCGTATGAAGGAAACGACTCCTACTCTACTGATCTGACTGGAGAAGCCCCACCACCTCCTCCGATGACCCCCCCGCTGCCACCTGAGGGCCTACCGCCGGGTTGGACCATGGAACAGTGGCACTACTATGGTGCAGAGTACCTCCACCGACGCGAATAATCACCTCATTGGGGTTTGATACCTGTAACGCACCTTCAAGAAGGTGCCAGCATCAGGAGTGACCCCGGGGGGGCACTATGTCGAGAGAGTCCGAGCACACGCAGGACGCAATTGAGGCCGAAGAGGACGCTCTGGAATCATGGGAGGACGGGCCTGCTTTCGGCGTCTCCGAGGACAAGGATCCGGTATGCGGGAACTCTGTGGAGGATTGGATTAAGGGGGTCGATATCACATCGACGACCGATGTGCCGATACCGGAGAAACTGGTAGATCAGGTGATTGGCCAGGAGGCTGCTTCGATAGTGGTCAGGAAGGCCGCCCAGCAGAGGCGACACGTAATCATGGTCGGAGAGCCTGGAACGGGCAAGTCGATGCTTGCCCGCTCTATGACCGAGTTCCTGCCTAGAGAGCAACTCGAAGACATCCTTGTATTCCGCAACCACGAAGACGAGAATGAACCCAAGGTGAGAACCGTTCCCGCTGGACGAGGCTCACGCATCATCTCAGAGAGGAAGGCGCAGATTAGACTTCAGCGAGAAAGGACCAACCGCACCCTCTTGTTTGTGGCTCTGGTAGTCGGCGCCGCCCTACTGCTTGCAACCATCTCCAGCGGCGAGATACTGACATTCATCTTCGGTTCCTTTATCCTTGTCTTCGGATACTTCTTCCTCAGGACCCGTCTGACAGCAGGCGACGATGCTAACATTCCGAAACTGCTGATTAAGCACGAGCGCGAAGATGACCCCCCGTTCGTTGATGCCACCGGGACTCTAGCCGGAGCTCTTCTGGGTGATGTTCGCCACGACCCGTTCCAGTCTGGTGCCGACCTCGCTACCCCTGCCCACGAGAGGGTTGAGCCCGGGGCCGTGCACAGATCCAACAAGGGTGTTCTGTACATCGACGAGATTCGTATGCTCAGAATGGAGGAGCAACAGGCACTACTGATCGCCATGCAGGAGAAGGAACTCTCCATCAGCGGCCGATCCGAGCGCTCCTCGGGAGCCCTTACCAAGTCAGAACCTGTCCCAACCGACTTCATACTCATCGCTGCAGGAAACCTCGACAGCGTACAGAACATGCACCCTGCTCTGCGCAGTCGTATCCGAGGATATGGCTACGAGGTCTACGTCAACACCGATATGCGTGACACTGAGCGCAACCGTCGTCGTCTAATCCGATTCATTGCTCAGGAGGTCCGCAACGAGCTCAAGAAGGGATCTGGCAGGCCGATACCTCACTTCGATCGTGGCTCAATATCCCTTATTCTGAAGGAGGCGCAGAGGCGCAGCGGTCGCCGTGGCAAATTGTCTCTGCGTCTGAGGGAACTCGGCGGACTTGTTCGCATCGCTGGCGACCTAGCCGCTGAAGAGGGTGTAGAACTGACCCGCGCCGAGCACGTCACTAGAGCGAGGATGATTGCCAAGCCTCTAGAGCAGCAGGTGGCCGATCGCTACCTCGACCGCCAGGCCGAGTATGCCATGCTGGTCAACCGCGGCAATCGAGTGGGACGAGTCAACGGCCTCGCTGTTCTAGGGGCCGATAGTGGCCTCTCTGACTACTCCGGGGTCGTGCTGCCTGTCGAGGCCATGGTTACGCCGGCTCAGGGGATGTCAGGGCGAGTCATGGCTACCGGTGGCCTCTCAGACCTCGCTAACGAGAGCGTGACTAACATCAGCGCAGTCGTGAAGAAGCTCACTGGCAAGGACATCAAGGACTTCGATCTCCACGTTCAGTTCCCTGGGACTCACAATGTCGACGGCGATAGTGCATCGATTACTATGGCCACTGCCATAATCAGTGCCTTCGAGGGCGTGCCAATTGAGCAGAACCTAGCTATGACAGGTTCGCTTTCTGTTAGAGGGGAGATTCTGCCTGTGGGCGGAGTCACCGCGAAGATTGAGGCTGCCGCCAAAGCCGGCATTCAGAAAGTCATCATCCCTCGCTCCAACCTGCAGGACGTTCTGATGGATGAGAAGTGGGAGAAGGTGGTCGAGGTGCTACCTGTGGACTCTCTGGACGAGGTTCTTGAGTATGCGCTCGTCGGGGCCGAGGAGAAGGTCAGCTTGGTAGATCGCCTCTCCAAGGTCATAGACACCATCTCGAAGGGCACCGACACCCAACCATCGGCTTGAGCACCTGCTCGTCATAATGTTTCAAGTCCTGTATCATCCCCGCAAAGCGGGGATGTCCTTGACCGAACAGCATAGATCCCCTATGGGAATATTGTTCCTAGTTGTCCTTGTCGACATGATCGGCTTCACCATAGTAATTCCATTCCTGACCTACTTTGTCCAGGATCTTGCTACCGCGGAAGGTATCATGGATGTTGGCAGCCGCGATCTCTGGGTAGGCATCGTCATCGCCACCTACTCTCTAGCCCAGTTCATCTTCACCCCTGTGCTGGGGTCCCTCAGCGACAGGATGGGGCGCAGACCTATCCTGATGTTTGGATTGTTCTCAAACACTGTCTTCTTCACCGTTTTCGGCCTCTCTGGAAGTTTGGCCATGGCGCTCGTAGCACGCTTCCTAGCCGGAGCCGGTAACGGTAACATCGCCGTTGCCCGAGCCTACATTGGCGACATCAGCGAACCCGAGATGATAGCCCGCAGGATGGGCATGATAGGGGCTGCCTTCGGACTAGGTTTCATGATCGGTCCGTTCATCGGAGGGATCCTTTCTGATCCAGCCAACAGTATCGGAGCGCCGTTCGATGGACAGCTCTGGATAGATCACCCCTACTTGCTCCCGTGCTTGTTCTCCAGCGCTCTTTCACTGGCCTCATTGGCTCTCGCTGTTACTCGGCTCCCTGAAACCCTGCCACCCGAGTCCCGAACCCCCTCTGATGGCTCGCTGTTCAGCGGAATGGGTGGGATGATGACTAACATCGTCAAGGTCATGAAGTTCCCAACAGTATCCACATTGGTTTCGATCAACTTCCTATTCATGATGGGGTTCAGCATGATGCACGGGACATTCATCCTGTACACATCGATGACTCCCGTTGATGGCGGTCTTGGTTGGAGCGAACTTGACAACGGCTGGATATTCGCCTTCATTGGATTACTGGGTGTTATCATCCAAGGGGGACTCATCGGTCCGCTGACTGACAGGTTCAGCATGCCCCGTCTGATGATTGTAGGAACACTCCTGTGCGGTGTCGGGATAGCCAGTATTCCGTATGTCCGGCATGATGTAAGTTGGCTGATTTTCGCATCATCTGCTGGCCTAGCGATAGGTAACGGGCTATTCTCTCCGACCCAGTCCTCGGTGCTGACCTTCGAGGCTAAGTCACGGGGTTACGAACTTGGTATGGTCATGGGGGCGCAGGAAGGATTTGGTGCCTTAGCGCGCATCATCGGCCCGCTGTTTGCCGCCTACTTGTGGTCTCTTACGGTCCAGGGAACAGGCCTATGGACTTACCACACCTGCTTTAGAGTAGCAGGAATAATATTCGTCCTAGCCATACTGCTCCAACTCCGATTGAGATTGAATGGCGAGTCTGTGAATAAGTCTAGAATGGTGTAGTGATAGTATGGCAGTTCCAGCAGTAGTTGCTCATGGCGGCGCAGGTCCGGGGCCTCCTAGGCAGGAAAATGTGGAGGCCGCAATCGTTCGGGCGGCAAATATTCTTGAGGCCGGAGGCTCCGCTGTTGAGGCGGCAGTAGAGGCATGTGTGGTACTGGAGGACGACCCTGTGTTCAACGCCGGTACCGGGGCTGTATGCAGGACCGACGGTTCAGTTTTGCTGGACGCCTCACTGCATACTTCGGACGGTCGCATGGGATTCGTGATAGCTATGCGAGACACGCCCAACCCGATACGAGTCGCAGCCGATTTGCTGGACGAGGAGATTAACGGACTAGCAGGCGACGGTGCAAGGGTCTGGGCAGATTCCAAGGGCCATCTCAAGGCAGCTGTCGAGGGCAGGCCCCCTCGTGTGGGGGCTGGAGATACTGTAGGCGTTATCACTAGGGACTCTATTGGGACTCTGGCTTGTGCTACCAGCACGGGCGGGACCAGTTACCGTCCAGCAGGCCGGGTGGGAGATGTCCCACTGCCGGGCTCTGGATTCTGGGCCGGCCACGGCCTCGCAGTTGCCGCAACCGGGGTCGGTGAGGCTATCACCAGATCGCTGTTGAGTTACAGAGTCCATGACAAGATACTCTCGACTGAGTCGACTATAGAATCGGCGATGCAGTGGGGTATCAATGAACTCATCGACGACGGCGTATCCGTCGGCCTAATCTCCCTTGCCTCTGAGGGCGAGGGGGTGGGTCACTCGAACACCGAAATGCCATGGGCAGCATGGAGGGGTGAATCGCCCTAGGGCAGTTCCGGGGATGCGCTTAAGGGGCCCCCTCGGGTGGCCGCGTCAGAGGGATATGCGTGACCGACATCGAAGAAAGAATACAGCAGATTGCGCAGGTCCTCGGTCAGCTCGATGACACACAAGTGCCCCGTAACATCAGGACATCTGCGAAGGACGCAGTCGAGAAGTGGCTGCTCAACAAAGACAAGGAGATGGACCTCAGGCTGGGCATGACCGCATCGATCCTAGATGACATCTTCAACGATGCTAACCTGCCAATTCACTACGGTCCCCTGTGCCTACAGATTCAGACAGTTCTGGAGACTCTTCTGAACGAAGTTAGACACTCCTGAGCCTTGAAGTGCGCAACACCTGTCGCTTGTTCCCTGGGACTCGTATGAAGAATTGGACAAATCTCTCTTACGCCAATGTGGCGACTACCTCGCCCGCGGCACACAAGGCCTCCATGGAATGGTCCGATGCTCTTGCGCGCGGCGGTGCGGCAGAATTCGGTGGAGAGGCGGAGAAGAACGGAATGATGCCCTTGCGCAGAGCCGCTGCGAGACTGCTTTCCAGCGAGGTCGCAGATGTTTGTGTGGGCTCGAGCGCGACCGAACTGCTATGTTCTCTGGCATGGGCAGTTTCCCCTCCAAGAGGTAGCAACATCGTATCCACCAGAACCGCGTTCCCATCCACGGTTTACCCTTGGAGCAGGGTGGCTGAGGCAAACGGGGCGGAAATAAGACTCGCAGATCATGACGAGGCACTCTATACTAATCCAGACAGCATCTTGGATTTGATAGACGATACCACCTCAGTGGTCACTTTGTCCCATGTCGAGTACTCCAATGGTCAGCGTTACGATCTCAGGAGGTTTGCAGATGCAGCACATTCGGTGGGAGCGTTGCTGGTAGTTGACGCGACCCAGTCGATGGGAATGGTACCAATCAATGCCGTCTTGTCGGGGGCCGATGCCATAGTGTCCTCTGGGTACAAATGGCTGCGTGGTACCTACGGCGCCGCAGTCGCTTACATTTCACCAGAAATCAGGGACGACCTGAATCCCGGCCTACTGGGATTCCGAAGTCACGTTGACATTTGGGATCTCAGGGCCGACCGCATGGAGCTGCCAAAGGATGCCAGTCGATTCGAGTACACCACAATCCACTTCGGCGCAGCGCTCGGACTTGCCGCTGCAGTGGAGGAGATTAACGAGATAGGGATTGAAGAGGTTTGGAAACATGACCTAACACTTGCCGACTCGGTCGTCGATGGTGCACGTCTCCTCGGTATCGAGGTGGCCTCGCCGCTCTCGGATTCAGAGCGCAGCGCCATTGTCAGTCTGAGGCTCCCGGAGGGAGTCAGCAGCGAGGAGATATCCCGCAGGCTTCAGGACGAATACTCCATCTTGGTAACTAGCCGGGCCGGACTGCTTAGAGTATCTCCTCACATTGATAATTCACAGGCAGATGTGCAGTCCCTACTCGATGCGCTCAAGCATCTACTCTCATAGGTACGGCAGCAGAATCGCTCCTGCAATCACGAACATTATGCAGGCAATTCCGAAATCTATGGTCCTCCAAGACTCCGGCTTGTTCAGAACGCCGGAGAGACTCTTGGCGCCGTAACCGAGAGAGAAGAAGAACACGAACGAGGCAGTAGCAGCACCTATTCCGAACGCCAAACGGTCATCGCCGAAGTACCTGCTTGATGCGCCTCCGATTAGAAGCAGCGTGTCGATGTAGACGTGTGGGTTGAGAAAGGTAAATGCAAGAGCTGCCCCTATAGTTGGCCCAAGTTCGCTTTCTCCCTCGCCCTCTGCAGACATTCCAACCGGGCTCATCGCAGACCTGATACGCAGCAGACCATATCCAGTTAGGAACACTGCCGCAGCAACGGCAATCCAAATCTCTGCTCCCTCGATATCCGATAGCACTGAGCCCATTCCGAGCACTCCCGCTGCTATCAGACTGGCATCGGCAAGAGAGCAGACCAAGCATACGGCGAAGACATGCGAGCGCAGTAGGCCCTGCCGGAGGACGAACACGTTTTGTGGACCGAGAGCGAGTATGAGTCCTAGACTCAGAGCAAAGCCTTCGAGTCCTGCAGACCCGACACTCATGCTCATGTCTTCCTGCGCTCGGAAGCCTTCATTCTCAGGCCCGTGTATTTGCACTTACGACATGCTCTCGGCTTGCGCCCCCTGTGGGTTGCAGAGCAACGCATACATATCCACTTCTTGAGCAGACGAGCCTCTGCCTCGGGGTGTCTCTGAGCCATGCAGTTCGGCCGACCTGACAACCCTTCATAATCGCTTCCCACCGTCAAATCTCTGAGATATGCGGATTGCTTCCCGCCAAAGCATTCATCCGCAGTTCATACTGCCCGAGGCTACGGTGCCTGCTAGCGTCGTACTTGGAGCCCAGTGGGGTGATGAGGGCAAAGGCAAGGCCATAGATCAACTAGCCAACCATTCGACGTGGACCGTCCGCTTCCAAGGAGGCAACAATGCCGGCCACACAATCGTACATGGCGACACCACTCTCAAACTCCATCAGATACCCTCGGGAGTTTCTTACGAGCACTGCAATCTCGTCCTTGGTGATGGCATGGTCATCGACCCCTGGGTCCTCGAGGAAGAACTCGACAAGTGGCACGACCTAACTGGCGAGAGGCCCGAGGGCAAGCGGTTGTTCATCAGTGAGAGAGCCTCAATCATCCTCCCCTTCCACAGGCTGTACGACAGCGCGGATCGCGTCGTTGGCACGACCGGCCGTGGCATCGGCCCGACCTATCGAGACCGCATAGAGAGAGTAGGTATCAGATTCGCCGACCTCGCTAATCTGGTAGCCAACGAAGAGGCAATTCAAACTCAGGCAGAACGGATGAGTAAGCAACTCGAGACAGTAGGGGTGAGCGATGGCATTGAGGTTGATGCCCTGCAGTCAGACCTCAAGTGGATACTCGAGCGCTATTCGGATGCAATTAGGCCAACTGGACTGATGATTGACATGGCCCTGAGGAACGGAGAGAGGGTACTGCTAGAGGGAGCTCAGGGAGCTATGCTTGACATAGATCAGGGCACTTACCCCTTCGTTACCTCGTCGGTGACCAGCAGAGCCAACGCCACTCACGGTGCGGGAATCCACCCCGGGCATGTAGACCAGTGCTTCGGAATCACCAAGGCCTATACGACGAGGGTTGGCAACGGGCCGTTCCCTTCTGAACTCTCTCTGGAAGGGGGCCCCGGAATGCACATGGCGCAGGTGGGCAACGAGTACGGAACCACCACAGGCCGACCGAGGCGTACCGGGTGGCTGGACATGGTGGCACTGCGTGAGAGCAATCGTATCAATGGCTACACCGGCTTGGTGGTCACTAAGTTGGACGTACTCGGGGGGCTTGACGAACTGAGGATATGCATTGGCTACGAGCTGGACGGCAGGACACTCCATGTTATGCCGACCACCAGCGAAGACCTTGCGAGATGCACTCCGATATACGAGACTCATCCAGGATTCCCAGCGATTTCTATGGATGAGTGGATCGCTATGGCCGACGCTTCTAGGTCAGAGGGCACTGGATTCGACACCTTCCCAGAAGTCATCAAGAAGTACATCGCGCGGATTGAGTACCTAGTAGGAGTCCCCATCGTCAGTGTTGGAGTCGGCCCCGATCGTCGCGCATCGGTCGCTAGCAGAGGAGGCCCGTTCGACTTCCCTGCGGATGAGGCAACCTTCTAATCAGTCCACTTTGGCGTGCGCCGTATGGGATTCAAGGCCAACGCACGTAAGAGGCGTAATACAGCGTCAGCCGCCGCTGGCACTGGGAAGAAGGAAGACGAGGAATACGTAGGCGAAATCAAGTGCGATGTTGCAGGATGCGAAAACTGGTCAGACAAGAAGGTCGGCGGTCGAAAATTAGCCTTCGACAGAGCAGTTGACGTCTGGGGTGAGTCAGGACTCACCAAGGACTCGAAGCGAGTCACAGTATGCAAGTCGTGCTACAGGTCATGGAAGAAGGCAAAGAAGGACGAGCCGACCGAGTGGACATAGTGAATCGTAACAAGTGATTTTCCATGGTTGGAGGGACTGAACTAAATCGAATCGGTTCAATATTGATGGGGCTGTTCTTATTCTCCTTTGGAAGGGGAAAAAGAATTGGTGGGAGAAAAAATCTTAGGATTCTTCTGAATTCTTAATCGTAACAATGTTAGATGGAATCTTAGAGTGGGATTCGCAATCATCAAAGCCAACTTGATTGACCCGCAGCCATGGCGGGACATCCCGATAACGAACCGATTCTCGGATACGCCCCCGGCTCCGAGGAGAGGGCACTGCTACATGCAGAGATGGACCGGCAGATGAGCGAGGTTATTGAGATACCATGCATCATCAATGGCGAGGAGGTCTACACCGAGGTCACCGCCACTCAGGTCATCCCTCATGATCACGGGCACATCATCGCAAATGTGCATCTGGCAGGAAGGGCCGAGATGGAAGCCGCCTGCGACGCGGCAGTACAGGCCCAACAGGACTGGATTGAACTCGGACTTGAGGGCCGTTGTGCCGTGTACGAGCGCTGTGCAGAATTACTGGCAGGCGACTGGCGCATGAGAGTCAACGCAGCGACGATGCTAAACCAGTCCAAGACAGCCTTCCAAGCAGAGGTAGACGCGGCTTGCGAACTCATCGACTTCTGGCGCTTCAACTGCCACTACGCGCGCAGCTTCCACGATGATTTCCAGCCACTCATCTCTCCTGAGGGCGTCCAGAACTCGACTGAGATTAGACCTCTCGAAGGCTTCGTTCTTGCAATCACACCCTTCAATTTCACCAGCATCGCTGGAAATCTACCCAGTGCGCCAGCGATAGTTGGCTGCACCGCAGTATGGAAACCAAGCCGGAATTCATACCACTCAAACTACGTCCTGATGCAGCTGATGATGGAGGCAGGCCTGCCGGCCGGAGTCATCAACTTCCTGCCCGGATCGGGCGCCGAAATCACCGAAATCGCTCTGGCAAATCCGGATTTCGCCGGACTTCATTTCACCGGATCGACTGCCACCTTCCAGGGACTGTGGCAAGAAATTGGTCTAGCCCTGCCCAATCTTCGGTCATACCCTCGGATAGTCGGCGAGACTGGGGGTAAGGACTTCGTTGTCGCTCACTCCGACTGTGACCGCCAGGGTCTACTTGTCGCGCTTCTACGCGGGGCTTTCGAGTTCCAGGGACAGAAGTGCAGCGCAGCCAGTCGCGCATACATCCCACAATCCGTCTGGAATGCCATCTCGGATGACCTGTGTGCAGAGATTGGCAAGATTAAGATAGGCGATGCGAGAGATTTCACGAACTTCATGACCGCTGTGATAGACCAGCGGGCCTTTGACAAGATTACAGGCTACATCGAGCGCGCCGAGGGTCGCGACTGCTGCCAGATTATCGTCGGAGGCGGCTCGGATGACAGCACGGGATGGTTCATTGAGCCAACAATCATCGTCACCACCAATCCGGCCTCGGAGACCATGGTCGAGGAGATATTCGGACCGGTACTCACCGTGTTCGTGTACGACGACGATGACTTCGACAACGTCCTGAAGATGTGCGACGAGGCATCCCCGTACGCCCTCACTGGCTCGATTTTCTCCAGTGACGAGTCCAACATACAGAAGGCGTTCAACGCTCTTCGCTTCACAGCCGGGAACTTCTACATCAACGACAAGCCGACCGGGGCAGTCGTCGGCCAGCAGCCGTTCGGCGGGGCACGGGCCAGCGGCACCAATGACAAGGCAGGCGGGCCTCTGAACCTGCTCCGCTGGATTAGCCCGCGCTCAGTAAAGCGGGCAATCGACATCCCACAGGACTGGAGTTACCCGTTCATGGGTGAGGATTGATGGACACACTATTTTCCTACACACTGCTGCTAGGAACTCTTGGCATTTTCGCCTATGTCGGCTACAAGGCTGCAACGGAATATGAGATCGATGATGATACCTATCTTTCAGCCCGAGGCACTCAGGGATGGCAGAGAATCGGCCTGAGCCTCTTCGCTTCTGGAATGGGAGTCTGGGTGTTACTGGGGCCTTCAGAGGTCGCATACTACGGCGGCTTCTGGGACGTGATGGGGTACGCAGTCTCCTCCTCGACACCGTTCCTACTTCTTGCTTATGTGGGACCTAAGATTAGAGACAGCCTACCAGACGGAGTCACCTTGGCAGACTATGTCAGATTACGTTTGGGAAGAAGGATGCAGATCTATGTGGGTCTGATTTCTATTCTCTACATGTTCACCTTCCTATTCGCAGAATTCACCGCCATCGGCAAGGTAATGGATGAATTGGTAAGCATCAAGCCTCTAATCCCAATGGTTCTGGTCGGGGTCATCACTGCAGCCTACACCGCGTACGGTGGTTTGCCCGCCTCTTTGGCCACTGACAGGGTTCAGGCCTTGGCCATCGGCCTGCTCGTCACAACTCTACTACTCTTCTTGTTCGGAGCCGACATGGGGCAGTTGATTGATGACGCCAAGGCCTACAATCCAGATGGGTTCGACGCGACTTGGTCTCACGGTAGCATGAGCTACATGGGCTCCTTAAAATCGGGACTGGCCTTGGTAGTCGCCATTACCGCCGCAGAGATGTTCTCCCAGGGTAATTGGCAGCGAGCCTACGCCTCAGAGGATGACGAAGCCCTACAGAAGGGGGCTCTCCTAGCTGCGGGCATGGTCTTCCCCCTAGTTTTCGTGATGGGTGTCCTAGGTACTGTGGCTGCTGGCCAGGGGGGTGTGTCTGATCCATCCATTGCTTTCTTCTACCTAGTTGATGGCACTAGCAGTTTGATTGTAGCCGCCTTCATTGTTCTGGTAGTCTCACTGGTATGTTCGAGCACCGACACACTGCAGAACGCCATAGTAGCGTCTGTGTCCAGGGACATTACGGACGGAGGGATGAGCATCGTATATTCGCGAATCGTCACAGTGACTATGATTCCGCTGGCAATCTATCTTGCAACAGGGCCTACAATATTCGGATTCCAGTTCAATGCCTGGAGTGTATTCGGAATCTTTCTGTTCGCAGACATGCTAGCCGCAGCAACGGTTGCCCCGATTCTATTGACCCTCTGGGGAGGGGTGTCATCGAGGGGTGCCTTACTCGGATGCTTGGCGGGTCTGGTATCGGTAGCAGCGTACGGGATTATTGAACCTCCCGTGGACTCCCAGTTTTACATGTACTTGATTCATCCAACAGGGGGCGCAATACCTGCATCCGATGGTGGCCTGACGAACTTATGGCCATTCGTCTCAGCCATCTTCGGCTCGGCCGCAGTAACGATGGCAGGCTCATACGCTCTGCCAGACAAAGTCGAGTGATTCATTTGCCGGACTCGCATCGGGGCCCCATGGATGAGTCGCACCCAACTCGTATTCACTCTCTTATGATGCCGTGGAGGGGGTTCTGGCGTTCGACGTGGTCACGCCGTGAGATGATGGGTGGGTACTGGTTCCCAATCGAGATGTTCCTCTTTGGCATACTCTGCATTGCCGTTCCTTACTTCGGCTCAAACAACATCGCAGAACATTACCTCAGTACGGTTTGGGATCCGGAGATTTGGCTGGACCGCGAGATTCCCGTAGTCAACTGGATGATTGTCCCATATACTGCGCTATACCTGTTCTACCCTGCCACGCTCGTAATCAGTCCTAGAGACGATAGAGGTAGGGCCGAACTGATTCTGGCAATGCAAGGACTCATTCTCATCACTCTTTTCTGCACCTTTTTCTTTCTTGTCTTCCCGGCTGAGATCGACCTAAGGGACCAGCTTGATTTGGACTCGCTAAGTGGACTCGAAGCCTCCCTGTTTAGTTTCATTCACTTTTCCGACAACCCGTGGAACGCATGGCCGAGTCTACACATAGTCCACTCTTACCTGCTCGCTAGGGTGATAACTTTCTGGGTTAATCGAGAACATGGTGAAAAGTCTCTCGCAAAGGCCTTTCTGGTTTTGTTATGGGTTGAGTATGTGCTGCTGTGCGTGAGTATTCTGACGACTAAGCAGCACTATCTATTCGATCTGGTAACCGGACTTGCCACGGCCATGCTGGCGTGGAAACTGTTCGAGTATGCGCTGGGGCTCGCAGAGCGCCAGTCACCTGGGCAGATCGCAGAGGACGCCGGATGGGCCTGATCAGTTGTACACTATCGGCAGGAAGGCGTTTGCCGCAGTCTCACATGCATTGGATACATCGTCGAGACGTTGTAGGACTCGGTACATGTGTACAGCAGCCAGTGGATCGTCCTCGCCGATGCTGAACACGAACCCAGCGGCCCGACTCTCGACCAAGTCAGACTCGTGCTCAGCCAGATTGACATCGTCAATCAGCCCTCCCAACTTCTCTCGGCCAGCTCTAGTGTACCCGGAGAGCGTCAGGTCACGCAGCGCTTCGACAGCATCCTCGTAAGTAGCCGCGGTCTTAGCGACTGCTTGTGCCATTTCCTTGAGCAGGGTTTTGGCCTCCGCATTGTCGTAGAGAGGTCTGAAGGAGAGTTGTTCGGCGACGTTTTGGGCATAGTCGGCAATGCGATCTTGGCGAGCTAGCATGTGGTAGAAATCATCAGACCTCATTAGCAGATTCCACTTGCCTGAACCGACCCTCTTTCTCAAATCATTCTTCACATTGTCAGCGTTCAATTCGGCCGATATTGTCGCCTCGATGGCTTCGCTCGGATCCTTTCCGTCTGCTGCGTTGTTCACTGCTTCCAGCATGTGGTTGACCGTGTCCTCGACAGCCACGGCGTGTGTATGGAACAACTCGAAGTAGGTTGAAGCCCCCCTCTCTGCATCGCCTCCTGCATCGGCCAAGGCGTCATCGACAAACACCTCTCCGTCACGAGTGGACCAAATCACATAGATCACCATAGCGAGTGCGATGGGTATTACGATGAGCATCTTGATGGGATCCGAACTGATGGCTACGTAGATTACTATCGAACCAAATCCTGCAGCCGGAAGACTCGCCAACCAGGAGGCGATAATCTTGCCGAAGACCCTGAAGTCGACGGCCTTTGCACCCCCTGCTAGCCCTACTCCAACTACTGCGCCTACGAGAGTGTGGGTGGTAGAGACTGGGACAGCGAGGAAGGGCATGGAGAAGATTAAGACAGTCGTTGCAGCACCAAATGTCGCTGCGAAGCCACGAGTAGGTGTGATGTCGGTGATCTTGCTTCCTATCGTTTCCATCACTCTCCATCCCCAGGTGACCACACCGACGGCTATCCCGACGCTTCCCAGAAGAACGAGCCAAGTCGGTACATCAGCCACCGCTTCAAGTTGCCCACCGTTCGAAAGGACTTGGTAAACAGCGGCCATAGGACCTATAGCATTAGATCGGTCATTTGCCCCGTGAGCGAAGGCGACGTAGGCAGCGGCGATGACTTGCAACCAGACAAATATCTTCTCAACACCATGAAAACCCTCTTTCTCGCCCTTGAAGTCGTAGTTCCTCAGGATGTAGGCCAGAGTCCCTGCAGCGATGATAGAAACCATTCCTGCTAGGATGAGGCTGTTGATTGGGAACCATGCATTATCCATCATCGGGTTCCAAGAACCATTCTCCTTGACTGGCAACCAGTCGTACTTGTTCTCAATCCAGCCATTCTCCTGGGCATTTGCGAAGAAACCCTTCAGAGCTTTGAACTGCAGTGCGAGGCCAAGCACGAAGAACGTAGGGATAGAAAGTACCGGTGCCATCCAGCGAGCGCGCGCCTCAGGATCAGACGTATCGAGAATAGTCTCTCTGATGACCCAGAAGGTGAAGAATGCGAATAGACCCCCCATCACTGGGCTAGCAACCCATGACATAGCGACCTTTTCAACCACCACCCAGTCGATGAGGGAGGTTTCATGCTGAACCTCCATGACTAACCCGACACCTACGATTCCACCGATGATACTGTGAGTTGTCGAAACCGGCAGTCCGTATCTTGTGGCAATAGTTAGCCAGACCGCCGCTGCCATCATGGCAGCGATGAAACCATACATTAGGTCATTCGAAATCGCGTCAACTAGGACCTGATTGTCGAAATCAACAACTAAGATTCCCTTGCGAACTGTGTCTGTAACTGCATCTCCAGCAAAAAAAGCACCTATGAACTCAAAGATGGCAGCGATGATTACTGCTTGCTTAAGCGTCAGCGCGCGAGAGCCGACAGATGTCCCCATCGCATTCGCGACATCGTTGGCACCGATATTCCACGCAAGGTATGCGCAAACCAAAATCGTGACGAACAGAACGAGCATCATCAGAGGTTCCATTGATTCGCGCGCATCGCTGATGGTACTTGACTTCTGCTCAGAGCAAACCTGCCACGATTTCGGGTTGTGTCAGGTAGGCGAGCAGGCCAATTCCAGCGAACATCATCATCCACGCACCAGTGGCCTTGACTATCCCTGTAGAGCGTCTTAGGAAGTCGAGCATCGACTGCCGTCCGAGGCCGACTAGCACTGTCACGGCTATCATCAGCATAGTGACTGAAAGGATGAGCCCTGCCATCCCGAACGCGAAGGCACCGTTGCCGACTACAGCGAGCCAAGCGACGAACGGGAAGACCGCCGCAGCGGTGCAATCTACCGAGGCCGCACTGTAGCCTATGCCCCACAGATACATGTTGCGTCTAGGTGTGAATTGCTCATCCATCTCCGTGGTCTGATAGCGGTCGAGCACACCTTGGACCCAGTTCAGCAAGTGCGAGGTCCAGCCGAGTAGCATGAGTACCCCGAGGATTACCAACAGCAATGCGATACCAATTGCGATGTCATGCAGCACTCCCGAGAGATTAATGATTCCGTCAAGTCCGAAGATGACAGTTCCGACCGCACCAAAGAAGGTTAGTTGGCCCAGAGCAGCATAGCCACCGACCTCGAAGGCCTTGGGCATGCTGCCAGAGAGCTTTCCAGCCTCTTGCAGTTCGTCCTCTCTCATCCCGAGGTTGAGGTAGTAAGCGATGTAAGAGGGTAGTACTGGGAAGGCACAGGGAGAGAAGTAGACCAGTACGCCCAAGAACAGGCCAATCACGAAGACTCCGGAGAGCGATCGATCAGCCTTCTCAATGCCGAATCGGAGGTCACTGGCCCCGCCAGCATTGGCGCTTGCAATAGCCGAGTCGAAGGATGACCAACCATCGAGAGGCGTCCCAGTGTTCTCCTTGGCGACGACGTACCCTTCATGGTCGACCACAATCACCAGCGGGATGGCTTGGGCCGAATAGTACTCGACTAGGTCACCTGTGTCGCCATTCTCGAGGATTATGACATCGGTCCCACCGTTGGCGACCGGCCACGGCATGTGCTTGTCTGAGCCTGATTCCCCAAAGGTCTCGTTGATGTCTTCAAAGGTCTCGTAGCCATACCAGGAGCCAATTGACAGGACCAATACCTCGTATGGCCCATTGAGAGCCCGCCAACCCTCGAGATTCTGGTCTATATGTGTCTGGACGTAGTGGCAATTCGAGCAGTCCACCGCCATGAAGTCCAGAATGACCACGCTTCCGCGTAGATCGGAAAGACGAACCATTCCCGAATCGTCGGCGATTGCATCATCGATTCCTGTCCGATTCATCGTAGAAACCTCAAAGTCAGGCACCAGCTCGATGTCGTCAGACACCCCATACGCAGATGCCGAGAGGCCAAATAGTGTCAGGGATGAATATCCTATGATGCAGAACAAGACAAGGCCAACACCAAATGCCTGCCAAGTCTCTTTCTGGTGCAGAACATCGAAGTCTAGGCCTGCTACCATGGAACACCGAATTAGGGTCGACTTTTGATTCCGGCGGGAGTTGTGCTCTTGAGACGAGTCATCACGCTTATTGCCGACTCATGGCCGGCTGTGGAGCGCGGGCTCGTGGTCTAGGGGTTATGACGTCGCCTTCACATGGCGAAGATCGCAGGTTCAATTCCTGCCGAGCCCACCATCATTCTATGAGTTCATCGAGCAACGTCGATGCGCCAATTCTCAGTCGCTCAGGCCCCTTGATGCTCGGGTCCTCAGAGTTGACCAGTTTAAGCAGGCGCTCTACGTCTTCGAGGGTGCTTATCCCTCCCGATAACTTGACTCCTGGGTGGCTGCCCATGGTGATGCCATGCCTCATGACCTCGAATGCCAGAATCTCAGCCGCCTCGTTGCTGCACCCCCCTCGCTTGCCTGTACAACTCTTGACGAAATCCGCCCCTACTGCCAGCGTCATCCGAGCGGAGGCGCGCATACTGCGCTCATCGAGCAAAGGAGTCTCGATGATGACCTTTAGGACGCAGCCTGCCGAAGCCTCGCGCATAGCAATCAGCATCGCCAGTTCAGGCTCTCCAGGAAAATCCTCGTCCTCGCGCGGCTCTAGGACGCAATCAATCTCGTCTGCCCCGACCTGTACTGCTGCACGGATGGCCTCGGACGCAGCAGTGGAATCACTCTCTCCGACAGGGAAGCCAGCGGCTACGGCAGCCACAGGTATTCCATCGTTCAGCCGACTCTTGACATAAGCGACGTGCTCAGTGAAGACGCAAATCGCTGCAGGAAAGTGCTCATTGGCATTCTCACATAGTATATCGAGGTCGACTTCGCTGGCATCGTGGTCGAGCAGTGTGAGGTCGAGTAGATCGAGCACGCCCCTCGCGTCCATCATATCACTCAACCGTGCTGCGACTCGAAGTCACGCATGAAACCAACTAGGGCCACGACGCTCCCAATCGGGCACCCATTGTACATGCTGGCACGTATGCCGCCGACGCTGCGATGCCCCTTCAGTCCGCCGAATCCTGCTGCTGCGGCCTCTGTTAGGAAGACTCCCTCGAGATCCTCATTGGCCAGACGCCATGTGACATTCATCATCGAGCGCGAGCCGCCATGCGCGTGCGGACGCCAGAAATCACTCCGGTCGAGCTCTCCGTAGAGGAGAGCAGCCTTGGTGCGGTTTCGCTCGATGGCGCCATCGAGCCCACCGTTGCGCTCAATCCAAGCGAAAACCCGGTCGAGCACGTAGATGCCGAAGGTGTTGGGGGTGTTGAACATCGAACCCTTGGAGACGTGGGTGCGGTAGTCGAGCATCGTAGGGATGCCCTGCTTGGCTCTGGTCAATGCCCACGGCGAGAGAATCACCAGAGTCACGCCACTCGGACCGAGGTTCTTCTGCGCGCCTGCATAGATGACATCGTGAGCGGAGACATCAATTGGAACGCCGCAAATGTCCGAGCTGGCATCGACCACCCTCGGTTTGCCCCCACTGTCAGGCAGGTGGTGGAATTGGGTGCCGTACAGGGTATTGTTAGAGGTATAGTGGATGTAGGACGCATCCTCGCGAATCGTGTAGTCTCCATCCTGCGGGACTGATTTGAAACCGTTCTCAGAGTCATCCCAAACTGCAAATGCATCGCCTACTCTGCTGGCCTCCTTGAGAGCCTTCTGCGACCAACCACCAGTAACTAGGAAATCCGCCTTCTCTCCCTCTTTGAGTAGATTCAGGGCAGTCATGTAGAATTGAGTTGAGGCACCTCCCTGCAGGAACAGCACCTCGTAGTCATCTGGAACAGATAGGACTCTCCTGATTCGTTCCACAGCCGAGTCGATTACGCTCTGGAAGGTCGGACTGCGATGAGACACCTCAAGTAGCCCGAAACCACTCTCGCCGAGGTTGGGCAGCGTCGCCGCAACCTCCTCAACTACTTCCAGTGGCAGTACAGCCGGTCCGGCGCCGAAGTTGTGGATGCGACCTACAGGTTGCACACTCCGACGCGCCCGCTTCCGACCTTTCAGCCCATCGGAGCCTACGATAGGGTTCATTTTCGGATGGCCGGACGGACAGCCGTGCTTCGCATAGGTCTCGTCATGCTGCAAGGCGCCCGCCACGTCCACATTGCAGCGCTCCAGCGGGCCGCCGAAGAGTGCAATATCGAGATTGAGGTCCACGAGCTACGCAAGGCCTCCGATTTGGCCGCAGCAGATCCTCACGCCATCGTGCTGCCAGGAGGGGAGTCGACGACCATGCGACTGACTGGTAACCACGAGGCATCAGGGCTCCTGCCCGCTCTATTCGAATGGATTCGATCTGACTCATCGCTCCCTGTGCTTGGCACCTGCGCGGGCGCGATTCTACTGGCCGACCCGCAGGATGGCGGCGATCCACTAATCGGCGCAAACATCGATCGTAACGCGTACGGTCGACAGTCCGATTCATTCCAGAGTCCACTCAAGGCCACTATCCTAGGGCGCGATTTCCCCGGTGTGTTCATCCGGGCACCTCGGTTCGCATCGCACAGCGAGTCCTCATCTGTGGCCGCACTGCACGGAGAGGAGGTGGTTGGCGTGAGGACCGGTAACAGACTCGCCCTGACCTTCCACCCTGAACTCTCATCTGACACAGGCTTCCACCGTTGGTTGCTTGAGACCGCGACAGGTGCTGCGACATGAGCATCATAGTTGGCCTGCCACAGGTGCCCGAGTTGCATGAACCTCCCGAGGAGGCTGACACAGAGGGGTGTATACAGTGCCAGATGGGAAGCAAACTGGTGCTGTTTATCACAGGTAACTGTCACTGGCGCTGTGATTACTGCCCACTCTCCGAGACCCGACGCGACATCGACCACATGTTCGCCAACGAACGGCGATGCGAGAGTTTCGATGAGGTAATCGAGGAGGCGAGGGCTATGCGCGCCACAGGCGCAGGAATCACCGGGGGTGATCCGCTGATGGCACGCGAGAGGACACTTGAGGGAATCAGGCGTCTAAAGGCCGAGTTCGGCACGGATTTCCATCTACACATGTACACCAGCATCCCATTCCGTTCGGAGTGGGCATCCGAGTTCGCCGAGGCGGGCCTTGATGAGATACGCTTCCACTTCCTCGACCTCGAAGCCGAGCAGTACCGTGAAACCATAGCAGCCTGCTCTTCTGCCAGTATCCTCACCGGCGTCGAACTGCCATGCGAGCCCGACAAGGAATCCGAACTGCTAGAACTGCTGGAGGCCCTACGAGACTTCGATGTAGACTTCATCAATCTCAACGAGCTTGAAATCACCGTTGGCAACATCGACAACATGGAGTTGCGCGGATTCAACCTGTCAACTGAGATAACCGCTGGCGCTGCTGGTTCAGCCGAACTGGCGCATATTCTGCGTAATCGCGTAAATGCCGCAGCGAGCGGTCTCCCTGACCCAACCGATGGAGAGACGCGAGACCCGTATGGCTACCACCTGAAGTTCTGCACCGCCGTCTACAAGGACGCCGGGCAGTTGCGAAGGAGGTTCCAGCGTCGTGGCGAAGCGACCATAGCACCTCACGAGACGCTGACTGAGGACTCGACGCTGATGTTCGGTGCCGTATACGCTACCGAGAGAGATCAGGAATCGTGGATAGAGGAGATAGCCGAGCAGACCGACCTGCCGCACAGGTTCATGCTGTGGGATTCCGATAACCAGCGCATCGAAATCCCACTCGTCGTGGCTGAGTCGATAGCCGAGCACGTCGACACTCCAGTCGCCATGGTGGAAGTCACACCAACCTTTGAGAGAATGGAGGTCACGGTGGTTTGGCTCAATGACAATAGATAGAGCAAGCCCTTCTCGTTGGGTTCATAGAGCCTCGACTTTCGTTACCTGTTATGCCAGTTAGAATCGGAGACCCTCAGGCTGTTGGAGTCAATCCGTTCCGCAGGCTCTCAGCCTCTCAGGTCATCACTTGGAAGTCCTGCAACAGGCTCTGGTACTACACCTACATAGAGCGGTTGAAGAGCCCCCTACCGCCTCAGATTATCCGCGGTAACGCTGCAGAGGAATGCGTCTGTCGTGTTCTCAGGGACTCTCCAGTTCTAGTTTCAGCCGACTCAGCCGACGAAATGACATCTCCTTTGCTCGATGACGGCTCACTTGACTATGACAATCAGAATGCATGGCCCTGCCCTGCCATGTCCGAGTTACCCCGGGAGCAGTGGCCCACCGACAGACAGTCCCTTGAGGCTTGGGCACTGGCCCGAGTCAAGGTTCATTTCGATGTCTGCTGGGAGGCGGCTGTCGCAGATTGGAAATCATCTCCCAACCACTCTGGCTCGGTTGCTGATGCTGATCCCGAAGAAGCTCTTGAGATGACACGGGCTGGTATCAGGATGCACCTCGACCAGGTCGAAGCCTGCTTAGATGCCGGAGGCGGTCCAAGGTTTCCACAGTGGCGCGCAGGTGGAATCAGGGGTCATTGGCCTGCCCCAGATGGCTTCCCACGAACTTGGATTGAGAGGCACCCTGCCGCAATCGACTCTGGAGACATCACTTGGTGTGAGGCATGGGAGGTAGCCCGGCCATGGTTCGTTGACCCTGATGCTGGGCAGTGGAAGCAGACCACTTCACATCCCGAAGAGTGGTTCCAGGGAGAGTACGATATGGTGTACTATTGGACAGGAGCCATCAGGATTATTGACCTCAAGGCTTCGATAGGAAGGGGCGACCGCTCAGGTGGCTATATCGACCAACTGCGCCTGTACTGCTGGCTGTGGTGGGAGACACATGGAAGAGCCGATGAGGTCGAGGCGCTGGAGATCTGGTATCTCGGAACTGGTTCAGTTAAGGATGTCCCTAGGCCGAATCCGGAGGAAATGCAGACTCTCAGCGATGAGCTCGAGGAGTTGTATCAGACTATCCACGCTCGTAACCCCTCGATTGATGAGTGCCAGCCCGACCCGGCACCACTGCGATACTTCGACGAGGGAGGTGTGCCTTCCAAGACCCCAGTCGACCCCGACCCGAGAGCCCGTTGCAAACGCTGTCAGTTGCGAGGTGTATGTGAGGGCAGCAATCACGAACTCGAACTCCCCCTTGAGCGCAGCATAGAGCGCTTCGGTCACCGCTGGCCCGTCACCCCAATCGGAGAGATAGTGACCCGTGTAAAAGTCGTCGGAGAAGTTTCAGGTTTGCGCGGGCCTAACCTAGCAAAAGACGGCTCAGTAGAACTCTCTTTCATGTTACAGGAGGGCTACGACCGCGCCAAGGTCCAAACCTCGCGCTACGGCACTCCGAGAGAGGTGACCCGCTCAATTACCAACGGCAGCAGGGTACGCATCGAGAACGCTATGGCATCGGTGTGGAAGGGCGAGGTCGTCCTCGATCTCGACGAGAAGACCTCAGTCGCAATCACAGACGAGTCCGACTCCGCTCCCATCGTGGACATAGAGACCAAAATCAACGCTATTGGCAGAGTTTGGTCGATAAACGCATTCCCGGATGGAGCAGGAGTGACTAGGTGGTCGGTAACGATGATGGATCAGACAGGCTCTGCCGGAGTGGTGGCGTTCAGGCAGTTCATCCCCCTAGCTGCAGCAGGGGTGGCGAGGGGTGACGAGATAGCGGTGTTGAATGGAGAGATTGGTGAATTCAATGGGCAGCCGCAGGTCAGGATTGGCCCCGGTGGACGGCTCGTCATACTCCGAAAAGCCTCTGAAGTGCCAGATTTCTAATGGCGCCGAGAGAGGGATTTGAACCCCCGCGTCCAATGGACAGTGGATTTCGAATCCACCGCAATACCGGGCTATGCGATCTCGGCAGCGGTCCGGCCACCTACGGATTAGAGATAAGCATGACCCGACACGCAAGGGCTGTGCGAATCGAGGTCAGCCACGACGGAGAAGTACTCTCGATCGAATCCGAAGGACCTATCGCCATATCGGAGTTACTAGAGAAACTAGGCATACCTTCGTCTACCGTTCTCGCGGTTCACGACGATACAATAGTACCTCACACATCTCGAATAGAGTCCGATGTCAGTCTGGAATTGATTGTGGTCTCATCTGGCGGTTGACTCGAGTCAATCGCTTATTGCATTGTATTTTACGTCCGCCGTCTAACGACTGGGCATGCGCCGCCTGAGCTATCTTGCTGTGCTCCTAATTCTCTCCGCTTCTCTGGCCGGTTGCACCTCTCCCCCGGATGGCACCGAAATCGCTTCCGGATGCACCTATTCGGATGCGCTCAATTTCAACGAGTCGGCCGTAACTGACGACGGCTCCTGTGAGTACCCCGAACCGCCCGAGGAGACTCCTGGGTGCACGTACGAGGGGGCCACCAACTACAACGAGGCCGCCACAGTAGACGACGGCTCCTGTGAGTACCCCGAACCGCCCGAGGAGACTCCTGGGTGCACGTACGAGGGGGCCACCAACTACGACGAGGCCGCCACAGTAGACGACGGCTCTTGCGAGTACCCTCCCGACCCAGTCTTGGGTTGCACGAATTCTTCTGCCCTGAACTTCAATGCGACAGCCGACACCGATAACGGCTCCTGCAGGTATATCCAGCCCCATGTTCTGATGGTGCTGCTAGACGGTTGGAGGCCCGATGTCATCGCTGCGGCGCACACCCCGACCATCGACATGATGATGCAAGACAGCGCCTACTCGATGGAAGCAAGAGTAGAGGATACGACCATCAGTGGATCAGGGCACTCCAGCTTCCTGACTGGTGTCCACAGGGATAAGCACAACGTGCATGGCAACAGCTTCGGTGATGCGAACTATCAGGAATACCCATACTGGTTCAACCTCCTGAAGTACGAACGACCGGAGATGCATACGGCAGCGTACCACAACTGGCTTCCGATGGCCAATACTGCTCTCGATTTCTCGGTGTGCGGCTACTGCGTGGACATGTACGTTACAGGGAGCGACAATTTGATCGCAACACAGCTCGCCACTGACCTTGCTAACCAGCAGATGGACGCGGTGACGATAGTTATCGACGCCCCGGACGCAGCAGGACACGGCTACGGCTACCACCCCTTGATTCCCCAGTATGTCGCAGCCATGAACCAGAGCGATGCGTGGCTTGGCACGATAATGGATGCGATATTCGCTCGGACCAACTACGCCGAGGAAGACTGGATGGTGATCCTCTCCACGGACCACGCTGGGTCCGGATATGGCCACGGGTACAACATCCCTGAGCATAGAGAGGTTCCGTTGATCATCTGGGGTGCCGAGTCCCCAGGTCCAATCTGGCCAGCCCCTGATGCGGTTGACATCGTGCCCACGGCACTGCACCACATGGGGGTGGAGGTGAGGCCCGAATGGGATTTGGACGGACGAGCCGTTGGCTTGGAGCCGACCGGGCCGCCGGACGCCGAACTGGGAGTTAATCTGGTCTTCAATGGCGACGGCGAGCTCGAGCGCGGGATGACTCCCGGCTTCGACGCATCTGTGCCGGGATGGGTCGATAACGGAACGATGACGACTTGGATCTACGATGTCTGGGATTACCTGCAGAAGACCGATCCGGGGCCGGCCGACGGGGGGTCGAACTACTTCGGCGGGGGATCTGGAGATGGAAACTCAACGATGCACCAGGAGATCGACCTCACCGGAATCGCAGAGGAGATTGGTTGGGGCAATCTGACCTACTCGCTCACGGCATACATTGGGGGTTATTTGAGTCAGAATGACTGCATGGAGGTGCTCGTCGAATTCTTCGATTCTTCCGGCAACCTCCTCCTCTCGGGGGGAATCGGGCCTGTCTACGCGGCCGACCGCAACTACACGACCGGAATCCACCTTCACGGCGTGATTGGACAGGTCCCAGCGGATTCTGCTTGGATCCGAGTCACGTTGAACGCATATCTGGAGTATGGCTACAACGATGCCTATGCTGACGACGTCTCGCTGATTCTCTCAACTCAGACATAAAAGTCGCTGGAACCTTCAGACTCCGATGCACCGAGTGTCTCCTCTATCGTGCCGCCGACCTCCATAGTTTCCACCAGTTTCCTAGCCGTCTCTTCAGTTGAATCGAGATCCAGGTCCAGGGGAAGGTCCAACCCGGCCTCTATCCACGAAGCCAGACGGTCAGCTGCCAGCACATCGGTGCTGGCTCCAATGGTCTCTGCTACAAGGCCGACTGTGGGAACGCCATATAGGGGTGAGAGGGAAATCAGTAGCCCTGCTATCCCTATCATCCCGGCCTTAGGGTGCTCCCTGCTAACTGGGATGTCATTGGCCTCGAGATTCTTCCTGACTTCGGCATCGGCGCAGATTACGTGAATCTCTCTGTCGTCGGTACCTGCTGCGAGACCGGCTAACACCAGCAACTGAGGGGTGCCCGATTCCGAAGCCATCTCGAGGATTGCCTCGGAGACCTCGTGCTGACCGGCAGCTGTCATCGGCTGCAATGGCCCACCGACCGTGATTACCGTCCTGCCATCGGGGAGTAGGATTGAATTGATGTTGATGCGAGGAGGTGAGACGAGCCCATTGCCGTCTAGTGTTGAATGGGGAGGGAAGTCAGGATGTAGGATCCATCCTATGGTTCGCGAGGGGTGTTTATCCACTAGGGAGTCGACCACTATCTTGCCGACGTTGCCCACACCAGGCACCGCCTCCAGTATTGCCGCGTGCTCAGGCGTCCCTTCGCCTACGAGCCAGTGAATCTTCGTACGGTTCATTCCTCTTCACTCCCATCAGCCCTAGGTGTTGGGAGGGATGCGAGCCACTCCTTGCTGCCGACATCGAGCCTCTTCCTACGTCTTGCCCCCTGCGGGTCCTCTGGCGAGTACTTCATCGGTGAAACAGCCACCATAGCAGCTCCGCACTCCTTGCATCTCGTAGCCAAGCCGTACTCGCCACAGGTACTGCAGCGTTGTAATCTGGTGCGAACCATCCTATCCTCAATCAGCGTCCGCTAGGAAGAGTCAATGAAGTCTGTGCCTTGTTCGTACTTCTCAGAGGCGTTCAAGGGAGATTGAGCCCTCGACCGAGGACATGCGCTCCGAGGCTGCCTTCTGTGCAGCTTCCCACACAGACTCCGCCGCCCGATAGTCAGGGGCCCGTATGTCCACTCTGTAGTGAGGGGCCCCGTCGTAGTGACAGGTCAGTGTGACATCCTCGAGGTCTACGGCACAGGATTCCGCGGCTTGCAACGCCTCACGAATCGCACTGACGCCTTCAGGCCCCCAGACCTGTAGGTCGAACTCGCCACGAATCTCGACGAATGGAGGCACGATGTTCTCTACTGCGAGCTCGGTGACCACGGTTATCCAATCTCCGGTGAAACCTGATTCACTCAGAACATTCTCGCTCATGGCGCACTCCTCGAGAGCCCCATACAGAGTCCCGAAGATCTCACGCATCTCATCGCAGATTTCGACTGTCTTCTGTTCGTCCCAGCCGACTCTCTCGGCCGCGACTCGCATGATCTGGCTGGCCCTCTTACGGTTCTTCCACTTCTGCAGAGTGTCTCTCCTACGCTCGTCGGAAACGGATTTTATCGAGAGTTCGATACGCTCCTTGGCACGCTTCACCTGAATCGCCTTGGCGACCACGCGCTGACCTTCTCTCAGGTGGCTGCCGATGTTCTTAACCCAGCCAGAGGCGACCTCTCCAATGAAGACGAAACCGGTTCTGCCCTCGTAACCCTCAAGATTGAGGTAGGCACCGTTTTCCTTGACGCTCCTGACCGTACAAATCAGCAGTTCCCCCTCTTCGGGCCAATCAGCAGAACTCACCTAAACGCCCCCTTTACTCGAGGACATCTACAATCGTGCTACCTGACAAGTCCGCCCTGCCTCCTGCGGGGCGAGCTAGTGTCGCACCGCAGATGGAGCAGGCAATCGAGGTCGATGCCCTTTCGAAGATGATGGCCTCGTGACCGCAGTCACGACAATTCACACGAAGGAACCTTCCACTCATCATCCCACCTCAATCACTTGTCGACTAGTTCGAACTTCTTAGCGCGCTTCCCAGCAGGAGAGTGCGCCTTACCGGTCTCTTGGCATCGGAAGATTAGGTTCACGCGCTTGGTAGGCTTCTCTCCGGAAGGCTTCGGCCGGGGGAAACCGCGGTATCCCGCGGTAACACGGCGGAAGCGGCGCTGACCCCACTTCAGTTCGCTAGCACGTCGCTTCTTGACACGCTCGACGGTGTGTATGGTGTGCTTACCAGCTGTAGGGCTGTAGCGCTTCACCGTCCGCGGCATCTTCACCATGTCTCCACCTCAGCGTCTTGCGACGTCGCGGCCACCGATGACCCGTTTATGAACTCTATCGAGACTCCTGCGTAGCAGGAATCCTCATGATAGGCCGATTGCACAAATACGATGTAATGAGTCAACGCGCAGCGGAACATGTCGCCATGGGCCGCTCAGGTGTGGCTCGGCATGGCCATTGCTGTCATTGGTATCAGCATGCACAGAACGGGGCCTGCATTCAGGCGGCACCTCTTCGGAGCCCCTGTGGCCCTGCTTGGATTGACGGTGATGCTATTTCGAGTCGAGGAGCCCCCGCAGCCCGAGTTAGAAGTGGTGGCAGCTGCTATAGAGGCCGCCATGTGGCTTCTGCCGGCTCTGGCTGGTTCGACACTCGTACTCATGGGAGCGCCGTTGTACTGGAGGACGCGATTGTTACCGTTGCTGGTCGGCTGGGCTCTGATTGTGGTGGCATGGTACCAGTACTATTCGACCATGAGTGTGGTCCTATCGGACACCATTAGGTGGGTAAGCGCTCTGCTTGGAGCGGTTCTGGCTTTCGCAGTGTTTGCGCTGTGTGTCCGCACGGCTGAGAGGATGACCCCGCAGGAGCCCGAGACAGAGGGCCTGTCTGAGAAGGAGAGGAAGTACGTTGAGAGCGTCTTGAGGAGGCATTTGGAGGTGGCGGATGAACCCTAATCTCGAATCGGCGATCTCAGCGTTTGCGGGATCGGCCGCACTAACCTCGCTGTTCATAATACTCGCATTGATAGGCACGTTGAACCCCTATCACCGTCCTGCCATCCCGGTGCTGGGCGCCTCAACTGTCATCCTTGCTTCCACCTACTTGTTCGCCAAAACCGTTGGCATACCTGCTGACAACGTCGCCCTTAGAATGACGATGTCCGAGGGCGTGTTTGCCTTGCTCGATATATTGTCGATTATCTTCTTAGTGTCCACCTTCATGTTTCTTCAGGCCTCATTGCGCAAACGCCCCGAAGACCCTCTACTGGCCCTGCTGGAGTCTGAACCCGGTACCGAGTGATTCGTTTCGCTTGGGCAACTCTCATAACACTCCCTTCGGTCGCCGCGCTGTCCTAGGTGGTACGATGTCAAAGGGAACTCCAAGTATGGGCAAGCGGCAGAAGTCGACACACATCCGTTGCCGACGCTGTGGCAGACACTCATATCACAAGACCAAGAGCGTCTGCGCTCACTGCGGCTACGGCGCCACCGCTAGGATACGCAAGTACCGGTGGAACAAACGCTCCCGATTAATGGGAGCACGCAAGTAAGCCGGAAAGGGCTAAGTCCCGGACCACTAGGGCCCAATGGTATCCGATGTGCGGCATCATCGGGATCTTGGGGAACCCGGACTCTCAGGTCGCAGGCTGCATCTACGACGGCATGATTGTACTGCAGCACCGTGGGCAGGACGCCGCCGGAATAGTGACCAGTGATTCCGACAACATCTCGCACCGCCGGGCCAATGGACTAGTTAGAGACGTCTTCAGGTCGAAGCACATGTCTAAGCTCATAGGGTCAATGGGAATCGGGCACGTTCGCTATCCCACAGCAGGCTCAGGCTCAGCGAGCGAGGCTCAGCCCTTCTACACCAACACCCCGTTCGGAGTAAGCCTCGCCCACAATGGCAATCTGAACAATACTACGGACATCATCAACAGCCTGCTCGAGTATGACCACAGGAGAATCAACACCAGTTCTGATTCCGAGGCCCTACTGAATCTCTTCTCCGCTGAGATTCAGCGCTCTGTTAACGGCCGACCGGGAGGCATGGAAGCACTCACCGAGGACGATATCTTCCGCGCCGTAGAGCGCACACACCTCCGGGCTGAGGGCAGTTACAGCGTAGTCACCATGATCACGGGATGGGGGCTAGTGGCCTTCCGCGACCCCAACGGGATAAGGCCTCTATTCATGGGCAAGAACGAGGTCGACGGCTTCACTGAGCGACTATTCGCCTCAGAGAGCGTGACCTGTTCTGCTTTAGGATTCGAAACAGATCGAGATGTCTCCCCCGGCGAGGCGGTGATAGCCAAGATGGATGGCTCGTTCTCATCCAAGGTCTGCCACGCTGAGCCGGTCCACACTCCCTGTATTTTCGAGCACGTCTACTTCGCTCGCCCGGACTCTGCCATTGACGGTATATCGGTACACGGGGCGAGGCTAAGGATGGGGGCGGCTTTGGCTAGGAGGGTCCTCAAAGAGCGCCCCGAGCACGGTATCGATGCGGTGATCCCAGTGCCGGACAGCGGCAGGATAGCCGCTATGGAGATGGCCTCTGAGATGGGTGTGCCGTTTCGAGAGGGCTTCGTCAAGAACCGCTACATAGGCAGGACGTTCATCATGCCAGGTCAGTCTATCCGTAAGGATTCGGTTAAGAAAAAACTCAACACGATAGAGGAGGAGTTCTCCGGCAAGACGGTGATGATTGTTGACGACAGCATAGTCAGAGGTAACACGTCACAAAGGATTGTCGAAATGGCCAAGGAAGCCGGTGCCAAACAAGTATACTTTGCATCCTCGGCACCTCCTATCATACATCCGAACGTGTACGGCATCGACATGCCGGCCCGCGATGAGTACGTCGCCCATGACAGGACTATCGATGAGATCAGGGAGGCCATCGGCGCTGATTGGCTGATCTATCAAGAGTTGCCAGACCTCATTGAGGCCTGCCTAATGACGGGGGACCATAATCTGGTAAACTTTGACTGCTCCTGCTTCAACGGGGTGTACGTCACCGGGGGAATTACTGAGGAGTACCTAGCGAGGATAGAGGGCGCACGCAGCGATGCCGCCAAGAGAGAATCTTCGGCTGAGCACGCCGACGCGGCAGAATGAAGTCGCAGCGATTGCTCAGGAATCCATGAGAGGGGTCATTGACGCGCTGGCGACCATCGAGATGGATGAGGTGGCTCGCTGCGTCTGCATGCTCCCTGAAGGCAACTTCGCAGCGGGCTTCGACTCAGGGGCTCTCCACATTTACGGCTCTGACGGAGTAGTCATCGACTCCGCTACGCTTGACAGTCGAGTAGTAGGTCTCGCGAGCTTACGAGGTGTTTTGGTCGCCGGCACCAGCACTGGTGGCGTTCAAGCATTCCACGACGAACTTCTCTGGGATCATCCTCTGGAATCCGGGTGCGAGGCGGTGACAACGTCATCGTTCCGCGCGGTGGTGGCCGATGGCACTGGACGGATCGTCTCTTTAGCAGACGACGGAAGCGAAGTCGCCAAAGCAAAGTTTGGACACGTCACATCTCTCACATGTTCGCCCGAGGGAGTATGCGCTGCTGCCCTTGAGGACGGCAGGTTGCTTCTCCTCGGGTCAGCGCTCGAGGTGTTGCACGATTCGCCCGCCGCCGAGGACGACGTCGAGACCATATCGTGCATGGCATTCCGTCATGATGGTGTCCTCCTGGTCGCACGAAACTCTCTCGGGATGACCGTCGACGACAGGCCTGAGAACAGGCTCGAGTGCTGGCATCCAGAGGAGGGGATGCTGAACACCTCGGAACTCCCTTCTAGGGCCACAGCGTTGCTGCCTACAGGGTCCGGGACAATAGTGGGCTGCTTCGATGGCAGTATTCTTTCCCTCGACATAGGCGATTCAGACCCTAGGATAATCGCCAGATTGGACTATCAGGTCTCTCAAATCATCCAGTGGGGTGATGACATCTTGGTCGCCTCGTGGTTCGATGTATTCCGAATCACCACCAAGGGAGAGATGGTCTGGCATTTTGAGCACATTGGGGTGGTCGAGCATATCCTCCCTCTCACAGAGAGAATCGCTCTTATGGGCGACGACAGGAAGGACAGGACACCAGCACCTCTCGTCATAATCGACCCCGACTCACCACCTAGGTACGACGATATGCCTGTGGAGGAGGAAAATCCCTCGATCTCTGAGAAGCACTCGGGGGCACTATCCGACGAGGAGGAGAGGCAGGTTGACATGAGGCCCAAAATGCCTGAGGGGGCTGAAGGTATTCTGGACACGCTGCACGAAGAGACAGAGCTTGAGGTTGGCCCGCCGACCATAGAGAGCGACCTGCTCGAAGATCTCTCGGCGGCGGCGCGAGCGATTAACCTGCCACCGGTTGCAGATGCCGGAGAAGACAAGACAGTCGATGTCGACGAGGAGGGCAAGGCAACAGTGCTGCTGGACGGGGGACGATCTTACGACCCGGACGGCAGTATCAGGAGATGGGCTTGGGAGGATGGTAGAGGGAATGTCATAGGAGACACTCCACAGATCCGTGCCAGGTTGTCCGGCGGAGTCCACGTTTTCCATCTGACTGTGACCGACGACAGAGGCGCCTCTAACAAGTCCACGATAACCGTCCAGGTCCGATGATTAGAGTTTGCCTAATTCTTCTTTGAGGGCGGGAAGCGCAGCTTCCCAAGTAGCTACTATCCCATAGTCAGCCACACCGAATATGGGGGCATCAGGGTCTTTGTTGATGGCGACGATGTACTTGCTCGTCCTCATCCCGGCAAGATGCTGTATTGCTCCGCTGATCCCGACCGCGATGTACAGGCTCGGTGTTACCGTCTTCCCGGTTTGCCCCACCTGCATTCCGTGAGGTATCTCCCCCCAAGTGTCTACTGCTGCCCTGCTGGCGCCGACGGCGGCACCTATCATGTCCGCGATATCGTTTAGATGAGAGAAGTTGGCGGGATCTCCCATCCCTCTGCCACCGGAGATGATGATGTCAGCTTCTGCGACATCCAGTCTCTCACTGGCCTTGGCAATGGCTTCTCTCACGGCCACGGCCACGTCAGCGCTCTGATTCACCGTACTGACCACCGCCGAACCACCTCCTCCGGCGGCATCGAAGGCATTGGCTCGCAGGGTGATGGCGCATGGCGCAGTTACCGTTGAGATCTCGATTGCCTTGCCGGAGTATATGCCCCTAGTGACGGTGATGCCAGCTTCTAGTCCGGTCGCATCCTGTATGATTGGGATCCCGCGCATAGCTGCGATCTGCGCTGCGACCTCCCTTCCAGAGGGTGCCGAAGCAGCTATGATGACTCCGTCGGAGACGAGAGGGTTGAGAGCAGTCGCCCAAGCACCGCTGTCGAAGGTGTTGAAGCAATCTCCTTCGACGCCTATTACTTTGGAAACACCGCTGATGGAAGCAGCGGCGGTCGTACCTAATCCTCCCGGGCACAGTACGGTCGGAGTTCCGCCAATGGCAATTGCGGCGCCGACGAGTTGCGATGTCACCGGGTGAAGACCATCCACTGTGGTTTCTGCGATGATTGTCACGTCCATTATTGCACCTCAAATGACATTGGCTTCATCACGAAGCTTTGCTACTACTACGGGTACAGAATCGGCACCTTCGAATTTCTGTCCAGGTGGCTTCACTGGAGGAGGGGAGTGAGATTGCAGTGAGACGGAGGAAGTTCCAATTGCCACCCCTAGGTCATCTGAGGTCACAGTTTCAATCTGTTTCTTCTTGGCCATCATAATCCCTCGCACATTTGGCCTGCGCAGTTCCGTGGCCCCCTTGTCGAATGTGAAGAGGCAAGGTCGGGAGACTTCGACCCGTTCGTTACCGGTCGGGCTGGCTCGCAGGGCGATGAACCCATCCCCTTCTGCATATACTTCCGAAATCATTCCCACACAGGCAGCTCCAATCAGATGGGAAACTCCAGGGCCGGTCGACCCTCCATTGGTGTCGGCGGCCTGCTTGCCACAGAGCACCACATCCGACCCAGACCTCTTGACCGCGGCTGCGAGTAGAGACTGAACGTGCGTGCTATCGGTAACCCCCTCATCTTGGATTAGAATCAGGTTGTCAACACCTACGGCAGCGGCATCCGTCAGCATCTTCGTGGCTCGAATCGGACCGCATGTAATCGCGACGATATCCCCTCCTCCGGCCTCCTTCAACTGGAGTGCGGCTTCGAGCGCGTACTCGTCGTAAGGACTCATGGACCACTTGCTGACAGCGGTTTCGTCCACCCTATCGCCCGAGACAGAGATTTTGGCTGTGGTGTCGGGAACCTGCTTGAGTAGTACGGCTATTCCCATATCATCACCAGCGCTCTGGCGACTAAAGCCCCCTCTATGAATTTTCGGCAGTCCCACCGTAGGTGGGAAACATCAATCCAGACTTCAAGACTCTCTTGTGAATGCCTGTATCCCGGTAATGTAGCGACCGAGAATCAGGTTGTGGATGTCGTGAGTGCCCTCGTAGGTCTTGACCGACTCTAGGTTGGCCATGTGCCGCATCACCGGATACTCATCTAGGATTCCGTTGGCACCGTGGATGTCACGAGCCATACGTGCAACATCGAGTGCGATGTCGACGTTATTCATCTTGGCCAACGAGATATGCTCAGGTATCCAAGTCCCCTCATCTTTTTTCTTGCCTAGGTGGTACGCCAGCAACTGGGCCTTGGTGATCTCCCTTAGCATCCACGCCAACTTATTCTGCACCAGTTGGAAAGAGGCTATCGGGTGGTCGAACTGTATCCTGCTCAGAGCGTACTCTCTAGCCGAACTGAAGCATGATTGAGCAGCCCCCACAGCCCCCCATGATATTCCGTAACGGGCGTTGTTGAGGCAGCTGAAAGGCCCCTTAAGTCCCTTAACATGCGGCAGCATCCTGTCCTTGGGGATTTTGCAGTCTTGGAACACCAACTCGCTGGTGACACTGGCCTTCAGTGAGTGCTTTCCTGTCATCTCGGGGGCTGTGAATCCAGGGTCGTCTTTCTCGACTATGAAACCTCGGATTACACCATCAAGTTTGGCCCACACCACGGCTAGGTCCGCGATGGTTCCGTTGGTTATCCACATCTTCGCACCGTTGAGCAGGTAGTAATCCCCCTTGTCCTCGGCCCGAGTGATCATGTCACCAGGATTTGAGCCATAGTCGGGCTCAGTTAGACCGAAGCATCCAATCCACTCACCAGTCGTCATCTTGGGGAGGTAGTGATTCTTCTGCTCCTCACTTCCGAAGTCCCAGATTGGATACATGGCTAGTGAGCCCTGAACACTGGCAAAAGAGCGCACGCCACTGTCGCCACGCTCCAACTCCTGGCAGATTAGACCGTAAGCGATGTATGAGAGTCCAGGGCAGCCATAGCCCTCTAGGGGGGCGCCGAGAATGCCCATTTCACCGAGGTCGACCCGCCATTCATCGGGGAACACGCCATCATGGCAAGCCTTCTCGATGTTTGGTAGAATTTTCTCATCTACCCAGTCGCGCACCATGTCGCGCACCATGCGTTCCTCATCGGTTAGCAATGAATCGATATCGTAGAAGTCCAAAGCCTCGTACGCCATCTTCCTCAACACTCCGCGACAGTGCACTGCAAATGAACGTTGCTCGATTATCTGCCCTTCTTCCTACGTGCTTCTCGACGTGCCGCCCGCTTCTCTTCGACAGTGCCGAATCGCAGGGTGAAACGCTGTTGAAGCCCCGGAGAGAGGCTGAGCGCGAAACTGAGTAACACCAGTAGTGTAACAGCAGGGATGGCAATGAGGATCCAAACCTCTAGCACGCCTCCGATGGCGTTCGAGTATGGCGGGTGGTATTGCACCAACTCACCTCGGTCCGTGAGTATCCACCCACTGTCTCTGTCGGTACCCCATGTCGCTACTATCCGGCTACCTGAGACGCCCGTGTCGTATTCCGCCACATCTGAGTTCTCCAGCCAGGGGAAGGAGGAATTCAAGCTCAGGTCGTGCTCAATCAGGCCGAAGGGAGCCACGTAGATTAGAGATCGGCCATCGCTCTGACGCGATATCCCGGTGAAGTAACCCTCGGCACCGGTAACTTGCACCAACCTCACATCAGAGGTTGACACGACGTCTGCGTCCAGAGTCACCCTCGCGATGTTCCTGTCGCTCGAAACAGCGACGCAGTCTGCTGTCTCAGTTGAGGGGCATACGACGTCGGACCACGGATATCCGGTACCACCTAGCCAGTACAGAGTATGGTCCCTGTCAATCACTCCGATGCCATCCATCAGGCTGGTGACTACGCAGGCCATTACCGATGGATGACAGTCTATTCCTGTGATGTCACTCTCTCCTCGGCCCTGAACTAGATGCACCTCGGCACCACCGTCAGCAGCGGCCCTCATCCTCCACAGCCAGCCATCGGACCCTCCTACATAGGCCCAAGATCCTCCGGAGTTCCATGCCACTGCGGTCAACCTGATTTGATTAAACTCCAGATCCCCTCCGGCGTCGGTTACCGAGTGGTCCTCGCGTGCGTATCTGAGGACCTGCCCATCACTGCCTACGATGAGGGCTGTTTGCCCTCCGGGGTGGAAGTCGCCATACGTCAAATCCTCACCGCCATTCCAAATCAGTTCCACTCTGTCATCTGGATTAGAGGTCTTCACTAACTCTAGGTATGAGTCGGCCCCGAACACTATCGCCCATTCTCCCAGAGGATCTACCGCAGCCCCATTTAGCCCGAGATCCTGCTCAGACAGACTGATTTTATCGTACAGTCCGACAGCGGAACCAGCGCTGGCCACAGGAGTCAGCATCAACATCGCGAAGATTACTGCTAGCGCGCTGCTGCTGCCTCGGTGCACGTCCCGCCGACGGGCGATGCCGGTTTAGCCCGTTCGACACAAGCATCGATTGGACTTGCATGGCAACAGCATTCAAGAAGGGTTCAGCCAGCGCTCGACCATGGAGAGATTTGATGTCAAGCGCGGACTGGTAAAGCAGGTAACTTCGAATGGAGGGCTGGCAGTGCTAGCGCGGGATTACTTCGACAATATCAAGGACGCCGGTGACAATTCATTCAACGGTTCGCACGACATAATGACCTCCATTGTAGCCAGTTACAACGAGCAGGGCGCACTGGTTGTGAACATAACCAATGTCCCTCCTGACTTCGATGATGCGGAGGCCGTGAAATCAGCCATGGAGGCGCGCAAGAATTGGACTTCGTTCCTCGACGCTGCCACCGGATACAATTCCAAGCAGAGAGGAGACAAGGCCAAAGAATGGGCCAAGAAGGCCAGTAAGGCGAAGTCCGGCATTTCTGCAGCGCGGCACTTCATATCAATGTCACAAAACATCCCCGAAGAGATATCCGAACAGGCAGAGTCTATGATTGAGGAAATCGAGGCCGCGTTGGAGCAGGGAGACAACACGAAGGCGGCAGGACGCGCGGGGAAACTGGCCAAACTGCTCGAATGAGGTGAATCATGAACGACGATGACCCCCTCTCGTCGCTAGATGAGGAGGGGCGCTCTCGCGTCTCCCGTATGTTCGCCGGCTGCGCTGAAGTCGTTGGCGTGGGACACGTCGCATCTGTTGTTTCAGGAGGGTCGACGCATTCTGGAGACGACCAACTGGTTGCATATATTGGACTTGAGCCCAGTGGCAAGGCACACTTGGGTTGGATACTGCTTGCCGACACCATACGCAACATGCTTGACGAAGGCGTGAACGTAATCATCCTACTCGCCGACTGGCACGCTTGGGTGAATGACAAGTTCGATCGCGATATGGACAAGATTACACTCGCCGGCGAATACATGACCGAGGTTTTCAGGGCGCTGCTGGGAAATCCTCCAGAGGGCGAGGGGGCAGGCCAGCTCAGATTCCTGAGCGCATCACAGCTGATGGACTCAGGCAGGTACTGGGAGAGAGTACTCAGGTGCTCGAAGAACATGAGTCTCTCTAGGGTGCGCAGGACGTTCAGCATCATGGGTCGCGACGAGGACTCCTCGGATCACGACCTAGCCGCGTTCTACTACCCAGCCCTACAGGCAGCAGACATTTTCGAGTTGGAGATTGACATTGCTTTCGGAGGTATGGATCAGCGCAAGGCGCACATGTACATGCGAGAGGTTGCCGACAAGTACGATTGGATCAAGGCCACGTGCATCCACACTCCCATGTTGTCGGGCCTGAAGGGATCAGGGGGGAGGATGGATTCGTTCGATCACAAGATGTCCAAGTCCGACCCAGGCAACGCAATCCTGCTTGATGACGACCCCGAATCACTCAGAACCAAGATGAGGAAAGCATTCCTTGAGATCGGCAACCCCGCCTCTCCAGTATTCGAGATTGCCCAATACATCGTACTACCAAAACTCGACTCCATCGCGGTGACTCCCGACCCCAAGTTTGGAGAGCCCTCGAATTGGGATGACCTGCAGAGTTTCGTCGAAGCCGTCTCGGACGGATCTATACACCCGCTCGACGCCAAGATGGCCGTAGCAGACGCCCTGTCCGAAGTCCTTGCTCCGGTTTCGCAGCACTTCTCTCAAAAACCGGACCTCCTAGCAGCGATGAACCAACTAACCGGCTCACAGTAGTACGTTATTACTGAATCTAATGGTTGTTGCGCAGGGCGAGGACTCATAACCCACTCTCACCCGCGCGGGTTTGAGAGTGGACTAATGACATCAGTCGGGATAGACGACATCGCGATTCACTTCCCTCGCCTCTACTTCGACATGGAGGATTTCGCCAAGCTCAGAGGGGCCGATTTCGGTAAGTTGAACCGTGGACTCGGACTTGCAGCGATGGCAATTCCCGACGTCCACGAGGATACAGCAACAATGGGTGCTAACGCGGTTTGCAGGCTGCTCGACCGCAATGGGCTTGACCCTACTACCATCGGCAGGATATACCTCGGAACCGAGTCAGCCTTAGACGGTTCCAAGCCGACCGCGACTTACATCATGGACATGCTCGAGCAGCGTTACACCCCCACACAGGGGAAGGACTGCTTCCGCAACTGCGACGTAGTCGACATGACCTTCGCTTGCATAGGTGCAGTGGATGCCATGCACAACACCCTCGACTGGGTTGCTCGTGGGGGCGAGGAGAGGGGTAGAATCGGCATCGTTGTGTTCGCTGACAACGCCAAGTACGACATTGGTTCGACAGGCGAGTATACTCAAGGTGCTGGTGGCGGTGCGATACTGATACGTCACAATCCCCGGCTGCTTGAGATCCCTGACATCTGGGGTGTCTCGACGATGCCCGTTCATGACTTCTTCAAGCCGCGCAGAGAAATCGACACTAGGACCATCGTAGAGAATGTTCTCGACCTCGCCCGTGAGAGTGGCGAGAAGATCAAGGAAGGACTCGCTGAGCGTATACTCAAGCACCTTCCACGCTCTTCTCAGAAGAACAATGTCATGTTCGAGAACCCGATGCTACAGATTCACAAGGACACTCCCGTCTTTGACGGCCAGTTCTCCAACCGCTGCTATTCTGAGTCAGTCAAGCAGGCATTCATCAACTTCCGCGAAAAGGCGATTCGCGAGGGTCGCTATAGCCCCGAGAACGACGAGATTCTGACCAATCAATGGAGCCGCATCATCGTCCACTTGCCATATGCATTCCAAGGTAAGAGGATGTTCCCGGATGTCTTCCGTCACGACAGGAGGCACCTGCCGATGTGGGCAGAGATTGTCGAGCAGATTGGCCCAGAGCCAATGCCTGAGGACTTCCCGGACACACCCGAGGGGATTGAGGAGTTCGAGCGAGCGAATGATTCGTATCGTAGATTGATCTCCAAGACAGATGCATTCCAGATCTTCGTGGATGAAAGAATCGAGAGAACCACCCGCGCATCAAGCCTGATTGGCAATCAGTATACTGGTTCCATCTTCCTCGCTCTGATGTCGACTATGGAGTCCGATTATATTGAGAACATCGATATGTCAGGGGAGAAGCTTGGGCTGTGCGGCTACGGTTCGGGTGCTAAGGCCAAGGTCTTCGAAGGCATCATTCAGCCACAGTGGCGCGAGATTGCCTCAAGGTTCCACCTCTTCGAACGCCTGTCTGGACGCCATCCGATCAACAAGACGGTCTACGAGGCCCTGCACAGGGGCTCCCGTAAGCGTTCAGTGATCAAGCCGAACGGCGAGTTCGCACTAGTCAGCATTGGTGCCGAAGGAAATCTCGAGGGTCAGCGCGAGTATCGCTGGGTTGAGTAAACGCTAACCATTCCTCACTCAGGTGCTATTGAGCGGTTGATAACAATCCTCTGAACCTCTTGGGTACCTTCGTAAATCTGGGTGATTTTGGCATCGCGGAAGAATCGCTCGACAGGAAAGTCGGTTGTGTAGCCATACCCTCCGAGGACTTGGACCGCCCTCTCAGAAACCCACATCGCGGTATCGCCCGCGAAAAGTTTGGCCATGCTGGCCTCCTTGGTGTGTCTGGGGGCTGCATCCTCGTAATGCCTCTGCTTGGCCCAAGCCGCCTTGTAAACCATCATTCTGGCCGCTTCAGTTCGGGTAGCCATGTCTGCGAGGTAGTTGCCGATGCTCTGGTGGTGGGCAATCGGCTTGCCGAAGGCGACCCGCTCGTGAGCGTAGTTCAGTGCCGCCTCGTATGCCCCTTGCGCGATTCCTAGAGCCTGGGCAGCGATTCCTATCCTTGAGTTGTCGAGCGCATTCATGGCTATTGGAAATCCCTCGTCGGAGCTCTTTAGGACATTTTCCACCGGGACTTTACAGTCCTCAAGAAGCAACGAACAGGTGTCGCTAGATCTAATTCCAAGCTTGTCTTCCTTCTTTCCAACGGAGAAACCATCGAAATCCCTCTCGATGATGAATGCCGTCGTTCCCCCATGCTTCTTCTGACCGTATTCAGGATGGTCGACATCCTTGGCGAACAACACGTAGATGTCGGCGCTCGCGCCGTTGGTTACCCACATCTTCTCACCGTTCAGGACATAGTGGCTACCATCCTCGTTCAGTTTCGCCTTGCATCCGAGTGCAGCAGCGTCGGTACCTGCTCCGGCCTCGGATAACGAATAGGCCCCAATCTCGCTTCCAGCCAGTCTTGAGAGGTACTTCTGTTTCTGCTCGTGGTTGCCGTGCAGGGCTATGGTCTTCGAGCATAGCCCGACATGTACGCAAAACATCACGGAGAACGATGGATCGACACGGGCAAGTTCCTCGACAATTATCGCTTCCGAGATGTCGTCGACTGGGCTACCTCCATACTCCTCGGGTATTGTGATGCCCTGCAGTCCGGATTGCTCGCAGAATGCTGCCCATTCCTCAAGGGGGGCCCGCTGCGCCCTGTCACGTTCCAAACAAGTTGGGGCGAGTACGCTCTCAGCGAAATCGCGCACCATCTCGCGAATCATGCATTGTTCCTCAGTCTCGCGGAAATCCATATCTCTCCCCATGCAACCGAAGCGGGTTTCGTTGTTAATCCCTCGTGGTCTTTCTAGGGGCATCCCAATCGAATAGTTCAAATTGCACATCTGAGCGGCCGGTTCGGTATAACATGGCAAACGGCGACTATTCCGAGTTCAGCATCGCACACGACCGTAGGTACACGTTGGACCATCTTTGGCTCCAACCATTGGATGACAAGGCAGAATCGGTGAAGATCGGAATCAGTGAATTCATCCGTTCTGAGTACGGCAACATCATCAGAATAGTACTCACTCGCCCTGAGGATGATAGCGAGTTCAAGGGTGACTCCGATACCGAGGACACCGATGATGACTCTCCTCAAATTATGGGGAGCGGTGACGAGGTCGGGGCGGAGGACCTGCTGATTACCCTCACCACCAGCTTCGACGGCGAGATCGAGACACTTCTGATCAATTCCCCTTTCTCTTGTAAGATTCTGGAACTTAATGGAGAGGTCGAGGACAATCCAGACCTAATCAACGACGAGGCCTATGGAGACGGTTGGTGCGTGATAGTGGGGCCACACGAATTCGACGAGGACCAATTCCTCAATCAGGAAGAGTACATTGAGATGCTGAACGAGTTGCCTTAGGGCCAACTTAGTGCTGGCCACTCTTCGTAGTCCGAGTCTTTCCATTCCAACTCATCCAGCAACGACAGAACTCTTTCTGCAGTAGACAGGTCTTGCTCTATCTGGATTCTGTGTAACAGTCCCTTCAGACGCCCCATCCTCGGCCCCGGATCTAGCCCGGTGGCAGCAGCCAGAGTGTTTCCGTCTATCAGAGGGGCGTTACCTGCAATGAGAGGGCTTAGTGAGGCCAGAGCCTCGGCGAACTCGACAGTTTCCCGTCCCAATCCGTGTGAATAGGCAATGAAAGCATTCTGCCACTCTGGAGGGAGGGCGGCACGGAAGCGGCGAAGTCCACCGATTTCAGTTGGCACAGGGGCATTCCTAGCGCTGTGAAGAAACGCGACCTGACGCAACGGTTCTTTTGCCATCATAAGGGCACTGCGTAGAGTACCTGCAAGGGCACTGCCCTCGACTGAGTCTCCGCTGCATAGCAGAGCGAGATTGACCAGAGAGTCAGTGCAGAACGATGGTGATACGGTGCAGGCGATTCCAGGTAAGATATGATTCAGAACACCGTCTTCATGCATTTGAGAGATTACCTCTCCGGCATTTCTTCCTCCAAGAATTTTCTCCATCTCCATTCCAATCCGCTCTCTGGAAACCACATCGAGCATGCCGAGATTCTCTCTCACAGCAGATCTCAACGAGGACTCCATGCTCCGCATGCCGCCAGTGGAATCTAGGAACCGGTATGCCCTCATAATCCGTAGACCATCTTCACCAAGCCTCTCGCTTGCTTCACCCACTGCCCTCAGGACGCCCGCTCGTAGGTCGGATATACCGTCAAATGGATCTATCACATTGCCATCCGAGTCGATGGCCATCGCATTGATTGTGAAGTCTCGCCGGGCCAAATCATCCTCTATACTTTGGCCAAATTCTACTTGATCTGGTCTCCTGCCATCGCCGTAACTACCTTCGCTTCGCAACGTAGTCACCTCCCAAGTTCCATCAGAGATATTATTTTCCAATCGGACAATCACTGTACCATACTTCTCCCCTACCATGAGAGAGCGCGGAAACAGCTCTTTGACCTCAGCAGGCAGCAGTGTAGTGGCGATATCAATGTCGTTGTAGTCACTGTCCGAGAAAGCCTCCCTGACCCAGCCTCCGACTATCCACGCCTCACCGGCTGAGCGCAGTCCTTCCAACACCAGCCTGTCGGCTTTGCTGAGGTGCTCATACTCGGGTCCCATGTTGCGCCGACGGCCTTCTGGACATGATTGCTTCGGGCGTTAGGCATATTGGGAACCAGGTGAAGGTCGAACTTGTGCCCGTCGAAACTCTGCTTCCACACGAGCAGGTAGAGGAACACCGAGTCGACAATCTAGAGAAGATGACTCTGCGCTGGAAGGCTTACACTAAGCCCTTGCTGGTCGACCACAAGACAGGCACAATACTGGACGGCCACCACCGGACTAGCGTTGCGCATAGGCTGGAGCTTCTGTGCCTGCCGTGCGTACGAGTCGACTATCTCGAAGACGACCGGGTGGCGCTGACTGTTTGGCCTCGCTGTGGACGCGACTCATTAGAGAAGGAAGAGGTCGTCGAAGCAGCGCTGTCCGGTGAACTGTTTCCTCCTAAGACATCCAGACATTTTCTCTCGGATCATCTTCCGCCGATTTCGATACCGCTGTCCAGACTCTTACAGCCAGCAATAGAAAATTAACCATCTAAGGTATGAGATCCTCGTGACCGCCGAATATATCCTGGTCATCATCTTCGGGCGAGCCGGGGTTGGCCATCTCAACTGACAGATAATCTCCGAACAGCGGCCACATGGGGCCAAGCCACTCCATCTCCATTAGCAGAAGTTCCATCACCGGGTGCTCTAGGATATCGTCCTCGGTGGATTCCTCATCTAGGAGAGGCAGGTCGATAGGAAGGTCTCTGAGAGAGAGGATCAGTCCCTCCAATCTATCGATAGTCTCTTCTTCTATTTCTATTACTTCAGCCATCAAATCAAGTAAGTCTTCAAGGTGTTCAGCCAGAGAATGAGGGTCTAGGGGAGATCTCTCCGACTCAGCGAGGTCCATTGGTCCGAAAACCACTCCTCCAAGGTCGGTATCCATCCAATCATTCCCCTGCCTTTCCCTCTTGAGCAGCCTCTGGTGGAGCGGGCCTCCAAACGGACCTAGCACGAAGCCGCCTTCTTCGACCACCGACTCCACCTCGGGAGCCAGTCCCCTAACGGCCCCAGTGACAAGTACCCTGTCTACTCGTCTGCTGAAGTCCGCCCAACCCTCTATGGCATCAGGCGGCAACGCCCTCAGCAGGCCCATCGAGCGGTGCAGTTCCAATCTCTCGCTGGTGTGCTGCAGGACCTCAGGGTGAGGTTCTATGATAGTCACAGTGCCGTCTGGACCGAGCATACAATCGAGGAGTGAAGCAAGATACCCTCCCTTGGAACCCATCAACAGCACGTGCTGCCCCTCTCTAATCTCAAGGTGGTGCAACAGGGTCGCTACCATGTGAGGGGCAGAAATGGTCTTGGCCGCACCGCTCTCAGTGACTAGGAATGGGACTGGCTTGTCCATCAGGAACGGCTCCGTGTCGTAGTCGGTGAAATTTCCAAGGTCAACGGAATTCATAGCTTCGGCGATTCTGTCATCGACTGGTACCCCAGCGGCCCTGAGCCGTTCGACCAAGTCGGAAATACCCTCCACACACACTCCTCTGTACTGTCACTAAGCCGCAGAGGATTTGAACACAACGCCCGTGCGCTCTCCTAGGGTCCGTGGTCTAGGGGTTATGACGTCGCTTTTACAAAGCGAAGATCGCAGGTTCAATTCCTGCCGGACCCACCAAGCGTAAAACGACGTCAGACTCCGTCAATCGCACTATTGAGTCCCTATTCGGCTCCGAGAGGTGAGTGAAACTCTCAAGAGTGTCGGCCATGGCCGGTGAACGTGGTCGAAGAGACTGCGGGACTGGCTTCCCGAGTGACCCGCCGACTTCGCATGCGAGGTTGGACCGTATCGACCGCCGAGTCTTGCACAGGAGGGCTGCTGGCATCATTGATTACTGACATCTCTGGAGCGTCTGAATGGTTCAAGCAAGGATGGGTGGTCTACTCCAACGGGTCCAAGATGCGCGAACTCGGTGTCGAGAAGACGGCGTTTGACGAGGGCGAGGCCGGAGCCGTTTCACACGAGGTCGCAGTGCAGATGGCCCGAGGAGCGCGCTACCAGTCGGACTCAGACGTGGCAATCTCCATCACCGGAATCGCTGGACCAGGGGGTGCGACCGCTGACAAGGAGGTTGGCAGGGTGCACGTGGCAGTGGTAACCGAGGATTATTTCCTAGTCAGGAGGATGGACTATGGTGATAACGACCGGCTGGACAACAAGCGATCTTTCGCCGCCTTCGCGCTCAGACTGGCTCTCGAGGCCCTAGACAGGGTGGAAGAAAACGAGGAGAGGGAGTCCAAAGCGTCCAACGGACAGGTCGAGGGTGCTGAGATAGACACCTCCGGGCTCGACCCGTCTGACGAGGAGTGGGAAGGCAGCATGAGATGGCAGGGCACCAAGAAGACGGTGGCCGAGGAGATATCCGAGGTCGATCTCGCTTCACTCACAGATTGGGACGACTGAATCGGTGCCTATGGCACCGGCACTGGAATTCCTGCGATATTATCATGAGCGTTCCCGGCACACCCGCTAAGGATGGTCGATGAGGAATGGGCGAATCGGCAGCGTCAACTGACCGCTGCGGGGCTGCTCGTGCTCGGTAAGGCGGCCCAAGAGAGGATTCAGCGCCTCTCTGACATCTCATCCTTAATCGAAGCAGCTCAGAGATCGAATGTTGTGATGCTCAGTGAGAGGGCCGTAGAGGAGATGCTGACACTGGTCCCGACTGAGGAGACCATCGATGCACCTCAGGGCACTCCAAGGTCCGAACAGGCAACTCTGCCGGATCCGGAGAGCCAATCTTCTATCGGCCGGACACTGGCACCCGTAGGGTCCCAGGTGCTCTCCCCTCCAGTGCGTCGCCACGGCCTTGATTACTACAACCTCGACGACTTCCCAATGCAGGCCAAGGATGTCGACTCGGAAATTGAGATTCACTTCGATATCACGGGCAACTCGACTACGGAGGGTAAGATGAACGACATAAGGTCGTGCTTCTCTGACAGGCTGCGTCAGATTCGCCAGATGATGATCTCAGGTAGAGTTCTGCCGCGTCGCCCAATCAGTGTCTCGGAGGCGTGGCGCAACAGGCAGCGTCACTCGAGTCGAGATTACGAAGTCACTTTGGTGGGTCTTGTCAGCGTGGATAAGTGGTCCAAAGGAGGCTATCTGTGGTTTGATATCGAAGACGACTCCATGCAGGTCAGGTGCATGCTGAAGGAACCCACTGGGGCCTCTAGCTTCCACCCATCGCTGGATGGCCTGATGAACGACGATGTAGTCGGAGTCAGCGGTCACTTCGTGATAGGGAACAGGGATCCATATTTCTCGGTGAGCGACATCCACATGCCTCCATTGGGAAGGCATTCCAAGTCCGCTGCCAGTGAGGCCGAGGCCGTCTCAGCCGCCTTCCTGTCCGATGTTCATGTTGGCAGTAAGACCTTCCTAGCACCACAATGGGAGAAAATGATTGAGTGGTTCAGAAATGACCCTCTAGCCCGGACTGTGAAGTACTTCGTACTGAGTGGCGACGGTGTCGACGGCGTGGGTATCTATCCGGGCCAAGAGCGTCACCTCGCCATCAAGGACCTGTTCAACCAGTACGGCGAGCTGGCAAGGCTGCTGGAGGATCTTCCCGACTGGGTCGATTTGATGATCCTGCCGGGCAACCACGACGCGGTTCGTCCAGCCGAGCCGCAACCGGCGTTGGACCCAGAGGTCCAACAGGACTACTCAGACGCAGTGTTCGTGGGCAATCCGTGCGACTTCAGTCTGCACGGCGTTCGTATACTGTCGTACCACGGCAAGAGTATCGACGACTTCGTCGCAGGACTTCGCTCTGTAACTTACTCATCTCCGGAATTAGCGATGAGGGCAATGATGGAACGCAGGCACCTAGCTCCGTCATGGGGTGGAAAGACTCCGCTTTCCCCCGAGCCGGAGGATAGAATGGTCATCTCAACTGTCCCCGATATCTTCGTGACTGGTCACGTGCATGGGCACTACGTAGGCAACCACAAAGGAACCACGATGGTACACAGTTCGACCTGGCAGGATCAGACCGACTACCAACGTATGCTGGGGTTCCAGCCCAAGCCCTGCATCCTGACAATCGTCAATCTGCACACGCACGCCACGGCCTCAATCCCCTTCGCCTGAATCGGGAAAATCCTCGCCGCCATACAGATACTGCCAGAGATCACGCAGATCATCGCCTTCCACCACCGGCACCCCTGCTCTCTTGAAGGCATCCACAGCCCTCTGCCGGGCCGGGTTGAAACCGATGAACCGAGAGCCAGGGATCATCATTGACAAGTCCGTACTGGAATCTCCCACTGAGACGATTCCCGACGGGTCAATTCCCTCGATCCTAGCCAGTTTCTCTACCAACAGCCCCTTCTCGTGAGAGTTAACACGCGAGGGTGCGGGCCCGCGCAGCCAACCGTCGTCATCCCAGTCGAAGCCATTGGCGACCCAGTCATCGACCTTGAGCATCGATGCTATACTCGCGACGAAGACATCTACGCCCGCGGAGACTATGGCCACGAAGACCCCCCTCTCCTGCAATTCGCGCACGACATCACGTGCCCCGGTCATCAGGGTGATGCCGGAATAGCATCGCATGATGTCATCACGATGTATGCGAGGCTGCACCGCTGTCCACAGGCGTATGTCTTCTGCCATGAACTCGTCATCGCTGATTTCACGATTGAGGAAACGCTCCAAGGTCTCGAGGTTTTCAGTCCCGAAGTAATCGTGAATGTTCTGCCACGAGGAGCCGTTGTCTGTGAGAACACCATCGCAGTCGAAGACCACGGCACCGAGTTCGCTCATCGCCCCTTCGCGGTGCGTGGGCGGTATAGTCCCTGCGAGGGAGATGGGTTGATGGGAGCCGCTGAGTTCGGTGGTGCGTGGCTGACACAGGGAAGGCTGTCAAGGTTAGAATGCTGTTCTTCGGACCGCTAGCCGAGAGGATAGGCGAACGCGAGATTGAGGTCGCACTCAAGTTCGGAACCACCGCTGAGCAACTAATCAACAGGTTCGAGCTCTCAGAATACCTCGATTCTGGCCTCAGAGTGGCAATCGACGGTCAGATAGGAGCATCTCTCGATGCCCCACTGGCCGATTCTTCCGAGGTAGCCTTCCTCCCTCCTGTTTCTGGCGGTTGACAGGCTACCGAGCCGAAGCATTTGAACGAGGACACTCTCACCTAGGGATGATAGCATGGCAATAGGAACTACAGAGATGGCGATTCTGATTGGATTTGCAGTACTGTTATTCGGCTCCAAGAAGATACCAGAGTTGGCCCGCAGTCTCGGATTGGCTAAAGGTGAGTATGAAATGGCAGTGAGTGAGGTCAGAAGTCCATCCGAATCCGAGCGCGATATGGACAGAGGCGGCATGACTGAAGATGTCGCTGACGAGGCCGAATAATCAGTCCTTCTTACGACTCAGTTTGAGAGTGGAACCACAATCAGAACAGTTTCCCAATTCTCGGCGGGAACTAGGTGTGCCGGGAGAGGGGAGTACCGCCCCGCACCCCGTACAGCGCAACTCCCAGGACCAAAGTGAGCTTATGCCCTCCATGGTCACAGAGAGCCAAGGCACTCCGCCTAACTCACACAAATTCTGCAGTCTGTAATCATCAGTTGCCAGAGTTGCGACCCTCTCGATGGCCAGCGCCAGCAATTCGAGGTCGACAGGCGACAGGCCAGCCATGTCCCCTGTGGTGGTGGCGAGGTCACTGGCTCGAGCAATCGCAGCAGATCCCGGAGATGCCCATTCTAGTTCTGCTGCGTCGAGCATAATCTCGCGATCTGGCGATATTCGGGAGAGCTCTGCTCTCTGAGAGGGGACAACGAGGCTGCCCCGCATCCTCTCCAGAGGCCACGCGATTAGCGCAGCGGTGTCCAAGACCTCACCCTCCGCCATGCTCGGGCGGAGGTCGGCTGCGCTTTCAGGGGTCGCCTCCGTGCCTAGCCAGTGTCCGCGGGAAGCAACGTTCATCCCGAAAAGGATGGACGAAGGTACGTGTTAGAGGGTGTTATAGGCTCGATAATCGATTGGGCGGGTGAATGGGGTCTGCTAGGTTTGGCCATCGTTTCGGCCTCCGAAGCAGCCTTCCAACCAGCACCGCCCGACTTACTGGTCATCCCTATGGTCCTCGGGACCGATAGTTCTCTCGATATCCTAGCCATCGTCCTAGTTGCTACCTTCTCGAGCGTGGTTGGAGCAGTAGGGGGCTATGGAATCGGTGCCTATGCTGGCAGACCGATACTCGGGCGTTTCGCCAGCGATGCCACAGTTGCCAGACTCGATGCCCTGATGATTAGGTATGGGTCCGTCGGCATCTTCCTCGCAGCAGTCTCCCCGATCCCCTACAAGGCGCTGGCATGGGCTGCGGGGGCCGGCAGGATGGACCTCAGGCTGTTCATCGCAGCGGGTCTCTTCGGCCGAGGCATAAGGTTCGGTATGGAGGGAATAGTGCTTGGGATTTGGGGTGACGAGTTCCTCAGCCTGATTGAGAACCCGCTAGCTTGGCTTGTCGGCGGATTATTGGGATTGTTACTGATTTTTCCTTTGATGGGCTGGTGGACGGGACTAGCGGAAGCAGTTGACAGCGAGTAACGATTCCTGACAAACGCGACAACCCACGACCCTTAACCCCTGCAAGCATCTCCGATTTCGCATGGCAAGGGCGCAAGCGTGTGCCACACGCACGGTTTCCATCATCGCTGTGCTGACTACACTGCTCATTGTTTCTGCCCCCTCTGTTGCCGCAGATCAGGAGGCCACCTGGGTGCGGACATCCCCTGGTGTGTGGATGCTGGAGGACTCTCAGGGCCTGCTGCACGAGCCGCAGCCCGAGGCAGGGCTGTTCCTCAGTCCTATCGTAGGCGAGTTGGTAGATGTTTCAGTGAGTGGTTCGACGGCTGGGACATGGACCATCAATGGAATCATCGCAGATGATCAGCAGGAATTACAGCAAGACACCCCGGAATCTCAAGATAGAGGAGCGAACCTAGATTTTTCATTGCCAGTTGTCCCATACGCCTCCGCATTCCTCGCAGTCATCCTGTTCTCTCTCGCTTTGGTTTCAGCAGGAGATGAGCCGACAAGGGCGAAGATGGCTAGATCCATGGGCCGCTTCTCACAACTCAGGGTCACCGAGGGTTCTGGCACACTGGCCGGGACCTACCAGAGAGGGCGACTCGAGGGTTTTCTTACTGCACATCCCGGCTGCCACCTCTCTGGTATAATCCGCGCTCTCAAGATGGGCAACCATCAGGCAGTGCACCACCTCAGGATTCTCGAGAACGAGGGCCGTGTGTGGTGCAGGCGCGACGGTCGCCTACTGCGCTACTACACTTCGGCAGTCGACCGCGCCGCAGAGTTATCCAATCTGCCTCGTCCAGTCGATACCAATCAACTCAGTGACGTGGCTCTGATGGTGCTGCGCTCGATCGCCGAGCAAGAGGACGGACAACCCTCTCCGACACAGAGGGAATTAGCATCGAGACTTGAGACTAGTCAGCAACTGGTAGGGCACCACCTGAAGAGACTCGAATCACAGGGGCTAATCATCCGCAGAAGGAGTGGATTGCGAACCAATCGTGAGCTTACTGAAGAGGGCTTGAGGCTATGGACGACGCTCGTAGAGCCTCTCTCTTCGAGGCTTTGACAAATCCAATGACCCACTTTCCTTTAAGGTGGCAAGGGACGCCCTCTGGTTGATGTACAGGACTGCCCGAGAAAGAAATAGCCGACACCGAATCCATACCGGTCTGTTCCTAGTTGCCCTGATGCTGGGTTCCGGATGCTTGAGTGCCACCGATGAGATTGTTGGGCAGCCAGAGCCGTCGGTAGTGACCGCCAGTGTGACTATCGAAGGCTCGCCGATCTCGGCCAGCGACCTGATTATCGCAAATGCCGTCATCGAAGAGGGAACCGCCCCTTTCATCGCCAATTGGCGCCTCGATGGTGTACTCGTCCAGACTTCCAACAGCCTGGCCTACGATGCGGGATTCCTCTCAGTTGGGACCCACACCATCGAGGTAGAGTTGACTGATTCAATGGGCGCCTCTACCGTGTCAACAGTCATATTCACACTACTTGAGCCCAACAGAGCGCCCACTGTCTCTCTTGAACTCCCTTCCGTGGGCATTGCAGGAATCCCCATTGCTTGGTCCGTGGACGCTGCCGACCCTGATGGAGACAATCTAGTTGTGGAGGTGGATTTCTCAGATGGGGTCACTTTGCGCGACCTCTCTGGTCAGCATATTTGGGGTGAGCCAGGTACCTACTCAGTTCGTGTCTCGGCCACTGATTCCTCGGGTTTCCTAGCCACCGCGCAGGAATCGATAAGAATTGACGACGCAAATGCCCCATTGCTCACCGTCTCAACCAATCCTTCTCCCCAGGGACGCATCCACCTCAATCTGGCCGGTGAGCTCAGCATCGCCACTGTAGTAGAGGACCCACTAGGGTCGACCTCTGTATCCATTGACTGGGGCGACGACTCCACATCCGACCCAGCTCTGGCTGAAGAATCGCACCAGTACTCCGAAGAAGGCATCTACGTGGTCCGCGTGACTGCCACAGGGCCCACCGGGATAACCACCGAGCGTGTGTTCCACGTCGAAGTGGTCTCGGTCGTCGACGATCTAGAGGCCGCGCAACTCCAGGACGAGCTGGAGGACGAGGCTGAGGGGCAGTTGGAGAACGAAGTCGAGCAGGGACTCGACCCCGACGGCGATGGTACTGTCGACGAGGTTACTGAAGCTCAGGGGGACTCTGAGTATGACTGGCAGTCTGACTTCGACCCAGATGGAGACGGATACTATGATGATGACCAAGAGGTCGATGACTGGGTAACCACCGACGAGGAATCAGTGCGCGACGAGGTCGGTGACGAGGAGGCGACCGACACTATCCCTAGCGACTCTCTGATGATCGAGAGTAGTGTCGTCAACGAGGGAGAGGGCCCATCTGAGGATGAACTCACTCCGATTCCCTTCTACAATGAAGCTGATATCGAGATTGTCAACCCAGTTTTCAACGAGGCGTGGGGCGATGTGGATGACGCCTCGATGCAGGAACAAACCTACTTGCGTTCAATTTCACAAGTCACCGCCACATGGTGGAATGACAGCTTCTGGGAGGACTGGGACAACGACGGCGTGCCCGAGACTCTGTGTCATAGGACAATAGGAGTGTTCTGGTTTGATTCGGATGGCATCCCTGGGCCGGAACGCATCATCCTAGTGCGCACCACACACTGTTCGCAGGACCGTGACGGCGACGGCAATGACGACCTGTTCTTCACCCGCTTCAGGGGTCTCGACCTAGTTGATCAGAACTCTGACGGTATCCCTGAGCGCCACGACGTCCTGACTAGAACCGTGTGGACTTGGGACAACGGCACCTATGAGGATGTCAACATACATCTCTTTGCCCACGCTCGAACTGATGCCGACCAAGATGGCAACCTCGAGCGTAGAGTGGTTGTGAACCGAGATCAGAGGATGGTTGACCAGGGCATTGGCTCGGTTTTGACAGCGTACTTCTCGCACTCCCGATTCATCCTGAGAGTTGACAACAACGACGACGGCACACCAGAGCGCTGGATGACCATAGACCACACCTCATGGATTTGGGATCCTACCGAGGATGGTAATGCCGACCGTCATCGAGACAATCTACGCGCTGTGGTCAAGAGAGATACAGACTCAGATGGTAGCGTCGATGTAGTCCGAGCGCTTCAGCAGAACACCGTTCAGTTCGACAATGACTCGAACGGTGTTGTCGAATTGCAGTGGACATGGCGAGCGGGGGTCCTCAAGGTCGACACTGACCACGACGGCGATCTAGACTACACTGCCCGGATGCGAGGATGGCACCAGCATTGGGACTGGGGAATGATCGAGTACCACATCCACCGATTCGCACTGACTCGAACGATCGACCACGATGCCGATGGGATACTTGAGTGGAAACAGCGCACTATCCATATGTCAAACGCCACAGATTGGGACTTTGATCGCCATCTAGAGCAGCGTGAGTCATACACTGCCACCTTGACATGGTGGGACTCTAATGAGGACGGCTACGAGGAACACATCTTCAGAAGAGTCAGAGAGGCCTCCTATCTCGATGAGCACGCCCATGGTTGGACTAGCCAGACCGAGGAGACACGCTCGATGGAAATCTGGCGCGACTCGAACCACAACCTGCATGCCAAGCGCGTGGTCGTCATCGGACTGTCTTCATGGGACAACAACTCCGATGGCAGCCCGGACACCTACGACCACCTAAGCAGGACTTGGCAGGGATCTGACACCAATAACGACGACTTCCTCAATCGCAGGGTGTTCCACCGCCACCACATGATGCAGAGGGACGACAATGCTGACGGCAACGTGACTTTCTCGATCAATTCCAACATCTGGCACGCAAGGAATCTTTCGCTCTCGTCTAGCGGCAACATAGAGGTTCTGCAGGAGGCTTATCTCTCGCATAACGTGCTTGAGTGGAACATCAACTCCCTAGGTCACGCCTACCATACCAACAGCACCTGGATCGGCTTTCAGATCGACTATGTAACTGGGACATCGCAAGGCATCACTGTCACAGTTATCACTGTTGATTCCAATCAGGACGGCACGCCCGAATCGCAGACCATCACTACCGCAGGATCGGGCAACCCTCCGTGACGAATCGTTATGGGGGGGGCGTCTGTCGTCACCTCGTCGCTCCTGTGGTGTAGCACGGCCCATCATTCCGGGTTTTCATCCCGGCGACTCGGGTTCGAATCCCGACAGGAGCACCAATCATTCCACTTCATGAACATCCGTGGGAATGCCTCTGGAAGCTGCCTGTTCAATCACTATTCTCGTCCACTTGCTAGTCGGAGATGGCATCGCTAGGATGTGTGAGGCCCCACTCAGGATCTTCTCGGTCAGGGTGTTAGCGGCTTCGCCCCTGCCCCTGTCAAACAGGCTCCTGTTGGGATCACTCCACTCCTCAGTGAATACAGCTATCGGAATCGAGTTGTTGTCGGCCCAGCGCTCGGCCATGTAATCGACTCCGCTCGCACCGCCGACGATAATCAGGTCTGGGTAGCCGTTATCGTCGACCCATGATTCGACGGCGGTCTCGAAGGCCATGAAGTCGTAGAACCTACTCGATCCAACGATAGCGAGATTGATAATCTCTCCATCTAGATTGAGGTCGCGACTCCCGAGCCGCTCGACCGTGTCTTGTCCAGCATGACCTGCCATGGGCCGGTCGATGGGGGTTGTGAACAATAAACATCCGCTATCAATGTGCGATTCAGTCGTTTTCTGGATTTCTTCTTCTTCTAGGGAAGAAGGCATCAGAAGCCCAGATAGATTCATTGGAATGTTCGGGCGTGAGTTGATATCGGACCGTCTGTTCGAAATGACTGAGGAACAGCAATGGCTTTGGATATCGAGGCTATACGGGGCGATTTCCCTATTCTGAGACGCACTCTTCCTAACGGCAAGAAACTCGTATACTTCGACAACGCTGCAACCTCACAGAAGCCACAGTGCGTCATCGACGCCATGTCCCGCTACTATGAGGAGTACAACTCTAATGCCCACCGCGCCAACCACACTCTTGCAGATGAGGCTACCACCGCTCTTGAAAGCGCCCGGGAGCGAATATCCTCCTACTTCGGGACCTCGCCCGATCAGATGATCTACACCAGCGGGGCCACCGAGGCAATCAACCTAGTCGCCTACGGCTGGGCACGGGAGAATCTCGGCGAGGGAGACGTCGTCGTTCTGACCGAGATGGAGCATCATGCGGACATCGTTCCGTGGCAGCAGATGTCAATCGACAAGGGCGTCGAGATCAGGTACGTGCCGATAGACACTGAGTCCTTCACTCTTGACATGGATGCCTTCGAAGTGGCTCTGGATGGCGCCTCGCTGGTCTGCGTTGTACACACGAGCAATGTTCTAGGGGTACGCAATCCCGTAGAGAATATCGTAGAGATGTCGCATTCCGTTGGTGCGCGGGTGCTAATCGACTGCGCACAGGGTGCGCCGCACGAGAGGATTGACTTCGACTCTCTCGGAGCCGACTTCGTCGCCATCTCGGCTCACAAAATGGCCGGACCCACAGGGATTGGGTGCATACTGGTGAAGCGAGATGCGATGGCCGAGATGGGTCCGTTCATGACCGGTGGCTCGATGATTAAGCGAGTCACCACCGAGGGCTCGACGTTCCAAGAGGGTCACGCCATGTTCGAGACCGGGACTCCTCGGATTGCTGAGGCGATAGGATGGGGTGCCGCCGTGGAATGGCTCGACCAGTTCGACATGAGGGAGATTCATAATCACATCAACGATGTTGCTTCTTGGACTGCAGCCAGGATGAGGGAAATCCCCGGAATCAGGATATACGGCGACCCCGAGAGGGAAGACAGCAGCGGAGCCGTTTCCTTCCTACACGAGAGCATCCAATCTCAGGACCTCGCATTGCTTCTCGATGAGGGCGGTTTCGCCGTCAGGACCGGCCATCACTGTGCCCAGCCTTTAATGGACGCATTGGGAGTGCCTTCGACAAACCGTGCCTCGTTCTGGATTTACAATACCATGGGAGAGGCAGAGTCCTTCGTAGAGTACCTCGGCCAAGTGGTGGAGAGATTTGCCTGACCGCCTAGTCACGTTCAAGGCTGGCCTCTAGGACGCAGTGGTATGGCAGAGGACAGGAAGTGGCCCGGTCACCTCGACCCTGTGGTTGAGGAGTTCCGCGCTTGCTTCGACGCGATGGAGAGATACGAGCTTTTGTTCGGATATGCCAAATTACATCCGTCACCGCTCCCACAGGAAGAGTGGAACGACGATAACCAAGTCCACGGTTGCCAGTCCAGAGCTCACGTCATCTGCTCAGTCGATGAAAGTGGAGGGTTCCTCCTGAGAGGGGGCGCTGATGCCCAGATAGTGCAGGGCCTGATGGCGGTGACGGCGATTGCCGTTAACGGCATGAATCCCTCTGAGGTGGCTGAGATGGAGCCTGATTATGCCGAAGCGATGGGTATCCGATCTTCGCTCACTCCGAGCAGGGCCAATGGCTTCCTGAACATGTTCAAACGGGTCCGCGAGGAGGCGGCCCTGTTCCAATGAGGCACCACCATGGTAGAAGAGTCCGATATCATTGACTCATTAGGAGAAGTAGAAGACCCAGAGATGAAGATTTCAGTCACCGAGCTGGGGCTAATCTACGCCATCAGAATTGAGGAGAGAGATGATGGAGTACACGCAGAGATTGACATGACTCTGACTAGCCCAGGCTGTCCAGTCGCACCTGAGATTATGGCCGCAGTGCATCGTTCAGCACTAGCCACTGAAGGAGTGGGCAGTGTCCACGTGAATCTCACATTCTCTCCGCTCTGGGATCCCCGAATTCACGCAACAGAAGACGCGAGATTCGATTTGGGCGTGTTCTAGAGAGACTCGGCTGCACTCACTGTGTTGGCCATCAGCATAGCTATGGTCATAGGTCCGACTCCCCCGGGAACCGGGGTCAACCAGCCAGCGACTTCCTCAACTCTAGGGTCGACATCACCGGCGAGTTCGCCGTCATCTGCCCTCGAGATGCCGACATCGACTACGAAGGCGCCGGGCTTAATCCAATCAGCTTTCACAGTGTGAGGCCTGCCGATCGCTGCCACCACTATGTCAGCCTCACGACACAACGCCGCTGCATCCTTGGTTCGCGAATGCGCAATGGTCACCGTTGCATCCACTCCTCGCTGGGCCAGCATCAGTGCCATTGGCATACCCACTATCCTTGAGCGCCCGAGCACGACCGCTTTCGCACCGCTGAGTCCGGTACCGTTCTCCTCGAGCATCATCAGCACACCGGAAGGGGTACAGGGCAGCAGCCCGCTGGCATCGCCCTGCACTAGCTTGCCAAGGTTAGCCGGATGAAATCCATCGACATCTTTCTTCGATGAAATAGCCGATGCGATGACGAGCTCGTCGACCCCCTCGGGAGCCGGACTCTGGACCAGAATCCCATGCACTGATGAATCGGCATTTAGCTCCGCGACCACTTCAAGTATACTTTCTAGTGTAGTGCTGGATGGCAGGTCAATACGGGTACTCAGGATACCGCACCTCTCACAGGCCCGCTGCTTGTTGCGGACATAGACATGACTGGCAGGGTCATCCCCGGCGATTACCACGGCAAGATGAGGGAATATGCCTTTCTCTCCGAGGCCCCCGACTCGCTCTCGCAACCCCTCCTCGAGACTGAGTGCAAGTGCCCTCCCGTCCACTATGACCGCACTCATGTCAGCCTCTCGGAACGACTCGCCCTTTGACCTTTCACAGTGGTATTTTGGAGCCTCAGGAGGGAGTTGAACCCCCGACCGTCTGATTACAAATCAGATGCTCTACCAGGCTGAGCTACTGAGGCGCGCTCCAAGACAACGGACTCAGACTCTTGAACCCTACATCTCGGAAACGATGGTCTCAGGGCCATCTTCATGCACCCGAGTCCTCTCGAAGGAGCGTGCAGTTAGCGCCTGAGAGCAACCTCAGGACCAATACGGTCCTCGCTGCATGGATGTGTATAGCACTCGGCAGTGGCATCATCCTCTCTTCCGGCATCTCTGCTTTCGCCCTAGCTGTAGCCGTTCCACTTGCAATCGCTGGAATCGTGCTTTTGGTCGTCGGGCTTGGGATGGCTGCCGAGGAGAATGCAGATCCCGAGAAGGTTGCCGCATGGGAGCCCGATTCCACTAAGATGCCAGATGCCGGCCGGGTGATGTACCGGATCGACACTACTCTGGAGCCGCCAATCAGAACCTCTGTGCTATGTGGAAGGTGCGGTAATCTCGATTGGGTCGACGGACCGAAGCCGAAGACTCACTCTTGCAACTCATGTTCGACTCTCCTCTGGGAGTCCGAGGAAGAGTAATCGCCGCCCCTTAGGGCGGCGCATCGGCAAGCATCAAGTGGATGGCCCAATTCGGCAAGGTCCAAGGTGGTACTATGGATCTTGGCAACAACGAGCGCCGGATGCTGCGTGTGATGCTGTCAGAACCCACCCACTCATGGTCTCTGGAACAACTACTGTCGGCGACGGGCTGGGACGATCAGGTTCACGTAGCCGGAGCCGGAGTAGGCCTCGAAGAAGCCGGACTAGTCGAGGTCCTTGAGGAGCGAGTAAACTCCGTCTCACTAGGCGGAGAGGGCTTATTGGCTGCATCTGCAGGACTGCTCGAGGCTCGACTGTGGAGATGGATTAGCGAGCAGCAGCCAGACGACAGGACGATGGCCGCATTGTCATCTGAGTTCGAGCGCCATGAGGCTGGCCCGGGAGTCGGATTGCTCAAGGCTCTGGGAATCAGGCTCGAGGCAGGCTCCATGGTGGCTGAGAACGAGGACTCGGTGACTTCTGCCATCGAGCAGAGGTCTGCGTTCATAGGGTCGCTAGTGGCCGGCCCTGTAGGGCAGTCTGAGCTGGACTCCGACATGGTTAGCCACTTCACATCTCGCAAGGGACTGATTGTATTGGAGGAGCGTGTTTCGCGGAACTGGGCCCTCACTGAGGTAGGATCCTCGGTCGATGTATCAACACTCAAAGAAGTCGACCTGATTGGAGATGTCACTCCAGAGATGCTCCAAGGAGAAGACTGGAGGGATGCGATATTCAAGCCGTTCGACGTCAACGCCCCAGCTCCTACTCCCTCAGGGGGCAGACCCCATCCCATGCAGGCACTGATCGAGATGATTCGCTCGGTCTTCCTCGAGATGGGTTTCTCCGAGATCGAGGGAGACTTCGTCCAGTCTGCAGGCTGGAACATGGATTCGTTATTCATCCCCCAGTCTCATCCGGCTCGGACTATGCAGGACACCTTCTACCTCTCCGAGCCAGAGAAGGTTGAGGTCGAACAAGAGTACCTCGATCTGTGGGCCCGAGTGCACGAGCATGGCCACGACACCGGCAGCAGGGGCTGGGGGGTCACATTCGACCAAGAGGAGGCGAAGAAGGCTCTTCTCAGGACCCACACTACGGTCAACACCGTCCGCCACATCGCCGAAAACCCGCACGAACCCTGCCGCGTGTTTGGAATCGGTAGGGTGTTCCGCCAAGAGTCGATAGATCGGACGCATCTTCCGGAGTTCTACCAGATTGAAGGTATCATCCACGAGTCCGAGGCCAATCTGCCAATGCTCATCTCGACCCTCAAGACATTCTACTCCAAAATGGGATTCCCGGATGTTAGAGTGCGCCCGGCATATTTCCCGTACACCGAGCCAAGCGTCGAGGTAGACGTCATGTGGAGGGGCAAATGGCTAGAGCTCGGCGGCTCCGGTATTTTCCGTCCCGAGGTCACAGAGCCTCTCGGGACCGAGTGGCCTGTTTGTGCTTGGGGTTTGGGACTGGAGCGCTTAGCAATGCTCATTCTGGATTTGGACGATATCCGCGAGTTGTACCAACCCGATCTAGAGCGCCTTCGGCGGATGCCAATCCTCTAATCGCAATCATCGCCATAGCGAGCATGGCGATAATCGAACCTCCACTAGGGGGAATTATCTCATAGGGCAGGGCTATCAGACTGAGGCCCTCGGTTGTCTGCCCTCCCGGAGGTGGGCCTTCGTCACATCCTTCTGGAGGGGGGCCAATCCCCGGCCCCCACACATCACCATCCGGGGGACCCCCAGCACAGGGATCATCCTCTCCTTCGGAAGATAATTCGCCTCTGTAGCAGTTGATGAAGTAGGGGAATCCAATTCCACCCTCTCCGTTCTCCCAGGTACTGTGGTAGTGATAGATGCCTTCTGGCCAATCTGGTGTGGCTGCATAATGGCCATTGCACGAGTCCAAATCACCAAGTTCGGCGATGTACTCGTAGTCGTCGATTCCGTTGTATCCAGTCTCGCCGTCCTTGAGCCGGTAAGAGGAGGTCATTTCGACGACCTCCTCGTCATCGTCCCAGCCGACAAATCCGTAAATCGAGTAGCCGTCGAGGGCGAATCCGATTATTGGAGAGTGTTCGGCCACTGTCCTCGATGATTCCATGCTGTAGTTCAACCAGGTCTGTTCGCCCTCGGGGTGCCAATGCATGCAGTTGCTGTCTGCGTGGTAGTGGTATTCCCCCCCTGGTCCCGAGTGACCATGGCACAACCCCAGCCAAATATCCTGTCTATCCTCCTCATAAGCTCCTTCATGCATAGCCACTGCATCACCACCCGGGCCATCCTCAGGGCCGTATATTGCTACTCCATTCACTGCTACGGCTACCGCTCCTCTCTCGGGGGCCATGACGCAGTTTTCTGTAGAGATTGATGGGTTACAGTCAGGGTCATCTATGGGTTCGAGTGGAATCGTGTAGCTCTTTGTCTGCGAGCTCGCACAGCACCCATCTCCCGAGTGAAAGTCGTGGTTAGGGAGGCCGTTAGTACTGATTGTGATGTTCCCGTCCTCGATGACATAGCTAACATCGCAGACATGATTGTCGAAACCAGACGTGTTGTAATCATCAACGCCACCGCCGAATCCGACATCGGTGTCGTCACACAGCAACGTCATGTCCCACCATTCCTCAGAACCAGTCACAACTACGGGCTCCGGCTCTTCGTCATACTCGCATGAACCATCATCCTCTTCAGCGGCCTCGTCGTAGTTGTTGGCCTCCGGGTCGGTGCATCCGCGAGTAGGCTCTGGCTCTGCCGCTGGCTCAGTGACTGTGATGTTGAATACCTCAGTTTCGCTCGAGTCAATCCAGGTCCCGCAGGTTCCCCTGACCGTGATGGTCAAATTTTCTTGGATGTTTGAGAACCCTAGGTTGAACCTGCCATCCTCGTCGTATGGCAGGTTGAGGCTGAACTCGTCTATGTTGCCGTCAGACCACTCTAGATTGCAGGTATCCATGCTCTGGTGGACCAAGACTCCTGAGGCCGTGGTGCTGTTCCCTCGCTCGACGGTTATCTCGTTGCTGTTGACTACGATTACCGTATATCCCTCGTCAGGATACTCAATCATGAATGTGGCTGACCACTTCGATTCTTGGCCGATGCTGTCAGTGGCCACTATCTTGACTGCGTGACTCCCGACTCCAAGTTGGGAGATGTCGATGATTAGATTACCGTCGGCATCCATCTGATGTTGAATCTCAATGCCGTCAAGGGACACGGACAAAGTCAATTCGATCATCTCCTCGTCTGTGATGCTCAGACTCAGTGAATCGATGCTGCCGATGAGAATGTTGGTTGGGATGTCGCCTTCAATCACTGGAGCTAGGTTCCCACCCTCTTTCTGAATATCGAAAAACAGTACGCCAACCATCACGCTGGTAACCATAAGTCCCGCGAGGAAAAGTGAGCGGGGCACCCCATCATCATTCCAACTTGCCATATCATTTACCAATCTGTAATAGCATATAACCACAAGACTGCAAATGTGTGCAAAACTCCGAAAAAACTTATTCTTCTGCTAATTCCTTGACATCGTGAAGGAACTCATCTGCTTCCCAGTAAATTCCGGAGTAGGCGACACGCTTGCGCAGTTGTTTGTCGAGGATGAAGGTCACTGTCGAGTGGCCAACCTCATACTGCCCCAAGGACTCCTCGTGAGGATCTGCTCCGTCGCTACCATCGCTGCTACCTGTGCCCTCGGCTATGCATGACAACCAATCTCCGTCCGGCCTCTCGTAGCCGTCATCGCACATGCAGTGAGCTCCGCCTTCTGAGCCCATTACCCAGCCACGTCCATCACAGTCCACACCAGGAGGTAGGTTGTCGAGCTCGGCGTTGCTGGCGGCCCAAGCAAGGTGAGTGCCAGTACTGAGGGTAATGGATGAGATGCTCTCTTGGGTCACCGCCCAAGATTCGTTCTCTATATCCCATATGTGCAGCACCCACGACCATTCGCTATCTGACTGCCAGTTCCCGATAATCCCCTCAGCCATGTCATAACTGATGTTAGACTCACTGAAAACCTGCATTGCGAAATCACTCCCGCCCAGGCCCACTCCGTCTCCGTCGTGGTGGAATGTTGAATTGTCAGGGTAAAGCACTGCAATCCGATTTGACTCATCCTCGGGCGGCTGGCTGGCGTTTATGTGCTCGTTATCCACTAACACATTCCACGACCTGTACGTATCTTGGAGGGTGGAAGTCGGCCCGGTCAGGTGATGCCAATCGTAGCCCATCAACTCGGTCCACTCAGCGAGGTGGATGATTGTGTCTCGAGCCGGATCTATTGTGATTGAGATGATTACGACTTCATCGGAATACTCACCGAGGTTTTGGTCGATGTAGTCTAGGTTGGCCGAAATGACTAGACATACATCGGGGCAAGATGTGTAAACGAATGCAACGACTACGACTTTACCTTCGTATTCAGAGAGTGTGAACGACTCTCCATTCTGGTCGAAGAGAGTGAAGTCGGGAGCTTCAGGCGGTTCCCTATACTCAATCCCAAACAAATCAACTCCATCCTCAGATGCAATGCATCCTGGGAGGAGCAGGGTGCAGGCAAGTAGGACAGCGACCATTTCCTTGCGCATATTCACTCCTCCAACAGCAGGTAGATGTCTTCGAGGACCATCTCCGCATTCCAGTCAGTATCGCCCCACCATACCCTCTGACGCATCTGCTTGTCCACGATGATGGTCCCGGTCGTGTGGTCTACCCAGTAGTTAAGCGGATGGTGCATTATCTTGACATCCCCTTCGGACTGCTGAGTCTCTAGGCCGCAACCGTTGTCGTCGACAGGCTCTCCCTCAGGGGTGCCAGAGCAGGTATCGAAACCATCTGCCACTCCATCAGAGTCCTCATCGGACGCATAGGTCGAGAGGCCGACATCGAAGTTGGACCAGACCTCCTCTAGGTCGGAGATGTCGCTGGCATTGGAAGTTGTAAGGTGGGGCCAGTCCAAACCCCTCTGCTCGGCGTAGTTCGCTAGAACTGAGGAGTTGTCAGTCCAAGGGTCCACAGTGATTGACAGAATTGCGACCTCAGAGCCGTACTTGTCGCCGAGCTGCTCGGAGATGAAGTCAAGATTGGCGCTGACGATTGGGCAAATGTCCGGGCAGCGCGTGAACAGGAAGGCGACTACAATCACTTTGCCTTGCAATTGAGACAGCGAGTAGTAGTCGCCGTTCTCGTCCATCAGCACAAAGTCATCGACAGGCATCGGCGGGTCAATATCGCTGCCGTAGAATACATTAGACTCCGCATCTCCGAGACATCCCGCCAGAACGACACTGGCGATCATCAGAATCGCCAGGACCCGACTCACCCCTCCTCATCTCCCTTCACGTTGCGAAAAACCCAGATGATCGCAGCGGCACCAGTCATCAGCACGGCAGCACTCAGCAGCATGCTCGCCAAATCGTCCTCTTCAGGTTCGCCCGGATCCGGGACGAAAACGAAGCCGTCAGGAGGCAAGGTCTCGGTGTGGTTGTCTAGTACCATGGTAAGGTCGATGGTCTGCCACAGGCTGCCGTTTGAGTAGATTCTGACCTCATACCCTCCCTCACTCCAGTTGGCGGGCTCCAACCATAGGTAGCATTCGTCATCCGTGGACGATGAATTCGAGGGGCCCGCAATGCAGTCCATTTCGTCCGTGCCGTCTCCATCACTGTCGATGACCACCCTTCGGTCATAGTCAGCCGTGTTGACGAAAATCAGAGTGTCGTTCTGTATGACCTGCGCAGTATCTGGCTGGATTGACTCGTTGCGCATGATGAACGAGAACGTGTTGGCTCCGTGAGCAGTTGCAGTCGGCATCATCAGAATCAGAATGAGAATAGCGGCAAGCGCCTTCACGCGCACCTGAATCAACTCAGTCATCACTCGCCTCGGCCTGCCAGAGGGCCGGGTAGTTGTAGCGAGGATCGTAGTCCTCGTCGAACTGCACGACGTAGATTCCGCTGACCATCTCCGAGATTAGAACGTAGCCCCGCGGATCGTATTGGAGGCCCCAGTCGAACGGTATCATGCATGATGCCCAGCAGTCGGCCATGTCGTAGCCCATCGACTCGCTCGCATTATCAGTCCACTCGGGGCCAGAAGGCAGGTAGTATCCGACGGTGTAAGTAGGGGCGAGTTCAGTTATCGCCTTGTATCCACGATCGGGCTCAGGGTAGCCGTTCTCCCATACCAACTCGTCCCAGGCATGACCATGATCGGTTGCCCAAGCACCTGCATGGTAGTGGGCCCAGTAGGCGTGACCGTTGGGGCCGACGTCACCATTGTGCGGGCTGTAGATGTAGCCACCGGGGATGTAGTGCTGAGGATGGCTGCTGCCGTTGGCAAGCATGCCCTGTCCTGGAAGCCTCCATTTGGAGACGAGGAACGGCTTGGTCGGATCGGTCGTGTCAATAGTCCATAGGTATCCTGTGTGATTGTCGTTAGAGCCGTACTCAGGGGCGATGATTGTGTAGTGCCTCCAGTTCTGACTATAGATCACGTCTTCGGGTCCGGTTCCGCAACTGGCAGGCCATTCTGACATGGGATCGTATTCGCTGATGCCGTCGCAGACTAGATTCTTGAACGGAATTGCGTAGTGGATGTTGCCGTTGCCCTGGCCAGCGTCGAGCCACTCTTCGGCAGACATGTCGGCATGCCCCCCTCCATCGGGGCCGTACCATCCGCTGTCATCAGATGAGCACCCCATCCATCGACCTATCTCCTGTGGCCAGGTAATGCCCATCGGGTCAGCCACATCTGGTGGTTCGGTGACGTCCACAATCCTCAGACCAGCATCCCAGTAAGATGCAATCAGAAGTTTCTGCTTGGTCACAGGGTGGACGAAGAAGACATGGTCGTGATTGAAGACTGAACCGCCGCAGGTGGTCTGTCCCTCAGGAGTGTAGGCTCCCCATCGGAGTATCTCGCGACTCGAGTTTTGCTGCTCGTCGTTTTGATTCGGCAGCCACGATTCTAAGCCTAGAGGGACGTAGAACACCTGAGTGCCCTTGATGGGGCCGCCGCCTGCTACGAGTTCAGGGTAGGGGTCGGCGCCAAATAGGAACAGGTGGCACTCTTCGCCGGACCACACCGGGTTGGCCGGCTCCCAGTCGCAGTATACATGCACATCTTGATTGTGGAAGCCCGCCGGCGGGTTGTTCCACTCGGCGACCTTGATCGGACTGGTCTTGTCACCGACGTAGATGACATCGAGACGATTTGTTCCGCTGTTGGCATCGTCATCGTTGGGTATCGGGTCGAGCTCGCTGTTGGTAAGTTCGTGGTTCACCAACACCCAGTTGTTGTCTGGGGTGACCTTGATGTCAATCATCCGGGCAATCTCGGCGTAGTATGTTGAAAGCAATTGTATGTTGTTCGGGTTGCTGATGTCGAGGATCTCAAACTGATTGTAACTAGAGACATAAGCGTAGCAACCACCGCTACCGTCGGCGTAGATTTCGCAGTCCTCGTTGAAGTTGCCCTCGATAGCTATCTCTGAGTTGTCCCCAGGGGTCGGAGCGACATTTTTCCATTCTGAGTAGCAAGGCCGACCAGCCGTGTTGTCCAAGTCTGCGGGGGGTTTGACCTCTCCGTCGCAGTTGAGGTTGTGGTAGTCTATCAGATTCGCATTGGGAGTGGAAAGTCGGTGGGCCGGCATGTCGTTGTGGGAGTGATTGGCATCCTCTATCTCGATAACCGGATCGACCCAAGCGTCCGTGCCCTCATCCAAGTCATCCCCGGTGATGAACGAGAGGCACCCAGAGAGAGGCGCTAGCACTATCAGCGCGACCATCATCAGCATCGGAGCGTTTCTCAGTACTGACATGGACAAGCCTCGCAATCGCCGACGAATACAGTCGGTTGTTCAATGCACCGGTCGCCCGAGAGCTACGCGCTGGGGTGTTATTGGTCCAATGGAATACCGTATGGCCGATCAATATCCAGTTGGACGATGTAGAGTCCCGTGGTGATGCACGACAGGTAGGTGTAGCCCTTATGGTACTCAGCGGCCCAGATGAATGGAGTCCAGCCGAAGTCGTAGTATGCGCTGTCTAGCGGCTCGCCGTCGGCTCCGTGAGACAGGTGGTAGCCAACTGTCGCAGCCATGTGGACATCGGACTTGTTGCCGTCCTCAAGTCCCGCTGCCATCAGCGTCTCGATATCCATCACCCAGAGCCCCGCATGGTAGCTCCCGAGGTAGATCCTGCCGTCCCAAGCTCCACCATGGCTGTTATCAGGTAGTCCAGGCAGTCCAGTTTGGAAGATCTGAGTGTCGGCGTTATGGGGGCTGAACAGCAACCACTCCTCTCCGCCGGGGATGTGGTGGTCGAGTGCGAACGGGTTCTCCCACCCGTGGATTAGCCGAGGCATGAAGCGAACGTTGCCGTTGACCTCCTCATACGGAGTTGTGTCGAGCAAATAGGCCATGCCGGTGCCAACAGTGGTCTCAAGGACCTCAGTAGCGAGAATGGTCAGGTGCATCTTGCCTGGAGAGTATCCGAGGTGCGAGGCGTCGACCATGTCGTCAACCGGCTCGGCGTAGTGTATGTAGGAGGCCCGACCACCATTCTCGTTGCCAGTGCAGCCACAGTCGATATTGCCGTCACCGTCGAAGTCCTCGAACTCCATCCACTGTCCTACTTCCGGAGCCCTCCAGGTACAACCGGCCTGTGTACCTCCTGAGAGTCTGCATAGTGAGCCGTGCCACATGTACTCGACGAGGTCCTTGTTGGGGTGTGGGACGTCAGAGACGTCGAAGATCCTCAGGCCGGCTTCCCAGTATGCTCCGTAGATGTAGGTCCGGCCGAAGCGCGGGTCATTGGAATCTTCTCCCGGCCAGGTCTGCACTGTCATGTCATGGATGTAGATCCAACCGCCCAGAGTGGACTCCCAACTTACTTCAGCCTCGCCTACCTTGACAATTCGCGGTAGGTCGCCGTAGCCAGCGAAGTTCAGGTGGGCAACAGTGATGCCCCCACAAGCATCGCCCTGGCCGACGTCACAGGATTCGTAGTCAGGGTTGGCGACGAAGATGTACCACTCGTTGTCTATCATGTGGGTGTAGAGGTTGTGCGGCCCGCTTGGGTGGTCGACGTCGTACCACGCATCAACGAAACTAGGATCGGTCTTGTCGGTGACATCCACTAGGGTAACAGTGACTTGTGCAGGGTCCTCCCAGTTGCCCACATTTGGATCTGCGGCCCCAGGGTCAACTATCTGGTTCTGTACTATGACGTATTCTCGCCCGTTGTACTCGAGGTACTTGACATCAAGGACTTGTGTGTTCGGGTCGTAGTACACGCCAGTGACTGTGGTGTTTGAGGGATCGGTGACATCTACGATATGCATCTCGGTCCATCCGGCGATGTAGGCGTAGGTCTTGCCATCAGGGGAGTCCGCGACTTGAATCTCGGCGTTTCCCGGGGCTGTCAGTTCGTTGAATGAGACAGGCTGGATATTATCTGTGTACATCATGTGCTGGCTTGCGTTCCTGTGGTCATGCTCCTCATCCTGCATCAGTGGGTCGAGCATCATGCCAGAACCAGCATCGCCGTCATCTGCCACGTCTGACATCATCATCACGGCAGTTGCAGCCGCCACTACGCAGACAGCGAGCCCGATGGCCAGAATGGTGCGTTGCGAATCCACTGGTCGCCGCGAGCCCCCCGGTCATGTTGAAGCCATCGCCCCACTACGGCGAGGCGTGCGCAGAGTCCGTATGTTGACAGTCGCACTGTCGCTGCTGCTACTGGCCGCCCCGGCCGCTGCTCACGACACCAAGGAATACACCATGCTTCTAAAGGAGGACGGAGTGACCCCAGACGGAGTCTCTTCGGGTGTTTTGGTCTCCACGGACTCGTTATTTTTCTACAATGTTGACAGTCGCGAGGAGGTCATTCACAGAGTCCTAATTGATGCCGACGGGGATGGAGAGTTTGAGGGCGTGGACGACATGGCGACGGTATGGTTGAGTCCCTCTTGCGAACTTGATGAGAATGGCGACAAGGTCGACCCTAATTGCGAGGTCACAGAACTTGTCCTACTCGGCCCCTCCAACGGGTTGCTACCTGGTAACATCTCAATGCTCCACCAGATTGACCACAACCAGTCTCTGACCGAGTCGGCCTTCACCGTCAGTTTCTCCGCGGATCAACACACGGTACTGGATAATCTCCCGACCGGTTCCGAAGAGGGGCAGTCAGGGGGCAACGACCTCTTCGTGTTGGTCCTGATGGTTTCGCTGGTAGGGATAGTGACCCTCCTGCCCAGACTGATGGACTCAACCAAGGACGAGTGAGCCACGGGTGACGGTCGCACTCAAGAACTCCAGCCGATTCGAACTGCCAAGGGCGCTTAGCTCAGCTTGGAAGAGCACCTGGTTTGCAACCAGGTGGCCGGGGGTTCAAATCCCCCAGCGTCCACCATATCCCGATCAGAAAATACCCAATACGAAGCCAATTAGGTATATTGTAACTAGAACTGCTGGCCCGTAGAACAGAACGGCCTTGAAGGAATTCCACCAACTTCTCTCTCCAAACTGTTCCTCAAGCCCGTCAGCGATACCGACACCCAATTCTTCTATCGGCCCTAGGGGCATACCCGGGCTAGGGAGTTCAGGGCTTCAACAATGCCTACTCTGCAGTTAGTTGAGCCAGTATCTTCAGTAGGCCCCTGAGAGTTACCTCACTGATTCCTGAGACCTTACAGACTTCGCTTTGCGTCCTTGGTGAGGAACTTTCCTGTGAAGCCTTGTAGATGATTACGCCGGCGATGCCCGAGGGCTTCTTGCCCTGCCAATCTAGGTTGTCCTTAACGGAGTCCCAAAGGCTCCTGACGTCACCTAGCACGTAAGGCGGCAGGCCGAGGTCTGAGTGGAACTTTTCGAAGTACTCCTCCGGCCCGGTGATGTGGTGCGTCCCCAGCATCCTAGCAACAAGTCTGATGGTCCGCTTGAGCTCCTTTTCCTCAACTGCTTTGGTCATGTCGAAGGCCTCTGCCACATCTTCTATTCTGCGAGGTATCTTGGCCTCCCTTGCGGCGATGTAGACGCAGGCTGCAGAAACGCCACGGATGCTGCGTCCGGTGACGAGACCACGTTCGACTGAGTGCCTGTACAGGGAAGCTGCCTCTTGCTCTATCTGGGACGGCAGATCGCCGCGGTCGCGGATGAATTGCATTGCCTTCATGAGATTACGACTGCGACTGTCACGAGTCTTACTGCGCTGGTCGATACGCTGTCTACGCCTCCACTCGCGCAGTGCCTTGCCGGACATGCCGTGTCGCTTGGCACCACCTGCAGTGAGGTCAGAGCGACGAATCTCAGTAGAAAGTCCCTTATCGGACAAGGTGAGTGTTGTAGGTGCACCTACACGACTCCTGTCGTCGCCGTCAGAATGGTTGATCCACTCTGCCCCAGGGTCAATCATGTTCTCGGCTGCAACGTATCCACACTCTGAACAAGAGGTTTCGCCTCTGATGTCGTCGCTGTCCCATGAATTGGCCCCGCACACTCTGCAAGGGCCTGCCATAGATTCCGTGCCACGCTCCTTAGACGGGCGTCGTGCAGGTCGAATCGGCTTTGACCGGCTTCGCTTCTGGGAAGCACGCTCAGATTCGCCGGCCTGCCTAGCAGTGTCTCGTTCCATCTTCTCAACTCGCAGTTGTATAGTAGGGTCCTTATTATTTAAGTCTTTGTATTCGGTGCTCATTGTTCTCTCTCCACTTGCAAGTCTCTTCTCAGGGGGCCGCTTTCCCGTAACTTCTTGCACCCCTCGACCCCCCTTCGACACGTGTCTGAAGACGGGCTGACCAGGACAGCGCTGTACGAGGCCCATCTCGATGCAGGTGCGAAGATGGTCGAATTCCACGGTTTCGAACTACCAATCTGGTACTCTTCGATTCAGGATGAGCATCTAGCGACAAGGGCCGGTGCTGGCCTGTTTGACGTGTCCCACATGGGCTTCCTCCGGTTCTCCGGCGACGGTGTTCTTTCATGGCTGAGTAGCATTTCGACTCAGGAGTATTTGAACTTCGCAAGCGGTAGGTGTGGATACACCCACTTCCTTGATCACGATGGATATATCATCGACGACATGATATTCGCAGTGAAGTCTGAGAACGAAGTCCTTGGAGTCCCCAATGCTTCAATGGTCGAAGTAATGCTCGATTGGTTCTCATCGCTTCTTCCAGACGACGGCTCGATTACCATCGATGATATTTCGGATGAGACCAGTATACTCGCCCTCCAAGGTCCATCGTCAACCTCCGTTCTCAGAGAGGTGCTTGGCGAGGCCAATGCTATCGGCAGGTTCCGATGCCAAGAAATAGCCGTTAACGAACTTGGAATCTCCGGATGGATACAGGGTACCGGATACACCGGAGAGCCCGGGGTTGAGATCTTCCTAGGCAACACTGACGCACCACGTCTGTGGACTGCTTTACTCGAAGCAGGCGCCGATTTAGGACTGGTTCCGGTCGGATTAGGTGCTAGAGATACCCTGCGTCTTGAGAAGGGCTACTTGCTATCAGGTCAGGACTTTCTCTGGCCTGGCCTTGGCGTCGAGCCGGAGGCCAATCTGCCCGATGGCTTCCTAGCTAGGGACGCCGGGGAGACTGCGGTGCCGTACGGCCTCGACGTTGAGCACGACTTCGTCGGAAAGCATCGTGTGGTCGAATCACTCAAGTCTGGGGCTAAGTGGCATGGGCTGGAGTGCTTGGAGAGAGGCCCCTCGCCAAGGCCAGGTCACGCCGTGCTCTCAGCCGATGAGGAGGGTGCGAGCGTACTCGGCTATGTCACCAGTGGAGGTCCCTCGCCGAGTCTGGGGCGAACAGGGATTGCGATGGCGTACCTACAGCCATCTAGTCTGGGTCAGGAGGTCTGGATACAGTCGAGTCCGCGAAAGAGGGTCAAGGCGAGCATCAGAAGACCACCATTCGTGTGATTCACACGAAAAGTAGAGAAGTCCGCCGGGCAAATCCTCATTGCTGTTCGCCCTTTTCACGGACCATGATGGAGGGCGCCCGGGGAACTATAGAGGCCGTAGCAATCAAGAATCTGCAGGAAGTCCTCCGTAAGAAGGGCATAAGCGCAGAGGCCTTGTTCTCAAAGTACGACTTAGATGGTAACGGCAGTCTTTCCGAAAACGAGTTCGCGGGTGCTCTCGAGTCGATTACCGGCCAGCAGGCACCTGCGACTATACTGAGGGCAGTGTTCGGGGCCCTTGATACCAATTCAGACGGCTCGGTAGATCTCCCCGAGATTTTGGCTATGATGGAGGGGGGTTCGACTGAATCGGTTCCTGCCGGAAGGGGAGTTTCAATCTCCGACCATCCTAACGAATCATACAACGGGGGATACGACCTACAGGACATTCAAATCAATGGCAAGGCCCTGTACAAGAGCGCCGGGGGAAACCGCCTTTACTTTTACAACGCCAACAGTGGCGGCGCACCCTCATGGAGTCTTGATGACAGAGAGCAGGATGGCAGCAACGATTGGTACAGAGGTGGCTGGTCACGACCAAGGGGCGACGGATCATTACCCACGGGAACCAGAAGATGGGTCGGCGTGGGTAAAATCACCATCTCCATTGTTGGCGAATCGAGCGAGTCAACCACTGATGATACCGCTTCCAGAGCCGCTGAAAACTCCTCTGGCGACGAACAAATCAAAATCACTCTGCCACGGTCTTCGTTCAAGAGCGGCGAGGAAATCAGTTTCTCCTTCACTGCCTTCGAACTACCCAATGACGCCTGGATAGGAATCGTACCGGCAGAAATTCCGCACGGTGACGAGGCAGTCAACGACCAGCACGATACTAGTTTCAAGTATCTTGAAGGCAGGACTCACGGTGGTTTCACTTTGCCCAACCCAGGACTAGGAGAATGGACTCTAAGGTTACATGACACCGACAACAATGGGCGCGAGTTAGCCTATGTGCCGTTCGCTGTTGCAACCGATGAAACACCCTCTTCTCCTCCAGATTTCGATACGGGCAAATCTGAATTTGACATGGTAACAGACAATTTCACAGAGCTGATATCTAAGTTAGAACGGTCTGTCAGTGATCAGGGCCTGTCAGTCGAGCAGGCCAGAGGAATTGCCGATTCTGAGGTCGAGAAGGAGATCGAGAAACTGCCTTTCTCCCTACAGTCCTCCGCTCGAAGAATTTGGAGAATTCGTGCCAACTCTATGCAGGGACAAATCGTTTCGAGAATGCCAAGCCCCGAGGCCATCGCCGCTGGAGCAGCCGCAGTGGGTGTTGCCGGTGTAGTCGCTGCTGACATGCAGGAAAACGCAGAGGAAGCACCGGTGGAGGGAGCACCCCCTGAGCCGACAAGGTCGGAGGATATGCGCAGACGAGCCAACGATGTGGGATACGCCAGCCACGATGAGTGGCATGATGAGCACCATATCGACATCCCCGACCAAGTCGACATCCCCGACCAAGTCGACATCCCCGACCAAGTCGAGATTCCCGACCAAGTCGACGTTCGCGAACGAGGCGGATCGCAGACCTGGCATGACAGTCACCGCGTCACCTCATCTGATAGGGTATCTGTTCCGGATAGAGTCGAAGTTGGCACACGCAGGAGGCCCTCTCCTTCTCGTAGGAGGATGGAGGCCTCAGAAGTCGCCGCACGGGTCGCTGCACCTGTGGCCGATGCAAACGTTCCGGCTGTCTCCGTCGACCTCTCTGACCTCTCCACCGCATTCTCCGAAGCTAGGATGCTCTCGGACCAGAGGAGGCTCGCCGACTCCGTCGAGGGGCAATCTCAAAACATTTCAATGAAGGTCACAACAGCCCCCGAACGCACCTTCGGAATAGGTGTGGACGACGCCTATAGGGGTGGAAGCACTGTTATTGCCGAAATCCCCGGTGTCGGGGAGGTCGAGATTCGACTTCGAAACGATGCCGATTCGAGCTTGTTCCAAAGCGGCTCCGAGCACTCGCTGGACACATCATTCACCGGGTGGAACGGTATCCGCAAGCGACTGATACTGAGCGCTCAGTGACCCGCAGCCTCGAAGGCCTCAGCAATCATCTCCTCAAGGCTGATCTGTGGTCTGAAGCCAAACCTCTCCTCAAGCACCCATGCATCGACGATTCCGAAGACCTCTCCCTCATCGCTCTGTCCGAACTCTGGGTCGCACCCGGTCCTCTGCTTGTAGGACGCCGCTAAGTCCTCCATTGAGATTCCCTTGCCCGAGCCGACTGCAATGCTCTCTCTGGTCGGAGGCGGACTTGAAAGAACCGCATCGACCACTCGGACTAGGTCTTGGACGTGGATGAAATCCTTGAGATCGGATCCATCCCCCGGGATGTTGATCCAGCCAATCTGGCACTCCTCGGCCCATCTATGTAACAGGCCGTTGCCAGGCGGGCCTTCCAAGGGTACACCTTGGACATTCGATGCCCTGATGATACTCACAGGCCGTTCAGCCTCAGCCCGTTCCAACGCGTTCTCCTCCACCCACAACTGCCCCTCGGCCGCGATGTCACGAGGGGCTAGTGTGGACTCGAGTCCGTAGTACGAATCTCCAGGATTCCACTGCGGGTGTACACGCAGGGTCCCTAGGATTACCAGATGTAGCCCACCGTGCCTATCGACTGCATCTAGAATCGGCCTGGAGGCCTCCATCATCGAGATGTAAGCCTCCCTGTCAGTACGCCCCACCGAGATATCGATGGGGCGCGAATTGATGTGTATCAGGGCGCGGCAAGGAGTTAACATGGCATCGAGAGAGGTGGCATCAGAAAGCGACTCATCAGGAACCACTACAGCGGAGGAACCGAGCATTTCAGCGATGTAAGGCGCGACGAACGCGTCAGATGCCGAGATTGCGACCTTCATGTTATCAAGACTGACTCTCTTCGGACGATTAAGAGTGTGTCGGTGGTCCGACTAAGCCGCCGACGAACATTGAAGACTCTCGCTATTCTCCTCGATGCGCCGAGAGGCGGGAGAATGCCACAGTGGACCAATTGCCAAATCTCGGAAGAGAGCAAGAGATGCTCAGCGAAATGGGAATGAGTTCGCTCGACGAGTTGTTCTCAGATATTCCTGAGGACATCCGAAGAGACACTCCTCTGCCCCTTCGAGATCCACAGTCTGAGGAGGAGATATGGGCGGACGCCCAGAGACTACTCGGAGCCAATGTGAGCCTTGACGACAGGCCGAGTTTCCTCGCAGCCGGACTTGCTAGAAACTTCGTCCCCACGATGGTCGGAATGCTCGCGACTCGCGGAGAGTTTCTGACTTCCTACACTCCTTACCAGCCTGAGGTCAGTCAGGGGATGCTACAGGCGATGTGGGAATTCCAGACGATGGTGAGCGAGTTGGTTGGTCTGCCGGTGGCAAACGTCTCGATGTACGACGTATCAACAGCAGCGGCAGAGGCCATCACCTGTGCAGTGCGCGTCCACCGACGCAAATCGACACAGAAAAACATCGTCTACGTCTCCATGTTTGTGCCTCCTCAAAGGCTTGAGGTAATCAGGAACTACACCCAAGGGAGCGGAATCGAGATCAGGATGCTCGAGCACCTGCACGATGGCCACATAGACATGAGATCCGCCGCCGAGGCTGCAGGCTGCTGCGCTGTCTATGTGGAGCAACCGAGTGCCTTTGGTATCCTTGACCCCGGTCTCATGGATCTGAAGGCGGTGATTGGAGAGGAGACGGCCCTCATCGTCGGAGTTGATGTAGTCTCTCTCGGGATAGTCGAGCCACCCGGGAACTGGGGCGCAGACATCGTAGTGGGGGAGGGTCAGCCTTTCGGCATCGGGCCGACCGCGGGCGGGCCAATCTACGGCATATTCGCCTGCGGCCAGAATTACACCCGGCAGATGCCCGGCAGGATAGTGGGGCTGACGAGAGATGTCGACGGCAAGCGCGCATTTACACTCACGCTGTCGACACGCGAGCAGCATATCCGCAGACACCGCGCGACGTCAAACATCTGCTCCAACGAGACGCTCATCGCACTGATGGGGGCCATGCACATGGCATTACTCGGCCCCCAGGGGCTCGAGAGGCTGGCACTGAGGGTCGCTTCTGCGACAGAGGCCACGAAGAAAGCGGTCACAGCAATCGACGGCATCAAACTGGTCGACCCCAAAGCGAGCAACTTCCGCGAGTTCGCAGTCAAGCTTCCCGGTGAGGCGTCCGAAGCTCTTGCGCACTTGGACGGCGAGGGGGTGCTCGGTGGCTTCGACCTCGGCGTGTGGTGGGCGGACTACGAAATGTCCACCTGCCTGCTCATCGGTGCCGACGAGCGCACCAGCGAGTCCGACATCGACGCTCTGGTCACAGGCCTGTCCTCTTGGATAGAGGGGGCGGGAGCATGAGCGACCTGTTCGCGTTCAGAGGCGCAGACGGCGCTGGATGGTCCCAGCCGGAGCCCTCAATGGGCGCCGAGGCCTCTTGGGCCACGGTTCCCGAGGTCCTTCGCAGGAAGTCGCCTCCGGCGTGGCCTAAGGCCAGCGAGCCGGAATTGGTTCGCCATTACACTTGGTTGTCGACCCGGAACTTCGGCATCGACACCGGATTCTATCCTCTGGGTTCGTGCACCATGAAGCATAACCCCCGGCTCAACGAGAGAATCGTCCAACTACCAGGAATAGACCGTATCCACCCTCTGCAACCAGAACACCAGATACAGGGGCTTCTAGCGATATTCTTCGAGATGCAGGAGATGCTCGCAATCTGCTCGGGAATGGACGAGGTGACGCTGCAACCGGTTGCGGGAGCACAGGGAGAGTTCACCGCCATGCGCTGCATTCAGGAGTACCATCGCAGTATTGGTCAAGACCACCGCAACAAAGTCATCGTCCCAGACTCCGCACACGGCACCAACCCCGCTTCGGCAGCGATGTGCGGCTATGACATCATAGAAATTCCAAGCGCGACCGACGGCAGAATCGATCTCGCCGCACTCGAGGAAGCAGTGGGCGATGACACCGCGGCGATGATGATCACCAACCCCTCTACGCTTGGCGTCTTCGAGCCCGACATCTCTCGGGTCTCCGAGATGGTTCACACAGCCGGCGGTCAGATGTACTACGATGGTGCCAACTTCAATGCCATCCTAGGCAAGACCGACCCTGGTCGGATGGGTTTTGATGCAGTTCACTACAACCTGCACAAGACCTTCAGCCAGCCACATGGCGGTGGTGGCCCGGGCAGCGGCCCGATTGGGGTGAAGTCACACCTCGCAACCTTCCTGCCCAGTCCGATAGCCGATCGCAGGGAGCGAGTTGGAGATGACCCCAAGGGAGTGGGCGACGGCTACTGGTACGTCTGGAAGGAGGTGGGCGAATCCAGTATCGGCAAGGTTCAGCAGTGGCACGGCAACTCAGGTGCCGTGGTCCGCGCATGGGCGTTTTACCGTAGATATGGCAGAGAGTTAGAGCGGATGAGCGAACACGCTGTCTTGAACGCCAACTACCTACGTCACCGTATCTTGAATCCCGACTCGGATACCGCAGAGAGGATGCACGCGATGCCGCTAGATGGAGTCCCTGCGGAGGTGGTGAAGCACGAATTCACTCTGTCTATGAGCGCTCTGAAGGACGCAGTAGGTGTCACTGGCAGGGATGTGGCCAAGAGGTTGCTAGACTATGGGGTCATGGCTCCAACGCTATACTTCCCCATGATTGTCCCCGAATGTCTGATGATCGAACCCACTGAGACCGAATCGAAGGAGGTCATGGACCGTTTCGCCGCTGATTTTCACACGATACTGGGTGAGGACCCAGAGATAGTGACCACCGCACCTCACTCAACTGATGTCAAGAGAGTGGATGAGGTATGGGCGGCTCGCAATTTGATTCTCAGACATCCCGGTCCTGAGTGATAGCCGAAGCGGACAAGACCTGACGACCCTTGCGGACTCCATGGAAGCGGGGCTGGACCACCAGTGGCTGGTGGGCGAACCTAAGTGGGAAAGACTTCCCGACGACTCCTCGCAACAAGATACCAAGAGAGGCGAGTTGAGCCCGCCTGAGTCTTGGTTGAGCACAACTGCCCAAGAGGGTGGTAAGGGATGGGCTAGACAGCGCCTGCAACCCGTCGCCCCGTCGATACTGATGCCCCTCGCATGGTCGCCGCTGTTCCTGTTACTCTCCGCAATCCCCTTCATTCTCCCTCATCGTCTCCCTGTCGATGATCAGAGCGTAGCAGCACTGTTCTTCACTATGACATGGATACTGATTCTGGTACCGCTCTATCTGGTCCGTTCTGCCCAGCCGATGTCTGAGGACGCGCTCCTGTCCTTGCCTTTCGACTGGGCGACCTTCGCCGGTGCTTCGGTAATTTTCGCCCTTCACATACTGGTGAGCCCAATTCTCGGTTGGGTCTCTTACGCTCTGTTCTGGGTCGCATGGTTCCGCTCGTTCCGCCAAATCGAACAAATATTGCAGATTCCGGCAGCGAGGTGGCTTCTGCCAATCGACCAGTCAGCTTGGAAATCGTCATCTCAGTTGCCTTCTGAGTGGCAGGTGATTTCTGAGAGATGGACCACTGGTTCAATCGCCAGAGTGGGCTGTGAGTACGGACACTTGGTGATTGCAGGAGCCAGTCGCGGCAGTGACCGCTTCCTCGCTCTCGCCCTGCTCGATGGTGCTGGCTTCGTCCACGACCCTTTCTCCGAAGGACCAGTTGGAAAGGCTCTGGCCATCAGTCTACTGTCACAGCCGCCGGTTGCCGACCTCGGGCTGGAGTGGCCCAAGAGACTACTCGTTGGCGACGCGCAGAGCAACGACGCTTCTCCGACGGCAGGCATTTGAACCGACCACGTCCCGGCAGTACATGGACGTCTGCATACTGCTTGGATCCAAGACCGATTTGCCGGTCGCCAACAAATGCACTGCAGTACTTTCTGAGTTCAGCATCTCGCACGAAGTTAGGGTCGCTTCAGCTCATCGGGCTCCCAAGTACCTAGAGGACGTCGTCTCCTCTGCCATCGAAAACGGATGCCAGATTTTCATTGGGATGGCAGGGATGGCTGCGGCCCTTCCAGGGGTGGTCGCAGCGATGACTACTCTGCCGGTGATTGGTGTCCCGGTCGGAGGCAAGGTACCCCTAGATAGCCTGCTTTCGATAGTCCAAATGCCACCTGGGATGCCCGTGGCAACCGTAGGCGTTGACCGTGGTGATAATGCCGCCGTGCTAGCCATCCAGATGCTTGCTATGGGTGACGTCGATCTCGCCTCCAGATTCGCCGAGTGGAGAAAGTCACGCACTGCGAGAGTCATCGCGGACGACGAGTCGCTGAGGGAGTGAGCTCTTGATGCAGACTCAGATGCTAGTAGACGAAGCAGTTGAGACCCTGCAGTCTCAGATTGACGACACCACAATCATCGCTTGCTCCGGAGGCATAGACAGTACGGTGGCCGCAGTGCTAGCCCACCGTGCCGTGGGGAATCTCTTGCACTGCGTATACGTCGACACCGGACTGATGCGTAAGGACGAGTCAGACGAGGTCGCACATATGTTCTCTGACCTCGGCATCGAGCTCAAGGTAGTGGACGCCTCGGAGCGCTTCTTGAACCATCTCTCAGGAGTAACTGACCCAGAGGAGAAGCGCAAGGTCATTGGTGAGCAATTCATCCGAGTCTTCGAAGGAGAACAGGAAGGATGCGGAGCAAAATTCCTAGTTCAAGGCACCATAGCGCCCGACTGGATAGAGTCCGGTGGCGGCAATCGTGACGTCATCAAGTCGCACCATAATGTCGGCGGACTACCTGAGGATGTCGACCTAGTCATAGTCGAGCCACTGCGCGAGTTCTACAAGGACGAGGTTCGCGCTATCGCCCGCGATCTCGGTATCCCGTCGAGCGAGCGCCAGCCGTTTCCAGGCCCGGGCCTCGCAGTCCGGGTCCTCGGCGATATCACACCGGACAGAGTAGCGGCTTGCCGCGAGGCCTGCTACATTGTCGAGACCCGCCTGCAGGCTGCGGCGGCAGAGGGCAGATGTGAGCTGCCCTGGCAGTATTTCGCAGCCTTACTCCCAGTCAGGAGCGTAGGCGTGCACGGTGATGCGCGTGTGCACGGAGAAACAGTAGTGGTGAGAGCAGTGACGAGCCTAGACGGTATGAGTGCCAAGTTTTCGGAGATACCACACGATGTACTGGCTGAAATAAGTACAGAGATTACCAATTCCCTCAAGGGTCAGGTGAACCGAGTAGTCTACGATATCACTCACAAACCACCCGGAACAATTGAGTGGGAGTAATCCGATTCTTTCATGAAGGATGGGGCCAGCCGCGAGTCAGGCCGACATAGCTTAGTTGGTGGAGCGGTGGACTGTTAATCCACAGGTCGCAGGTTCGAGTCCTGCTGTCGGCGCCACATTAGTCCCTGCGTGCGAAAGCTGCAAGTGCCAGCATCGTTAGTGCAGATAGCAAGCCAAACCCAGGAGTGCCCTTGGTTTCCGGCTCTACAATCGGGTCATTGGCATCACACACCCCGTTACTATCGTAATCTGTTGGAGTGCTGTCGCTGTTGTACTGATCAGCGCCGCATTCGTTCTCCTCATCATCCGACCAGCCGTCATTATCGTCATCCAAGTCGGAGTTGTCCCCGATACTATCGCCATCGGTGTCGTCCCACTCGCTTGGGTCCATCGGCTTCGCATCATCGTTGTCTGCCACCCCGTCACCGTCATCATCCGAGTCGAGGTCGTCGCATTGGCCATCACCGTCGAAGTCGCCGGGTACAGAGTCCTCGTCTAGCGAATCGCTGCCACAGTCGGATTCAGTTGCGTCGGACCAACCATCACCGTCGTCATCGGAGTCCGCATTGTCACCGGTTCCGTCCCCGTCGCTGTCGACCCACTCAGAAGCATCATCAGGAAACTCGTCGCCCGAATCTTCCCAACCATCACCGTCGTCATCGGAGTCCGCATTGTCACCGATGCCGTCCCCGTCGCTGTCGACCCATTCCGCAGCATCGTTAGGGAACTCATCATCATCGTTGTTGTAACCGTCACCGTCTATGTCTGCGTCTGTTGCGTCGCACTGTGAATCTCCGTCTTGATCAGCAGGCACCGAATCGGGATCCATCTGGTCACTACCACAGTCTGACTCGATAGCATCGCTCCAGCCATCGTTGTCGGTGTCGTCGTCCATGACGTCACACACACCATCTGAATCCGAGTCCGACGGTATTGAATTGCCATCACTTGAGTCCGTGCCGCAATCCGACTCATCAGCATCGCTCCAGCCGTCGTTGTCGGTATCTTCATCCAATGAATCGCAGATTCCATCGCCGTCGAGATCCGCCGGAACGGACCCCGAATCTATCGAGTCCGTGCCGCAATCCGACTCATCGACATCGCTCCAGCCGTCATTATCGTCATCAACGTCAGCGTTGTTGCCCTTACCGTCGCCGTCCGTGTCTCTCCACTCAGTTCCATCATATGGGAACGCATCATACACGTCGTCAGTACCATCGTTGTCATCGTCAGGATCAAGTGCGTCGCAGATGGTGTCGTAGTCGTAATCAGAAGGCACGGATGAACCGTCCAGTGGATCGGTGCCACACCCTACTTCATTCTCATCTATCCAACCATCATCATCATCGTCCTCGTCAGCATTGTCTCCCACGCCGTCACCGTCGGTGTCGGTGGTCTCGTTAGGATTCAATGGAAAGTCGTCATCGACGTCGTCAACACCGTCGTTGTCGTCGTCGGGGTCCTGGTCGTTAGGAATCCCGTCACCGTCGAAATCGTCGCCTTCTAGTGCGTCGCAGATGCCGTTGGAATCAGCGTCAGCTGGGACATCGTTTCCGTCTAGCGGGTCGGTCCCACAGTCAACCTCGTCGGTGTCGAGCCAACCGTCGCCGTCGTCATCCGAGTCAGCGGTGAGCACCACCGTCGAGGTGAACTGTATGTTGTCTAGGTACAGGGCCTCCATAGCGGAGTTCGAGGCGAATTCGACTTCGAGATGACCGTGCCCGGCCGCTCCTATCATCACCGTCATCGTCGTCCACGTGCCAAGCCATGACGAGTTGTCGGTGTCGATGTCGTATCCCGTGGTGTTGATAATCTCGATATCGCTGTTCGCGCCGATGAATCTGATGACTAGGTAGTCCACGGGGTTCGAGGTCTCGTATCCGGTGTCCTGGAGGAAGAAGTCGAAAGTCATCACTTCTGCTGTTATGTCATCGAGAGCTAGAGTGGCGATTCCATCGACGTCCGACATCTGGTAGCCGTTGTTCCCGTCGGTGAAGTTGCTGACAGTCCCGGTGTAGTTGATCGTGCCGAAGTAGTCACCGTCTGTCAGTCCGACGCCGCCAGTCGAGGTGTAGTAGAGGGTGAAACCCATTTCTGATCCATTAGTCTGGTTGTGAGCGATATGCGGTTCGTTGGCGTTGTTCCAAAGGTACCTGCTGACCGAATCGTTTCCAGTGTCAGTGTACTTCACGCTCGCGATGGTGAAAGGGTCCTCAAAAGAGGTGTGGCCGACAACCGATTGAGAAGAGCAACCACTCACTACGGTGTCAGGCAAACCATCCCCATCAGTATCCGTGTCCGCACACGGGTTGTTCGGAAAATCATCGTCTGCGTCATCGGTCCCGTCGCCGTCCGAATCGGTTGCTAGAACGGTGTAGGGAACCGCTACTAGCAGCATTGCAGTCAGGATGGTTGTTAGGGTGGCGCGGCGGCTCATGGGGTGCCATGTCGGCCTCGATTCAAAATACTCTTCCCCAATGAGTCTGAAAGCAGCCGTTCCATGTGCTTCCGCTAAACTCTTTGACCTGTTCTCGATGCAGGATGCATGAGCGCTCGCGAGGCAGCATCGAGGATACTGGAGGCAGTCGACGAGTCGGGCAGGCACTACCGCGACAGCCTGCCGATGATAGCCAGTGAAAACATCCTCAGCCCGTTGGTACGCAAGGCTTGCGACTCGGATTTGCATGGCAGGTACGCCGAGGGTCTGCCAGGTAAGAGATACTACCAGGGATGCGACGACTTCGACACCATTGAGGAGATTGGCATTGCTGCAGCCAAACGCGTCTTTAACTGCAATTTCGCCAACATCCAGTCGACCTCAGGAACCGTCTCCAACATGGCCGGTCTGAAGGCCCTAGCCAAACCCGGCGACACAATCACCGCGGTGTCCACCGCCGACGGCGGACACATCTCGCACGCGCGGATGGGTGCTGTCGGAGTGCGTGGACTGAATCTGGTGACATACCCCTGGATTGAGAGCCGTATGGAGCCGGATATCGACGCAGCAGCAGCTCTGATTCGCGAGACTGAGCCGAACGTAGCTCTGTTCGGTCAGTCAGTCTTCCTTTTCCCAACTCCTCTGGAGGAGTTGGCTGACGCCGCCCACGAGGTCGGTGCCAAGGTGATGTATGACGCCGCCCACGTCCTCGGGTTGATTGCGGGAAATCAGTTCCAGGATCCTCTGCGGGAAGGTGCCGACGTGATGACCGGGAGCAGCCACAAGACCTTCCCTGGCCCACAGGGAGGTTTCCTTCTTTCAAACTCTGATGACCCCAAGTTTCAGCGTCGTCTGAACAGTGCGATATTTCCTGGTCCATCACGTAGCCGGCAAAGCGGTGGCACTAGCCGAGTTCGAAGAGTTCGGTGCTGACTACGCTAGAGACATCGTGGCTAACGCCAAAGCGCTGGGCGCCGCTTTAGCTGCCGAGGGTTTCGAGGTAATGGCCGAGGAGCGTGACTATACAGCCAGCCATCAGGTCCTGACCCGCCATGGAGAGGCGGATTCGGGAGCTGGCAGGGATGCAGCCGCTCTACTCGAAGAAGCTGGCATCATCACCAACATGAACATGCTTCCCGGAGACACCAAGGCGATGTCTCCAAGCGGCCTCAGGCTAGGTGTTCCCGAGTTAACTAGGGTCGGCATGAGGCCCGATGAAATGCAGGACGTGGCACGCTTCTTTGCGAGGGCACTAATCTTCAATGAGGATCCCTCTGCCATAGGCAGAGATGTTGCCGAGTTCAAGTCTGAGTTCCAGACGGTTCACTACTGCTTCGAACCCGGGCCTGCTTATCCTGGCCTCGTGTGAGCGTGCTCCCAATGGGAGCACGTCTTCCGGACACTTTTTCTTCTGAGGCTTTCCAATAGAGCCCGTGCAGCCGAAGCGCAACGCCGCCCTCCTGCTCTCGATGTTGCTGCTCAGTTCGGGATGTCTCGGGTTGTTCGGTGAAGAAGAGGAGCCGATAGAAGAGGCCGACTGCACCGCTGAACCATCTCATCCCGACTGCTATGTCCACGTGATTACCGAGGACGATTGCATGGCCCACCAGGTCTTCACCGGAGTTTCTTGCAGGCTGATGCAGAAGACAAGTTCGCTGACCTATGGGGAAAGTTCCATCTTGCTCGTCTCTGGAGTGGAGATGCAGTCCCTGACTCCGAGTTTCTTTGGAGACGGTCCGCAGAACTGGTTTGTCAATCCTCGACTTCCCGATGGACTGTCTCTCGATGGAGAGTCAGGGGTGATTGGCGGGACTCCAGAGGGAGAGGTTATCGAAACCCGCTACACCATCATCGGTACGAATGCAGTAGGCTCTACGGCCACCACCATCGACATCAGGGTGGTGGCTGCGGCTCCCTACTCCATCCAGTACCTCTCCGATGTCTTGCCGTGTACTCTGGGGGAAGAGTGCTCTTTGGGCTCGCCGCTGGTCATGGGCGGCACTGCAGACATGTGGTCGGCAAACCC